>Ga0207421_10003363_pt1 | contig 19094 bp, 23 predicted proteins | sample SodLakKL_010_SED_4_FD_187542 | JGI IMG/M metagenome (GOLD analysis project Ga0207421, IMG submission 187542) | Alkaline sediment microbial communities from Lake Tanatar, Kulunda Steppe, Russia - 8KL_010_SED (SPAdes) (version 2) | ecosystem: Environmental > Aquatic > Non-marine Saline and... | reverse complement strand
GAGCAAGACGTGGGCGAAGAGGTGGACGAACAGCCCGACCCAGGCGACCCGAACCCCCCACGTCCCCCACCGCGAGCGGAGCCACGACCCGTCGGGTTCCCGGAGACGGGTGTCCCAGTAGAGGGCGACGCCGACGACGATGGGGATCGTCAGGTTGTGTCCCAGCGCGCGGTGGGCGCCGTCGATCCAGATTCCGGCCACCGTGTCGGCCTCCGGCACGACGACGACGACGAGCAAGACGGCGAGCGCCCGCCGGTCGTAGGCGGCCCCCAGCAGCCCCGCCGCGAGCAAGAGCGCGAAGCCGGCGTGGACGAGCGTCGAGGGCATCACTCCCCCTCCTCGCGCAGGCGAACGGCGACGGCGACCGCCGCGGCCGCCACGACGACCAGTTGCCAGCCCGTCTCGACGAACCGCACCTCGCGTTCGACGCCCCGGTCGATCCCCGTCCCCGGCGTCGGATTCACCCACGTCGCGACGTGGTGGTCCGCGGTCGTCCCCGGTGAGGAGAGCGGAATCGGAGCCCCCTCGAAGACGAGAAACGACTGGACGACGCCGTCGTGTGTCGAGAGCAACAGCCCGCCGACGACCGCGTAGAACCGGTCGTGGACCGGGTAGAGGAGGTTCACCCCCGACGGCCGAAAGAGGTCGACCCCGACGCCGGCGACCAGGTACGCCGCGAGGGCGACCCAGGCGACCCTGACGCCGTAGAGGCCGTACCGCCCGGCGAGCCAGGACGTCTCCCTGTAACGGGTGTCCCAGTAGAGGACGACACCGACGGCCGCTGGCAGCCAGAGGCTGTGCAGGAGGGCGTTCGTCGCACCCTCGATCACGAGGCTCGCGACCGCGTCGAGGTCGGGGAGGGCGGCGGCGAGGGCGACGAGGGCGATCGACCGGCGGTCGAACGCCGCGCCGAGCAATGCGAGCCCGATCAGGACGCCGAACGCGACGTTGACGAGTGTCGGCGCCATAGCGGCGGGTAGTCGCTCGCGGGAATAAACGTGTCGCCGGCGACGACGGTCCGTCGGCGGTTATCGTTCGTCGCCGTCGTGGTTGCCGGCCTCCTCCGGTGGACCGTCGTGGCCGCGGCTGTCGAGATCTCCCGTGGAGTCACTCCTCTAGATCGTGGCGCTCGGCGAACTCCTCGGGGGTCGTCTCGATCCGCTCGAAGTCGCCGTCGAAGTAGTGTTCGTGGTGGCGGACGACCTGTTCGACGATCCAGGCGCTGAACGTCTCGTCGAACCGCCAGCCGTCGTCGGGTTCGGGGAGGGCGAACCGGTCGTCGGTCGCGAAGCCGGCGTAGACGTGGAAGAACCCGAGGATGACGTCGGCGAAGTCCCGGGCTTTGTCGGCACTCGACTCCCGGCGCGCGGCGAGCTCCTCGCGGCCGGCGTCGGTAAGCTCGAAGTACTTCCGGTCGGGCTCGTCCTCCCGGTCGATCCGTTCGGCCCACCCCTCCTCTTCGAACTTGTAGAGGATCGGGTACACCGAGCCGTAGGAGGGCTCCCAGTGGCCGCCGCTGATCTCGCGGATCTCCTTGAGGATCTCGTAACCGTAGCGGGGTTTCTCCTCGAGCAGTTCGAGGGCGAGATAGGCGATCAACCCCTTCGGCGGCCCGCTTTTCCGCATCGACCGGTCGTTGGCCCGGGACACGTAAATGGTTTCGGCCAGCGGTGATTTTCCGCCTCGTGAGGGGTCGAAACGCCCGAAAATCGGCTCCCCACGGAGAACGTCGGACGGGGCCCGGACGAACGGCTAAGTGCGTTCCGCCCTCCCCTCCGGTATGGACGTAGACGTCGTCGACCTCGATCACGTCGCGATCAGGGTGACCGACCTCGAACGGGCGCTGGCGTTCTACCGGGACCTGCTCGGCCTGCCGGTCAGGGATCGGGACCGGTACGACGCCGGCGAGGTCCCTTACGTCGCCGTCGTCGCTGGCGGGAGACACGTCCACCTCGTCCCCACCGACGGGGAGGTAGACGTCGGCGGAGAGCACCTCTGTCTGCTGGTTCGCTCCTCGACCGTCGACACGCGCGAGGAGCTCGAGGGGCTCCTCGAGGAACTCCGGACGGCCGGCGTCACCGTCGAGGACGGCGAGCCCCGGAAGCGATACGGCGCCTACGGTCGGGCCTGGGCGGCGTACGTCCGGGACCCCGACGGGCGCCGGGTCGAGCTGAAACTGCACTGATTCGGATCCCGCACGATCCGTTATCGGCCTCGCCGTCGCTCGGCACGATAACGGGCGTGGCGGGATTCGAACCCACGATCTGAAGGTTAGGAACCTTCCGCCCTGTCCGCTAGGCCACACGCCCGCAAAAAACGGCTTACTTGGACTCGGTTTCGGTCTCGGTGTCGGCTTCCGTCTCCGTTTCGGCGCTGGTCTCCTCCTCGGTCGTCACCGGCTCGGTGTCGAGGAACTCCTCGTCCTCCCCGGTGTCGTCGAAGCTGCCCGTCTCGCGCATCTCCTCGAGTTCCGTCTCGACTTTCTCCCGTCCTTTCTGGAACTCCCCCATGGCCTCGCCGGTCGAGCGGGCGAGCTTCGGGATCTTGTTGGCGCCGAACAGCAGAATGGCGATAATCAAGATGATTGCAAGCTCCGGCGGACCCATACCACCGGGGATGAACAGCGGTGCGATTTCTAGTGCCATCTCTACCGCAGGATTGCCCGCTGGCAATTATAACCTTTTTGGACCGATCGGCTAGGGGTTCCGGCGAACGTCCATCCGAGGGCCGCTACCTGCTGAACGCTCGCTCACCGGCCGGCCCGTCGATGGATCCCGACGGGTGTCGGTCCGGGCTCATCGACTGGCCGTCGTCGGGTTTCCGGGAACGAAACGGTCTTGCTCTCGAGGTCGTAAAGCCTGCCGATGGTAACGACTGGCGATACGGCACCGGAGTTCACCGCACCGCTCGCGAACGGGGACGTCGAGACGTTCACCCTCTCGGAACGCCTCGAATCCGAGGCCCCGATCGTCCTCGCGTTCTTTCCGGGGGCGTTCACGAGCGTCTGCACGGCCGAGATGCGGACGTTCGAAGAGCGTCTCGAGGCGTTCGAGGACGCGGGCGCGACCGTCTACGGAGTGAGCGTCGACTCCCCGTTCGCACTCGGGGAGTTTCGCGAGCAAAACGGACTCTCCTTCGGCCTGATCAGTGACTTCGAGAAGGAGGTCGTCGACGCCTACGACGTCCGCACCTCCTTCGAGGAGCTCGGCGTCCACGGGCTGGCAAAGCGGGCGGTGTTCGTGGTCGACGCCGACGGCACGGTCACTTACGCGTGGGTCAGCGACGACCCCGGCGCCGAACCCGACTACGGAGCGGTCGAGGCGGCCGCGTCGCCGGCCTGATCGCCGACGTTTTCTCGGTCGAGCACGAGGGTCGGCTATGACCGACGCCGGCCGGATCTACACGCCCGAGGCCGAACACAGCTTCCCCGACGCGAAGCTAAACGAGGTCCTAGAGCGGATCGAGGCCGACGAGGAGATCGCGGCCCTCCTCGAGGCACAGAACGTAAACGCCGTCGACCGGATGCGGTACAACGATCACGGGACCAAACACGTCTCGATCGTCCGCAACCGGGCGCTGTGTCTGTACGATCTGTTGAAAGCCGGCGGCGTCGAGTTCAACGGCGCCCGCCAGCAGGGGCTCGCGGAGGCCGACGAGCCGGTGATCGTCGCGCTCGCGGCGACCCTCCACGACGTCGGCCACCTCGTTCACCGCGACGAGCACGCCTACTACTCGATCCCGCTCGCCGAGACCGTCCTCGATCGGTTCCTCCCGGAGTTCTACGACGTCGCCGACCGGGTCCGGATGAAAGGCGAGATCCTCCATGCGATCCTCTGTCATCACACCGAAGAGCGGCCGCTGACGACCGAGGCCGGCGTCATCCGGATCGCCGACGCTCTGGACATGGAACGTGGCCGCTCGCGGATCCCCTACGAACAGGGCGGACGCGGCATCAACACCCTCTCCAGCCAGGCGATCGAGCGCGTGACGCTCAAGCAGGGCAGCTCGCGGCCGGTGATGGTCGAGATCGAGATGACCAACGCCGCGGGCGTCTACCAGGTCGACAACCTGTTGAAGGCCAAACTCGAGGATTCCCGACTCGAGGATCTGATCCGGATCGTCGCGGTCAACACCGACGAGAACCGCGAACAGCTCGTCGAACGGATCGAACTCTAGGAAGATTCAAGGACGACGGCCGACTCCCCCCGCCATGACCGACCGGTACGACGTCGTCGTCCTCGGCGTCGGAGCGATCGGCTCGGCGGCGACCTACCACCTCTCGCTGCGGGGCCGTGAGGTCCTCGGGCTCGAACGGTACGGGATCCCCCACACGATGGGCTCGTCCCACGGGATCAGCCGCCTGCACTCGCTGAGCAGCTCCCGCGGGGGCGAGTACGTCCGGATCGCCCGCCGGGCCTACGAGCTCTGGGAGGCACTCTCCGCGGCGACGGGCGAGCAGCTGTTCCACCACACCGGCCACGTCCGGGCCTGGCCGGCCGACGGCGACGGCCACCGTGGCGGGATCGAGGACGCGATAGACGGCCTCGAGGAGAACGGCCTCGAGTACGAACGGCTCACCGGGGCGGCGGTCAACGACCGGTGGCCGGGCTACTCGCTGCCGGCCGACCACGAGGTGTGCTACCAGCCAGACAGCGGCTTCCTCGACCCCGAGTTTACCGTCTCGACTCACGTCCGGCAGGCGGCCCGCCACGGCGCCGAGGTGCGGGCCCACGAGCGGGTCGTCGACTGGCGGGCCGACGACGACGGCGTCCGCGTGCGGACGGAGAAAGGCGCCTACGAGGCCGACGAGCTGGTGGTGACCGCCGGCGCCTGGGCCGCGACGTTCGTCGAGGAGCTCGCGGGCGTCGCGGTCCCCGAGCGACGGGTGATGGCGTGGCTGCAGCCGACCGACCCCGACCGCTTTCTCCCGGAGAACTTCCCCACGTTCAGCGTCGACGTCGCGGAGGGCTACCACTACGGTGCGCCGACCTACCGCGTGCCCGGCTTCAAAGTCGGCAACCGACCGCGGATCCGCGAAACGATCGATCCCGACGAGATGTCCCGGGAGGTGACGGCCGCCGAGGAGGAGCTGCTCCGGAGGTTCGCCGGGCGGTACTTCCCCGCCGGCGCCGGACCGACGGCGCGGCTCGCGGCGTGTATCGTCACGATGACCCCCGACGAGCGGTTCGTCGTCGACCGTCACCCCGACCACGACAACGTGACGTTCACCGGGGGGTTCTCCGGGTCGGGCTTTCACGTCTCGAGTGCCGTCGGCGAGCTGCTCGCCGACCTGACGACCGGCGAGGAGCCGGCGGTCGATCCCGCGGCGTTCGCGCTCGGGGACGGCTGACGATCCTTCGCCGTCCGGCATAGGGGTTCGTCTATCGGGGAAGGCCCGCGTCGTCGGGCGGATGGGCACCGGCCGATGGGAGTCGTCGGCCGACCGGAATGGATCGGTTTTTCCCCACGCCGGCGAGACGTCGGTTCATGAACGTACCGATCACCGTCCTCGCGCTCGTGACCGGGCTTCTCACCGGTGCCCTTTTCGGGTTCCTCGACGTGCCGATTCCCGCACCGCCGGAGCTGCCGGGCGTGGTCGGGATCGTCGGCATCTTCCTCGGCTACCGGCTGGTCGACCACCTCGGCGTCGGCGTCGACGCCCTCGAAGCGATCGGGCTGTAACTCACCCGAGGCTTCGGAGGGGCTCGAACCGGACGGCCGCGATGAGGACGGCGAGAAAGACGTACGATCCGCGGACGAGCAACATCGTCGCGAGCGTCGGCCCGGCCCGGCGGGCGACCGCAGCGACGGCCGCGAACGCGAGCGCCGCGAGGACCGCCGTCGGGGGAAAGGTGCCGACGGCGGCGAGACCGACCACGGCGAGCAGGGCGACCGCCATGAGCCCGTAGGCGACGTCGTGTGCCCGGGCCGGGCCGAGGAGGACGGCGACGGTCCGTTTCCCTATCGAGCGGTCGTAGGCGTAGTCCTGGGCGTCGTCGATCACCTTGATCCCCGCCAGCAAGGCGAGGAAGACGGCGGCGAAGCCGAGGGGGACGGCTGCCAGGCCCCCCGTCTGGACGGCGAACCCCCCGAGGATCGCGAGGGCGATGCCGAGGGGATAGCCGAGCGTCGCCCCGACTGGGCTCGTATCGAGCTGTGGGGCGTGGGCGTAGGCGACGAGCCAGGTGGGGACGGTGAGCGCGACGGCGAGTAGAGTCGTATTCGACGCGAGGACGAGACAGCTTGCGAGGAAGGCCGCGGTCGCCCCGACCAGCCCGAGCCGACAGCCACGGACGGTCAGCGGGTGGTCGTCGTCTTCCCCCCGGACGTGGAAGTCGACGTAGCCGTCTTTCACGTGGGCCGTGTACACCGCCGAGAACATCGCGAGGACGTGGACGGCCGCGAGCGCCGGCCGGTCGGCCCCGGCGAGGATCGCCCCGAACGCCGAGGCGGCCAGCGGCGGGAGCATAAACACCGGGTGGACCTGCGAGAGGTACGCCCGTCCGACGCCGTAGCCAACCCTGGCGAGGGACATACACGGAACACGGGTCGGCGGGACATAACTCCAGTCCCTGCCGGTGGGCACGTCGTTTCACTCCCCGGAACGCCCGTCTGCCGGTGGGCCCGACGCTCGGGCGCCGCAGGTCCCGGTCAGCCGTCGATCTGGTCGACCCAGTTCTCGATCCGGACGGGGGAGATGCCGGTCTCGGCCGCGAGTTCGGCCACGTCGGCGTCGGCCAGGTCCGCGAACGTCTCGACGCCGGCCCCGCGGAGGTCGGCGGCGTACGCCTCCCCGACCCCGTCGAGTTCGGTCAGATCGTCCGCTGGCTCGCCCGGGTCCTCGATCTCGATCGTCGTCGCCCCCTCCGAATCCGCCGACTCGCCGCCGTCGGCGGACCCGGTTTCGCCGGACGGTGCCGTCCCGTCGTCGGCCGGTTCGTCTACCGTCTCGTCGCCGGACGGTGCCGCCTCGTCGTCGGCCGGTTCGTCCGCTACCGCCTCGTCGTCGACCGGTTCGTCCGCTACCGTCTCGTCGTCGACCGGTTCGTCCGCTACCGTCTCGTCGTCGATCCGCGAGCGCTCCTCGAACCACGCACAGACGTCGGGCCACAGCTGGGCGTGGCTCCGGGAGGAGACGCTCATCCCGATGTGGCCGGTCGCGAACTCCATGATCTCGGTGTCCTCGCTCGGGATGGCGTCGTTGAACGGCTTCGAGGCTTCCGGCGGGATCAGGTGGTCGTACTCGGCGACGATCTGGAGGACCGGCATCTCGATGTTGTCGATGTCGACGTGCTGGTCGCCGAGATAGAGTTCGTTCTCGATCAGCTTGTTCTCCTGGTAGACGTCGGAGATGAACTGGTCGTAGGTCGCGCCGGCGACGTCGATGCCGTCGGAGAGCCACCGTTCCATCCGGGCGAAGTTCTCGACGAACTCCTCGTCGTCCATGTTGTCGTAGAACCGGACGTACTTCGTCACGTTGTTCTGGACGGGATCCATCAGCGCGAAGCCGATGTCGAGGAAGTCGGCGGGGACGTTGCCGAACGTGTCGGTGACCCGCTCTGGCTCGTAGTACTCCTCTGCGCCCCAGAGCTCGAGGACGCCGCCGTCGCCGGCGAAACAGAGGCCGGCAGCCATCAGCCCGAGGTTGCGAACCTTCTCGGGGTGGAGAGCGGCGTACATCGAGGACATCGTCCCGCCCATACAGTAGCCGAGGAGGTTGATCGCGTCCTGGTCCGACCGATCCCGGACGACGTCGACGCAGTTGTCGACGTAGCGGTCGACGTAGTCCTCGAGGGTCAGCGAGCGATCGAGCGCGGAGGGCTCTCCCCAGTCGATGAGATAGACGTCAAAGCCCTCCTCGAGCAACGTCCGGACCACCGACCGGTCGGGCTGGAGGTCGAGGATGTACGGCCGGTTGATCAGCGCGTAGACGATCAGTATCGGCACGTCGTACTGCTCGTCGGTGCGGGACTCGTAGTGGTACAGCTGGAGTTTGTTCTCCTCGTAGACGACCTCGTGGTCGGTCGTCCCCACCTCGACCGTCTCGAGGGTCTCGGTCCGGTCGGGGGCCATCCCGAGTTTCTCGGTGAACTCGGCGGAGGCCTCCCAGACCTGCCGTTGCATGTCCATCGCGATCGAGTACGGATCGTTCATTCCTCTATGGCCTCGAGAACGCGGTCGAGTTTGCGTTCGACGGCGTGCTGGCGGCGTTCGAGTTCCACCAGCCGGTCGCCGACCTCGACGACGTCGCTCTCGGTCGCGAATCCGAGCGTCCGGAGGGTGGTCTCGGCCGCCTCGTCGGCCTCCTGTTGGGCCTCCAGGACGTCCCCGACGGTCTCGCCGGTCATCCGGGCGAACGCGGTCGTCGACATGACCTCCTTGAACGCCTCGTTTGCGGTGTTGAGCCAGACGTCACGGAACTCCTCTAGGTCGACGTCCTCGCCCTCGACGACGTCGTTCATCCGTTCGACCATCTGGGTGGAGGCGTCCATCCAGGCGTCGTACGCCCGGGCGTACCCCTCGACGCCGTCGGCCATCTCCTCGTCTTCGGTCGTCCGTTCGACCGTCTCGGCCCAGCTCTCGACGAATCCGGCCTGGGCTTCCATGTTGCCCTCTAAGGCGTCGAGAAACTGCTCGTTCCACTGTTCTACGAACGCGTTCCAGTTTTGCATCTGGGGCTGTGAATCCGTCATTGGCTGGTGATGGTGGCGGGAGGTGAAAAGTCTAGGCCGCCGTCTCGAACTCCTCGGCCATCTCCTCTGTGCTCTCTACCATCCAGCCGACGTTCTCCTCTGCGCCCTCGTGGAGCTCGAGGAACGACTCGAACGAGGAGTCGACGACCTCGGCGTACCCCTCGGTGTACTCCTCGTAGGCGGCGCCGGACTCCTCTAGGCTCTCGACGGTCGCTTCGAGCATCTCCCGCTGGGTCTGGCTGGCGGCGTCGACGCTCTCGTCGACGAGCTTCCGGAAGTCCTCTACGGGGACGGCCCCCTCGGGGAGGCTCGCCTCGAGGGCGTCGAAGAAGGCGAAGTAGGCGTTTTTCGTCATCTCGGCGTTGCTCTCGGCGAGTGACTCCGAGCTCGAGAACATGTCGGCCATCGCCGAGAACGAGGCCGCTCCGGCCTCCATCGTCTCGTGGGTCAGCTGCTGGCTTCCTTCGACGGCGGTACGCTGTGCTTCGAACATCGCGGTGAGTGGGTTCTGTGTCATTGTGGTGTCTCGTGGTCGCTGTGGTGTCTCGCGGTCGGTCGTCGGTCGGTGGTGCGATCGGTCCGGTGTCTTGGGTCGGCTTACTGGTCGCTCTCGCGGTCGCGTTTGATCGGGACGACGATGGTCTGGACGATGTCGCCCTCCTGGATGTCCAAGGCGTCCCGTTCCGGCTCGGGGATGCTGATCCGGCCGCCGCTCTGGACGCGGGCTTTGAACGTCGCGGTCCCCGCGTTCATCGGCCCGAAGGCACTCGCGCCTTCGAGCGGGTTCGCGACGCCGGCTCCTACCAGCTGTCTCATCATCTCCTGTTGGGACTGGGCCACCTGCTCGCCGGCTTCCTGCAGTTGCTTCGTGAAGGTCCCGGGCAGCCAGGGCGATCCGTCGGAGTCGTCCGTCATCGATCGGACCTACGCCCGGCCGAAAGATAAGCCTTTCCAATCTATGGGCCTCAATGGTTCTCAATGTCGCAGAAAATTTTCTATCGCCCTGAAATGGGTAGGCGTTCCGGATCCGACCGTACTTCTCGAAAGGTCAGAAACGGCACGATAAGTCGTTTCCGACTCTCTCGGTGGGAAATACGCGGTTTTTTCTCCGAACGGTGGCAGTAAAAAGCCCCCTCTGTTAACCAAAGAAGTCTTAACGCCACGTTCCCTCTCTTGGAGCATGACCACCCAGGGTCCGGCCGGAGGGAACCTCTCATCGATGACGAACGTGTGGGCGAAGGTCACAAGCAGCTTCCTGCAGGGGGCGACCGCTGCGAACCGCGCCGCGATGACGGCGATGGTTCCACCGACGGCCTCGGCCAACGGCACCGACGCGGAGTCGGTCCCGGCGCCGATCCCGTCCGTCGAGTACTCCGATCTCGACTGGGAGTTCGAGCGGACCGTCGACGACCGCGAACGGATCTCGGTCGGCGACACGGTCACCTTCTCGAAGACGATCACCGACGAGGACGTCCGCCGGTTCGCGGAGATAAGCGGCGACACCAACCGACTCCACCTGGACGAGGGGTTCGCCGCCGACACCCGTTTCGGCGAGCGGATCGTCCACGGCACGCTGGCCTCCGGGCTGATCAGCTCCGCGCTGGCGCGCCTCCCCGGGACGACGGTGTATCTCTCCCAGGACCTCGAGTTCCGTGCGCCCGTCGGCGTCGGGGATCGCGTCGCCGCGCGCGTCGAGGTCGTCGAGGACCTCGGCAACGACCAGTACCGCCTCGAGACGATCGTCCGCGACGAGGACCGCGAGACGGTCGTTATCGACGGTGAAGCCGTCGTCCTGATCGACGAATCCCCGCAGGACTGACCGGATCGAACGGTCCGCGCACCGAAAGACCCCAGAACCCGCGATCGAACACACTACCTAAGTGTCCTCCCGCGATCCAATCGGTCATGACGCTTTTCGGAACCGCCGGCATCCGTGGCCCCGTCGATGACGTAACCCCGGAGCTCGCGCTCTCGGTGGGCCGGGCCGCCGGCTCGCCCGGCGAGACGTTCGTCGTGGGACGTGACGGCCGGGAGACCGGCCCCGCACTCGCCGCCGCAGTCGTGGCCGGCCTCGAGAGCGCGGGCGCGGACGTCCGCCGGCTCGGGGTCGTCCCGACGCCGACGCTGGCGTACGCCTCGCGTGGCCGCCGCGGGGTGATGGTGACTGCGAGCCACAACCCGCCGGCCGACAACGGGCTCAAGCTGTTCGTCGACGGCGTCGAGTACGACCGAGAGGCCGAAGAGCGGATCGAGTCCGCCCTCGGGGCCGAGCCGGTCGGCTGGGCGGAGTGGGGGTCGGACGAACGCCTCGACGTCCTCGAGGAGTACCGTCGGGCCGTCGCAGACTACGTCCGCGGGCGGTTCGAGGACGACCGGCCGCTCGCGGACCTCTCGGTCGTGGTCGACTGTGGCACCGGCGTCGGCGCGCTCGCCACCCCGCAGCTGCTCGATCGGCTCGGCGCCGACGTCCTCGCGATGAACGCGAGCGTCGACGGCCACTTCCCCGCCCGGGAGAGCAAGCCGACCCCCGAGACGCTGACCGACCTGGCCGCCGTCCTCGCCGACGGCGACTTCGACCTCGGGCTGGCCCACGACGGCGACGCCGATCGGATCGTCGCCCTCGACCACACGGGCGAGGTGATCCACGAGGACACCGTCCTCGCGGTCGTCGCCGCCCGGTACGTCCGGGAGGCGACGGTCGACGATCCGGTCGTCGTCACCACGCCGAACGCCTCCGCCCGGATCGACGAGCTGGTCGCCGACGCCGGCGGGCGGGTCGAACGCGTCCGGCTCGGAGCCCTCCACGAGGGGATCGCCCGCGTCGAGGCCGACGGGACGGGGGTGACGTCGGTCGTCTTCGCCGCCGAACCCTGGAAACACGTCCACACCGCCTTCGGCGGCTGGATCGACGGCGTCGTGAGCGCCGCGGTCGTCGCGGCGCTCGTCGCCGACGCGGGCGGCGCCGACGAACTCCGCGAGCCGGTGAACGAACGTCCCTACCGGAAGCTGAGCGTCGACTGCCCCGACGGGGCGAAGGCGGCGGCGATGACGACCCTCGAGACGACGCTCCTGGATGCGTTCCCCGACGCGGCGGTGGACACCGCCTACGGCGTCAGGCTGACCTTCGAGGACGCCTCCTGGCTGCTCGCGCGCCCGAGTGGCACCGAACCGTACCTCCGTCTCTACGCCGAGAGCGACGACGTCGACGCGCTCGTCGCGGAGGCACGGTCGGTCCTCGAGGACGCGGTCGACGACGCCGAGGACGCCTGATCGGCGACCGCCGGACGAGCCCCGAACGACGGGGAGTGGTGCGGTGACGTCCGACCGACGATCGCTGGCGGGCCCCGGACGGCGAGGGGTGGTGCGGAGATGCCGGTCTATTCGCCCGAAATGTCGGCAGACGGGACATTCGGTAGCTATTTCTTCGTCGGTACGTAATTAACGATCGTTATGGATCCGGAACGCCCGTCGGGATCGCGATCCGAGCAGGAGTGGACAGACGGGCCGGAGAGGCTGTTCGAGGCCCTGGGAACCGACGGCTGCCGGCGGACGCTGTACGTGTTGCTCGACCGCCGGGAGGTCGAAGTCGAGGAGCTCGCGGACGTCCTCGCCGGCTGGCGGGTCGCCGGAACGGAGGACGTTGTCGGGCCCGACGAGCGCCGGGAGGCCCTGCTCTCGCTCCGACACGCCCACCTCCCGGCGCTCGCCGAGCGCGGCTTGCTACGGTACGACCGGGAGACCGGAACCGTCCGCAGGCTGCCGTTCGCAGACGCCGCGCAATCGCTGCTTCGCCGGGCGGCCGAGTACGAGGCCGCCCACGGAGTGGATCCGGCGATCGACGAGGACGACTCGAGGCTCCCCGGAAACGACGGGAGATGACCGACGACGACCCCCTCGGTAACCTCCTCGAGCGCGTCGGCGGACGCCACCGCTGGCTCCGGACCTACGCCGACGAACCGACGGCTCTCGCGGACGCGCTTGCCGGACACAACGTGACCGTCGAGCACCGGGACCGGCCCGCGGGCGTTCCCGGCCCGTTCGTCGTCGTCCGGTCGGCCGAGGGGTTCCGCGGCGCCGTCGCCCTCGGGTCGTTGGAGTCGTTTCTCGCGGGACCCACGGAGCCGCCGGTCCTCGGGGACGCCGACGGCGAGCGGGAGCTGCGGGAGCTGTTCGAGCGGACGCCGTTTGCCTCCCTGGAGCGTCGACAGCTGCTCGCGACCTCCCGGGAGTTCGAGGAGCGGGCCTACCGCGCCGGGGAGGGACGCCTCCACGTCGCGTTCCAGACGCGGGCGGCGATGGACGCCCAGCGGACGACCTACAGGGCCATACTCCGGGAGACCGACCTCGACGTCCACGTCTACGCGCCGCCGGGGCCGCTCGGGGAGCCGTGGACGGACGCCACGGTCCACGACGACGTCGGCTGGGCGGTCGGTCGCTTCTGGCTCGTCGCCTACGACGGCGGCGGGGACGACCGCCGTGCGTGTGCCCTCCTCGCCGAGGAGCGCGATCCGGACCGGTACTTCGGGCTCTGGACGTACGATCCGGCGCTCGTCGCGGCGACGATCGCGACGCTGGAGGCAGGGTGATACCGCCGAGACGGCCCGTCGGGCGATCGAAACCACTCGGTCACACGGCGTCGAGGTCGAAACCACTCGGTCACACGGCGTCGAGGTCGAAACCACTCGGTCACACGGCGTCGAGGTCGAAACCACTCGGTCACACGGCGTCGAGGTCGGATTCGCTCGTTGCCGTCCCGATCACTCCACGACGACGACGCCGACCATGCCGGCGTCGATGTGGGGGATACAGACGTAGTCGTACTCGCCGGGGGTCTCGAAGGTGTGTTCGTACGTCTCTCGGGTGGTGATCGCGCCGCCGCGGTCGTCGTACCAGCCCTCGAACGCCTCGTCGTAATCGTCGAAACCGCCGGAGGCGAAGTACTCCCCTTCGGGGACGCCCTGGCCGGTGACCGTGTGATCGGCGCCGCTCGTGTTCTTCCAGACGACCGTCTCGCCCGTGGAGACGACGAGCTCCTCGGGGACGAACTCGTTTCTGGTCATCCCGACGTCGTACTCGTCGTCCTCGCCGGGGAGGATCCCCATCCGGCCGAGCGCCGTACAGCCCGCGAGTCCGGCGGCGCCGCCGGCCACGGCCGCGGCGAGGTACGTTCGACGTCTCATCGTCCGCGGTTGGGGGCGGCCGGATATAACCCGTCTGGTTGCTCCCGGCCGTCGGGAACGAAACATCCAACTGTCGGAAACGAACCCTCCGACCTTCGGGAACGGCCCTCCCGACGCCGACGGCCCGAAAACGGAAACACGTAAGGGCCGTGCCTCGGATTCCGGGAGTATGCTGCCCCGGTTCGTGGGCCGGTTCGGCGTCGCCGACGCGGTGACGGTCGCCAACGCCGCGCTCGGCTTTCTCGCCGTCGTCGTCGCCTTCGCCGACGTCCAGCTTGCCGCCCGGCTGGTGTTGCTCGCCGCGGTCGCCGACGGACTCGACGGCATCCTCGCCCGGCGGTACGGCGGCACCCCCGCGGGGCCACACCTCGACTCGCTGGCGGACGTCTCCTCTTTCGCTGTTGCGCCGGCGGTGCTCGCGTTCGTCGTCGTCATCGACGGGCTGGACCTCGAGATCGACGCCTTCTCGCCCGAACTGGTCGTCGTCGGCGTCATCTGCGGGCTGTTCGTCGCGATGGCCGTCGCCAGGCTGGGGCTGTACACCGCCTACGACACCGACGAGCGGTACACCGAGGGGGTCCAGACCACCCTCGCGGCGACGATCCTCGGCGCGGCGATACTCGCCGGCGCCGCCGACCCCTGGCTCGTTCTCGGGATCACGCTCGCGTTCTGTTACCTGATGGTGTCGACGGTCCGCTACCCCGAGTTGCTCGCCCGCGACGCCCTGATCATGGGTGTCGTCCACGTGCTCGCGATCCTGATCCCGGAGTTCGCCGGCCGGACGTTCCCGTTCGCGCTGTTGACCCTCGGACTCGCGTACATGCTGCTCGCGCCGTGGCTCTACTGGGGTGGCGATCGCTCCACGGCGTAGCTATCTACTGAGGTGGCGATAGATCCCCGGCGTAGCTACCGAACGACGATCGATTCCCGACGACCGCGGCCCGTCCGGGACGGCATGGAAACGCTTAGGGGCTTGCTGATCACATCTCCGGACATGATCACGGCCCGTGTCGCGGCGGTCGTTCGCCGGGTGAGAGGATGAGCGAGGACGACGAGCCCGTCGACCCCGAGACGGCCGTCGCCGAGCTGGGAGAGCGCCTGGGGGCGATTCCGCCGCGGTTCGCGCCGATCCGAGAGCGGATCGAGCCCGTCGGGGAGGCCCTGGAACCCGTCGAGGAGTCCCTCGAGGCCGCCGAGACCGAAGACGATCTCGACGAGGTCGAAGCCGAGCTCGAACCCGTCGCCGAGGAGCTCTCCGAGCTCCGGGAGGCAGTCGACGACGTGGAGGGCGACCTCGAGGCGATCCGCGAGGAGTTCGACGAGCTCGAGCTCCCCGAAGACGAGAACGAAGAGGACGACGAGGACGGAAGCGGGGACGACGCCGAAACCGAAGACGGCGAGGACGACGCCGAAACCGAAGACGGCGAAGCCGAGGTCGGGGAGGACGATCCGATCGCGGCGTTCGAGGCCGACCTCGAGTCCGTCGAAGCCGACCTCGAGTCCGTCGAAGCCGACCTCGAGGCCCTCGACGGGGAGCTCGAGGCGCTCGAGGGGCGGGTCGACGACGTCGAGTCCGGCGTCGAGCAGCGACGTGGCCCGTACGCCGAGGACGTGATCGGCGAGATCGACGACGCGGCCACCGAGATCGAGACCACCCGCTGGACCGAGGAGGGCCACGCCGAGCTGATCGAGGCCGTCGACGGCTTCCTCTCGACGGTCGACCCGCTGCTCGGAGCCGAGCTCTCCTTGCTCGACGACGGCGAGGACGTGCCGGCGCGTCTGGTCGCGAGCCTCGGGGCCGCGGGCGAGGCAGTCGAGGCCGACGGGCTCGACCCCGACGACGACGCCGGGGTCATCGCCGAGCTGCTCGAGGCGACCGACGGGCTGGGAAGCGACCTCGAGGCGGCGACCCGCTGGGACGACCTCGAGGTCCGCGAACAGCTGCGACGCGAGGGGTTCTACGACGTACTCGACCACGTCAAGGACTTCCCGCCGGAGTGGTCCGCGATCAAGGTCCACGAGAAACGCGGGAACGTGGAGATGGTGACCCTCGCCCTGGAGTCGTTCGACTCCGATTTCATGCAGGAACACTGCCTCGAGGCCCTCGGCCGGATGGGCGAGGAGGCGGCGATCGAGCCGGTGCTCGGGCTGGCGAAACGCCGCGACGAGGTGGCGATCACCGCCCTCGGACGGATCGGCGTCGCCGACGACACCGTCGTCCAGACGCTGACGAACTTCGTCGACTCGAACCCGCCGTTACAGCGGCCGACGTTTCTCGCCCTCGGGCGGATCGGCGCCGAGGAGGCCGTCGAACCGCTCGTCGAGCAGCTGACCGCCGACGACGAGGACGTCCGCAGCTGGGCGGCACGCGCGCTCGGGCTGATCGGCGACACACGGACGATCGAGCCGCTCTCGACCGTCCTCGCCGAGGACGAAGACGACACCGTCCGGGCGAGCGCCGCGTGGGCGCTCAACCGGATCGGCACCGCGGAAGCCATAGAGTCCGTCGCCCAGTACGCCGACGACCGGTCGTACCTCGTACAGGTCGAAGCCGAGAGGGCCTCGATCTGAGTCCGAGGAGCTCTTACCGATCACAGCGCCAGCAACAGGAGCCGGATCGCCAGCCCGAGGGTGAACACGACGACCAGCAGACCCGTCGCGAGCACGACCGCCGGCGGGAGCAGTCCTTCCTCGAACTGGAAGAGGACGTCCTTCATGACCGTTCCTGCCGGTCCAGGGGTCGAAACTCTTTCGAAGCCGATCGCCGGGGCCGGTCGGAGGCCGAGTTTCGGTCGCCGGGAAGACAGCCATCCTCGGTCGCCGGGAGGACAGCCATCCTCGGTCGCCGGGAGGACAGCCATCCTCGGTCGCCGGGACCGGCCGAGAACCGACCCTCGGTCGCCGAATACGACCGGAAGCCGAGCCGCGGTCGCCGAGGAGGCCCCCGTCCGACAGAGTGAACTGGGGCGGCCGTGACCGTCGGGTATGGTACGCAGGAGCGTCCTGTTTACGCCGGGCGACCGCCCGGAGATGATGCGGAAGGCCCCCGGATCCGGCGCGGACGTCCTCGTGTTCGACCTCGAGGACGCCGTCGCGCCGGGACGAAAGGCACGCGGTCGCGAGGCCGTCCGTGACTGTCTCGCCGATCCGGCGTTCGACCCCGACGCGGAGGTCTGTCTCCGTGTCAACCCCGTCGGGGCGGGTGCGACCGAGGATCTGGCAGCCGTCTTAGAGGACGGGATCCGGCTGGACGCCGTCGTCGCCCCGAAGGTCGCCTCGCCGTCGGACGTCGAGGAGCTCGCTTCCTCCCTCGCCGACGCCGGCCACCCGGTCCCGATCCTGGCGCTGATCGAGAGCGCCCGCGGCGTGCTCGCGGCCGACCGGATCGCGGCCGCCGAGGCGACCGACGCGCTGATCTTCGGCGCCGAGGACCTGGCCGCGGACGTGGGGGCGAGCCGGACCGACGACGGTCTGGAAGTGCTCTACGCCCGCCAGCGAGTCGTGATCGCCGCGGCGGCCGAAGGCTGTGCCGCGATCGATACGGTGTACACGGCGTTCGACGACGAGGCGGGGTTGCGCGAGGAGACCGCCCTCGCGGTCGAGTTCGGCTACGACGGGAAGTTGGCGATCCACCCGGCACAGGTCGGACCGATAAACGAGACGTTTACCCCGGAAGAGTCGGAGATCGAGTGGGCGACGGCGGTACTCGAAGGGGCCAAAGAGGCCGCCGCCGCGGACCGCGGCGTCTTCGAGGTCGACGGGGAGATGATCGACGCGCCGCTTCTCGCCAGGGCCGAGCGGATCCGCGAGCGTGCCGAGGCGGCCGGCCGCCAAGTCGGCCCGGACTAGCTCCCGGTCGTACAGTTAGCCACCGGTCGTACAGTTTTCCCCCTCTATCGGGCCCGTTTCCGGACGAGTTGTCACGGTCGCCATGTTTATTTTCCGGTCGCCAAATAGAGTGTCTATGGCCGAGGAGGCGAATCCGTTCGAGAACCTACAGTCACAGATCGACGACGCGACACGTCACCTCGACGTCGCCGACGACGTCCTCGAACGGCTGCGCTACCCCGAGCGCGTCCTCGAGACGAACCTCACGGTGGAGATGGACGACGGTTCGATCGAGCGGTTCCAGGCCTTCAGGTCGCAGTTCAACGGCGATCGGGGACCGTACAAGGGCGGTATTCGGTATCACCCCGGCGTGAGCCGCGCGGAGGTGATGGCGCTCTCGGGGTGGATGGTGTACAAGTGTGCGACCGTCGACATCCCCTACGGCGGCGCCAAAGGCGGGATCGCCCTCGACCCCGCGGCCTACTCCGAGGCGGAACTCGAGCGGATCACCCGGGCGTACGCCACGGAGCTGCGCCCGCTGATCGGCGTCGACCGGGACATCCCCGCCCCAGACGTCAACACCGGCCAGCGGGAGATGAACTGGATCAAAGACACCTACGAGACGTTGGAGAACACGACGGCGCCGGGCGTGATCACCGGGAAGGCGATCGGGAGCGGCGGCAGCGAGGGACGGGTCGAGGCCACCGGCCGATCGACGACGATCGTCGCCCGCGAGGCGTTCGCCCACCTCGGTCGGGATATCGCGGACGCGACGGTCGCCATCCAGGGCTACGGCAACGCCGGCTCGATCGCCGCGCGGCTCCTCTCGGAGCTGGGTGCCTCTGTCGTCGCCGTCTCCGACTCGGGTGGGGCGATCTACGACCCCGACGGGTTCGACGTCGACGCGGTCGCCGCGAGCAAAGCCGAACACGGCTCCGTCGTCGACCACCCCGGGGCAACGGAGTACGTCGGCAACGACGACCTCCTGACCCTCGAGGTCGACCTGCTCGTCCCCGCGGCCCTGGAGAACGCGATCGACGGCGATCTCGCCCCCGAGGTCCGGGCGGACGTCATCGTCGAGGCCGCGAACGGGCCGCTCACTCCGCGGGCGGACGAGATCCTCGCCGATCGAGACGTCCTCGTCGTGCCGGACATCCTGGCGAACGCCGGCGGCGTGACCGTCAGCTACTTCGAGTGGGTCCAGAACCGCCAGCGGTTCGCCTGGACAGAACAGCGCGTCAACGAGGAACTAGAGCGGGTGATCGTCGACGCCTTCGACGCGCTGATCGACATCCACGATCGTGAGGGGATAGAAACCCTCCGGACCGCGGCCTACGTCGTCGCCATCCGCCGCGTCGCCGACGCCTTCGAGGACGCCGGAAGCTTCCCCTGA
>Ga0207421_10003362_pt1 | contig 19099 bp, 16 predicted proteins | sample SodLakKL_010_SED_4_FD_187542 | JGI IMG/M metagenome (GOLD analysis project Ga0207421, IMG submission 187542) | Alkaline sediment microbial communities from Lake Tanatar, Kulunda Steppe, Russia - 8KL_010_SED (SPAdes) (version 2) | ecosystem: Environmental > Aquatic > Non-marine Saline and... | reverse complement strand
AACGGAAGGCCCGACCTGGCGTGTCACACAAAAACCAAAAACCTCCCCGATGAAATCACCCTGATGCCTCTCCCCGTGTTCAAGCTCATCGGAGACCTCTCCGTGGATTCAGGCACCTGGTTTCGGGCCATGAACGAAAAAGTCCAGTCATGGGTGCACACGGACAAGCCCTTTGATGTGAATGCGGAAGAAGAAACCATGGACAACCAGCTGGCGGAAGAAATCTACGAGCTGGAGCGTTGCGTCGAATGCGGATGTTGCGTGGCCGCATGCGGAAAAGCCAACATGCGCGAGGACTTCATGGGAGCAGTGGCTTTCAACCGCATCGCGCGCTTCATGATGGATCCCCGGGACGAACGCACGGGCACTGAATATTTCGAGGTTGTTGGAAACGAAGAGGGGATCTTTGGTTGTCTGGGACTCCTCGGCTGTGAAGATGTCTGCCCCAAGGAAATCCCTCTTCAGGACCAGCTGGGAATGCTTCGCAGAAAAATGGGCTGGCAGTCCATTCGCCACCTTTTCAGTCGTCTGCTGCCTGACTGAAGCCATGGGAGTCAGGGGAATGTGACGTGGAAACAGGATAAAAACAGTCTGTTGGAAAACTCGGGCAGGGAAATGTTCCGTCCGTTCTGAAAGACCGTGAGGACCGGGTGGAAGCAGGGTCTGTCTGTTGAACCATGAACAAAGGCGGGATGCGGCGCATCCCGCCTTTGTTCATTCTGGCCGCCGCACAAGGGACGTTTCCCGTGTCCTACGCAAAAAACATCACAAAATCATGAACCAGAACCTGTATTCATGAAAACAGATTTGCATTTCCTGGGCATTTTTGTTTTACACTCTCCCCACGGTCATGGTGAGCTAGAAGTATTTGACGGATACAACCAGAGGGGGTTTGATGGCGGAGATTGTTCTCGCTATAGCGTTGGTGGCCGGCATTTACATGGCATGGAACATCGGGGCCAATGACATCGCCAATGGAATGGCATCCCCCGTGGCTGCAAAAGCGGTCACTCTGCGCCAGGCGGTCATCATCGGGGGGTGTCTCGATTTTGTGGGCGCCGCTTTCATCGGGTCCCATGTGACGGAAACAATTTCCCGTGGGATTCTGGACTCCACCAAATTCACCGATCCCAATGTGGTGATGGTCGGTTTGCTCTCGGCCTTGCTGGCCTCTGCCTTTTGGGTGTTTGTGGCCACCTGGAGGCAATTGCCCGTGTCCACAACTCATTCGATCGTGGGCGCCGTGGTGGGTTTCGGTGTTGCTGCAGGAGGATTTCATGCGGTGAATTGGATGCTGATCCTTCCCATAGCCCTCAGCTGGCTGGTTTCGCCGATTTTTTCGGGGCTGCTCACCTACACCATTTTTGCTTTCATTCGCAGAAGAATCCTTGTGCAGCCGAGAGTGTTTCATTCCGCGCTCAACTGGACCCCCTTGTTCGCAGGTGGTGTGGTGCTGATCGTTGTTCTCTCCTTCCTCACCAAGACCCCACTGGGAAAGAGGCTGGGGGTGGACATGCAGATGGGGTGGATGATCGGGTTGTTTCTCGCCGTGATACTGGGTTTTGCGGCCAAGAACTGGATGTCAAGGACGATCAAAGAGGTGGAGCGTGAGGGTGCCGAACGGATTTTCAGGCGAATGCAGGTTTTTACGGCATGCTATGTCGCCCTGGCTCACGGAGCCAATGATGTGGCCAACGCAGTGGGGCCTCTGGCGGGAATCTATTCCATTTACAGAACGGGAGCTATTTTACCCGAGGCTGAAGTCCCATTCTTTCTGCTTGCGGGAGGCGGTCTGTTCATTGCCATTGGCATCTTCACCTGGGGGTACAGGGTCATTGAAACCATTGGCCAAAAAATCACGGTGCTCAACAATTCGAGGGGGTTTTCGGTGGATTTCGGCGCGGCCACGTCTGTCCTGATCGCCTCCAAATTCGGCTTTCCCGTGTCCACGACTCATGCTGCGGTGGGTTCCGTGGTCGGGGTGGGCCTTGCTGGAGGTGTGGCCGGAGTGGATTTCAAGGTGGTGGGAAGAATCACCCTGTACTGGATCATCACCCTTCCCCTTGCAGCTTTTCCCACCGTTGTCATTTTTAAAATCCTTGGATACTTTTTCCTTTAGGGGGATCATATGAGGACAGCACTGATGAATTTGTTTCGCCAGTCACCTTTTGAGGGCCTCAAGAAACATGCTCAGCTCATTCGCGATGTGGCGCCGGTTTTTCGTGATGCCTTCAATGCTTACATGCTGGACAACTCGGTGGAATTCGAAACCTGTCACAACAAGGTGACCATCATTGAGGACCAGGGGGACCGGATCAAGCGCAACATCAGAGGCCACCTGCCCAGGGGCATCCTGCTTCCCATGGACAAATTCAAGCTGCTCTGGTACCTCCGTGAGCAGGACAAAGTGCTGGATGCCGCCCAGGATACCCTGCACTGGCTTTCCTATCGAAAAACCCTGATTCCCGAGGTATTTGGAGGGGATTTGCTGTTCATGGTGGAAAAAATCACCGAGGTTCAGGAGTCAGTTTATCCTCTTGTGGAAACTGCCGAGCTTTATTTTCAAAGCTTTTCCGAGAAGGAACGAACCAACGTCAAAATGAAAATCAGGAACATTCGAGAGTTGGAGTTCCAGTCGGATCAGGTGGAGCGAAGCCTTTTATCGGATATTCTCAGTTATCCTTTTGAAAATGCCACATCAGCATACCATCTTTCGGAACTGGTGAGACTCATGGGAGGCGTTTCCAACCATGCGGAAAACGCAGGGGACATGATGAGGGCCATGATTGCCCGTTAAAGAGGGGCGGCAAGCGCAAAAGACCTGAAGTGAAATGGAAGGAGAGCGGTGACTGTGCTGTTCATGGGAAAAAAGCTTCCCTCGAAAAACCTGTTCGGCCTTCTGGAATTGGAGCCGCACCTTGTTCAAAAGAGCGCCGGGCCTGGAAGCGGCTGGCGACGCACAAGGCGGCCACTGTGGCAACGAAGTCGATCATTTGGGGAATGGAGATGTGCTGGTTGAAGCCTCCGAGGTGAGGACCCGTGAGGAGAGAAATGTCTTTTTCTCCTTTGTTGAATCCTGCCGAAGCCTCATGGGAAAGCCCCCTTTCCATGAGAAAAAGCCGAAACGCATCGTCTGTCATGTCCTTCTGGTCTGCTGCTCTCAGGACTTCTTCCATGTGTTTGTCCACTCCCATTTCCTCCCGCATCTGTATGGCCAGATCCCTGGCCCATGCCTCGAGATCCTCTTTCAGCGGTTTTTTGGTGAATCCCCGGTGATATCCATCCACAATGGTGAGGATGGACTGCTCGAGATGTTCCATGTCAAAGAGGCTTCGGGTATCCACAGGGTTGCCCCTTTCATCCAGGCCTGAAAGGCTCACCTCTTTGTTGCGATAGTAACTGCCGGTCACCAGCAGAAGGCTCAGAATGTGCGTCCCAATGTGCAGGTAGAGTTCTCGCGGAGTGCCTTCAAATGAAATGAGGTGTTCCAGGTCCCTGATGCCCGTCAATCCAAGATTGGGATACCGGCAGGAGTGCAGCCATTGATCCAGCCTGCCTCGTCTCTGCCACTGGTAAGCTCCCCCGTCGGCTCTTCGGGCCCTTTGGACGCGGTTGTGAAACAAGGGCAGGGGTGCCGAATGAACCATGCCCCGAGAAGCCAGGTTCCCCAGGAGCCAGGCATTGCGGTGAAGCGCACTTATGAATTGTTGGGCACCGAGGGATGCCACGGCATGGTGTTCATTGATATAGGAGTAGTAATCGCGGTGAGCCCAAAAGGCGATGGCGTATCCATCCGGATGGAGTCCTTCCGCGGCCCTTTCGCGGTGAGGGCCGTCCGTCAGCGACAGCAGGCAATTGCCATTGATTTCGAAAGGCTTTGGAATGTCAAACCTCTTGGGAAGTGAAGAGCAGGAGCTTTGAAGGTGCTTCATCCATTGGGCCTCCCGTAAACTCAGCGTCACTGAATCTTCACGGCGAAGGAGCTTGACCACAAACCACTGGTTTCCCTTTCCGCAATCCAGCGCAAAGCTTCTTCCGTACATCCTCATGTTTTTGGCACAGGGAACTTTCGCTCTGCGGAGAAGTTCTGACCAGGAAAGAGTGGACATTTCCCCGCAGAAAGGTGTCGTTTCCTGCAGAGAAGGACCCTTGATGTCCAGGGGAAGAGAACCCAATGCCTCGGTTGCCGCCCTGTGTGCCGGCCCCTCCTCTTTGATGGCCAGCATTTTGAGGGTGGTCAGAGCTTTTTTCAAAACCACTGGTGGGGTTTCAGGGGAGACCGTGAGAGCAGTGAGGATCAAAGCGGCCTCCTTGTACAGGAAGAAAGCTTGTTTTTGAGACCGGTGCTTTTGGCTCTGCAGCACGGCGGAGAGGGCCTTCACGGTTTCCCGGGAGGCTCGTTGTGGGTGGGAGAGAAGCAGTCGGGCAAGATCATTCACGGCCACATAAGCGGCAGAAAAATCCCCTTCCTCTGTGGCGATCTGCTTTTGAAGCGTTTCAATTTCTTTTTCAACACCCCGGTCGTTCATGCTGGTTTCAAAACTTCCCCTCATTGGATGGTTTTGTGAAATGCGGGTGCGGTCAACTGGTGGCCCTTCAAAAAATCTCTCTTATCGCTACCATCGAAGACTTTCAAGGAACTTTTCCGAAGTTTTCCAGGACATGAGACGGTGAAGCGGCGCGGAAGATCATTTTCGGCCCTGTCTTTTTTCTCTTCATTCCCATCACCATCATGCTGTCTCCCACAAGTTTCTTGAAAGAATGGAGAGAGCATTGACCTTGGGTGGCAAAGAATGTCAGAATTTTTCATCCTATGAAAAACTCACATGGAGGAGATGGAGCGTGCGGCGAAGGCGGGGAAGAAAAGAAACACTTGTCAGCGCCCTCATTCTGGTGATCCTCGTGGTCATTGGCGGGAGTGTCTACTGGAAGCAGGGCCGCTACGATTCCCGGATTTTCACTTTTTCCGCGCAGCCAGAGGGTGACGTCCTCATGGAAGCATCCGCTCTCCACTCCCATGAAACGGAGCTCGCCTCTTTTGTGCCGGCAGGCATGATGCCCTTCAGTCCCCCTGAGCAGTTTCACAGTGAGAACCTCTCAGATAAAATCAACGGGAAAGCCGAATTTTATCTCTCGGCAGGTTTTCAGGATCTCGTGTCCCAAAGGTTCGCCAGTGAAAGTTTGCCTGGTCAGTGGATGGAGGTCTTTCTCTATCACATGGGGGACCATCGCAATGCCTTCGCCGTTTACAGCGGTCAAAAGAGAAGCACCGCTCAAGACCTGGACCTGGCGCCTTTTGCCTACCGGACGGACAATGCCCTTTTTTTTGCCAAGGGCCCTCATTATGTGGAAATCGTCGCTTCTGTTGCCGATCCAGTCATGCAGGACATGATGCTCGCTTTTGCACAGAATATGATCGGAGAGTTGGTTCGGGAGGGGAGTTCCCTTCAGGAGCTGGATCTTCTTCCTGCAAAGGGACTGCTCACTGAAAGCGTGTACCTCATTTCCTCCGATGCCTTTGGTTTTGATGCGTTGGACAATGTGCTCACAGCCCGGTACCGCATTCGGGGAAAAACCCTGACGGCATACCTTTCCATGAGGGATTCCAGCGAGGAAGCTCGAAGCCTGGCGGTTTCCTTTGAGGAGTTTCTCAACTTTTTCGGAGCCCAGGCCCTGCCCCAACGACCGGAAATCCCTCATGCAGCTGTTCTGCAAGTTTTTGAAACCTATGAAGTGATTGTGCAGGAAGGGCCGGTGCTCTATGGTGTCCACGATGCTCCCGGCCTGGAAGAGGCCCTGGAGCTTGCGGAGCGCATGCATCGACGACTCGCAGATTTGGAGTGGTGAGGACGGACATGGAAAAAAAAGAGACCCTTCATCGCCGTGACTTTCTTGTGCGCTCCCTCAAGGTTGGGGCAGCCGTGGGAGTCACGGGCTTTCTGGGCTGGAGATTTCACGATCCTGAGGGTCCCCCGGGTGCGCAGCAGGAAGAGGATGAAGTGAGCCTCCCCGATTTTTCTGTCCCCGGAATGGATCGCAGGCTGGCGGTGGTTCGGGGCGAAGACCGTGCTGCCACCCTGGAGCTGGCTCTTCATGCCCTTGGAGGAATGAGCGCTTTCGTCAAAGAAGGGGACAGGGTGCTTGTGAAAGTGAATGCGGCCTTTGCCAGTCCCCCCATTCTCTCGGCCACCACGCACCCCGCCCTGGTGGAGCGGCTCGTGCAACTTTGTTTCAAAGCAGGTGCCGGGGAAGTGATCGTTACGGACAATCCCATCAACGATCCCCAGAGTTGTTTCGTCCTTTCTGGCATTGAGGAGGCTGCCCGCCGGGCCGGCGGCCGTGTCATTTATCCCAGAAGCGATCTTTTCCAGCCCACAACCCTCCCCGGCGGCAGGCTCATCCGGTCATGGCCCCTTCTCTATGGACCCTTCCATGGGGTCAACAAGCTGATCGGTGTGGCCCCCGTGAAAGATCATCACCGCAGTGGAGCCTCCATGATCATGAAGAACTGGTATGGCCTGCTGGGTGGGAGAAGGAATGTGTTTCACCAGGATGTTCACACCATCATCACTGAACTGGCCATGATGGTCAAACCCACACTGGCCATTCTGGATGGGACGACGACCATGATGACCAATGGTCCAACGGGAGGTTCCCTGGCCGATCTCAAGGCTACCCACACGCTCATCGCCGGAACGGATCAGGTCTCTGTGGATGCCTTTGGGGCCACTCTTCTCGACAAAACGGTTCTGGACCTTCCTTTCATCCACATGGCTGAATCTGCAGGGGTGGGCACCTCCCGGTATGAGACCCTCAACCCCACACACCTGCAGGTCTCCTGAGAATCACGGGAAAGCTGCCATCATGGCCATCGTCACCGTAAGGCGCATCAGCCAGGTCTTCTTTTTCCTGCTTTTTGTCTGGTTTTCTTTTGTGTCCACGGCAGGAGAAGAGTGGTGGGAACTGCGAGGCTGGCCCGCCAACTGGTTTCTTCAGCTGGACCCTTTGGTGGCATTGGTCACTTTCCTTGCCACTTTCACTTTTTATGCAGGGCTTCTGTGGGCCTTGCTGACCATTTTGCTCACACTTGTGCTGGGAAGGTTTTTCTGCGGATGGGTCTGCCCCTTCGGCACACTCCAGCACTTCATGGGGTACTGGAGCGGCCGGTTTGAAACCCTGGGGCACCTTCAACAAAAGAACCGTTACCATCCTTACCAGGTGATCAAGTATTATCTCCTGGTTTTTCTGCTCTCCATGGCCCTGGGAGTGGCCCTGCAAAAAATCATTCAGGCCGGGCTCTGGACGGCACTGCTGCTGTACGGGGGCATCGCCCTGTGCCTGCTCCTTCTCTTTCGCGAAACATGGCTTGGGGAAAAGAAAAGCAAGGCCATTGCATCCGTCTTTTTCCTCGCGGGAGCTTCAGGCCTTCTGGCGGCTTTCCTTCAAGGGGGCCACAGAATACTCGCATCGTCCGTTCAGACGGGACTCCTGGATCCCATTCCTCTCATGCACCGTTCTCTCAACCTTTTCCTTTTTCCCGTGCTGGGAGAGCCATTTCGTCGAGGAGTGGTGGAGCCCAGGCTTTATGAGGGTGCCTGGGTTATAGGCTTGATCTTTGTAGCCGTTCTGCTCCTTTGCCTGAAAATTCCCAGGTTCTATTGCCGCTTCATTTGCCCCCTGGGGGCACTCATGGGCATTCTGGGGAAGTGGGCTCTGTATCGTGTGGGCAAGACCCGTGTAAACTGCCGCGACTGTTCGGTCTGTGAAGCTCATTGCGAGGGCGCCTGTGAGCCCATGGGCGCCATTCGCCAGCACGAATGTGTCCTGTGCATGAATTGTCTGGATGACTGTCACCATGGAGTCATGGGGTATGGCACAAGCAGGTCTCTCGGGGGCGAGAGGGATGCGCCGGACATATCGAGGAGGGGCTTGGTGCTGACCGTTGCGGCTGGAGTGGTGAGCATCCCTTCCATGAGATTGAGCGGTCTGCTGGCTTCCAACCGGGATCCGCACCTGGTGCGCCCACCGGGCGCCCTGCGGGAGGAAGAGTTTTTGCAGAGGTGCATCAAGTGTGGTCAGTGCATGCGCATCTGTCCCACCAACATCATACATCCGGGGGACTTTTCCCATGGCGTTGAAAGTCTGTGGACCCCCGTGCTGAACTTCCGTGTGGGAACAAGCGGCTGTCAGCTCAACTGCGTTGCCTGCGGGCACATTTGTCCCACAGCGGCCATCAGGCCCATCAGTCTTGAGGAAAAGCTCGGAGAAGGAAGGTTTGCCGATGTGGGACCCGTCAGAATGGGAATGGCTTTCGTGGATTTGGGGCGCTGTTTGCCCTGGACCATGGATCTGCCCTGCATCGTTTGCCAGGAAAACTGTCCCGTGAGCCCAAAAGCCATTGTCGTGCACGAGGTTTTCAGGCCCATCCGTGACCCTGTCCACCGGGTGCACTCGGTGATGGAAAATGATTTCATCGTCGTCACCCTGGAGAGGCTTGCTCTGCAGCCGGCGCGTCTCGCCACGGGAGATTACTATGTCCGGTGGGTGGGAGAGGAGGCTCGCTGGAGAATCCAGCGCAACACTGAGAGGGAAATCGAATTGGTGCCTCAGGCCCGAGGACACATTTCCACTCAGGAGGGGAATGAAATAGAGATTTTGGTCAGGTTGCACCTTCCCCAGGTGGATCCCCACCGATGCATCGGGTGTGGTGTGTGTGAGCACGAATGTCCCGTGACCGGCAAGCGGGCCATTCGTGTGACCGCTGAGAATGAAAGCCGTGAAAAGCGCCATTCAATGATTCTTCATGGATCTTGAGAGTTTAGCCTTAAAAGTCGTGGAGAGCGATTCCTCCACCCATGAGTCGAGGAGGTGCACCAATGTGGAAGAAGAAGTGTTTTTCAAGGCGCAGATTTTTGCAAACCGCCGGTGTTTTGGGTACAGGGTCTCTGGTGTGGCCCCGGTGGGTTCATGGTGAACCTCAGGTGCAGGTGGCCGCTAACGGTTCTTCAGGCTCCAGGGTGGTTCCCACCCGGCCCTTTGGCAGGACGGGTGCTGACGTCTCTTGCCTCTCCCTTGGAGGCATGTTCGACATCCCATCCAACCAGTTGCTTCTCAGACAGGCTGTGCGGTGGGGCGTCACACATTGGGACACAGCTTCTTCCTATGGCGGCGGAAGGAGTGAGGAGGGAATCGGCCGGTTTTTTGAGAGGCATCCGGACATTCGAAAGGAAATATTTCTCGTCACCAAGTCCGACACACACCGTCCCCAGGGCATGACGGACCGCCTCAACCGTTCTTTGCGCCGCATGAAAACGGATTATGTGGATCTCTACTTTGTCCATGGCGTGAGAAATTTGAGAGGCATGGATTCAGAAATGAAAGCCTGGGCGGAGAAAGCCAAGTCTCAGGGCAGGATTCGCTTTTTTGGCTTCAGCACGCACAGCAACATGGAAGAGTGCATGATGGATGCCGCCAGGCTGGGTTGGATCGATGGCATCATGATGACCTATAATTTTCGACTCATGCATGAAGACAGAATGAAAAGAGCTGTGGAGGCCTGTGCCAGGGCGGGTATCGGGCTGACGGCCATGAAAACTCAGGGTGGTGGTTCCGTGAGCATGGAGAGCGGGGCGGAAATGCGCATGGCGGGAAGATTTCTCCGGGAAGGTTTCACCGACAAGCAGGCCAAGCTCATGGCCGTTTGGGAAGAACCGCTCATCGCCAACATTTGCTCTCAAATGCCCAATCTGACCATTCTCATGTCCAACGTGGCCGCAGCTTCCAATGGCACCACACTGTCCCGCCATGACAGAGAGAGCCTCATGCAGTTCGCCTCGGAAACCGCTTCGGGCTATTGTGCCGGATGTTCCCGAATCTGTGAGGGAGCAATGAACCACGAGGTTCCGGTCCAGGATGTCATGAGATACCTCATGTATTACCGCAGCTATGGAGACTGCCATGAAGCCAGAGGGCTTTTTGCCACCATTCCCCAAAGTGTCCGAAGCCGGATGGCCCGTCTGGACTATCGTCCCGCTGAAGAAAGGTGCCCTCAAGGGATGCCCATAGGGGTTCTCATGAAAGATGCTCTGAGCGTTTTGGCTTGAAAATCCCGGTCAGCGGTCACGGAGGCTCCCTTGAAGGGAGACGAAGCCGAAGTGTTTTTCAAAGAACTTCTGAGGCCGGTGCTCCATTTTCCAAACGAGCGCTTGTCATCGACCTGGTCCGACCCTTATGAGGAGCGAGTCACAGACTTTTTGCCTCCTGTGCGAAGGTCCTGTCTGCAGTGATGCCCTCCGGCTGATGGATGTCCTGGGCAAATCATTTCGCATCAGTTTCGTGTGGTGATTGACGGCCATTTCCAGTACACTCGGGAAAAAAACAGCCCTTGAGTGTCATGAGGAGTGACAACATCCGTTTCAGGAGAATGTTCTTCTCCTGATATCCAGCTGAAGTCTTTGTGCGCGGGACGGCTCTCCTGCGGCATAGGTTGATTCATTGAGCTTCGGGCGGTTTCATTGAGGGTTTGCACGGCTTCTGACATGTGCCAGCTGTCTCGTGGGGCACGATTGTCCATTGTCAGGTGGAAAGAACCAGAGTGGTTTCCGGTGAAGGAGGAGGAACATGGTAAAGAGCGCGAGGGTCTTGTTCATGGTTCTTTGTGTGGTCTGCCTCTTTGGGGCAAAGGCTGGGGCTTCCGCACAAGTGGGAATCATCACGGGAAGCGAGAGGGGCACTTACTTCCAGTTTGGCCTGGACCTGCAGCAACTGCTGGGTCCGCGAGGCATTTTGCTCAGTGTTTACCCCTCCAGTGGCTCCATTGAAAATATTCATGCGGTTTATAAAAGGCCCCGGACTCAGCTGGGAATAGTGCAGTCGGATGTTTTGGCCTTTGTGGCCAGAGTTCAATCCAATCCAACCCTGCGCAATGTGGCCGACAAAATAAAGCTGGTTTTTCCCCTTTATAACGAAGAGATACACCTGGTTGCAAGAGAGGGTGTCAGGGATTTCGACGATTTGGCCGGTCGGCGGGTGGCCATAGGGCAGGAAGAGAGCGGCACTTATCTCACTGCAAGACTTTTGTTCGAGATTTCGGGGCTGCAACCCAAAGAAATGGTGACGGTGGGAACGGGGGAGGCCCTTTCCCTGCTCAAAGCCGGTGAGGTGGACGCCATGTTCTACGTGGCGGGCTATCCGGTGAGACTTTTTGAAGAGGGGGTTTCGCGGGAAGATGGCTTGAATCTCATCCCCATCACCAACGGGGATGTGGTTGAATTTTATCCTGCATCGACGATTCCCGGCGAGGCCTATCCCTGGGTCTCCGGCCCGGTGCCTACGGTGACGGTGAAGGCCACTCTGGTTTCCTTCGATTTCAGGGGTGAAAATTGTGTTCATGTGGGAAATGTTGCCGCCATTGTTTACCAGAACCTGGATTGGCTCAAACAAGAGGGGCACCCCAAGTGGAAATCGGTGGATCTCGATCATGAACTGAGAGGATGGGAACAGTATGGGTGTGTGGAACAAGCCTTGCGAAAAGTGAAAAAAACGCCACCCCAGAGAGCTCAGGAAGTGAACCCGGTTCTGGAGGCCATCAAAGAAATTCTGCAGTGAAAGAAAAAATCTCCCGCTGAAAGAGAGATATATTCTTTGCACCGTGCGGTTTTCCATTGGAATGGCAAGGGTGCAGAATCGTAACCCAGAAGGCGAAATCTCATGTACCTGGATTATTACGGCATTGACAAAGAGCCTTTTCACATCACACCGGATCCGGAATTCCTCTTCCTGAGCCCAAGCCACAAAGAAGCCCTCGGAGCCATGATTTACGGTGTCCGGCAGCGTAAAGGGTTTTTGGCGGTCACGGGAGAAGTGGGGCTGGGAAAGACCACGGTCCTTCGCGCTTTCATTGAAAAGCTCGACAAAGAGCAAATGAAGACCGTCTTCGTTTTCAACGCAAATGTCAGCTACAAGGGACTTCTCAAAATCATCTACCGGGATCTGGGACTGGAACTGGCGACGGACGATGTCTTTGAAATGGTCAACGGATTGCACGAGGCGCTCATCGAGGAGTACAAAGCTGATCGCAATGTGGTTCTGATCATCGATGAAGCTCAGAACATGCCCGTGGAAACCCTGGAAAACCTTCGAATGCTTTCCAATCTGGAGACTTCCAAGGACAAACTGCTTCAGATTCTACTCATTGGCCAGCCTGAACTGGAAAACATGCTGGATCGGCGTGAACTGCGGCAGCTCAAGCAAAGGCTGGCCGTTCGAGCCAAGCTTCAGCCCCTCACGGAGAGCGATAGTCTCGACTACATTCAACAGCGTTTGCGTGTGTCGGGGGGTGAACCGGACGAGATTTTCACCAAAGGGGCATTGCAGGCAATCGTTCATGACGCCAAAGGGGTGCCAAGAAGGATCAACATCATCTGCGACAACGCTCTTGTCACCGGTTACGGTTACAATCAGAAACCCATCACCAAAAAAATTGTTCAGGAGGTCATTGCAGATCTGGACGGCAGGGGGCAGGCGCTGCGACCGGGGTTTAAGCGTGCGGCGGTTTTGGTGCTCATGGGGGTGGTCTTTGTGACACTCCTGTGGATGGGGTCCGGCGCACTGGGGAATTTTTTGAAAATGGCGGACAAGAACTCCGAAGGCGATGCCCGGGTTTCCACTTCGGTTACGGACAGGACTTCTCTGCAGCAACCTCTTCAGGGTGTGCGGGAAAGTGGAGGGTTGATCAGAAAGTTTCCGGTCACCGTGGAGGGTAACGACCCACAAGCTTCTGCTTCGGAAGAAAAGGAACCCGGTGATGCGTCGGTTGCCCAAGGTTCTTCTGAAGGTGGTGAAGCTGTCCCGCCTTCGGAGTTGTCCTCCCCCATGACCCGGAGAGGGGAGCCATCCGTTTCGGATGGGCCCGAACGGGGAGAATCCATGTCCACGGAAGATTTGCTTCCCGGTGATGAACGGGAAGAGCCAGGCAGCTCCATCTCTTTTCTTGAAGAAGAACCTGCCCGGACTTCCACTGGGGAATCCTACTCAACACCAACTTCTGAGGAGGTTCAAAGACAGTTGCGGGACCCCGGAGATGCCATCGAATTGCTGCTTCAAAGGCGAATGGAGGACCAGCCTTGATTTGACTGGAACAGCCCGAAACCGGACACCTCCATTGTGCGGGAAATAGAATGGGTCCTACTTGACCGCCAGCCCGAAAATATGCGGTGTGAACGGAAACAGGGAAGATTGGAGCATGAAACAGTCCATGTCCACCCTGGAAAAACCGGCATTTTGAAGCAGTGCATGAGTGTTTCGGTTCAGATGGCACCCTTCCGTGATCCACCGCCAGGGTCTTTGCAGCAGGTTCTGCATGCCCCTCAGTTTTGATCCTGCGGGGGCGGCAACATGTTCCAGAAAAATATAACGCCCTCCCGGCTCGAGGATTCTCAACACCTCAGCAAGCACAAGCTCGGGGTTCTGAACAGTGCACAACACGAGCGTGCCCACCACCGCCTGAACGCTTTCCGTTTCCAGATCCATTTCCTCACCCCGCATGGTCCTGATGTCCAGCTCGATCTTCCAGCGGCGGGCATTGGCTCTGAGTGACGCATGCATGGCAACGCTGGGTTCCACGGCGATCACTTTCGTGCCCGGAGGGTAATAGCGAAAGTTGGCACCCGTGCCTGCTCCAATTTCCACGAGGGTACCAGGCAGCCGGCTGAAAACGGATTTTTTTCTGGAACCGTAGGCCCTGTCCATGAAGGCTTCCGCCAGATTCAAAAGACCGGCGTTGATTTTTTGAATGATCCGTTGTTGTTCCATTTCCTCCTGCCTTTCAGTTTTCAAAGCTCCCCGGTCTGCAATTTCACCTTGCACCCGACAGTTGAAGATCGATGTTTTGGTGAGTTTGGCGGGTCTGTGAAAACCTCCTGAAGAAGAGAAAAAGCGTGTGCCCGGGATGCCCTGTCATGGGAAGCCAATCATGGGAAGGGTTTTGGGGCAGGGTCAAAAAGGTTCGTATTGTTCTGACGGAAGTGTGAACTGACAAGATCTCCCGCTGCAGCGCACTGAAGGCCGAATGGAAGGTAGCCTGCGTAGCCCAGCAGGGGCATTTCAAAGATTCTGAATCGTTCCACGTGAGGAATGGTGTAGACCCATCGCGCTTCACTGTGCATATTCCACATCTCCCAAAACCATCCGCAGAAGAGGGCGGCAAGGGCCGATGCCACAAACAGGCGCCAGTCGCCGTGAAAAATGCTTCCAAAGAGAGGCTTTTCCCCAAAGAGGATTTGTGTTGAGATGAGAAGGGTGAGTGGCGCCACCCACAAAAGGGCGAAGAGGTGATTGGGGTAAATGCCCATGAAGAAGAGCCCCAGCCCCGAGCCAATGAGCAAGAGCCACGCGTGGATTTTGGGTTTCCAAAGGGGGATGGAAACAAACGGGGCGAATGCTTTTTGAATGGCGGGAAAGGTGAGAAACCATTCCCGGACACTCAACACGGAGGGGAGCACCGTGGAAAAGGCAAGGGTGGCGTGTAGACCATATTCCAAGGGAGTGAAATCCTGAACGTTCACATAGTGCCAGTTTTGCACGAAGCGGTTGAGGTATTCGAAGAACCACCAGAAAAGTGCGCTGAAGGGAAAGAGAATCAAAAGCTTCAGGGGTTGCTCCGTGAGCAGGCAGCTTCCCTTTCGACGCTGGGTGAGGGCATTGACCACGACGATGAAGGAAAGCCAGAGGGGTAAAAAAGTGAAGGGCTGAAGGGGCTGAAACCAGGAAAATCGAGACCAGGCCAGTGTCCAGGAGACTATCCCGCAGGCCACCGCGAGCCATCCCCACCATGGCAAACGAAGCCTGGAGGAAGATTGCCCTTTTTCCAAAGCCGGGATGACTTTCATTTTCACCCGCACGAGTCTCACGATGAAAGGCAGTGTGAAAACCATGATGAGAATGCTGTAGACCGTGAAAGCCGTCCAGGAAAAAGGCGCATGTTCCACGTGCTGGGTGGATGGGGGAAACTCCAGGTAAATTGCAGCGTCTTTTCCGGCAGCAAGCACCCCCAGAAGGGGCAACCCCAGCAACATGAACCCGAGGAAAAGAAATTTCTGAAGGGTGCGAGTCATCGTATTTTGCTGGTTCTTATTGAAATGTGAGGGGGGAACTTCACGGCTTGTCCTTGTCAGCGAAACGGGGCTTTTCCAGCACGATGAAATTGCTGAGCACTCCCAGCACTTTCAGTTCCTCGTCGCCCACGGGGGCTGTGTAGAGACTGAAAAAAACAAAATCCCGGCGAACGGTCTGGCTTGTGACCACGCCGCTGGCAATTCCGCTGAGGAAGCTGCTGAAGATCTGGTCAAGCCCCTCCCGGGATTCCTTTTGCAGTTCCTGGCTGATGGACATGCGAAGGTAGTGGTTGTAATCCTCCAGGGTGGGATTTTTATAGGCCAGCAAAGCCATCAGGGCGACCAGGAGAATGGCGAGTGACAAATTTTTCATGACAGCGGGACTCCCGCGAAAGGGTGGCTTTTGTTGTGTGGGAAAACCCGGGACCCTGGCAAGGCACAAGTTTCGAACTTTCGGCAGCGGCCAGGAGGCCCGAGGCATTTTTCTATTTGCTTTCCTCCCTTTATGAATATAACCCTCCTCGGTGAAAGGGTCCAGGAATCTCTGGGAGCAAGGCCGCGTCGAGTCATCGCATTTTCCGTGGTCATGGCCGCTGTGTCCCGTCAAAGGATCAAAAAAGCATCTGTTCCATCTTCCAACTTCACTTGGAGTATCATTTCCTGTGCCGGGATTGACTTGACAATACAAGAGAAACAGTTTCTTTTCCATTTTCCAGAGGAATGAGCCTTGTGACCGCCCTTGAAGGTCGTCTTGAAGCAAAATTTGCGGGAGATACGCATGCCGGGTGTTTATGAAGTCTATGTGAAGAGTCATTTTTCCGCAGCCCATTGTCTCCAGGGATATCCAGGCGATTGTTCCAGGATTCATGGTCACAATTGGATTGTGGAAGTTTTCGTGCAATGCCGGGAACTCAATGAGTTGGGAATCGGCATCGATTTTGGAGACATCAAGAAAGCCGTCAAAGAGGTTCTCTCCAAAATGGATCATTGTGATCTCAATGAACTGGCACCCTTTCAGAAAGTGAATCCCACCTCTGAAAACATAGCCCGGTACCTTCACGGGGAATTGTCGCGCATCATCAACAATTCCATGGGAATAAAGGTTTCCAGGGTGAAGGTCTCCGAGACGCCAGGCGCCGGCGCCTTCTACTGGGAGGAATGAGGGTTGCTGCGCGTCAACGAGATTTTTCACAGCATTCAGGGAGAATCAAGTCATGCGGGGTGGCCCTGCGTTTTTGTGAGGCTGAGCGGTTGCAATCTGCGCTGCGCCTACTGCGACACCCTTTACGCCCATGAAGAGGGTCAGGACATGACCCTGGACCAGATCCTCTCCCGCGTGAGGCGTTACCGCTGCTCCCTGGTGGAAGTGACGGGAGGAGAGCCCCTCATTCAGAAGGACACTCCTCTGCTCATTGAACGATTGTTGAAATCAGGCTATAAGGTCCTCCTGGAGACCAACGGAAGCCAGGACATTTCCCGGGTGCCCTCCTCATGCATCAGAATCGTGGATTTCAAGTGTCCCTCCAGCGGCCACTGCGAAGCCAATGATTTTGAAAACATTCCGCGCCTTGAAAGGCACGATGAGGTGAAGTTTGTCATTGGGAACCGCGAGGACTATGAATACGCCAGGGAGCTGACAACACGCATTGAGACCGTGGAAAAACAGGTCACTGTCCTTTTTTCCGCCGTTTTTAATGGATTGAAGTGGGAACAGCTCGCCCGGTGGGTGCTGGAGGATGGACTCAGGGTGCGGCTCAATGTGCAACTTCACAAGGCGATTTGGGACCCGCACCTGCGAGGCGTCTGACTCGTTTTTTTATGAAGAAGGAAGAGTTTCAACACGAGGTCACTTCAGTGGAAAGAGAAGCAGGAGGTTCCCCAAGGGCGGTGGTGCTTTTTTCGGGTGGCGTGGATTCCACCACATGCCTGGCCATCGCCAGGAGCGAAGGTTTTGACCTTTATGCCCTCAGCTTCTTTTACCATCAGCGGCACGGAGTGGAATTGAAGGCCTCCCGCCGTGTGGCGGCACAGATGGGTGTCAAGGAACACCTTGTCCTGGAACTGCCCCTGAACGCCATCGGAGGTTCCGCACTCACAACCGGTGTGGAGGTGCCCAAAGGGGTGCCTTCTGAGGAAATAGGCAGGTCCATTCCTGTCACCTATGTGCCGGCGCGGAACATCATCTTTCTCTCCTTTGCCCTCGCCTGGGGGGAGGTGCTTGGGGCACAGGACATTTTCATGGGGGTGAACGCCCTGGATTATTCGGGCTATCCCGATTGCAGGCCCGAATTTGTGGCTGCCTACGAAAAGATGGCCAACCTGGGCCTCCGGGATACGGTGGAGGGGAAGAGCCGCATGAAAATTCACACGCCCCTCATGGCTCTCACCAAAAGGCAGATCATTCTAAGGGGCTGTGAGCTGGGACTGGACTATGGCCTCACACATTCCTGCTATGATCCCGATGGGGAGGGAAGGGCCTGTGGAAGGTGCGACAGTTGTGTGCTTCGCAGGAAAGGTTTCGAGGAGGCTGGTGTGCCTGATCCCACCAGGTATGTTCCTGATGGCATGACTCGCGGGAAATCATGAAAACATGCCATCAAAGGGAGTGTGCTGAATGATGCATCAGGAAAAAGAGACATTGACTCAGTTGGGCAAAAGGACAGAACTTCCGGGTTCGCCCCACGCGGCCGTTCTGGAGACCATTTCCAATCCCCATGAGGATCAGGACTACGTGGTGCGTCTGACCTCTCCCGAGTTCACCACCGTTTGCCCCATCACGGGTCAGCCTGATTTCGCGACCCTCATCATCGATTATGTGCCCGGTGAGGTTCTGGTGGAAAGCAAGTCCTTCAAGCTCTTTCTGGGGAGTTTTCGAAATCACGGCAGTTTTCATGAAGACTGCACCGTGTATGTTCACAAAAGACTGAAGGGGGCCATGAATCCCAAGTATTTGAGGGTGATCGGCCTTTGGAACCCAAGAGGGGGAATTCCCATCGATGTGGTGGTGGAGTCCGGAATCCTGCCTGCGGGGTGTCATCCCCTTTCTCTGGGCAAGACGGCCTATCGTGCGGGAAGAGAATGATTCCGTGGCATATTTTTGCCGTTGGAAAAAGCTGCGAAAATGTTCCTTCCGACGGCATGTCTTCCCTGGTTCGTGTTCCCGGTCACGAAAGGTTGCCCGTTTTTCCGTGCAGAAAGCTTGCAGAACATGAAGAAAAGAAGAGTGGGAGTCTGGTTCGTCGGCGCCCTTGGCTCCATTGCCACCACGGCGATGGTGGGGGCCCTTTTGCTGCAAAAGGGCACAATGGCGCCCGTGGGCATGGTCACCCACGTGGAACCTTTCCGCCAGTTGGATTTGGTTCCCATGGAGTCTCTCAGTTTTGGGGGCTGTGACATTCGGGAAGGATTTCTGGAAGAGGCTGCCCGTCACCTGGTGCAGGAAAGCCGGGTCCTCGACTCCGCAAGTTTTGATGAACTCATTCCTCTGCTGAACTCCATGGGCAGGGATCTGAAGCAGGGAACAGCGGTCAACTGCGGGGAAGCCATTCAGAACATGGCTCACGTGGCCCGAGGGGAAGAGTTGTCCCTGGAGGAGCAGGTGGAAGAGGTGCGAAGCTGGCTTCGGGAATTTAAAAGGGACCGGGCCCTGGATTGCGTGATCGTGGTCAACCTGGCGTCCACCGAACCCCACCTTCCCCTGAAGAGCTTTCACAGGGACCTTGCATCTTTCAGAGGACAGCTGAGAGCGGACAATCGGCAGGCGGTGCGAGCCAGCTCCCTTTATGCCTATGCAGCGGTCAGTGAAGGATGTCCCTACATCAACTTCACCCCTTCCAATGGCGCCCTGGTGGATGCGGTGATCGAACTGGCCGCCCAAAACCGCGTTCCCGTCATGGGAAATGATGGCAAGACGGGGGAAACTCTGGTCAAGTCCGCCCTGGCTCCCATGTTTGCCTGTCGCAACCTCAATGTGCTGAGCTGGGTCG
>Ga0207421_10003360_pt1 | contig 19104 bp, 14 predicted proteins | sample SodLakKL_010_SED_4_FD_187542 | JGI IMG/M metagenome (GOLD analysis project Ga0207421, IMG submission 187542) | Alkaline sediment microbial communities from Lake Tanatar, Kulunda Steppe, Russia - 8KL_010_SED (SPAdes) (version 2) | ecosystem: Environmental > Aquatic > Non-marine Saline and... | reverse complement strand
CGGGGTTAGCGTTGCGCGGGCATCGCCCACGGGCGCAAAGCCCGAGACGATCAGTGACACCGGCGCGATCATTTCACGCCGTCCTTCGGATCCTTCCCAGACGGTTCGCATCGAGAGGGAGTCCTTGCCCACGGGAATGCTGATCCCCAGGCGCGGGCAGAGCTCTTCCCCGACCGCGCGCACCGTGTCGAACAGCGCCGCGTCCTGACCCGGAACTCCCGCGGCAGCCATCCAGTTTGCAGAGAGGCGGATCTGCGCGGTATCCGCGATGTCGGCGCCGGCCAGATTGGTCAAGACCTCCCCTACCGCCATGCGCCCCGAGGCCGGGGCGGACAGCATCGCCACCGGGGTGCGCTCACCCATCGCCATGGCCTCGCCCGAGCAGGACTCGAAGTCCGTGAGGGTCACCGCGCAGTCGGCGACCGGGACCTGCCACGGACCGACCATCTGATCCCGCGCGGTGAGCCCCCCCACGGTCCGGTCGCCGATGGTGATCAGGAAGTGCTTGGCCGCAACGGAAGGCAAACGGAGCACGCGCGCGAGCGCGTCCTCGATATCCGGCAGCGGCGCGAGTGGCCGGGTCTCCATCGGTTGACGCGTGTCCGACCGGGTCATGCGCGGCGTCTTTCCGAGCAGGACGGACATCGGCAGATCAACTGCCGGCGTGCCCAGCAGCGCGTCATCGACCCGAAGATGGGCCTCCTCGGTCGCCTCTCCGACCACCGCGAACGGTGCCCGCTCCCGCTCGGCGATCGCGGCAAAGGCCGCCAGACGGTCTTCGGAGATCGCCAGCACATAGCGTTCCTGCGCCTCGTTGCACCACAGCTCGAGCGGCGACAGCCCGGGCTCGGCCGACGGCACCTCGCGCAGTTCGATGTGGCCGCCCCGCCCGGCGTCGTTCAGGATCTCCGGGATCGCGTTCGACAGCCCGCCCGCGCCCACGTCGTGGATCGACAGGATGGGGTTGGCTTCACCCAGCGCCGTACAACGGTCGATCACCTCCTGACAGCGCCGCTGCATTTCGGGATTGCCCCGCTGCACCGACGCGAAATCCAGTTGTTCGGCACTTGCGCCGCTGGCCATCGAGGACGCCGCGCCGCCTCCCAGCCCAATCAGCATTGCCGGGCCACCAAGCACGATGATCGGGGTTCCCGACGGCAACGGCTCCTTGTGCACGTGCTCGCGCCGGATCGAACCCATGCCCCCCGCGATCATGATCGGCTTGTGGTAGCCGAACAGCGTCCGGCCCTCCGCCGGCCCGGTCTGCAGTTCCAGCGTACGGAAATAGCCGCACAGCGCCGGACGCCCGAATTCGTTGTTGAAGGCCGCGGCGCCGATCGGGCCATCGATCATGATGCCGAGGGCGCTCTCGATCCGGCCCGGCCGCCCGAAGTCCGCCTCCCACGGCTGCGGGAATTCCGGAATCCGCAGGTTCGAGACACTGAATCCAGTCAGGCCCGCCTTGGGTTTCGAGCCACGGCCGGTGGCGCCCTCGTCCCGGATCTCGCCACCGGAACCGGTCGCAGCACCGGGAAAGGGCGAGATCGCCGTCGGATGATTGTGCGTCTCCACCTTCATCAGGATGGGCAGGTCGATTTCCCGCCTCCGATACGCGCCGGAATCGCCGTCGGGCACCAGACGAACCCCCCGGTGCCCCTCGATCACCGAGGCATTGTCGCAGTAGGCGGACAATACGCCTTCCGGATGCTCGTTGAAGGTGTGGCGGATCATGCCGAACAGGGTCTCCTGCTCGGCCGCTCCATCGAGTACCCAGCCAGCGTTGAATATCTTGTGCCGGCAATGCTCCGAGTTCGCCTGCGCGAACATCATCAACTCGGCGTCGGACGGGGCCCGGCCGATGGCGGCGTAGGCATCGGCAAGATACTCGATTTCGTCAGGCGACAGCGCCAGTCCCAGGTCGCGATTGGCGGCCTGCAGAGCCGGGACCGCATCGGGTTCGAGCGCGACCCGTTCAAGCGGCCGTGGACTCTCCTCCCGAAACAACGCCGCGGCCTCTGTTGCCTCGGCCACCACTGTCTCGGTCATCCGGTCGTGCAACGGGCCGGAAAACACGTTCAACGGAACCTGCCGTTCCGGGATTCCCTCCACGAACCACTGGATGCCCCGCTCCACGCGCCGGACCGCAGACTCCAGTCCGGCGTGCCACGCGATCTCGGTCGCCTTGGACGACCACGGACTGATGGTACCGAAGCGGGGAACCACGAACAGCGTACCCGGCTGTTCGAAACCGGTCCCGGTCCACGGCTCCCCCTCGCCGAGCAGAAGGTCTTCCAGGTGCTGCTCCTCGTGGGCCAAAAGCGCCCGACGCGTGTCCACGAAATAAATGAATCGCGCCGCCAGCCGGACGGTCCCGGGAACACGCCCCTGCAGCTGCGCCTCGTGCCGCCGGATCCGGAACGGCGACACGGCCCGGCCTCCCTCGAAAACTCGCATCGCTGACCCCCCGTTCCTGCAACAGGCGCCATTGTACCCAAGCCGAGTGCATTTCCGGGCCCATTGCCGATGGCACGGAACCCGCGTTGGGTTACACTGTCATACGAAGGACCGAGGGGACGACATGGCTTCGACGCGGGTCACAAAACCTGAGGTGCATGCCGAGGCTGTAGCTGACCTCGTAAAAACGGCTGCAAACCAATAGTTGCCAACGACGACAACTACGCACTCGCCGCTTAAAACCCGGTAGGGTGCCGTCCGACTGGAGCCGCGCCTGCGCGTCCAGCACCGGGCGTCGATCTCGCAGGATCGTGGTGAAGCTCTCCCGGGGCGGATCCACTAAAACTCAACCGGGATCGCTGGTGGTTTTCCCTGCCCGTCGGGTAGCCGCCAGTTAAAGCAAAGACGCGGATAAGCATGTAGATCCGAGGGCGGAGGTCTCGCGGACGCGGGTTCGATTCCCGCCGTCTCCACCAATACAGCAATGAAAACAGGCACCTACGGGTGCCTTTTTCATTGACCCATCCAGGCACCCAACCACTCGAAAACGGTAGAACAGCATCCGGAGCCTTTTCCCTTGCCGGACGCGATCGTTTCATGAGTCCCTGACGAGGGACCACCTCCAGACCGATTCTATTATAAGTTTTTTCTAATATCATGCCGGGAGACCCCGAGCCTAACCCGCACCCACGCCGCCGCCGGGCAAAACCGCGCGGAAACAGGAGCAGAGCCATGTACAAAGCAACGAAAACCCCTGTGTTCGCAGCCCTGATGTTGCTACTGCTAGTCTGGGCGCCTGCAGCCCCAGCATCGGTGATGGTGCTGGTGCACGGGTATCTCGGCGACGGACAGAGCTTTCACCGGGCCGGCGTGGTCGATGCGCTGCACGCCGCTGGCTGGCACTATGCCGGCGACTGGCGTCATGCCCCGGACGGGCAGGTGCACCTCGCCAACCACAACGGCACCGGGGAGCGCACGGTCTATACCGTGACGCTGCCAGCGACCGCGCCACTCGCACTGCAGGCCGACTGGCTCACCGTGATGCGCCACGCGGTGGAGAAACGCCATCCGGACGAGCCGATCACGCTGGTTGGGCACTCGGCCGGCGGAGTGATCGGCCGGCTGGCGCTGGTGCGCGGGGGCCAGGGGGCCGTTGAGCACCTGATCACGATCGCAAGCCCGCACCTGGGTACGGAGCGGGCGCTGCAGGCGTTGCAGGCCACCAATAGCGGCGGCATGTTCGGGCCGTTCCGCCAGATCCTCACGCGCCAGGCACTGGGCGAGAGCAACTACGACGCCCTCCGGCAGTCCCAGGCACTGCTTCTCGACCTCGCGCCGCCGCACCAGGGCAACCTGCTCGGCTGGCTGAACGTTCAGCAGCATCCGGACATCACCTACGACGCACTGGTCCGCAACACTGGTTTCCGGATGGGCGGCGATATCCTGATCCCGGCCTGGAGCCAGGACCTGAACCAGGTCCCCGCGCTGCGCGGGCGCGCCGCCGTGATCGCCAGCCCGCTGGATCACGGTCTGGACGCGGCCGATGCCGCAGTGATTCTCGAGCGGATCGCTGCGCGGGCTGGATGATCTCAAGCTCGCTCGCTTCGCCCCAACCCTCACCCGCAAGCCGGGTGGGCACCCTTCTCCTCCTTCGAAGTTGCTGCGGGCAAGGACGAAACCAACCGCGCACTACGATAGCAGTTAGGTGTGCCCTGCCTCGACGTGGCTCCGAATCCTGTGTCAGGCGGCCAGATCGCCAGTAATTCAGCCTCGCAACACCTCCTCGCAATCGGCCGGGGAGTTGAACACGGCTTCAAGATCGTTGCTGGCTGCGACCGGGTTGGGCAGCATCCCGCTATCACCGGAGCGAATCGTGCCTCCAACTGCCGGCAATTCACCGGCTCGCGGGGCCAGGAAGCGCTCGATGCGCTGGGTGTGGGCGCCGCACCCAAGCTGCTCGATTAGCAGGCGGCCTATGCCGAGACCTTGCACGTCGTCGGCGACAGCGAGAGCCAGCTCAGCCCGGCTGGGGTCCTCTTGCTCGCGGATGCAGCGGGCGATCCCATGGATACGCGCCTCCCGTCCGTCGACCCCCAGCTCGAGTGCCGCCGCGGCGACGTGATCCTGTCTGTCCGCGTGGCCCACTAGCTAAAAGAACTGCATCGGAAACAGCGAGCGTTGCGTCCGGATCCGAGCTCCGGATCGCATTACAGTGCCAGTCGCCGGGGTTCTCTCGCCGATCGGGCACCGGAAAACCATCGCCCAGAGGCTGGCCTCCTGCAGCGGCGATCCCTCCCGAACACTCGGGCCGCCACCGCGCGGACCTTTCCTGATAATCAGCTCGTTTATTTTTTTACCACATCTAGCAACCGCTGCCATCGTTGCGTTCCGGAGAGCTGAACCTCGTCTTCGCAGAGCTGATTCATGCACTTATCAGACTGTTCTGCCTGAAACGCCTTTCTATACTCCGGCTACTGAGCCGAAAGGTACATTCCCTTGCCGGCCGCAATCGTGGCCACGGGGTTCACCGAAATGATCATGTTGACCGACCCCTGTTAGGGCGGCAGCGATCCGCCCTCTCGCCCTCCTGTATCGCGCAGCCTTCCAGAACGCCTGGAACGGCTGTGGGCACCGGGGCAGCCGGATTCGCATGATTGAAGGCCAGGAAGAGCCATTCCATCACCAGAGAAGTGAGGCCTCAGACTAATGAGTAATCGCAAGGACACGAACCAGTCCGCAGAAGTTACCGGGGACAGTGGCGCCGACTCGCCGGTGGGGATGGATCGACGAGTCTTCATGAAGTCTGCCGGAGTCGGCGCCGCAATCGCCGCGGGTGGCTTGCTCCCCAGCAGGCTCCTCGCAGAATCTCTGAGCGTGCCTTCTGATGCGCCCGTCGGGATCGACGGAAGCACGCTTCCCGGATACGAAGGCGAAACCGGCCACGCGATCTATCACCTGCCGCGAGACCATGTGATGCATGGCGGGACGTGGTATCGAGGTGCGGAATACCAGGAAACGCACTACTTCACCGGCTTTTTCACCGACAAAAACACCGGTGCGCCCTATTCGGTGTTCTTCTGCTGGGCGTCCTACGGCTGGAACAACTCGCTCGAGCGTCCGGTGTGGAACGCCCTGTTCTCCATGGTCGATCTAGAGGGCAAGCGGTTCTTCCAGTGCGTCCAGCCGATGCAAGGCAAGCTGAGCGCCGACGCATCGGGCGTGGATGTGGAGGACGACGCGTTCTTCGCAAACTACACGCTGGAGGAGGATTCCGACGGCAACTCGGGTCTCTTGTCCTATGCAAACAAGGACGAGACATGGCGCTGGATGGCGAATGTCGTCAATCCCACCGACCGGCTGCCGAACCAGACCCCTTTCTTCCTCGATGTCCGGTCGAACGTCATGAAGCCAGGCTATCAATGCCCGGTTCCCTATGGCTTCACCCAAGAGGGGCTGGGCACGGACGTGGCCGACAACCTCGCCAATCCGTTCACCGGCGCCGCCCTGTCCTGGTACATCATCGCGCCCTGCCACCAGGCGCGGATGAAGTTGCGCTGCGATGACATGGACCTCGACCTCGAAGGGCAGTTCTATCACGAGCACCAGTGGGGGCGGATCCGAATCCCCGGCATGGAGCAGGCCCGTTATTTCTGGGGCTGGGCGCGCATGGAGAACGGCGACATCCTCAACTGGCGCACCTATCGCGACGTGGAGACGGGCGACTTCATGCCTGACGATTCCGCCAATCGATTCAATGTGGTGCGGCCGGACGGCTCGGTTCAGTACTTCATGGGGCCGGCCTTCACGTTTGAGCCGACGGGGTGGTGGATCTCGCCCGAAACCGGGGCGGATTATCCCATCTACGGCAAGATGACGACACCGATGGGCGTGTTCTATCTGGACCCGGTGGTCGAAGTCGCCGAGGCGCAGCTCTTCAACGGCGGCATGTGGGAGGGGCCGGCGAAACTGCGGGCAGACAGTCCGGACGGGCCGGTCGCCGGCCACGGCTTCATCGAGTTCATGTCGGCGCCGTTCGACTCGCCGCTGGGCAAGGACATCCCCTACGATCCGGAGATCACGGCGCGGCGGGATGGACACATGCCCGAAGCCCCCGACTTCAGGGCCTACACGGCCTGGTAACCGCGCGGGACGGATCGGGCCAGGCCGGGGGGGCTGGCCCGGCGACCGTCTGCAATCCCGCGTCCGACCAAGGCTTCGCGTCGCCCCGTTTCGGTTCGCCGCCCGCCATCCCCGCAGCCACATTCAGAGCAATAGGCAACCCCATGGAAAACACCCTCGGTTTCTTCGACATCATCTGGTCCATCTTCGTGTTGTTCCTACTCATCGCCTGGTTCTGGGTGCTCATCTCGGTGGTGGCCGACGTGTTCCGCTCCAAGGACATCAGCGGCATCGCCAAGGCACTCTGGATCGGCTTCGTCATCATCATTCCGTGGCTGGGCGTTCTGGTCTACATCATCGCCCGCGGTGACCGCATGCAGGAACACGCCGTCGACGCGATGGCGCGTGCCGAGGATGCGCGCCGCAGCTACATCCGCTCGGTGGCACAGGTCTCGACGGCCGATGAACTGGCCAAGCTAACGGCACTTAAGGAAAAAGGCGTTCTGACCGAGGCGGAATTCGCCGAGCAGAAGGCCAGGGTCCTTTCGGCCTGAGACACCCACCCCGAGAGCCACGCGATGCGCCCCGTTCATTTTCAACGTCTCTCGGGACAGCTTGAGGCCGCGCTCTTCGGTCAGCTTCTCTTGCGCAAGGTTCGGGCCGAAATCGGCGTAGTGCGTCCGTACGAACTGCAGCGCGTGCTTTCGAACCAGGGGGTTCAGCGCATTGTTGGGCCGCTGGCCCCGATGCCGGGAAACCATCCCCCCGGTGCCCTGTTCGCGATACCGCCGCAGCAGTCGATGCCCCTGCCGTATCGATACGCCGAATCGCCAGGCCAGGCGGCATCGACTTGCTTCAGACGGCCTCCTTGCACGGCCAGGACCACGGTTAACCGGTCGATGTCATCATGGCGCAAATTCAATTCCCCCGGATCGCATCTTCAGGCCACAGCCGAAAGGGGAAAATTTATTTTTGCGGAAATAGGGGATTACTGCTTGGGCGCTACAAATGGCAGCTCGCAGTTGCGTGGAGTTGAGAGGCGTTTTATTTTTCCTTTTATCTAGAAAATCATGGTTGGAGTATGTGGTTATGGCTGAAACACCCAAAGACATTGGCGTGCTCACGGCCATCGCGGAAAGGATGGTGCAGTGGCGCTTGCCCCGAGCGCACGAACTCAAGGAGAGGGTTGACCGGGGCGAAGTGCTCACCGACTCCGATATCGCGTTTCTGCAACGGGTCTTTCGTGACGCCGTTGCCATTGCGCCGCTGGTCGAGAGGAACCCCCAATACCGGCCGATCGCTGTGAATGCGATGGCGATTTACGGAGACATCACCGCCAAGGCCCTGGAAAACGAGAAGGCCAAGAACGCCGGTCGCCCGTAGGCATGTCCTTGCCACGTTTCTGACGCCGTTTCACATCGCGTTTAAACTGGCTGGAACGGACCGCAGTCAGCATCAGATCCCCAGATCCTTGAGGAGCCCATCATCACCCGGACTGGCACGTCATCGAACGAGAATGCGCTGGCAATCAGAACCGAGTACCTGAGTGGCTGTTCAGGGTCGAAAAGGCCCATCACGCGGAATGGCTCCCGCCGCCTGCTGCCAGTGCCCGAACGGCTGCGACCGCGACGTTGTCACCGCTTGGGCCGCCGCGCCGGACGGCAAGGTCGGCCAGATGGTTCAACGATTCGTCCAGGTTCCTGGCTGCCAGTGCGACTGCCATTTCCTCGGCGGTGATCTGTTCCCAGAAACCGTCCGAGCACAGCAGCAATGGATCCGTTGGCCGAAGAGAAGTGCTTCCGTGCGTGGTCTCGGGTGGGTACTCGCCGCCGATGCTGCGCAACAGCTTGTTCTGGTCAGGATGGGTCGCCATGTCCTCTTCGGCGATCTGACCGGCCTCCACGAGTTCCTGCACGAGTGAGTGGTCTCTGGTGCGAACCCTCAGTTCCTGACCGCGGAAAAGGTAGAGTCGGCTGTCGCCAACGTGGACCCAGCACGCGCTGGACTCCTGGACAATCAGCGCAACCACGGTACTGCGTGGGTCGAGTCCCTGCTCGCGTCCGCGCAGGTTGATCTCCTGGTGCGCGTCCTGACACAGATTTTCGAGGAACTGCTTTGGATCCTTGGGCGCGCCACCACACGAATCCCACTTCGTTTCCGCGATCTCCAACAGCGTCTGCGCGGCCAGCGAACCACCGCGATGCCCACCCATCCCGTCGGCAACCAGCAGCAGACAGGCCGTGCCATCGCGGGAATGGAAAAACCCGACGCGGTCCTGCTGCTCCTCGCGTCCGCCGATACGCTCAGCGGTTGCCGCTTGCCATTTCAAGGCAGTTCCCCCGTGTCACTTCGGTCCGAACAATGATGGCTCGTCGAAATCCAGATCGCCGCCATGGATGCTGCCAAGACTCGACATCGATGTGGGCAATTCGGCCTATAGGCGACCAGGATGAGGAAGTCGGCGGCCGTCGCGGCCAGGCTCGCCATGAAGGCTGGGGGAGTGGAGATCCCGGGTATCAGGAACGGCACCAGCGGTTAGCGGGCGGTGTAGCCGCCATCGATCACCAGTTCACTGCCGGTAACGAACTTCGCCTCATCCGAGGCAAGGTAGACAATGCCGGCAGCTATGTCTTCCGGCTCGCCCACATGGCCGATCGGGTGCTTTTCGTCGAGTTCGCGGCGGAACGCCTCGACGCCCTGGGGGGACTCACGCCCCAGGGCCTCGACCAGCGGTGTCCATATATACCCCGGGTGCACCGAATTCACGCGAATCCCTTCCTTGGCATAAAGCAGGGCATCGGTCTTCGTCATCAGCCGCACTGCGCCCTTGGAGGCGTGATAGGGAGGCAGATCGGGCGCACCAACGATACCGTAGATCGAGGACAGATTGACGATGCTCCCGCCGCCGGCGTTGCGCAGGTGCTTGACCCCGTGCTTGGTGCACAAAAAGACGCCGCGTACGTTTATCGCGATAACCTGCTCCCATTCCTCCACCGTGATCTCGTCCGTCGGCTTGTTGATCCCGGAGATGCCGGCATTGTTGACCACGACGTTGAGTCTGCCGAATTCATCGGCGACCTCGTTGAAGACCCGTTGTACCTCCTGCTCCTCGGCAACATCGAGATGCCAATAGCGGGCCGTGCCTCCGGCGGTTCTGATCCGCTCCACCACAGCCGCGCCCTCTTCGTCGTGCAGATCGGTCACCCCAACCGCAGCCCCTTCGCGGGCCAGCATTTCGCAAGTGGCGGCGCCGATACCCCGTGCGCCCCCGGTTACGATCGCCACCTTGTCTTTCAAACGTCCCATATTGCGCACCTCTCCATTGACTGGTGAATTGTCGCCGTCAGGTTCGACGGGCCGGAAGGGCGAACACCGCAAACTCATGACCCGCCGTCGGTAATCGTGAGCGCGGGGCGTGCGTTGCCCCGTCCTCGAAGCCTTGAGCCGGTGGCCGGTGCCACTCCTGCGATACTCCCCTTCTCGTCGTTATTGCCCATCTGCTCCTGAAGTTTAGAAGGCATCAGGACCCGCTTTGTTCGATCGAACCGCTCGCCAGATGCCTCCAAGGGACCCAAACGGCGGACCCTCCCCACGCGAGTCTATGCGATCACGCGGTTGTCGATCCCGTGCGGAATCAGGCCCGCGGCCGCACGAACCAGCACTGATGAACGCGCTGATTGCGCTGGAAGTCCTTCGGGATGGACCACGCCGTGCGATCCTCGACGGCGAAGCTCTCGGCCATTGTCGGATCCAGACGAAACCTGCGCAGGTTGGTGGAAAAGATCAGGGTTCCACCTGGAGCAAGCACGCGCATGCCTTCGCGGATCAGTTCCGCATGGTCGCGCTGGGTGTCGAGAGTGCCTTCCATGCGGCTGGAGTTGGAAAAGCTGGGTGGATCGAGCAAGATGAGGTCGTAGCATTCGCGGCAGTCCTGCAGCCACTGGCGGCAGTCGGCGCGCACGAGCTGATGCACCCGGCTGTTCAGCTGGTTCAGGTGCAGGTTTCGGCGTGCCCAGTCCAGATAGGTGGTGGAAAGGTCCACGCTGGTGGTGGACCGCGCCCCGCCCAGCGCGGCGTGCACCGTGGCGGTTCCGGTATAGCAGAACAGGTTCAGAAAGCGCCGCTCGCGGGCATTTTCGCCGATCCAGGTCCGCAACGGCCGATGGTCCAGAAACAGGCCGGTGTCGAGATAGTCGGTCAGGTTGACCAGTAGACGGCAACGGCCCTCGCGCACTTCCAGGAACTGCTCGCGCTCCGATCGTCGCTGGTACTGGCGGGCGCCGCGCTGGCGTTCGCGGACCTTGAACACCAGCTTGCCCGGGTCTGCCTCCAGCGCCTCCGGCAGAACGCTCAACGCCGCGCGCAGCCGAGCCTGGGCGCGGCCGGAGTCGATACTGGGCGGCGGGGCATATTCCTGCACGTGCAGCCAACGGCCGTCGCTGGTGTCGTAGACGTCCACGGCGAGCGCGTATTCGGGAATGTCTGCGTCATAGACGCGGAAGCACTCGACCTGCTCGCGTTTCAGCCACTTTGACAACTGGCGCCGGTTCTTGGCGATGCGGTTGACCAGTTCCGTCGCTACCTCGCTCGCCGCCCCCGGGGCGTGTGCGCCGACCTCGAACCGCTCGAGACGACATTCGATCGGACCGTTGTAGAGCTGCCAGCTGCGCTCGGGCCTCAAGCCGATCCGGCAACCGGCCCCATTGAGAATGATCGCCCGCCAGCCGGGAAAATGACGTTTCAGGGTCTCGCCCAGCCGCAGGTACAGGGGGACCAACTCATGCGCCGCGCCGAGCCGCTCGCCATAGGGCGGGTTGGTCGCCACGAGTCCGTTCGCGACGCCTCCAGGCGGAAGCGCCTGACCGATCTCCCGCCACTCCACCTGGACCTTGCCGGTCAGGCCCGCCCGGCGCAGATGGTCCTGCGTGGTCTCCACCGCATCCGCGTCCTCGTCGAAACCGAGGATGGGCGGCAGGGTTTCAATCCCGCGCTCGCGGCGCTCCAGCGCCTCGTCGATCAGCGATTTCCAGGCCGCTTCGTCATGGCCACGCCAGCCCAGGAACCCGTAGTGGCTGCGCAGCAGACCGGGCGCGCAATCGCCGGCAATCCACGCGGCCTCGATCAGCAGCGTGCCCGAGCCGCACATGGGGTCGACGAAGGCGCCGCCCTCACTCGCGAGCTTCGGCCAGTCGGCTCTGAGCAACATGGCCGCCGCCAGGTTTTCCTTCAAAGGTGCCGCCCGCCCCTCATGCCGGTAGCCTCGGCGGTGCAGGCTGCCGCCCGCCAGATCGACAGCCAGCGTCACGGCGTCGCTCGCCATGTGCACATGGATGCGAAGATCGGGCTGTTCGGTGTCGACCGACGGGCGGCTGCCCGTGCGCTCGCGGATCTGGTCGACCACCGCGTCCTTGACCCGTTGTTCGGCGTAGCGGCTGTGGCCGAGCGCCGCACGGATACCCGTGAAACTCACCGCCAGCGTGTTTTCCGGCCCCAGATGTGCAGACCAATCGACGCGTTTCACGCCGTCGTAGAGCGCCTGTTCATCGCCCGCGGTGAACTGCTCCAGCGGCAGCAGCACACGGTTGGCCAGCCGCGACCACAGACAAACCGTGTATGCCGCGAACAGTTCCCCGCCGAATTCGGCTCCGCCCCGCCGCACCCGAACCCCGTCCAGACACAGCGCCCTCAACTCAGCGGCCAGCAATTCCTCCAGCCCTTGCGGTGCCGTTGCGAAGAATGTGTTCACCAGCGCGGTGTCAGCGAAACGGGTACTGACATACGGAGGCTCGGCCAACGGGGATTCTGCAGGTGACGGGAGCCTGCCGCCCGACCTCGACGATCAATGTGCGGCATCCCAAGCGGCCATGGTGCCCGGGTCACCCGGAAACGGGCGGCGGCGACAGGCCGGAACGAACCCGCTGGTTCAACTCACCGGCCAGCACCTGCAGACGGCGGCGCTGCATCTTGAGACGGTATTCCAGTTCCTTGAAAGACGTCCGCAGTTCGGTCTTTAGCCAGCGGTCGCTCATCGCCGCGCGACCCGTCTGCACCTTTTTCGCCTGTACTTCCTGCCAGTGGTTCACGGTCTCGCGAAATCGCTGATACTCGCGCTCCAGCGCACCGCGCCAGGTTTCATGCACCTTGGTGCTCTCGGCCAGATGCTGGAGCCTGCGAAACTGCGTCGCAAGTCGCGCCCTGTGGATCTTGAACGCCGGCGTCTTGTGCCGATCGTAGGCCAGCCCACACCAGGCACAGATGTTGATGAACCACTTCGACGGATCATACTGCCACCAGGCCACGCCGTTGCGGTAGTCGGCCTGGAAGGCGTGGTGGTAGTTGTGATAGCCCTCTCCCCAGGTCAGTAGCGCGACAGCGGGATTGTCCACGGCCGTGTTCTCATCGCTGTATGGTCGGCGACCCCACAGGTGAGCCAGGGAGTTGATAAAGAACGTGAAGTGGTGGCTCAACGCAAGCCGCAGGGCGCCTGCCAGGAGCAGCATGCCCACCACGTCACCGAACAGCAGGCCCAGAGCCAGCGGCACACCCAGATTCATTATCCAGACCAGTGACCAGTAATGCCGGTGCTGCCACATCACGACAGGATCCTTCTGCAGATCCTTCACGCGCGAAAAATCCGCCTCCGTGGTGGGCCACTTGCGCAGCATCCAGCCCATGTGGGCGTGCCAGAACCCGGCCTTGATCGAGTGCGGATCCCGGGTCACGTCATCCACATAGCGGTGATGCACCCGGTGCCGCGCCGCCCAGTGCAGGATGCTGTTCTGCAGCGCCATGGCTCCGAAGAGCGCCAATATCCAGCGCAGCGGGGCACGAGCCTTGAAGGAATGGTGGGCCCAAAGCCGGTGATAGCCGACCGTGATGCTCATCCCGTTCAGAACCCAGAAAAGGACGAAGAAGAACCAGGCCCAGCCGCTGTAGCCCTGCATCATCCCCCACAGCGGCACGAGGATGAAGGCAGCGACATTGATCAGCGCAAAGAAGATGGCGTTGGACCAGACGATCGGGGGCTTGCTGGACGGCATTCGGGATTCCTGTTGCATCGGTGCGTTACCGGGCAGTTCCTGACACTCGGCAATGTCCATTCGACCATATTTCGTCGTGTTCGTGCAGCCGGTGGCCGCAATGCAAGTGTTCCGTGACTGCCGTCGTCCCGCTGACGTCACCGCTTTCGCGGTGACCCATCACCAGGACACCCCCCAGGCCCTCCGGGACAGCCCTCTTACCGGCGGGCGCGTCCGGACCGGGTTCTCAGCGCGAACCGGCTCTCCGTAGGAAATCCTGCTCCATCATCCTGTTCTGCTGTCGGGCTTCGAGGGCCTCGAGCAGCGTATGGGCCAGGGAGGTGAACAGCGGCAGGATCAGGATCATCACCGCCACGTTCACTGCCGCCAGTGCGATCCGATCCGACGGATCGGCGGATTGCCGCAACTCGATCAGGAAGATTTCTGCGACCGACAGTGGAATTACCGCCACCAGGGTGACGGTCAGCAAGACCCCCAGGCTGAACCACCAACTGCCCCAGACCAGGACAGCACTGCGTTTGATTGCGGCGAAGACGCCGCTATTCCGCAGCACGATCAGCATCACGCCGGGGGCCAGGAGCACCGCGAGGAAGATTCCCGGCAGCGCAAACAAGACCAGTCCGGTCATGACGAGCAGAGCGTACAAGATCGCGTAGGCGAGCACCGGCAACAGCCGATGGGAGGCCCGCGTGAAGGAACCGCCACGGGGCTCACCAGCCAACGAATCATCGGCTCGAAGCAGCGCCACAATCCACAGGTAGGCACTGCCTACCAGACCCGCGAGCACCGCAATGAAAAAAGCCGGTCCCGGCACTTCGCCGGCTTCAATGCGTTCCAGACCCGCGAGCTGCACGGCTTCGGTTCCGGCCTGCAGCAGGCCGAGCAGGACGCCCACCAGCAGGAGCGTTCCAAACAGGCCCGGGTAGCGGGAAAAGGTGGCGCCGACGGTCTCGCCGTAGCCCTGTGGAGCCCGATTCGGCACGTTCGACGTTGATTCAGCCATCGGTCACCCTCCCGGAAATATCGTTTGCCGCCGGCCATGATCGTTCGCGTCCCTGCATGGGCGTTCAGGGTTTCCGAGGGCGGGGCTACATGGCTCATCGGATGCGCCTGATTCATCCGGACCGCACCGCTTCGTGTCGAGGTCGGGCCACCTGTTCGGAAACTGGAAAACCGAAGGGCTCGCGCGGTCGTGGAATTCACGGAAGAAGGCGCGGATGTCGCTGCCCGGGCAGAAAGCCCTTTTGGGACACTGCGGAATCGCAAGCATGATGGCACTCCCTTGCCTGTGGAAAATGGATAGGATTGGCATCCGTGGCCTGAGGTCCCATTTTCCCCGGCGACTCCAGCATGTCAAGCTCCCCGGTCACCGCTCATTCTGCACCTCGGCGGCGCCTGATCGAACCGTTTGCGCATCAGGGGTTCGGATCCTGAACCGGGACGCTGTCCGGGACGCGAAAATCGATCGCGGTGAGCACGACACTGAAGGCCCTTGCGGGATGGACGCAATTTCCGCATTTTGGTCGCAGGCCAAACACCAAGTCGGTACGAGGGAATCATGACCACCCGCACGCGCTTCACCGTTGGCGAACTGGTGCACCACACCAAATTCGATTACCGCGGTGTGATCATCGACGTCGACCCGGTATATGCCGGGTCCGACGAATGGTACGAAAACGTGGCACGGAGCCGCCCGCCCAAGGACCAGCCCTGGTATCACGTGCTGGTTGACGGACACACGCACAGCACCTACGTCGCCGAGCGCCACCTGGAAGCGGATACCCGGGGCGAGCAGATCGAGCATCCCGCCCTTGGCCAGTTCTTCGACCGCTTCCTGAATGGCCGCTATGTTCGGCGCAATGACCCCGGCGCGCATTGATTCCCTGATCCGTCCACCGAACGCAACAGGAGCACCATGGCACAGTACAACCGCCGCAGCCGCATCGTCACCGAGGGTCCCCGCCGCAGTCCCAACCGCGCGATGCTGCGAGCGGTGGGGTTTGGCGACGACGACTTCCAGCGCCCCATTGTGGGCATCGCCAACGCACACAGCACGATCACGCCCTGCAACATCGGCATCGGCGCCCTTGCCGCGCGAGCCGAGCAAGCCGTGCGCGAAGCGGGTGGGATGCCCCAGACCTTCGGAACGATCACCATCTCCGACGGCATCTCGATGGGAACGCCCGGAATGAAATATTCGCTGGTTTCTCGCGATGTGATCGCGGACGCGATCGAGACCGTCGTGAATGGTCAGAGCATGGACGGCATCCTGGCCACCGGCGGCTGTGACAAGAACATGCCCGGGGCGATGATCGCGCTCGCGCGCATGAACGTGCCCGGGATCTTCGTGTACGGCGGCACCATCAAGCCGGGCCATTACAAGGGGCAGGATTTGACCATCGTCAGCGCTTTCGAAGCGGTCGGGCAGCACGGCGCGGGCAAGCTCTCCGAAGAGGACCTGCACGGCGTGGAACGCAATGCCTGCCCGGGCGCCGGATCCTGCGGAGGCATGTTCACCGCGAACACGATGTCCAGTGCCTTCGAGGCCATGGGGATGAGCCTGCCGGGTTCCTCCACCCAGGCGGCGGAGGATTCGGAGAAGAGCGACTCCGCGGCCCGCTCTGCCGAGGTCCTGCTCGACGCGATCCGCGCGAATCGTCGTCCGCGCGACATCATGACCCGCGAGGCTTTCGAGAACGCCCTGACCGTGGTGATGGCGCTCGGTGGTTCCACCAATGCAGTGCTTCACCTGCTGGCTATCGCCCACTCCGCCGACGTGCGCCTGGAGATCGACGATGTCGAACGGATTCGGCGCAGGGTCCCGGTGCTCTGCGATCTGAAGCCCTCCGGCCGGTACGTGACCACGCAATTTCACGCGGTGGGCGGTACCCCGCAGGTGATGAAGATGCTGCTCAACGCCGGACTGCTGCACGGCGAGTGCCTGACGATCAGCGGTCAGACGCTGGCCGAGGTCCTCGAGACGGTTCCGGATGCGCCGCAACCGGACCAGGACATCATCCGGCCCATGCACGAGCCGCTCTATGCACAGGGGCATCTGGCCGTGTTGAAGGGCAATCTCGCCGAGGAGGGTGCAGTAGCGAAAATCACCGGCCTGAAGCGTACCGCGATATCCGGCCCTGCGCGCTGCTTCGATTCCGAAGAGGATTGCCTCGATGCCATCCTCGCGGGCTCGATCCGCGCTGGTGACATCGTGGTCATCCGCTACGAAGGTCCGCGCGGCGGCCCGGGCATGCGGGAGATGCTGGCTCCCACGGCGGCGATCATCGGAGCCGGTTTGGGTGATTCGGTCGGCCTGATCACCGACGGGCGGTTCTCCGGAGGCACCTACGGGATGGTCGTTGGCCACGTCGCGCCCGAGGCAGCCCGCGGAGGCGCGATTGCGCTGGTACGGGACGGGGACACCATCGAGATCGACGCCGGCGAGAATCGTCTCTGGCTGCACGTTGACGAAGCCGAACTCGAAAGCCGCCGTGCCGAATGGAAGCCGCCGGCGCCGCGCTTCGACCGGGGTGTCCTCGGCAAATATGCGCGCACCGTGGGTTCGGCCAGTCGCGGTGCGGTCACGGACGACTTTTCCTGACTGCCGTCCCGCGACCTCCCAGGCTGGTCTGGCGGAAACGCGAGCGCGTCACGCGCCTCGGGCAACGCACCATGCCACCAGGAACCGACAGATCCCGTAAATCAGGATGAAGAGCACCACTGCCGCGAAAGCCCACGCCACCGTGATTGCGCCGAAGATGTTCGGCGCCTGCATCAGCGTGGTCATCAGCGAATCCTGGTAGTAGAAGAACCACTGCTCGCCCGGCGGGAACGCCCACTCGTGCAACAGGTAGAACAGCCGCGTTGGACCGAAGGCGAATACCAGTAGCGTGATTCCGGCCACGACCAGCAACAGGCCGGTTGCCACCACCCGCAGTGGTGCGAGCGGCGAACTGGCGGCGCAGCGCGACCACAGGACCATCGGCAACAGGAGCACCAGCCCCCAGCCGAGCCAGTCGAAGCCGGTGAACAGCCGTGCCACGGACTGAAGATGGATAATCTCTGCCTCGTGCAGCAGCGGGACGCTGCGGCCGTCCGGCAGGCTGTATTCAATATCTTCCAGGCCCTCGCCACCATCGTGGATCGCCATCCGGATTTTTCGAAACAGAGCCCGGTGCTCAGCCGCATCCGTCTGCTCGAAGCCATCACGGAAGCGGTTCTGTGGTGCGTACTGCTCGATGGTCTGTTCGATGTCGAGGAGGTGATAAAAGACCGCGTATCCGTAATCGAGGTGCCTTAGCGCCAGGCCGGAGAACCACACACTGGTGAACAGCACCGCCACCACCAAGGCACTGGCGGTGAGTACGCGCAACGCCGTCGCTCGATACCACGTGTCCCGCTTCACAGGCGCCAGAACATCTGCAGCCAGACCCTGTCGCCCTCGGCCCTGTTGCGTGCCCCGGTTTCACGCTGCCACTTGCCGACGATGCCCCAGCCATCGCCCCGGTAGGCGACCTGCGGGCCGATGGCGAACACGCGAAGCCGGCGGCCGTCGTCTACTCGCTCGCCCCGGAGCTTGTCATCGGTCAACTGATACTGGGCGTAGCCATTGACGCCTGCGAGCCAACGCGAACCAAAGCGCCGGTTGAGCGAATAATCCGCGCCGGACTCAACTCCGGAACGGTAGCGTGTGTCCGGGTTTCTGGCATTCACGGTGAGATTCACGCGCAGATTCGCATCAAAGTGCTCCGCAAACGGGCGCGTCAATGCGTAGTAGAACGTCCCGGCAAAATGGTTGCGACCGGGGTTGAATGCCCGACTGCTGGAATAAGCGCCCGTCGGAAGGGTCAGATCGAGCCCCGCAATCACGTGCGAGTTGGGGCGTTGCCAACCCAGCATGACCCCCGCGGTGGTATCTCCAAGCCCGCGCCGACCGTCGCCGCCGGGCCCAACCTCCAGATCACCCACGATGAACGGCTGTGCCAGCAGAAACGCCGGCCTGCCGCCGAGGATCTCCGTATCGACGACACCGAGATAGCGCAGCGTGTGCGCGCGCACGTCGAGCTGAAAATCCGGAACCGCATCACGGCCGTCCCCGTCGACAGTGCGATCTGCGGTGTAGTACAGGTTGTACAGGTACAGATAGTTTCCGGGCGGTGGCAGTACCCCGGTTGCAACCGTATTGAGTCCGTACGGATAGACGCTGCCACCGCCTTCCGTCGCACTGGCAGTGCTAAACGGTGCCAGCCCTACCAACAGCCCGGGTAGCAGCAGACCAAACGACCGGCCGAGCAGCCCGAGCCAGATCGCCACCCCGGAAACACTACCCACGAGATGCAGCCAAACGGACCGTATCCAGCCCCATACAACCATCGTTGCCAGCCATACCACCGCAATGCCCCTCTGAAACGCCACCCGTCCCGCATCACGGGCAGGAACGATCGACATGCGCCCGTCCTCTTCGACCTGAGCTCTGTCGAGCCGGGGCCGC
>Ga0207421_10003359_pt1 | contig 19107 bp, 18 predicted proteins | sample SodLakKL_010_SED_4_FD_187542 | JGI IMG/M metagenome (GOLD analysis project Ga0207421, IMG submission 187542) | Alkaline sediment microbial communities from Lake Tanatar, Kulunda Steppe, Russia - 8KL_010_SED (SPAdes) (version 2) | ecosystem: Environmental > Aquatic > Non-marine Saline and... | reverse complement strand
TCAATACTGTTCATTTTCATTAGGAAATTCAACATTTTTCACATCGCTTATGTATGTTTCAACAGCATTTTTTATTTCCTCATTAAGATTATGATAACGCCTCAAAAATCTTGGTGAAAAGTCCTGGGTTATACCAAGCATATCATGTAAAACAAGCACTTGTCCATCTACTTTGGAACCTGCTCCAATACCTATAACCGGTATGTTAACATTTTGGGCAACTTTTTCTGCCAAATTGGCGGGTATTTTTTCAAGTACTAATGAAAAACATCCCGTATCCGAAAGCAATTTTGCATCTGAAAGCAATTTATCAGCTTCAGTAGTTTCTGTAGCCCTAACCTTATATGTTCCGAACTTATTTATTGACTGTGGCGTTAACCCTAGATGGCCCATAACAGGTATACCTGCCGAAAGGATCCGTTCCACCGACTCTATTATTTCACTTCCACCTTCAAGCTTTACTGCATCGGCCGCAGATTCCTTCATAATCCGAACGGCGGAGCATAACGCTTCTTTCGAATTACCCTGGTATGTACCAAAAGGCAAATCAACTACTACCAGGGCACGGTCTACAGCACGTGTAACAGAGCTGGCATGATATATCATATCATTTAGTGTTATGGGTAAAGTGGTTTTATGGCCGGCCATAACATTGGAAGCAGAATCGCCAACCAATATTACATCTATACCGGCACTGTCAAGTATTTTTGCCATTGAATAATCATATGCTGTAAGCATAGAAATCTTCTCACCACGCAACTTCATTTCATTCAATACGTGGGTTGTAACATTGGTGAATTGTGCTGCGCTCATTATAATTAAATTTTAGTTCAATAAATAATCGGTATCAAAGATAAGAAGGATAAATTAATTTAATAAGTATTCTATTTTTATTGTTATTGAAAAATAAAAACTAAAACTTTCTCAGGAATAAATTGTAATAGTGATCTTTCTGCTTCCACCTGTGTACCTGAATTCACAAAGATAAATACCCTGCCAGGTTCCAAGTTTCAATTTACCATTACTGATAGGAATTGTAAGGCTCACTCCCGCTATAGAGCTCTTTACATGTGCCGGCATGTCATCGGCTCCTTCCAGGGTATGTGTTAAAAAAGAAAGTCCCTCAGGTACAATATGAGCAAAAAAGCTATCTAAATCCGTGCGTACCGAAGGATCAGCATTCTCATTAATAGTTAAACCGGCAGATGTATGATGAATAAATAGGTTCATCATACCTTCCTGTGGTAAATTTCCTGCGCTTTTTAAAACAATATCAGTGATAAGATGAAAACCCCGTTTATAACCCGGCAGTGAAAATTCTGTTTGTTGTATCATTGGTTATATTTTTTTGTTTTTAACTTATATCAAATAACAAATTTGAAATAAATATATTCGTAATGCTTATAATAGCGAATTTAATGTTTTTTTTCATTGTATTCAGTATTTTGTCTTGATACTTCTAAGCCAAACTTTAAAAATTGTATCTCCCGGAATTTTTAAAGTTTAACAATTAACAAAAAATTATTTAAAATAATTTACTTTTTATGTTTACTATTGTATAATATATTTGTAAATAAAAACCATAAACTTACAAAATGACATTACTATGAAACGCATTACAATTATCGTTATCTCCTTATTTATGTCTATAAATATTTTTGCTCAACAAGACACTGAATGGAGATTTGGCTTAAAGGGGGCGCCGTCAATGGCTTGGCTTTGGCCGGACACAAGAGGGCTTGATTATGATCACAGTTTTGGATTTTCTTATGGAATAATCGGCGAAAAGTATTTTGCTGAAAACTACGCTATCACTAGCGGGCTTTTTGTAACTAATCAGGGAGGTGAATTGGATTTTACAAGAACACTGGAAGAATATGATAACAGGGAAAGCCAACTTTACGACCTTCAATACATAGAAGTCCCCATCGCGATAAAAATGCGTACACGGGAATTCGGATATTGGACATTTTTCGGACAATTCGGAATATCTTTGGGATACAATACCAGGGCAAGAGCCGATATAGATTATGCCAATACTACAAGTCCCGAAAAAGATGTTCCTATTGATGATGAAATAAGACCAATGAAAGCATCAGTAGTAATGGGATTAGGAGCAGAGTTTTCACTACTGGGCAATACGGCAATTTTTATGGGCTTAAACTACAATAACGGTTTCTCAGATGTCCTTGATGATATTAATGATGAACATATAAGCGCAAGAGCTTCTTATGGGGAACTTACAATTGGTATGATGTTTTAAAGCAGCCTGGCTCTTTATGTATAAATCTCAACCCCGTGGGTTTGGCAAAATCCACGGAACTAACCGTCATGACCAACAATTTAGTTTTTGCCAAACCCACGGGGTTAACTTGCAAATCATTGTTAATCAATTTAATAACTATAAATTATTCAAATGAACATAGCTTTATCACAAATCAATTGTCATATAGGAAATTTTGAGCTGAACTGTTCTAAAATCATTAACAATATAAAAAGAGCTGAAAAAGAAGGAGCGGATTTAATAATTTTTCCCGAACTTTCTATTCCGGGGTATCCTCCCCTGGATCTGCTTGGCTTTGAAAATTTCATCAAAAGATGTTATGACAGTGTGAATAAAATTGCAGCATCATGTAATAATATTGCTGCAATAGTAGGTTCTCCTGCCTATAATGACAATCCTAAAGGAAAACCCTTATTTAATAGTGCCTTTTTTCTGTCAGAAGGGAAAGTCAAGCAGATAATTAATAAAGGTTTGCTACCTAGTTATGATGTTTTTGATGAATACAGGTATTTTGAGCCTGCCAATAAATTTAATATCATTGAGTTCAAAGGATATAAACTGGCTGTTACTATTTGCGAAGATCTATGGAGTCTTTATAACAAAGCCTTATATGTAGCCTCGCCAATGGAAGAGTTAGCAAAACAGCAGCCGGATCTTCTAATTAACATTGCTGCATCACCTTTTTCATATATCCAACACCTTGATCGAAAATCTGTCCTGGTAAAAAATGCTGTTAAATATAAACTGCCTTTAGTTTATGTAAATCAAACAGGAGCACAAACAGACCTGCTGTTTGACGGTGGTTCAATGACTATGAATGCCTCAGGAGAAATCGTACATGAAATGAAATATTTTGAGGAGGATTACCATGTCACCAGTATTGATTCTATAAAAAACACAAAGGGTGAAGAAGTCCCCAAAGATATGGAAAAAGGGGAAAAAATAAAACTACTATATGACGGTATTGTAATGGGTATAAGAGATTATTTCCAAAAGACTGGTTTCACAAAAGCTGTACTTGGCTTGTCAGGTGGTTTAGATTCAGCTGTATCTTTGGTACTAACAGCAAAAGCATTGGGACACGATAATGTAAAAGCCCTATTGATGCCCAGTCAATTCAGTAGTGATCATTCGGTTGATGATGCCATTAAAATTGCCGAAAACTTAAAAATATCTCACGACATATTAAATATTAAAAATTTATATAAAAACTTTGACAAAACCCTTAAACCATTTTTTCAGGATCACTCTTTTGGAACCACTGAAGAAAACATTCAGGCAAGAATTCGTGCAGTATTACTAATGGCTTATTCTAATAAATACAATTATGTATTACTTAACACATCCAACAAAAGTGAATCTGCCGTAGGTTATAGCACTTTATATGGAGATATGTGCGGTGGAATATCAGTCTTAGGTGATGTATATAAAACTGAAGTATACGAACTGGCAAACTATATAAATCAATCAGGTAATATCATTCCGGAAAATACAATAAATAAACCTCCTTCTGCTGAACTAAAACCAAAACAAAAAGACACTGATACCCTACCGGAATATGAGTTGCTCGATCAGATTCTTTACAATTACATCGAACTTCAATTGGATGCCGAGGAGATTATCAAAATAGGTTTTGACCCTGATATTGTTAATAAAATTATACCTATGGTTAATAAAAGTGAGCATAAAAGGTATCAGGCACCCCCGGTGATTAGAGTTTCACATAAATCTTTTGGAATTGGCAGACGCATGCCAATTGTGGCAAAATACATATAACAAATACCTGCTCTACAAACAATTTAAAAATACACCGTGGCATTACATAAAACTAGCCACTAATAGGGCCTTTAACAAATTAATTATGAAGCCCCAGGCTTATACCGCCCGTTACGCTTGAATAATTTGCCAACGTACCATCAACAAAAAGGCAAAGGAAACCAAGTTTCAGGCGGATACCTGCATTAAGTCCAACCTGGCTTCTTTCAAATTCTGAATCCACGGGGTCAACAAAAACAGAGGGACCAACATCATAATCACCTAAAACAAGAAACTGTGTATTGGAGTACATATAACGCAGACCTCCATAAAAAGTAATTATAGGCAGTTTTGTAGATGCTACAAGGTTGGCCGAATATGCACTTGCAGAAATATCAAGCTTTTGATCGTTAACTGAATTATCAGGAGAATTGTAGTCTAAATCAAATGCGCTCGACATATTAGCATATGTGCCGATTAAAGATAGGTCTAAAGGTAGTCTGTCAAAAACAGGGATGTATTGACTTATCCCATGCTTCAAACCAAAACCATACAATCCGGTAGAGAAACCTTCAAGCTCTGCTTTTGGAACATACCTTATCTTAACCTCGGTGTCCTTAAAAAGTCCGACATTCAACTGCAAAACCGGAGGCACCAGGGGAAAGTATCCTATGCCAATACCGGGAGGCAAATTCATGGTGAATGTTGTATCCATGTCTTCTGTTCCATCAAAAAACACTTCCGGTCCTTCATCAGTACTCCCAAACAATGTTGGTGACTTGTTATCTTCTACATCAACCAAACTCAAACCTTCATAATCATCAGGGTCAAAAGAAAAATACCTTTCATCCTCACCAACAAAAGTTACAGGAACTGCAAATCTAATATCAAAACGTCCGAGACGATGAGCCTGGCCGGTATTATACCAACCGCTGTTCAAATTATTGCCTATTGAATGGCCCAATGGTGCAATATAGTAGTCGGTAAACTTAGATGCATTTTGCTCTCCAAAATTCATAAAATCGGTAATATCTTCCTGGGAATAAGAGACACCGGCAAAACTTAACGCCAGAATAGTTGTTAAAATAGTTATTTTCTTTTTCATACACGTTTATTTTTTAATTAATCATTACTTATATGACCTTTAGCTAAGATTAGAGCAGATTAAACACATTATTTTAATGCATCACCTATACTTAAAAGCTTTTTACATGTTTATTTTAATTTTTTCAGAAAATTAAAATTTGCTTAACTTGTTAAAAATTATAAATATAATTAACTTTTTTTGTAAAGAAATAAAAAAAATTGTTTCTTTTAATACCTTTGTACTAAGTTTTTATAATTATTATTTTGTATTAGTAAAAATAAACAATATCATGAAAATAATACCAAAAATAGTAATACTTTTTACTTTAATGCTGGTATCAACTGTTTATTCGCAAAATTGCAGGTTTTATATTCCATTGGAAGAAAACAAAGGATTTAAATATAAAAGCTATGATGTTAATGATCAAAGACAAGGGAGCCAGGAAAAAGTTATTAAAAATGTCATATCCGTCAATGATCATAGTATAGCAACCATAATCTCAAAATACTTTGACAAAGAAGACCGGATTCAACATGAAGGTGATTTTACACTAAAATGTACCGATGATGAAACTATTATAGATATAAAATCAATTTTAGACCCTTCTATAATGGAAAGGTACTCTGACATGAACATAAGCATGGAAACCAAAGATATTATAATACCCACATACTTAGATATTGGACAAAATTTGCCTGATGCAAATATGCACATAAAAATCAGTATAGGAGATGTTGCTATTTCAAATATTAATTTTGATTTGCAAGATCGCAAAGTAGATTCAAAAGAAAGTATTACTGTGCCTGCTGGCACTTTTGATTGTTACAAAATAAGTTATAATTCAAAGATGAAGTCTGAATCTATGGGAATACCTGTTGAATTATCTATAAAGCATGTTGAGTATCATGCTCCTAATGTTGGTATGATAAGAAGTGAAACATATGATGAAAATGGTAATTTACAGGGCTATACAATTTTAAATCAGATATTATAAATAAGTCCTTATACACAAAAAATAATTCAGTCAAGTTCAAACAGTTTATATCCTACTTCACGACCTTCAGTGTATATGTTTACATTATAGTATCCACTTAAATACCTTTCATCCTGTGTCCATGTAACACAAACTTCTTCCTGTTCATTTTCATAATCAATCTGTCTGCTCAACGAATAATTGATTTCTTCTCCATTCTCAAGCTCATAAACATTCCCGGTAGAAGACAATACATTGTTATGTGGGTCCATTATTCTAATATGGAAATCTCGAACACCTGGAGAAGCAGCAGGATTTTCATTTACTGTAAAACAAATTTCTATTCGGTCGGTTCTCCTTGCCCTATCGGTTATTTCTTCCCTGCCAAACCAGCGTTCTCTTATTGGTTGAACTGTGAACTCGCAAATAGTAAGATATGAAGCTTGTTCAACTTTTTCTTGTAGCCTCTCTTTTTCCTGCTCCATTCTATCAAAACGTGAAGTAACTTCATCCACGGTTGATTGCATTTGAGATTTTTCGCTGGCCAATGCTTGATTTTCTCTTTCAAGGTCTTCAATTTGCTGACGGTATTCCTCCAATTGTTGTTCAAGTTGTTCAATTTCTTCTCTAAACTGTCTCGCATCAGCAGGATCCACCCCTTCAAGTTCAGACCTGAGTCTGCTTATTCTAGCTCCCGCTTGCCGTAATTCTTCCTCCAAATGATCATATTTCGAAGAAAGTTCTATGTAATCTTCTTCAATCTCATGTAATTGATCTTGTAGTTCTTGTTTTTCAGCAATTGCCTGATTTTTTTCCTGCAAAGCTATTTCTGCCTCTGCCCTGGATTCGAAAACTTGTCGAAGCAATAGCCCGGTTGCAACAGCAAGCAAAATGACAAATATAGAAACAAAAATAAAAGGCCCCATACCCGATTGGTTACGAGGTTTTTGACTGGTCTTATCTGCGTGAGATTTTTTTTCTTCCATAACTAATATTTTTGATTAAAAGCTTTATAAACTACTTGTACAATTAAACATGAGCAGCATTGGTTATTATAAGTTATCTTAATGTAAACGCAGTTTCACCAAGGCGAAACTCATCCGTATATATAGAAACAAGGTACGTTCCTTCCTTGTAATTCGTTGTTTGATCCCACTCCATACATATCCTCTTATCACTATTTTGATAATTTACCTGTTTACTCATGGAAAATTGTAATGTATCTTTATTATGAACAAATGAATATTCATCAGAATCTGTCACCCTTAAAATATTTTCATCAGGGCAGGCTAGCCTTACATAAACATTTTTTTCACCGGGAGTTGCAACAGGATTTTCCGCAATGGTGAAACAAATTTCTACATATTCAACGCGTCCAGCCCTGTCATTTTCAACTTCTCTGCCTGTGAAACCCCTGGTGCGATAGCTTTTTGCTGATATCTGATAAGCACTTAAAGCTGAAGCCTGTTCTACTTTAGATGAAAGTTCTTCCCTGTCTTTTTCTAACTCCGAGGCATAACTTCTAACCTGCCTGGCTTCTTCCTGAGCCTCATCCCTTTCAACTCGCAATACCTCTGCAACTGTGTAAAGACTATCTATCTTCATTACATAATCTTGTGTAACATCACGTAAATAATCTAATCTACGCCTTATCCTGTGATAATCTTCCTGGCGGGCTAATAACCTTTCAATCTCTTCCCGGTTTTCCTGGATAACACTATCTTTATCCTGTAAGATACTATCATGCTGATGCTTAAATACAGTATATTCATGCATCAGTGAATCAAGCTCCTGCTCCAATGCTTGATTACGTTCAATCCTCTCAACCTTCTCCTCGGTAGTTTCATGCAATGAACGATAGGTAGTTAAAAGCATAAAAACCAACACCCCAATTATTACAATCAAAACTATAATTGTTGTTTTAAAAATCTTATAATCATTTTTAGAAGCATTTTTATTTTTGCCTTGTGCCTCGAGGTTTTGGTTAGCATTTTCTTCTTTTTCCATATCTTTTTTCTGTTTTTACCAGATGCTTCTACTCCTGTAAAGATTAATACGTAATAAAAGCATCAAAAGTTTCTCAATTTTATAAATTGTTGACAATTAATTGTATATAAGTATTTTAAAAATGCAAAATTAGCTCTATATATCCAAAATATCAAATAATAACAGTTATTTTGATAAAAATTGATCATATTATCTAATCAATTAATATTTTATTATATAATACACAATTAAAGTATTAATTTCTAAAAGTTATATTACCCCCAGTATGATTGATAAAACACCCCTAAACAAATCAAAATAAAACAAACAAAAACATAAAAAAAATTATTTTTATTAAAAAATATCCATTTTTGTAAAAAATTTATATAAATTATTTTTATTATCAAACGTTACAAAAATGTTTCCAAATGATTATTAAAGAATATATTAAAGATTTTACGGGTCTTATCTATCCGAAAATTTGTTATGCTTGTAATAATGTATTGTATAATAATGAAAATACCATATGTACTTACTGTTTATACGAAATGCCTGAAACAAATTTTCATAATGAAGAAAATAATCCACTAAGCCAGGTATTTTGGGGTAGAGTATCTTTGGAGGCCACTACTGCCTTATTTTATTATCAGAAAGGCTGCAAAGTCCAAAAGCTAATGCATGAATTCAAGTATAGAGGAAAACGGGAAATTGGAATTTATGCAGGTAAGCTATTGGCAAACAAATTAAAAATATCAGAAAAATGGAAAGATATTGAGTGTGTTCTTCCTGTGCCTTTACATCCTAAAAAAGAAAGACAAAGGGGATTTAATCAAAGTGGGGTTTTTGCCAAAGGGATAGCAACAGAATTAGAGGTAAACTTAATTGAGGACAATCTTGTCAGAGAATTCCATTCCAAAAGTCAAACACGCAAAGCAAGATTCCAGCGTTGGAAAAATGTAGAAACAGTATATCACATAAAAAACCCAAAAACATTAAAAAACAAAAATCTGTTGCTAGTGGATGATGTAATAACCACAGGGTCAACAATTGAAGCATGCACACAAAAACTACTTGAAATAGAAGGCACTAAAGTATGGGTAGCATCCATGGCTATAGCTTCATAATGTCAATCTAACCTTCCGGCAAGTATGGCACTTTTTTTGTATGTCCTTACATTCCCGTCAGGACCAAACAGTTCAATAAATATTACATACATGCCTATATTAGCTTTTTGACCACTATCGGTTGAGCCATCCCATATTACCACGTCATCTGTGCCCAACAACTTACTGCGCTTAACTTTTTTAATACGTCTTCCCCGCGAATCATATATCGTAACATTGGCTGTATGACCAGGCTCATCAAATTTAAAATAAATGTTTAAAACGTCATCATATCCATCATTGTTAGGTGAAAAAATTTCTGGTTCTATTGTTATATCATCTTCTATTGCATCAGGATCATATGTAAATTGGGAGTTTTTATACCCTGGAGTACCAAAATTCACGTTTTCAGCTGCAGAATGCCAGTTGGATTCACTATCAGATGGTCTGCCATAATTACGTCTTTCCAGGGCAACTCCACTTTTATCATAAAGTAAAGCATAATGCATATCCTCTTTATAAATGACCTTATCAATAATAGAATGTGATTTATGGGCAAAAACAGCAACCCCTCCGGCATTTGTCATCCGTGGCATCCCGCTCATTCTAATAAAACCATCAGGATTGGTAGTCATATAATGATCTTTAACACCTGTAGGATTGGTGGTCAAAACAACATACTCACCAGGGAAAAACAGGTAGCTTTCTGGAGAAATATTGTTTATTGTAGTAAGTTGATTTTCTACTGTATCTTTTGATGTAACAATATAATTTTTCAGGTCTATCACCTTTTCAGACCTGTTATACAATTCAATATATCGTTGAGAAGCCTCTTCAGGCGGATTAAACAGAACTTCGTTAATTACCACATCGTTTGAATCAGCTGGTTCCGGAATACCAACTTGAGTTACATTATGTTCCATATCCAGTGTATTCCCTACACAGTCGGTCAAATCATCTGTTACGCCAACATTGTATATTTTGCCTTCCTGCAATTCCTCAGTTAGTAAAAGTTCTACCTTTCGAAAATCAGGTTCAACCGGGGTAATTTTTGAAGGATTACCAATTTCATTATTAACCTCATAACTTTCAGTTGATAATAGTGCAGCCTCCTTCATGGGTTCACTAAATAATAAAGTAATATTTGAAGGGTCTTGAAATCCGGCTCTTACAAGACGCGGACTAGTAGTATCAGGATTGTTATCATCAACAGAGTTTATTTCTCCGGGAGTTCCACCTTTAGGGTCTACACTTGCACGCCAATTATCACTTCCCCCGCATGGATTATAAGGATCAATTTGCTCAAGCGACCACCCTCCGTCCTCTTTTTCAGAATCATCATACCACTCCTCAGTATAAGAAACTGCATGCATAACATCTCCATTATTATCATATAAAGCTATTGTCCTACCAGATGTGGTAAGATAATAATATCCAAGATCAGCAACTACCACATTGTCATATTCACTGAAATAAGGTAAATCTCCTTCACGTACCAGCACCAAAAATCCTTTGGATGGAATTATGCCAGCAGGTAAAAATGTTGGATCATCACTACCCGACTGAAAAGCCCAGCCTTCTATGTTTATATGACAATCTGCAGTATTATGAAGCTCTATATATCGGTATGGTGAAAGCCCAACAACAGGAGTAGGGTTAGCCATTAATTCATTGATAACTACATCAAAGCTCGCAGGATGATAAAGATGGAAAGTATCAGAGTAATAATTCAATAAAAACTCCCTGGAATAATCCTGAATAACTGAAATATTAATATTATAAGCAACTTTAGCATCAAACTCATCCCCAAATAACAACCTTACAACATAAGGTTTATTATCAAGACGTTCAGCAATGACAGGATTACCTATGCCTTCAACTTCATATTTAGAATTAATTTCAGCAGAACTTTTGTCAACAACTTTATTAAAATAAACATCAAGAGTCATTGAATTCACCGGCACTGTATAATTCACGCTAAGCTCTTTAGTGTCAGGGATAATATCTCCAACATAAATGTCATCAAAGTAAAACGCATCCGCATTGCTAGTGGTATAAAAACAATGCACTCCAAACCATTCTGTAGTATTATAAGTATTATCAGTATAAGAACCTTGTGGTATAAATAACTCCTCCCCCGATTTATTAGCCCAAAACTCCCAGTTTCCCTCAGCATCACGAGTAACCTTAATTTGCACCAAATTATTGCTACCCTCAGCTAAATTATAATCTCCCTCCATTAACTCATAACTCTCTTCTCCATCCTGCCTGTAAAAATATATACGCTTATTGTCAGCTCCTGATTTACCAATTTGAATATAATATCCATTTACTTCTCCACGTAAATTATCGTTATCAGAAACAAGATATATACGTGGATGGTTATTGTCGGAAGGAGAAAAATTTATTCTAATCCAAAACTCCCATTGTGTGTTACTTATATTTTGGTTTTTTGTTGACAGGTATGAGTCACCCTCATCAGTATCATTTAGCTGTAATTGATAATTATCATTGACAATAAAATTATTAATATCGCCAATCCATTCCGGATTTTGAATGAAATTACCATCGCTGAAATCATCTTCAATTTGTGAGAAAACAACAAATGGAATAAACAAGAAAATTAAACAAAATTTATTGAACATGTTTATGCAAATTTTGTAAGAAGATAAAGTGTATTATTTTTGCAAACGGTATCTTTGCAAGCAACAAAAATAAACTTTTTCACTTAACATGTTTACAACTTTTTTTATTTATATAATCATGTTCTTTGGAACTTGTTAACTATATCCAGCACTTTTTAAAATATTAAACAACAAAAAGCAGAACCATGAAAATTGCATTAGTAGGCGCAACCGGGCTTGTAGGTGAAATTATGCGGAAAGTTCTTGAGGAGAGAGATTTTCCGTGTGATGATTTCCTTCCGGTAGCTTCAGAAAAATCGGTTGGCAAGTTAGTACACTTTAAAGGCAATCCTTACAAAGTATGCAGTATAGAAGATGCTTTAGCAACAAAACCTGATATGGCAATTTTTTCAGCCGGTTCAAAAATATCACTTCAATGGGCCGAAAAGTTTGCTGATAGCGGATGTTTTGTGATAGACAATTCTTCTGCCTGGCGTGGAAAAACTGGCGTACCATTGATAGTTCCTGAAATAAATTCTGACATAATAAACCCACAAAGTAAGATAATATCAAACCCCAATTGTAGTACAATACAGATGACCATGGTACTTGCTCCTTTACATCAAAAATTTGGAATTCATCGTATAGTAGTGTCCACCTACCAATCAGTCACAGGAACAGGTATTGAAGCTGTAAGGCAACTTGACAATGAACGGGCCGGTATTGATGGCATTATGGCTTACAAACACCCAATAGACTTAAATTGCTTCCCGGAAGGTGGCGAATTTCAAGAAAACGGTTACTCTGCAGAAGAAATGAAGCTGGTTCATGAAACCCGCAAAATACTTAATGACCCTGCATTAAAAATAACCGCCACAGCTGTTCGCATTCCAGTAAAAGGAGGACATTCGGAATCAGTAAATATAGAATTTCTAAACAGCTTCACCCTAAATGAAGTAAAAACAATACTTGAACAACAAAAAGGCATAATCCTCCAGGATGATCCCAAAAATAGTATTTATCCAATGCCAAAATTCTGTGAAGGAAAAGACGAAGTGTTTGTAGGTCGTATCAGACGAGATGAAACAATTGATAATGGTCTGAATTTATGGATAGTTGCCGATAACTTGAGAAAAGGAGCTGCAACCAATGCTGTTCAAATTGGCCAACATCTTGTGAAAAAAGGGTTTATAAAAGCCTGAGTAAAAACCCCATGTAATAATACATCCTCAAGATATACCAACACTAATCATTTATTCCTAACCATAATAATGTGCATATTATTAAAAAGAATATGCACATTTTTACCAATGCACCTGGGTGTTTAATAAATCGCGTTTTAAGGTTTATAATAAAAAAATATGCAAAAGACTTATAATTAACCTTATAATAAACTCACAAGTCACACAAAAAAGATTCACGCAAAGCCGCAAGGTCGCCAAGGAAAAATCATAAATGATTTTTTATCGTTGCGTACTTTTTAAATTCAACTATATGAATACAACTCATTAAAAATAATAAAATCAAGATTTCGCGCTGACATTTAAAGCTATTTTTACTTTGCAACACTGCGCCTTGGCGTGATATTCATAATTATCTAAAAGCATTTATATGATCAAACTACTGATATCCGACGTGATGCAATTAATAATATAAAAGTCTTGATGGCTATATAAAAGCTATTGTCATTGGAGCATAAAACCTGAAAAACCTATATCATTCAGATAGCTCTTCATCCCTGATCACCATGAGTATCGCAGAATGAGGGACTATTATATATTTTTCTTTATTAAACTCAATTGCAAAAGAACTATCTTGCAAATAGATAGCAAGATCACCTTCCCTTACCTGCAAAGGAACATACTTGACAGGCTCTCCCTCTTTCCATGGCTGATCAACTTCCTCAGAAGAAGGAATAGGATAGCCGGGACCTGTCTTAATTATATAACCACTCTGAATCTTTCTTTTTTCCTCAACACCCGGTGGCAAATACAAGCCTCCTTTGGTTTGTTGCTCTGAAGTTTTGGGCTTTAACAAAACCCTGTCACTCAGCATAATAAACTTACGCAAATCTTTTTCGTCAATATTTAATAGCATAACTTGGGTTTAATTAATTCGTTATATATTATCAAAAAACTACAAACTATAATTTAACAAACATGTAAAACAATCAATGAATATTGTTTTTAACCTGTAATTTTTAAATTAAATTTTTGCTAAATTACGCAACATTAATCTAAAAATAAAAATAATATTACAACCCTCTAAACACAAATCAATAAATCTTACATCAAATATTACTGAAATAATGAACAAAAATTTATATATTCAACTCTATAAGGACTTAATATGATAAAATATTAAAAACTTTGACACTCTAATGTCTCCGGGGTTAATTAAAGTATATACTAATAAGTATTATCAAAAAACACAATAAACATAATAGATGACCAATTTGTTTAAATAAATATACATTTTTAAACGTTACTATTTTAATAATTCATAAATTGGCACTACTGTCCAAAAAATTTTTTTATTATTTATAACCCTTTAGTAAGATAGTATTTTTAGAAAAAAGTTTGTACTATGGGGCATGGTTACAATATTAATTTTGCCACTAAGTGTTCACAATTTAAATAAATTGAACATCAATACAGATAACTAAAAAGCATTTGTTTTTTTACACTAAGAAAATATGCAAAAGAATCGAAGAAAGTATCAAACAAAAAAATCACGCAAAGCCGCAGGGACGCCAAGGGAAAAATCATAAATGATTTTTTCATCTTTGCGTACTTTTTAAATGCAACTATATTAATACAGCTCATTAAAAAATAATAAAATGTGGGTTTTGTGCTGAAAATTAAGCTATTTTTACTTTGTGGCTTGGCGCCTTTGCGTGAGATTTATATATTTAAAAGTATTTATATGAAACCCTCATTATCGATGTGTTCACAAAAGATAATGAACTTAGCGAAACGATCTCGCGACCGAAGGGAACAATAAAACATGCAAAATAAATAAAATATTAAAATTATGGCACGTAGATTATTATTGATCAGCAATTCCACAAATTACGGGGAAGAGTATCTTGCTTATACAAAACCTTACATCAAAAATTTTTTAGGCGATAATGTAAAAGAGGTATTATTTATTCCGTATGCCGGAATAACAATGAGCTACGAGGAATATTTAAGCAAAGTCAATAGTGTCTTTATGGGTCTGGGATATGAAGCAAAATCTATCCACGATGAAGAAGATAAAATTTCAGCAATTGAAAATTCCCAAGCAATAGTTGTTGGTGGAGGTAATACTTTTCACCTAACATACATGCTACATGAAACGAAAATTATCAATGCTATTAGAAACAAAGTTGAAGAGGGTACACCCTATCTTGGATGGAGTGCAGGTAGCAATATAGCTTGCCCAACGTTAATTTCAACAAATGACATGCCGATTATTAAACCTGAAAGCTTTGAAACATTAAATCTTGTACCATTTCAAATAAACCCCCATTATACAGATACGATTATTCCCAACCATAGCGGAGAATCAAGAGAAAAAAGAATTAAGGAACTGCTGGCTGTAAATCCAAGTTATAAAGTAGTAGGCCTAAAAGAAGGCACCATGCTGTCAATAGAGAACGACAATATAAAACTCTTGGGAAACAAAACTGTAAAAATATTTCAAGCCGACAAACCGGTGCTTGAATACGACAATACTAAAAGCCTTGATTTTTTGTTAAAATAACTTCCCCTCACAATTAATAAGTTTAGCTCTTTTGCTAAATTTGCAATAATCAAATGCTTTAAATACTTTATTTTTTATTGTAAAACCAAAAATCAAATAACAACATGAAGACAACATTCGGACCTCAAAAGATTCTCTTTCCTTTACCTGCCAGCTTAGTGGTAACAGGAACTATGGAAAAAGCCAATATAGTTACGATAGCATGGGTAAGCCTTCTAACCAGCTCCCCTCCTACTCTTGGTGTATCTATAGGCACAAAGGGTTATTCAGGAGATGAAATTTTGAAAAATAAAAACTTTACGGTTAATATTGCAAGTGCAGACATTATGACCGAAATCGATTTTTGTGGAATAACATCAGGAAAGGATGTTGATAAGTTTGAAAAAACCGGTTTTACAAAAATGCAATCAAAGCACATTTCCTCGCCTCTTATTAAGGAATGCCCACTGAATTTTGAATGTAAACTGGTAAATTCATCTGTATTTGGAACTACTAATCATTTTGCAGGTGAGATCCTTGAGGTACACATGGATACTGACAAGATGGGCGATACCAATGATTATACTTCGCTTGATATTGAAGCAATGAATCCTTTGATTTATATTGGCGGAGCCCGTGAGTATCGCAAACTTGGTGAAAAAGCAGGGGATGCTTACCAAGTCGGGAAGAATTTAAAGTAACAATAATATTTCAAATAAATCTCATTTTTATTAATTTTGAAATCTATATTTAAAAAGAAAAAATATGACCAGGGAAGTTTTAATAAAAAGCACTCTTGACAAAGTCATGCAATTGCCAGACAAAAAAATCCAAGAAGTGAACGACTTTGCTGAATTCCTTTTAAGTAAAATTGATGATAAAATTATGCAAGAAGGTATACAAAAGCTTTCTTATGAATCAAAGGCTTTCAATTATCTTAAAGAAGAAGAGGACCTTTATACGGTAAATGATGTTAAAGAGAGGTATAAATGAATAAAGGCGATATTGTATTAATACCCTTTCCATTTACCGACCTGAGAGGAAACAGAAACAGGCCGGCGGTAATTTTAATCAATTCTGAAGAAGACATAACGGTTTCTTTTATAACTACCCAACTACAATGGCAAACTGATTATGATGTACTAATTCAACCATCAGATACCAACGGAATTAAAAAAACTTCATTAATAAGACTAAACAAATTTGCAACCATCGATAAAGATCTTGTGATCGGCAAACTTGGGCATTTAGATAACAGTGATCTATTATTGATAAATGAAAATCTAAAAAAAATATTAAAACTTATATAAATTTTTGTTCATTAATTATGATACGGTCATTTATCCTGTGGTTTTTTCTTGTTTTTTTGTGTGCCGGATTTGTCCATGCACAAACAAATTCAACTGCAAACTTCATTGAAGACACTATATATGCCTTCCCTGATTTTGAAGATGGCGATACAATTACTACCTGCACAGGTTTTTTCTCTGATAGCAGCAAAGATACTACTGAAACTTATGGATATGAGAATTATTCAGTAACATTTTGCAGTAAAGAAGATAATAACTACTTATCCATGGAATTTCTTTTTTTCGATCTTGGAGAAAGTGATTTTATGTTAATTTATGATGGAGATGATGATGAGCCTATTTATGATGTGGAAGGAAATGATCTCCATGGAGAAAAAATAATGGGGTCGTCAGAATGCCTGCAATTTGAGTTTACTTCTACACCTAATGAGCATAGCTATGGCTGGATGGCAGAAATAGATTGTTTTGAGCTTTGTGATGCTTTTGAAGTATCCGTAACCGCCAATGGTGATGAATCCCTGGATTTTTGCCCGGGAGTTGGAATAGTCCAGTTTGTCGCCGAAGCTGAATATATTGGAGGAGATCCGGAAGATTACACAGATGATTTGGAATTCGAATGGAATTTTGACGGAGAGGTTAAAGAAGGTAAGACAGTAACTCATGATTATACAGACAAAAAATCAGGGGCTTATCCTTTTAAACTAACTGTTACCGACAATATTAACAATTGTGATACAACCCTTACCAAAACAGTAAGAATTGCAACTGAACCTGATCTAATTGTAGACGGGCCTCGTGAACCGGTTTGTGCCGAGGAGATTTTTAATCTTTTCGGCTATGCCGAACCTAATACCTGGACAGGATTTGACGTAAGAGTGGAAACGGAAGACTTTATAAATCCTGATAATCCATTTTCTTCAAAACTTGATTTCGATGTTTTTTCTGATGATGATGAAATAACCGAAGTAGAAGATTTTAACAAAGTTTGCATTAAAATTGAACATGAAGATTTTGGACATTTAGAGTTTAACTTTGAATGCCCAGATGGCTCCAGTGTGCAATTAAAAGACATCAGTCCGGGAGGTGCACATTTGGGAGAGCCGGTTGTAGGTAATGATGAAATTCCCGGCACAGGATATGAATATTGTTTCTCCACTAGCCCGGAATATGGTACTATGGCTGAAAAATCTTTTGAATACTATGAATATACCGACCAGGCAGGAAATTACTACGCAAATGAGGCATATCTGCCACCAGGCACTTATACGCCCAATGAAGACTTTGAAAACCTGGTAGGCTGCCCATTAAATGGTGAATGGAAGTTTACTGCTACAGACTTAAATGACGATAATGCCGGTCATGTAAAAGGATGGAGTATATTTTTTGATGAAGATTTTTACGCCGATTCTCTTATTTTCACACCCGAAATTGTTGAAAAACAATGGTATGATGACAATGACAATCCAATTAACAATGGAGGTAATGTTTATCACTCAGAAGAAGAGGAAGGCTTTTATGATTATGCATTTGTGACTATTGACGATTTTGGATGCGAATGGAGTGATACTATTACAGTAGAAATTTTACCACTACCTGAAGCTGAAATTATACCCTATACACCAAATGCTGATTATGTAACAGAAATTGAGATGCCATTTTGTGAAGGTGACTCTACCTTACTTCGTGTTGAACCTGCTTATGATGATTGGGAGTACCAATGGTATCTTAATGAAAGAAAACTTGAGAATAGAATCCACGATACTATAATGGCAAAAGGAGAAGAAATAGGAGGTCTTGGTTTAGGCAATTATATTGTAGAAATTACTGACCCGGAAACCGGATGCATAGCTGAAATAGAAAAAGAAGTAAATGATAAAAACTGTGATTTAAGGATACCAAATGTTTTTACACCACCCAATCCTCCCAATGCAGAATTTGAAATTGAACAAATAGAAGGAGATATAAGATGGGAGAACATGCACATGATTATCTATAACCGTTGGGGAGATATTGTTTATGAACATACTGATTATTTTGGCAACTGGTGGGATGGAGCAGGTGCACCCGATGGGGTATATTATTATGTGCTGACTTACCAAAGAAAACAACTGGGTTATAAAAAACGCACACAAGGTGTAGTACACATTATCAGGTAATTTAAATTAATTGTCATTTTAAGTTGTACACTAAGAAAATATTTAAAAGAATGAAGGAAAGTATCACACAAAAAAACATCATATTTTTGAATTATTCAGCGGA
>Ga0207421_10003357_pt1 | contig 19114 bp, 18 predicted proteins | sample SodLakKL_010_SED_4_FD_187542 | JGI IMG/M metagenome (GOLD analysis project Ga0207421, IMG submission 187542) | Alkaline sediment microbial communities from Lake Tanatar, Kulunda Steppe, Russia - 8KL_010_SED (SPAdes) (version 2) | ecosystem: Environmental > Aquatic > Non-marine Saline and... | reverse complement strand
CAGGATCAGGAACAGGATCAGGAAAGAGTAATATATAAAGCTTATCTTGACGAAGGTGAAACTATTACTAAAGGTAATGCCGGGTATGTAAAAAGGGTTATAGAGGAAGCGGAGCAAAATGAAGCAGAAGCGGTAGTAGTAATGCTGAATACCCCGGGGGGCCTGGTTGATGCCACTTTTGAGCTTATGGAAGCTTTTCTTAATGCTGATGTGCCTGTAGTAGTTTATGTAGCTCCACATGGAGCCATGGCGACTTCGGCGGGGGCTTTTATACTGTTAAGTTCGGATATTGCAGCGATGGCCCCGGCTTCCACTGTAGGGGCGGCTGAACCGGTTATGATGTCTCCGGAAGGACAGGAAACGGTGGAGGATAAAACCGTTAATGTAATTGTTAAAAAAAGCAAGGAAAATGCCCGTAAAAAAGGAAGGCCACCGGAGGTAGCAGAAAAATTTGTAACTGAAAACCTGAAACTAGGTGTGGATGAGGCCCTGGAAAAAGGTGTGGTGGAATTTAAGAGTGCTTCACTGGAAGAACTGCTGCAGGATATTGACGGTTATACGGTGGAAAAAAGAGGCCAGGAAATTACTATAAACAGTGCGGACGCTTCTTTGGAAGAGAGCGGGTTAAATACCAGGGAACGTATACAGCACTGGGTAAGCAATCCCCAGATAGCATTTTTAATGATGATGGCGGGAATGATGCTTCTTTACATTGGTTTCAGCAACCCGGGGACTTTTGTGCCGGAAGTTATAGGCGGCATTTCTCTGATTATGGCAATATACGGCATGGGGCTTTTTGAAACCAGTACTACGGGTATAATTTTAATGATCCTGGGAATAGGCTTAATTATTGCTGAAGTTTTTGTAACCGGTTTTGGCATTTTTGGTATTGGTGGGGCTGTTTCCCTGCTCGTTGGGGCCCTTCTTTTGCCTGCGCAGGAAGAGCTTATAGGTGCTGACTGGTATCGTACTTTTGCAGTTATAGTACTGGGTACAATAGGGGCTTTTGCCCTGATTGTGCTGGTGGTGGTACAGAGAGTTGTTAGTAGCCGCAGGCAGGGGAAAAGGGAAAAAGATTCTATTTTTGCCGCGCCTGAGTGGGGTGTAGTAGTGGCAGAATTGAACCCGGAAGGAATGGTAAAAGCCAGGGGAGAAAACTGGAGGGCCCGGAGTGTAGAAGGAGAAACCATCACGGAAGGAGAAGACGTTGAAGTGGTGGAAACCCGTGGTTTGATGCTGCTGGTTAAACCCCGGAAATAAATGTACCCGGGTAACGGCCCGGGCAGTCGTTTAAGTTGACCCAATTGCCAGCCTGTTTAACTGAAATTTAGCCAAGAACCTGCCCTTGAAAACTGAAACAACAGCGTAAGTTTGCTGGAGGTAGTTAACAATAATAGGTAAAAGAAAAGGAGGTTAATGCTGATGATGGCAGAAATACTTTTTATAGTAATTGCCGTGGTGGTTCTGTTTTTGATGTCGGCCATTAAAGTAGTAAAAGAGTACGAGAGGCTGGTTGTTTTCCGGCTGGGGCGGCTTATTGCCCAAAAAGGACCGGGGATAGTGGTCATTATTCCCGTAGTGGACCGGCCGTTCCGGATTTCCCTTCGTATTGTAACGTTGGACGTTCCCACCCAGGAAGTTATTACCCGGGATAATGTTACCTGCAGCGTTAACGCAGTGGTTTACTACCGCGTGGTAGATCCTAACCGTTCCGTGGTTAACGTGGAAGAATACCGTATGGCTACTGCCCAACTGTCTCAGACCACGCTTCGCAGCGTGGCCGGTCAGGCGGAGCTGGACGAACTGCTTGCGGAAAGGGATAAGCTGAACCAGAAGATCCAGCAGGTGCTTGATGAAGCTACCGATGCCTGGGGAATAAAAGTAACTGCGGTAGAAATAAAAGACGTGGTAATACCGGAAGGACTGCAGCAGGCTATTGCCCGGCAGGCCGCAGCGGAAAGGGAAAGACGCGCCATTGTTATACAGGCGGAAGGAGAAAAGCAGGCAGCGGAGAGGATTGCCAGCGCGGCCCAGGTATTATCCGGCCAGGAGGGTGGTATGTTTGTGCGGATGTTGCGTACTGTTCCGGAGATTGCCCACCAAAAAGGTAATATGATTGCTTTCCCGCTGCCCATGGAGTTAAGGTACCTCTGGGAAAGCGCAAAAGGAGAAGATGAGCGGAAGTTAGAGGAATAGGAAACAAGCATTTAACATTGGTTGACTTTTGGCTTTTTAGCAGGTATAATAATTCGTGCAGTGCCGGGGAGCTGATTTTTGTTTCTGCCTGGCACTGCAGTTAAGAACGGATTTATCATGCGAGCGTGGCGGAAAGGCAGACGCGCTAGGTTCAGGACCTAGTGGGCATTCGCCCGTGTGGGTTCAAATCCCACCGCTCGCACCACTGCTGGAAGCCCCTGTTGAAGGGGCTTCCATTTTTTAAGTGCTGATTTGCCCGGTTTTAATTAGATATTTGCAGGAATGGTTTATTTTTGATAAAAAAATAATAACAGAATTTTAAATAGAATAAATTTTAATATAGTTATTTAACCTCCAGAAAAGGACTCTTTATTTTTACTGGAGAATTGTTTATTTCAACAACGTAAAAAGGAGGAATAAAAATGTCTTCTAACATTGCCCTGGTAACAGATTCCACGGCTTACCTGACGGAAGAAGAAAAGCAAGAATACGGGGTGGAAGTGGTTCCTTTGACCATAAACTTTGAAGACGGAACCATGGTTGACGGTATTGTGGACAGCAGGGAGTTTTTCAAGCGGGTGGATTCCTGCTCTAAAATACCTTTTACCTCCCAGCCTTCCGCGGGAGAATTTAAAGAGTGTTACGAAAAGTTAATTGCGGAAGGGAAAGAAATTATATCCATTCACATATCCGGGAAACTTAGCGGCACCGTGGAAAGTGCCAGAACGGCAGCCGGTATGGTGGATGAAAGCAAGATTTCCGTGGTAGATTCTTTTTTACTGGCCGGCGGGCTCTCTTACCTGGTACAAGCTGCTGTAAAATGGGTCCAGGAAGGACAGGGCAGGGAAGAAATTGTAAAGCGGCTGGAAGAAGAAAAAAGGAAAATTAAAATCATATTTACTCCCGCAACACTGGAATACTTGAAAAAGGGAGGACGCATAGGCGGAGCGCAGGCCCTTCTGGGAACTATACTGCAGATAAAACCGGTATTAATTATTGAGGAAGGCTATGTAGATATTTTGGACAAGGTCAGGACCCGCAAAAAAGCTGTAAACAGGCTTTTACAGGAAATTCCCCGGGACAGCAAGGAGTTGTATATTACTGCCAGTTATGTACAGGTGGAAGAAGAGGCTTATCAGCTTAAAGAACTGGTGGAGCAGGAAGTTCCTCACGCAGAAATAGAAGTAAAAGAGCTGGGACCGGTGATCAGTATACACGGGGGGCCACAGCTGGTTGGCCTTATTATCTGGCCACATGCATGATACAACACCGAGGGAGGGAGGACAAGTGGAAGAAACCACCTTGACCCAGGAAGAATATAAAAAAATGATTATCGGGGCCAGCTATTATTTCCAAAGGGAAAAAGAGGCAATAAATTCCTTAAATGTATTTCCTGTACCTGATGGTGATACGGGCAGCAACATGAGTATGACTCTAGAGGCCGCGGCCAGGGGAGCACGGGAATATGAAGGCAGTTCCATAGGAGAAGTGGCGGAAACTGTAGCTTCCCATTCGCTAATGGGGGCCAGGGGTAATTCAGGGGTTATACTGTCGCAGTTAATGCGCGGCCTTTCCCGGGGGCTTAGTGGAAAAGATGAAATTGTTTCTTCTGAGCTAAGCAAAGCTTTTCAGTATGGAGTGGTATACGCGTACAAGGCTGTATCGCGCCCGGTAGAAGGTACTATTCTAACCGTGGCCAGGGAAATAGCCAGGGGTACCCGGGGAGCTATCAGGGAAGGGGCAGATATTAACGGTATACTGGAAACAGCGATTGAAAGCGGAGAGAAAGCGTTGATGCGCACCAAAGAAATGCTACCTGTGCTAAAAGAGGCCGGTGTTGTGGATGCAGGAGGAAAAGGGCTTATAATATTTTTAAGAGGGTGCCACTATGCGGTAAACAGCTCCATGGAAGAGGTGTTGGCCCTGCTGGAGGGGGGTGGAGGCGGCCTGCCCGCCGAACCCCCGGGTGCATCGCCGGAAAATGTTTTTGGCGAAAACTTTGATACCAGCAGGCCTTACTGCACAGAACTAATTATTAAAAGTGAAAAAGGAGAATTTGCAGGTATATCCGAAAAGCTTTCCGAGCTTGGAGATTCTCTTTTGGTGGTTGAAGACAAAAATATATGCAAGGTACATATACATACGGCAAACCCTGATATGGTGCTGGGGGTATGCCTTTCACATGGCATACTGCACGATATAAAAATTGATAACATGATGGACCAGCATGATGAAAGATATGAAAAAAGTGAAGACGCTGCTGGTTCTGCTGGTACTGACATGGTTACCATACCTTCTAGCCGGGAGGATATACAAAAAGATACAGGGATTATATGCGTTTCTTTTGGTGAAGGTATTAAAGAGATCTTTTTTGGGCTGGGGGCCGATGAAATTGTGTACGGGGGCCAGACCATGAATCCCAATGTAGAGGATTTGTTAAACGCGGTGCATAAATCCACTTACGACCGCTTGATAATACTGCCCAACAATAAAAATATACAGCTGGTGGCCGAGCAGGTCCGCAAGATGTCTTCCAAAGAAGTAGAAGTGGTAAAAACAAGCAATATCCCGGAGGGTATTGCCGCGCTTATGGCGTACCAGCCTTCCCTGGAGCTGGAGGAAAACGTAGAAAATATGAAAGAAAACATGAAAAACGTAAAAGCCGGGGAAATTACTTACGCTATAAGGGAAACCGTTATCCAGGGGCAAAAAATTAAAAAAGGTTCCTGTCTCGGTCTTTACCGTGGAGACATCTGCAGCTGGGGTGAGGACTTGATTTTAACCAGCCTGGAGCTGGTTCGAAAAATAGTCGGGGAAGGCGACGAACTGATAACCATATTTTATGGTGAAGGGGTTGAAGAAAATTCCGCTTATGCTTTACAGGAAGCAGTGGAGGAGGCCTTCCCTTACCTGGAGGTAGAATTGCAGGCCGGGGGACAGCCGGTTTATTACTTTATTATTTCAATAGAATAGTAACTGCTTTGGTTTAGCAGGTTTTTTCTTTTGTGCGGGGGACGCTCCTTTTGTTGAAATACCGCAACTATTCCATATATGTATTCATAATTTCTGGTGTTGGGGCATATTTTGATTCAGGGAGGTGCTGGGCCTGGAGCTGGAAGTTAAAGTAAAGGCAGTAGTTAAAGATAAAAAAAATAACCATATTGTGCTTCTGCAAGATGAAGCAGGAACTAAAATACTTCCTATATGGATAGGAACATTTGAAGCCCGATCTATAGCCCGTGCCGTTTACCACGAAGAAAGCAGCCGCCGCCCCCAGTCTCACGATCTTATAAAGATACTGTGTGAGCAGCTGGAGGGTGAGGTAAAAAAGATAGTTATAAAAGATATAAGCCAGGAAGGCACCTATTTTGCGGAATTGCACTTGCAAACGGGCACAGCGTCAAAAGTTATAGATTCACGGCCCAGCGACGCGGTAGCACTGGCTCTTCGATTTGGAGCGCCTGTATTTATTTCCTTTAAGCTGGTGGAATTCACCATCAACCCCGAAAACCTGCACATTCAGAACCCGGACGGTGAAGATAATCTTCTGTAGAAAACTTCTGCTTTTAAAAATAACTGCTGAATAAAAAGTTTTTGCAAAAACTTTTTGCAAAAACAAGGAAGGATTTTATCATTTTAAAAAGAATTAATATCCATTAGAGATAAAATAGAGTTAAAATGGGGATCAAAAAAACTGGACGGGCCATAACCGGGTCTGGGTGATATTATTTAAAATCTGTAGATACTCAAGTCTATCGCGGAAATCATCCTGGGTAGTTACTACAATATTTAAAATATAATAGTTAAAAAGCCAGGCCGGCTTTTTACTGTACAGACTTTACTTTTTTTAAAATCAATTAATTGCGGGGCAGATGAGGTAACCATGAACAAGAAATTCATGCAGTTTGTTACGGTATTTATAATTCCCCATACGGAGGAAGCCACTTATAGTTTTCGTTTTCCTTTCTGGTTGAGCAGGATAGTGTGTTTTGGGCTGATACTGCTTTTAATGTTTTTATTTTATTTAATCTATGGTGTAGTAAGCCTGCAGGGAGAAGTTTCGGAAAATAACCTTCTGAGGAAAGAAAAAAGGCTGTTAAGCGAGAGAGAAAATACTATAGCCGAAGAAACGGAAAATATCCTGGAACAAATAGAACAGCTCGAGGAATTTACTTCTATTGCCATGGAGAAAGTTGAAGGAGAAATGGACCAAGAAACTGAATTTGTTCAAATGCAGAGGGAAGAAGAAAGCGATGAAATAGATTTATACCAACAGGACCGGGCTTTAGCAAGCAGAGGCGATTACCAGGTTCTTGAAAGGGCTCAGCGGAACCTGCAGGACATAAAAGTAATGCTGCCGGAAAAAGGAGAGACCATAGAAGAATTAAAAAAAGATGCGGAAGAACACCAGGACCGCATGAAAGCCAAACCTGATGGCTGGCCTACCTGGGGAAGAATATCTTCCGGGTTCGGCAAAAGACGTGACCCGGTAAGCCATAACTGGAGGATGCACGAAGGGATAGATATTTCCAATTCCGCCAACACCCCGATAAGCGCTACGGCGTACGGCACTGTTTCTTATGCCGGCTACCGGGGGGGATTTGGCAACCTGGTAATTATTGACCACGGCTACGGTTATGAAACTTATTACGCCCATTTAAACAGGATCGATGTCTCTGAAGGTGAAAGCGTATCCAGGGGACAAAGAATTGGCCTTATGGGAAGCACCGGGCGTTCCATGGGGGATCACCTGCATTATGAAGTAAGGGTAAACGGTAATCCCCGTGACCCGGCACCTTACCTGTAAAATCAGGTTAAACTGGTATCCAGGCTAGTTGAACTAAACCCGGCTGCGGGTAAAATCAAGATTTCCCTGGTGGTGCCGGTTTGACTCCGTTAATTTAAAAAAGTTAAAATAAAAAGTAACTAAAAAGGGTTACTCCAGGAAGGGGCCCTTTTTAATATATTCAACAGTAAAAATATGGCAAAAGAGGGGAAAGGACTATGTCTCATTCTGAAAGTAAAACCGATAGGCAGGGCAGGTACGTACAGTCTTTGGAAAGAGCGTTTGATATCCTGGAGGTTATGGCCAAAGAGGGACGCCCTATATCTATTTCTTATTTGTCGGAGAAAGTAAATCTAAAAGTAAGTACCGTACACCGTCTTCTGGCTACCATGGTTTCCCGGGGTTTTGTTCGGCAGAATGAAGAAGACAACAAGTATAGACTGGGTTTGAAGCTGTGGGAGATCGGTAATGCAGTTCTTCCGCCCGATGTTCGCTTTACAGCCAAGCCTTACCTGGAAGAACTTGTTAGCAGGTGCGAAGAGACAGTAAACCTGGCTGTGCTGGATGGGCATGAAGTGGTTTATATAGACCAGGTAGAGCCGGAAAGAAGGATAGTGGTAAAAATGTTTGCCCAGGCCGGCAGCAGGGGGCCGGCTTATGCTACCGCTTCGGGCAAGGTTCTTTTGGCGTACCTGCCGGAGGAAAAACAGGAAGAAGTAATAAATAAAGTGGTGTTTGAAAAATTTACTACAGATACTATTACCAATGCGGAAGACTTGAAGCAGGAACTGAATCGGATAAGAAGCGAAGGTTACGCCCTTGACTGGGGTGAACTGGAGGAGCATATCCGTTGTGCAGCTGTTCCTGTATTTAACCACGAGAAAAAAGCTGTAGCGGCGATAAGTGTTTCCGGGGTAGCGGCAAGGATGAGCAATGCTTATGTGCACAATCATTTGCTGCCGGATATTAAAGATGTAGGGCAGAAAATATCCCAACAACTTGGTTACGTGGAAGGGTAATTCTTAAAAGGAGGGAGTAGTCCTGGAGGAAGGTAGAAATAAGGTTTCACTGGTCAAGTATGATAACGGGCGGGATAACGTCAAAAAAGCGTTAGAGCTGTGTGGTGGGCTTGATTTAATTAAACGGATGCGTTCTTCGGATCGGGTGCTGATAAAGCCTAACCTGGTAATGTGGGACGAGGTTTTTGCATTTCCCAAGTACGGTGTATTGACTACCTCCGTAGTGGTGGAGGAAGTAGTTAAAGTGCTTAAAGAAGCAGGCGTTCAGCATATAACTATCGGGGAGGCGTCTGCAGAGAGCGGGGAAATGGGATCCGGCACCTGGAAGGCTTACGAAGGGCTGGGCTACCGGCGGCTGCAGGATAAATACAATGTAATACTGCGGGATTTTAACGAAGGTCCTTTTGTTAAAGAAGAGCTGGGGCCTTTTAACCTGCGCATAGCAGAGGAAGCACTGGAAAGTGATTATACGATTAATCTCCCGGTATTAAAAACGCACAATTCTACTAAAGTATCACTGGGTTTTAAAAACCTTAAAGGGTGCCTGCACCAGGCGGCCAAAAAACACTGCCACCACGTGGAAACCCCCCTGGATAGATTTATTTCATTTATTGGCGAAAGGCTGTATTCGGACATTACCTTGATTGATGGCATTTATACGCTGGAAAGGGGACCCGCGGTGAACGGCACGGCTCACCGGTCGGATATACTGGTGGCCTCCTGCGATATGTATTCAGCGGATGCGGCAGGAAGTATGCTGATGGGTTTTAAACCGGAAGAAATAGGTCATTTGCGGGATTACGCAGAAAGAAAAGGCATTTCCCTGGAGGAAAACCCGGAAGTGACAGGAGAATCCCTGGAAGAATTTAAAATGAGCCTCAAGTGGGACTGGGGATGGAAGGAAGACAATTCTGGTCCCTCGGCTTTTGAAAAGATGGGAATTACGGGGGTTAACTACCCCAAATATGACCATACTATCTGTTCAGGATGTTCTTTCCTGAACAACCTGGTGTTGATTTTACTGATAGGGGCTTATGATGGCACCCCGTTTCCCAATATAGAATTTTTAAGCGGCAAGAAAATGAAGTCCCAGGGGGGCTATGATAAAACTTTTCTTTTTGGAAATTGTATGGTCAAGGTCAATAAAGACAATTCCTTAATTAAAGAGGCAGTGCCTATAAAAGGCTGCCCGCCGGGAGAAAAAGAAATTGTAGAGGTCTTGAACAACCACGGTATACCAGTGAATATAGAAACGTACCGGCAGTACCGGCAATCCCTGGCGGAACGTTACCGGGGCAGGGAAGAATTTGACGAGGATATGTTTTACGTAGAATAAAACTATTTATTTTCCCGCCTGAATCATTTTTTCTAAACACCACAGTTGAATTTTAAAAGAGGAGGCCTGTCCTCCTCTTTTTATTATGGTTAGAGTGGGGAAGTAGTGTTAAAATTATAAAAAGGAACGCCAAGTATTAACTGGTTTCCGGTTAGAATTACAGGGGAGTCGGGGTATGGCAAATACATCCGGTATAAATGAAAAAGAAAAAAATCTAGTGGTGCTGCTGAAGTTGTTTGCTGTTTTCTTTAAAATAGGAAGCCTTACCGTAGGCGGCGGTTACGTAATGCTACCTTTAATTGAAAATGAGCTGGTGGAGAAAAAAAAGTGGTTTAAAAAAGAAAGCTTTGTAGATGTGCTGGCCCTGTCGCAGACAGTGCCGGGGGCACTTGCGGTTAATACGGCCTTCCAGGCCGGATACAGGCTTTATGGTTTAAAGGGTGGATTTATTGCAATTGCCGGGGCCATACTTCCCTCATTCTTGATAATTCTGGCTGTTGTGGCTTTCCTTACAGGATATAGAGATTATCCCGGAGTAACTACTTTTTTTGACGGGGCCCTGCCTGCTGTGGCGGCCCTGGTTGCTGCAGCAGCCTGGAAGTTGGGCAAAAACGTAATAAGGGAAGCTAAAGGGCTGGTGCTTTTTATGGTCCTTTTGCTTGCGGGATACTTCTGGTCCTTGCACCCGTTTGCAATTATTGGGTTGGGAGCGTTGCTGGGGCTGTTTTTATTTAGAGAACAGCCCCGGGATGAGGGAGAAAACCGGGAGGTGGAGAAAGGGCCATGATGGTATTCTGGGAAATATATTATTCCTTTTTTAAAATTGGCCTGGTTAGCTTTGGTGGCGGTTACGCCATGATTCCTTTAATGAAAATGGAATTTATTGATCAGCAAAGCTGGCTTAATTCTCAAGAGTTTTTTGATATAATGGCGGTTTCGGAGATTACTCCCGGCCCGGTCTCCATAAATATTGCTACTTTTACCGGGTTTAAAGTAGGAGGTTTTTGGGGTGCTGTTTTGGCTACCCTGGGTGTGGTTTCCCCTTCTATAATTATTCTGCTGTTGGTCTATTTTTTTTCCAGGAAGCTGTCTTTTAAAAAAAATCCTCTGCTGGATCGCTGGGGTAAGGCACTTTTGCAGGGAATCCGGCCTGCCGCCATAACTCTCGTAGCCCTGGCGGCGCTGTACCTGGGAGAAGGTACTGTAACCGACCTGCCGGGAGTAATAGTATTTGCAGCAAGCCTGGCCCTGGCGCTGGCCACGCGCTTGAATCCTGTATTAATAATTGTATTGGCCGGAACAGGTTCCCTGGTGGTAGAAACTTTTTACCAGTAATAAAGCTCAAAAAGTTAGGCTCTAATGAACAGCTCCCCTCCTTTATCCTGTCGATAAAAGAGGGGAGCCAAAAAGGGGGTTAATGGTAAAGAAAGTTAACTGGAGAAGTTTACTTGATCTCTATTTCCCTGGGTTTTGCTTCTTCTGCTTTTGGCAGTCTGACGGTCAGTATTCCGTCTTCATAGTTTGCTTCGGCGTTGTTGGAATCTACACTTGTTGGGAGAGCTACTGCCCGGTTGAAATTGCCCCTTATTCTTTCTTTCAGGTGGTAATTCTTTTCCTGCACATCTTTTTTCTCGGTTACTTCTCCGGATATTACCAGGTTGTTGTCGGTAATGGATATTTTTATGTCTTCTTTGTTTATACCGGGCAGTTCTGCGGATACTACAAATTCGTTGTTGTTTTCTTCAATATCCAGCGCCGGTTTCCAGCTGAAGGTATCTCCATCATCAAATGCCCTGAAAGTATCACCCAGGAGCCTATCCATCTCATTTCTTAAATCCAGCAGGTCGGAAAACGGCCTTCTCCTCATTATATTTGCCATACTAACACCTCCTTTGTATTTTGCTTTTTATTATTAGTTAAATTTAATAGCACGGCAATTTACTGGTTATATATCAGGGGCTACATTTTTTATTTTTTCCAGCAGTTCCTGGTCGCTTTCGCCGTTATTGAAGGCAGGCGATAAGGTAGATAATATATGGAATATTATTTTTATGCCTGACAGGTTTACTTCTTTTTCTTTTTGCAGGTAGTAAATCAGCTTTATTTTTTCCACATCTTGACCGGAAAAAAGCCTGGTTTTGCCTTCTGTTCGGTAAGGACGGATCAGCCTGGCTTCTTCGTAATTGCGCAACACTCTAGGGCTTATACCGGTGAGGTGTGAAGCAACACTTATACTGTATAGAGGTTCTTGATTGTGTTTTTCCATCTGCCTCACCTCCTGGCTCCAACTATAGTATAAAATATCTCAATTTAGATGTCAATAATATAACATTAATATGTTAATATTTATTTCATAAAACAGGTATATTGTTTGGAAAAGGCAGAAGAGCTGCTGGAAGCAGTAGTTATTCAGGTGCTGTGGCTTTGGGGCAAGGCCGCTGGATTATGATCAGCAGGTGGAAATCGGAAATCAGAAGTCAGAAGTCAGAAGTCAGAAGTAAAAGAGGTGAAAAGAAAAAACTCCCCTTATGGGTAGTTGGAGCTGGTGTCAAGTTACCATTAACCACATAGAGCCTGAGTAGTTACTAAGAAACAATGTGATGTTGCAAAACCATAGACAATGGTAGCCAGAGCTCCCGGCTATTTTTCTTTCTGCCCCGCGGGGTTTATATATTCCTGGATACTTTTAACCTGTAGTCCTTCTTTCTGCATGGTTTTTATTCCCAGCGACGCTGCTTTGGCGGCGCGCATGGTGGTTATAACAGGGACGTTTTGGGCTACGGCGGTCTGGCGCATGCGAGCTTCGTCGCTGCGAGAGTCGGCCCCCTGTGGAGTGTTAATAATAAGTGCTACCCGGTTTTTTTCGATGTGTTCCAGGATATTGGGAGAACCTTCCTGGAGTTTGAAAACTTCTTCTACTTCAAATCCCTGGCTACGCAGTACTGAAGCAGTTCCCCGGGTGGATATTATATTAAATCCAAGGTTTAACAGTTCCCTGGCAAGTTCAATAACTTCGCCTTTATCACGGTCTGCAACAGTAATAAAAATGTTGCCCTCTAGCGGAAGTGGCGTTCCCGCAGCCAGCTGCGATTTGGCAAAGGCCATCCCAAAATCCGGGTCCAAACCCATTACTTCCCCGGTAGAGCGCATTTCCGGCCCCAGGATTATATCCACCCCGGGAAAGCGGGTGAAAGGTAGTACCGCTTCTTTTACCGAGATATGGGAGGGGGTAATTTCTTCCAAGAGGCCCAGGTCTTTTAGCTTCTGGCCGGCCATGACTTTGGCTGCCGCCTTGGCCAGGGAGGTGCCGATAGCCTTGCTTACAAACGGTACCGTCCGTGAAGCACGCGGGTTGGCTTCTATAAGGTAAACCGTATCGTCTTTTACTGCAAACTGGATGTTGCAGAGGCCTACTACGTTTAGTTCACGAGCCAGAAGCTGCGTTTGTCGTCTAACTTCTTTTAGCTTTTCCTCCGACAGGCTGAAGGGAGGAAGCACGCAGCTACTGTCCCCGGAGTGCACCCCGGCGTGTTCCACGTGTTCCATCAGGCCCCCTATAAAAACATCTTCGCCGTCGCTTATAGCATCCACATCCAGTTCCACTGCACCTTCCAGGAATTTGTCAATAAGTAGCGGGTTTTGCGGGGATATTTCTTTTTGTTCTTCCAGGTATTTTTCCAGCTTTTCCGGGGTATAGACAATTTGCATGGACTGCCCTCCCAGCACGTAAGAGGGACGTACCAGCACCGGCAGGCCCAGCTCTATAGCTTTTTGCATGGCTTCTTCCGCGGAAGAAGCAGTAGTGTAAGGTGGTTCCAGCAGGTCAAGCTTTTCCACTATTTCCGCGAATTCCCGCCGGTTTTCGGCGCGGTCTATATCAGCGGGAGAAGTGCCCCATATATTAACGTTTTTTTCCATAAGGGGCAGGGCCAGCTTGAGCGGGGTTTGGCCACCGAACTGTAGTATGATGCCTTCCGGTTCTTCTTCCTGGTAAATATGCATGACTTCTTCCAGGGTCAGGGGCTCAAAGTAAAGCCGGTCGGAGATGTCGTAGTCAGTGCTTACTGTTTCCGGGTTGCAGTTTACCATTATTACTTCGTAACCTTCTTCCCGCAAGGCAAAAGCAGCCTGTACGCAGCAGTAATCAAATTCTACACCCTGCCCGATGCGGTTGGGCCCGCTTCCCAGGATCATCACCCGCGGCCCCGAGGAAGGCGGAATTTCATTTTGTTTTTCGTAGGTGGAGTAAAAATAAGGGGTATGTGCTTCGAATTCCCCGGCGCAGGTATCTACACAGCGGTAAGTGGGTTTCAGGTCATTTTCCATTCTTTTTCTTCGTATATCTTCTTCGCCGGTTTCCAGCAGCCAGGCCAGGTAGTGGTCGGAAAAGCCCATTTCTTTAGCTTTGGCCAGTTCTGTTTCTTCTAATGCATGCAGGCCAGTTTCTATTATTCTTTTTTCATTTGTAATAATATCCTGCAGCTGGTCTAAAAACCATGGATTTATGCCGGTAAGTTCGTATATTTCAGCGGTGGTAATTTCCCGGCGCATTGCTTCAGCTATATAAAATATTCTTTCCGCCAGCGGAGTTTTTATTTTTTTCTTTAGCTCCGCGGCGCTTAATTCGGGCTGGTGAGGCATTTTTAAACCGAAGTTTCCCTGCTCCAGGGAGCGGATGGCTTTCTGCATGGCTTCTTTAAAGGTCCTGCCCAGGCTCATTATTTCCCCTACTGATTTCATCTGGGTGGTAAGGGTGGGGTCGGCTTCTGGAAATTTGGAAAAATCCCACCGGGGGATTTTTACCACGCAATAATCCAGGGAGGGTTCAAAAGAAGCCGGGGTTTGCCTGGTAATGTCGTTGGGTATTTCATCCAGGGTATACCCAACGGCCAGTTTGGCGGCAATTTTGGCGATGGGATAGCCCGTGGCCTTGGAAGCCAAAGCAGAGGATCTGGAAACGCGCGGATTCATTTCTATGACCACTATGCGGTCACTGCGGGGATCAAAAGCAAACTGGAGGTTGCATCCTCCAGTGGTAACCCCGATTTTTCTTAACGCGGCCAGTGCAGCGTTTCTTATAACCTGGTATTCCCGGTCGGTTAGCGTTTGAATGGGTGCTACGGTTATGCTTTCCCCGGTGTGCACACCCATGGGATCAAAATTTTCAATGGAGCAAACCACGACAGTGTTGTCCTTGTAGTCCCTCATTACTTCCAGTTCAATTTCTTTCCATCCCAGGACACCTTCTTCTACCAGCACCTGCGAAAGGGGGCTGATGTGTAGCCCGTAGGCTACTTTTTCGCGCAGTTCGTTTTCGTTGTAGGCTATGCCGCCGCCGGAGCCTCCCAGGGTAAAGGAAGGCCTTATTACCAGTGGATAACCGATCCTTTCCGCCAGCTCCAGGGCTTCGCCGATACTGTTGATGTATACGCTTTCTACAGTTTCCAGCCCTGCTTCATCCATGGCGGTTTTAAAGAGATCTCTTTCTTCAGCGGTTTTAATAATTTGACTGCTGGAACCTGTCATCTCGACACCGTGTTTACGGAGTATACCGCTGTCTTCCAGCTCTACGGCCAGGTTTAAAGCGGTCTGCCCTCCCAGGGTTGGCAGCAGGGCCTGCGGCTTTTCTTTTTCTATAACTTTCTCTACTGCTTCTGCCGTTAACGGTTCGATATAGGTGCGGTAAGCCATATCCGGGTCGGTCATGATGGTAGCCGGGTTGCTGTTTATAAGCACCACCTCGTAACCTTCTTCCCTCAGGGCCCGGCAGGCCTGGGTTCCCGAATAGTCGAATTCGCATGCCTGCCCGATAACAATAGGGCCGGAGCCGATTATAAGTATTTTCTGCAGGTCTTCTCTTTTGGGCATATTATCCTGTCCTTTTTAAGTGTTTTTTTATGAATGTTCGCATTATAAAAACAATATTCATTAAAGCCCGAGAAGTTAATATTTTTATATAAACTATATATAAAACGGTTAAAATAAATTCCGGTAAAATTCGTTAAACAGTTCAGAGCCATCATGCGTCCCCGGGGATGCTTCCGGGTGAAACTGGACAGAGAAGAACCCCCAGTCGGGGTTTTCTATACCTTCTATAGTCTGGTCAAAAAGGCTGGTATGGGTAATTTCTGTACCCCGGGGCAGTGGGTCATCTTTGCTCAGGCAGAAGCCGTGGTTCTGCGTAGTAATATAAACTTTGCCGGATTTTAAATTTTTAACCGGGTGGTTTACTCCCCGGTGACCGAAAGTTAGCTTAAAAGATTCCATGCCCAGGGTGCGCCCCAGTAGTTGATGTCCCAGGCAAATGCCCATAACCGGTCTCCAGCCCAGCAGGCTTTTTACGACGGGAACCAGGTAATCCAGTGCTGACGGGTCACCCGGCCCGTTGGAAAACAAAATGCCGTCAGGTTCCAGGGCTTTAATGTCTTCCACTGGCGTGTCCGCCGGGACTACGGTGGCTCGGCATCCCCGGCTGGCCAGGGAGCGCAGGATACTAAATTTTATACCTAAATCCACCACTACAACGTGCGGGGCAGAGGCGGAGGGAGCTTCATTTAAGGGAGCGGGTTTTTGGTTGTGGTGGTCCCAGGTATAAAATGAAGAAGTGGATACGTATTTTACCAGGTTCATTCCTTCGGTGGCCGGGGTAGAATGTAGTTCTTTTAGCAGCGCTTGAGGATTATGGTTTATGGTGGATATAACACCCTTCATGGTTCCCTGCCGGCGCAGGTGCAGGGTTAAGGTTCTGGTATCTATACCTTCTACCCCTATAACTCCGTCTCTTTCCAGGAAAGTGGCCAGCGACTCGGTGGAACGCCGGTTGTGAGGGCTGGTACAGCTTTCTTTGACCAGTACAGCAAAAGGACGTGGTTTTTCGGATTCGCTGTCGCCGGGGCAGATGCCGTAGTTACCAATAAGTGGATAGGTAAAAGTTAATATCTGGCCGTAATAAGAAGGGTCAGTTATCGTTTCTTGATAACCGGACATCGCCGTGCTGAAGACTACTTCCCCAAATACTTCTCCTTTGCCGGCAAAAACCTGGCCGGTCATGGTAAATCCGTCTTCCAGTACCAGGAGTGCTTTCAAGGTTAAACTCACTTTCCCTTTTAAGATTTTTGGGCTATTACAACCCTTCCGTTTTCTTATTATACTTTATTTGTGTTAAAAAACAAGGGGAAAAGTATTTCATTATGGTAAAATTTATTGCAGGTTTAATTGACAAAGTAAATGCAACCCTGCCGGTAATGAGATTATATAGTTGGCGCCGGCATTCAAAGAGATGGTGATCATAGTGGTTTACTCTGACAAAGTTGCATTTACTTTGTCCATTAACCTTAGAATAAAACCTTTTGGGAAAGTAGCTGATAGGTACAATTGGGATTGGATTTGTGATATTTATAGCCCGGTCTCGTTATCAGGGCAGAATTGGAAATTCACCTTTGGTGAAAACTACTTTTTACGGACATCAGTTAAACTGGGGACGTATAATGATGGCTATTGGAAAGGCGCAAACTGGGCTGAACTGTAATATTATTGATGTCTCTGTAAATGGATTTAAGGTGGTTGAAGATGGTGAACCAGCATTGAGTTCAGAGGACTTTAGAAAAGCAGAGCAGTCCCTCGTAAATAAAAATATTGATTTATTAATTGATTTTAAACAAGGTGATGAGAAAATAACTATATGGACATGTGACTATTCTATTGATTATATAAAAATAAATGCTAACTATATTACTTGATAATCAGGAGAAAATAAATGAAAGTTTTATTAATATGGCCACCATTACCTGAATATTGTGTTTTAACACAAGAATTTAGCTGTTGCGAGCCATTAGGACTTGAATATATTGCTGCGTCAGTTATAGATAAATATGATATTGAAATACTGGATATGCGTTTTGACGAGAATTTATTAAATATATTAGAACAAAAAAATCCTGATATAGTAGGATTGTCAATTCCATATACTACGACTGTAAATGTTTGTAATAGTTTATTGAAAACAATAAAAGAATACTGCCCCAATATAAAAGTTATTATCGGAGGGCATCATCCTACGGTTGGACTAAAGCATATATATAGAATATGTTGATTATGAAATAATTGGAGAAGGGGTGGAGCCCTTTCGGAAATTGCTTGAAGCAATAGACGAAAAAGAGGGTCTTGAGGATATATGTGGTTTAGCAGTAAAAACTTCAGGGAAATTTGTATACAACAGGAGTTATGAGTTGCAAACTTTAGATAATTATCCTCAGCCAGCAAGAAATCTTACTGCAAAACATAGGATGAATTACTTTCATGCACATTATAAGCCTGTAGCTTTAATGAGGTTTTCTTATGGATGCCCATATAATTGTTCATTTTGCGTACTTTGGAAGCTATGTAAACGAAAGTATATTTCCAGAAAAAATGAACTTATTGTTAAAGAACTTTCAGAACTGGATAATAGGAATGTTTATGTTGTTGATGATGAGGCGTTTATAAATATTGAAAAAATGAAGGACTTGGCTGATAAAATTAGAGAAAACAACATAAATAAGAAATATCATATGTATGTAAGATCTGATACAGTCGCAAATAATCCAGCATTATTTGAAAAATGGGCGTGTATTGGGTTGGATTCAGTTATGATTGGGCTTGAATCAATATTCGAAGATGATTTAAACCAATATAACAAGAGTATTAGTTCTAAAGCTCAAGATTGAGATGCACTTCTTACCCGATGTTTACGTGCCCTGCGAAGTCTGCGCCGGTAGGCGCTATAACCGGGAGACTCTGGAGGTGCGCTTTAAAGGGCTCAATATTGCCGAGGTGCTTGATCTAACGGTAGAGGAAGCCCTGGAGTTATTTAGCTCCTTCCCCAAGGTGAAGCGGCGCCTGCAGTGTCTTTACGACGTGGGCCTGGGTTATATCCGTCTGGGACAGCCGGCCACTACCCTTTCCGGCGGGGAGGCCCAGCGGGTGAAGCTTGCCACCGAACTTTCCCGCCGCAGCAACGGGCGCACCGTCTATATACTGGACGAGCCCACCACCGGCTTACACATAGACGACATCCGCAAACTGCTTTTAGTGCTGAAAAGGCTGGTAGAATCCGGCAACACAATGATAGTCATTGAGCACAACATGGAAGTTATCAAAAAGGCCGATTACCTCATCGATCTCGGTCCCGAAGGCGGAAGCGGCGGTGGGGAGATTGTAGCCGAAGGCACCCCTGAAGAAGTTGCCGCCGTGGAAAACTCCCATAACGGGCGGTTTTTGCAACCGGTTCTCGAAAAAGACGAGAGTAAGTTAAAAGTAGAATAACGAGCTGATTTTACTTTGCCATGCCAAAAAAGTGGCTCAAATTTTTCTAACTCTAACCTTTCCTATTCAATTAATGGCTAGTCGTTTGAAATTATAGATTGAATCTTTTCTATAAAAGTTTCGAAGTCACCTAAACGGGAGGTGCAAAATTCGCAAATATGTTCTTCAGAAACATCTTCGTATAAAGGTTACCATTCTGTTTCTAAAACCGACCATTCGACAAAATAACGACTAGTAATGCGCCAGATAAGTTTTGCTCTTTGAAAAGGCAATATGGTCGGTTTAAATTTATGCTTGTATAGCAGCCATAATTTATGGTATACTGTGTGTAAAAGCAGCGATTTAGGGAGGATGCTTCCTCAATAATGGCTGTTATATAAGGAGGTTTGTAACCGAATGGATTGCCCACAGTTACCAGAGGAACGATCAGCAGCAAATGCACAAAAACGCTTGAGCAGCGCTTCTGCTGTCCTG
>Ga0207421_10003356_pt1 | contig 19121 bp, 14 predicted proteins | sample SodLakKL_010_SED_4_FD_187542 | JGI IMG/M metagenome (GOLD analysis project Ga0207421, IMG submission 187542) | Alkaline sediment microbial communities from Lake Tanatar, Kulunda Steppe, Russia - 8KL_010_SED (SPAdes) (version 2) | ecosystem: Environmental > Aquatic > Non-marine Saline and... | reverse complement strand
ATTTTGTAAATTTGACGCCCCCCTCGCTTTAACACAAGCTCATTTATTAATTCAAGACGTACATGAAAAAATTATTTACTTCTGAGTCAGTTTCAGAAGGACATCCGGATAAAGTTGCCGATCAGATTTCAGACTCTATTTTAGACGCGCTGCTTTCCCAGGATCCCGATTCAAGAGTTGCAGTTGAGACGCTGGTAACTACCGGTTTAGCCGTTATTTCAGGTGAAGTTCGTACCAATGCATATGTCGATGTTCAAGAGATTGCCCGAGAAACTATTCGCCGCATCGGGTACACTAAAAGTTCTTACCGCTTCGATTCCGAATCCTGCGGCGTTATTGTCGCCATCCACCAGCAGAGCGATGACATCGCTCAGGGTGTGGACGAAAACAAAGAGTCTAACAAATCCATCGGTGCCGGCGATCAGGGCATGATGTTCGGTTATGCCTGCAAGGAGACCGACACCTACATGCCGCTAAGTATTCAGCTGGCTCATGACCTGGTTCGTGAGCTTGCTGCTATTCGTAAGGAAGGTAAAATAATGCCATATCTGGCTCCTGACAGCAAGAGCCAGGTTACCATCCAAAACGATGCCGATGGAAACCCGACACGCGTCGATACCATCGTTCTTTCCACACAGCATGATGCTGATGTAAGCCAGGAACAAATAAAAAAAGACGTTCGCGAGCATTTATTCCCGCGCGTAATTCCGTCGAACCTGCTGGACCACGACACGGTGATGCACATCAACCCGACGGGCAAGTTTGTAATTGGCGGGCCGCATGGCGATACAGGACTAACCGGCCGTAAAATCATTGTAGATACCTATGGCGGACACGGAGCACACGGCGGCGGTGCGTTCTCTGGAAAAGATTCAACTAAAGTAGACCGCTCAGCCGCGTATGCTGCGCGCCACATTGCCAAGAATATTGTGGCAGCAGGGTTGGCCGAAAACTGTCTGATTCAGCTTGCCTATGCTATCGGCGTTGCCGAACCTGTATCGGTTTCTGTAAACACCTACGGCACCGGCGTTGTAGATGATCTCAAGCTTGCAGAAGCGGTTCGGCGTACCTTCGACTGTACTCCATATGGTATCATTACCCGCTTCGGGTTGAACAGGCCAATCTTCACCCAAACAGCTGCTTACGGACACTTCGGACGTTCGGAATTCCCATGGGAACAGCTCGATTATACCGATAAAATTGCCGATGCTGTAAAATAGCAGCATCAGCTGTAAACACTTTACGCTATTCCCGCCCGGCGGAATGAGATTCACGCTTTAAGCGTTATCTCCCCGCCGGGCTTTTTTATGTCCGGATTTCATCAATCGGCTCTCATTATAAATGATCCTGCATTTCAGCAGAGTATGAATAACTTTTTTCTTTTCCTGGTTTTTTACACCCTCATGATTCTGGTTTTCGGAGGCATGCAGTACGTTGTTTACCAGACCTTTACCAAGTGGTACACGTTTAGCTTTACCAGCCCGGCTACCCGTTCACGCCTTAAAAAAGTCGCCATAGGTGTTCTTATAGCCGGCAATTTTCTCTTTTTCCCCAGATTTGCCATCACCTACACCACCTGGCATGAGCTTCTGTTTATACAGCAGTTTATGATTAATCCGGGCGGCATTTATTTTGCTTTCATTTTTGTACTCTTTGTTTTCAGCGCTCTTTATACACTTATTCGAAATATTTCAACTTTCACATCATTCGCAAGAAGATTTCTTAAAAGAGAGCAGGCTTCCAGCGGTGGGCCACAAATCTCAGCAGCAAACAAGGTGGACTCACCATCATCATCACCATCCAATTTACAAACCTCATCATCCTATTCCGGCAGCACCAGTTCTGGACTCTATTCCCGTCGCCAGTTTATTCGCACTGCCGGTACCGTTGCATTCGGTGCACCTTTACTACTTACTACCGGGCTCTCGGCTGCTACCCACCGAAACTACGTTATAAGCCGGCAAACGCTGCTTTATCCGAATTTACCCTCAGGATTAGAAGGCCTGAAGATTGCGCACATCAGCGATATCCATTCGGGCATTTACATGAATCCATCCCAGATTCAGGAAATCTTCGAAATCGTGAACAGTCTCGATCCAAACCTAACCGTTATTACAGGTGACATGGTTGACACCCATGAAAGCGAGATACCAGGCATAAGAGATACCGTAGATATGCTTAAAACTGACTACGGTGTTTTCGGCTGCCCCGGCAATCACGACCATTATGCGTCAATCAACGGCCTGATGAGCGCACTGTCCGACAAGCCCGTCACACTGCTTCGTAACCAGACCCGGAATTTTGTAATTAATGGTGAACCGATATCCCTTCTCGGTATAGATGATGCCGGTGAAGCCGGGCGAAACTTCGACGATCTCGATCTTGCTATAGCAGGAGCTAATCCTGACGCCTTTAAAATCCTGCTTTCACACCGACCGCATAAATTCGATGATGCCATTAAGCACGACATCAACCTTACGCTTTCCGGCCATACACACGGCGGACAAATCGGCTTCGACTTTGGCCCGTTTGAGCTCTATCCTATCGATCTTTTCCAAAAATACTCAAGAGGACATTATCAGAAAGGAGAGCACCAGCTTTATGTAAACGTAGGCGTAGGGCTTGTTGGAGCACCCATCAGGCTTGTGCGACCAGAGATTACGGAGATTACGCTTACATCCCGCCCGGAGTTAAAGCGATCTGAAGTGGTAAGCGCCTGAACCAACTATCGATCATCACTCAGCTTTTCTGCCAGCTTCACCGCATTTCTGATGCAATCCGGCACAGATATACCGTTTCTGTAGTTGCCCAGATAGTGCAGCCCTGTATTATTTTGTTCCATGGCCTCAAGGTGTGAATACACGGCTTTATACTTCGTAGTGTACTGCGGGATGGCCCGGTTCCATCTTGTAATATGATGCATTACCGGCTCAGACTTAACGCCCAGCAGCATGTTAATATCCTCTCTGACTCTCGAAAGCACTTTCTCATCATCTTCCAACGCATAGGCAGGGTTTCTGCTGCCGCCAATAAAACAAGTTAGCAGATGATGATTTTCATCCGGTGCTCTGTTTTCAAACAAACTGCTGTTGAACAAGCATCCCAGAATATTCAGCTTTTCAGCTTCAGGGACCAGCATACCGAACCCATCCAATGGATGCGCAACCTGCTCCTTTTTATACCCGAGATGCACTACCGTGAGTGGTGGATATTCCACTTCCGGCATTTTGTTTATCTCTTCATCAAAACCTGACCACTCAATTTCCTGAAGTGCAAACAGCGGCAAGGTCAGAACCAGCTTACTGCACTTGAATGCTTTACCATCACTGCTTACGACCTTGAATCCTTGTTCGTTTTTTTCTATACGGCTAATCTTAAAGCTTGAAACTCTGTTATCACCTATTTTAGTGGTAAGGGCATCAATTAAATCTTTATTGCCTTTTTTAAAAGTTACCATGGGTGCCGATGAGCGGGGTAAATCCCCAGGCTTTCGGTCTTCGGGCTTAATTTTGAACTGCCCTTTTATGAGCGATCCGTATTTATCCTCAAGAACGCCAAGCATTGGAAAAGCCAGTCTGGTCGACAGATTCTCCGGGTTTCCGGCATACACCCCGGCCACAAACGGATTGATGGCATAGGTCAGGAATTCATCACCCAGCCTTCGTCGCACAAAGTCGGCCAGGCTTTCATCCGGATCCGTACCTCGCTTAATGAAGGGTTCTTTGAGCAAGCGTAGTTTCGCCCTTCCGCTGAACAGTGGCGTTCGCAGGAAATCAAAAGCCCCTCCAGGCAGCGCCATCAGCTGCTTATCCTTTACGATATATCTGTTTTTTGAAGCCGGGCGCGCCTCCACCACTTTGCCATCAAGTCCAAGACTTTGTATAAGATCCCGCAAGAACACGTTGGTTACCACAATAGTATTCGGGCCGGTTTCGAGCGTCCAGCCGTTTTTATGTACGGTTTTTAATGCCCCTCCTGCTTCTTCGCCCATATGCAGAAGCCGAACGTCTTTTCCATTTTCTAAAAGTTTATACGTTGCCGTGAGCCCTGAGATACCACCACCTGCAATAATAATATCTGATGTGTCTTCTTTCATATCTGCTGCCTGCTCATTAATAATCAGTTAATTCAAATATAAATATTTTATTATTGGTTCCCCGCTTTGCTAAAGCAATGTTATTAAACTACGAAGGCTGGCTGACTCTTATTTAGATTTATTTCAAACAAGTATTGACTCTATTTAACGACAGTCCTAATTTAGATGCATTCCACACAAGTGGTTATCCAGCCTTTTATTCTCAATTAATATTCAGCATCAAAATGGGCTCATTTTTAAAGTATTCCATCTCATTTGTATTTATTTGCCTTTGTACTTTAACTGCCATCAGTAGTGCCTTAGCTCTCCAGACAGGCGTGATAACCGGAAAGGTCGTCTCGGAATCAAACGACGATCCGCTCATTGGCGTAAATATCATAATTGAAGGCACCACGACCGGAACGGCTACCGACGTTAACGGAAATTTTCGAATTTCCGGACTTGAATCAGGCTCTTATACCCTCAGAGCAAGTTATGTTGGCTATGTATCGAGTCGCAAGACCATAAGCGTTGCGTCCGGTGAAACCACTGAAATGCAGTTCACCCTCGATAGACTGCTCGACATGCCTGGTATCACCCTTATTGGCAAACAGCCCGAGCGTCTGGAGCGCGTTCCCGGCTCAGCGGCTGTTGTTACCGAACAACAAATCAGGACCATTGCACCGGTAAGTGGCCATGAGGTTTTCAGACGTATTGCCGGAATTCATGCGGTCGAAGAAGATGGTCTTGGATTGCGCGCCAATATTGGCGTCCGGGGTCTCGACCCTTCCAACAGCCGCTCCGTGCTGATGCTCGAAGACGGTATCCCTGTTGCCCTGGCACCCTATGGCGAGCCCGAAATGTACTACACGCCATCCATGGACCGGATGGCCGGTATCGAGGTTGTGAAAGGCAGCGGCTCCATACTGTTTGGTCCGCAAACCTTTGGAGGCGTCGTTAACTATATTACCGCAGATCCGCCGTCCGAGCCGTCTGCAGACATCCATTTCCGAGCAGGCGAGGGTGGCTATCTTACCACCCGTCTTGGTTACGGCACCACCGTCGGGAATACCGGAGTACAGCTCACCTACCTGCGCAGACAGGGAAACGAGGTGGGCCTGCTCGACTTCGGTGTGCATGACCTCAGCAGTAAGCTTCGTTTTGTTACCAGCGAGAGATCTGTAGTCGGCGTTAAGCTTGCCTTTTACGATGAGGTTTCGAACTCAACCTACGTTGGTCTTACCCAGCAGATGTACGATTCGGGTCAGTTCGACTTCACCCACCTTTCTCCGGACGATCAGCTGGAAATTCGCCGGTATGCGGCCAGCGCAACCCACGATTTCTACATCAATCCCGACATCACCCTTAGCACAACCGCCTTTGGTTATACAACAACCAGAAACTGGTCACGTCAGGATTTCGACACTTCATTTAACCCCGAACGCGACTATATCCGCACGGTTGGCAATACCGATGTTGCGGGTGGAGCGCTGTACTTCAGAGACCTCACCGGCAACAGAAACCGCCAGTTTGAGGTGATGGGTATCGAGCCCCGCCTGTCCGTAAACTACGCCCTGGGCTCCATTACCAGCGAGCTCGATGCCGGGGTTCGCTACCTGTATGAAAGAGCGTTCGAGCAGCGCGTTAACGGCAATGTGCTTAGCCCGCAGTCCGGAGTTTTGCGCGATGATGAGATCCGAACCGGACGCGCCTTTAGTGCCTATGTTCAGAATCAGTTTAACTTCACGGACCGCTTTTCTGTAACGCCCGGACTTAGATTCGAATATTTCGACTACGAGCGCGATATTCGCCGGCTTGGCAACGAACCGCGTGATATCGTGAGCTCCGATCAGCTATCTGAGCTTATCCCCGGCATTGGATTTAACTACCGCGTTCTTGATGGTGTGGCGCTTTATGGCGGTGTACATCGAGGATTTGGTCCTCCGCGGGTTAAGGACGCCATCAGCGCTCTTGGCGTAAGTGAAGAGCTTGATGCCGAGCGCAGCTGGAACTACGAGCTGGGTACACGCTCACGAATTGCTGCCGGCGTACAGCTTGAACTTACCGGTTTCTATATGGATTTTTCGAACCAGATAATTCCCGTGGCTGAAGCAGCCGGTGGAGCAGGAGCGCCCGGTGCCAGCCTTACCAACGGCGGAGCGACAGAACACCTCGGTCTCGAAACAACCCTCATTCTGAATTCCCGCGAAATGTTTGAAACCAGCTGGAGCGTAAACCTGAACACCAGCGCCACCTTCGTTCGTGCCGAGTTCAGCGAAGACCGTTTTGTGCAATCAGGTGGTGAAGTTGTAAACGTGAAGGGTAACAGTGTGCCTTACGCGCCGGAAATTCTTGTTTCTTCAGAACTGGGGCTTTTCTCTCCTTTCGGACTCGGACTTTCGATTGTTGGAACTTATATCGGCAGGCAGTATGGTGATGTGCTCAATACCCAATCGGGCTCGCTCGACGGAAGAAGCGGTTCGATTCAGGAGCACTTTGTGCTCGACGCCCGCGCCAGCTACGACCTCCCGTTGTTTGAACAGGCTTCGGTTTCTATCTCAGTCAAGAACCTGCTTGACGAGCGCTACATCGTCTCAAGACGCCCGCAGGGTATTCGGGTGGGGCTTCCAAGATTCGTGACCGCAGGAGTAGATTTCAGCTTTTAAGCTAAGCATTTCATTACCCCGTAAAACAAAAAGGCCCGTACGGAAGAAACTCCATACGGGCCTTTTTTATTTCTGAACCGTCTCAGCTAATCTGGATTTAGAATCAGTAGCTGAAATTGAAGTTGAAGAAGTTGTATTCCGGCAGCTCAACCATATTCACTCCACGACCGCTCTGCTGACTCACGCAGTCTCCGGCACAAACCTGAACGCTTGGGATGTTCAGTATTTGTCCGTCTGAAATACGTGGGATCGTTGCTCCGAAAGCATCTTCAATAGCGCGGATGTAGTCGTTGGTCACTAGAGCGATACCGCGGGCGTTCGGGTGGATACCATCAGTCGAGAACACGCCGTTGGGGCTGAAATCAGGCGCCAGCGTACGTGTGCCAACCTGTACCCCAAGCCCGCTACCGTCAAGGCCGAGCAGCCTGGTGAAAATGCTTTGCGGCCCGTCGAAATCGACTACTGCAATCTGAGTTTCACCCGCGCTTGCATTCACCTGCTCCACTATGGCTTTCATAGTGCCGTTGAACGTCTGGCGTGCGGTTTCCACTTCTATGATGTTATTCATGGTGAGTGAAAACTGCGGCGCAAGCGGCAGAACAACGCCCCTAATTGAAGTTGGATTATCCGGATCGGCAAGGGTTCCAAGCTGCGTGGCCGCAGCCAGAAGAAGCAGCTCACCCTGAACCATCGGGCGCGCCTGACGATAAGGCTCAAGAGCAGCGCGCTGTCCGGGTGAAATAAACTCCTGCTCTAACAAATAGTCAAACTGTGGCTCAAGGTCCATTAAATCTGTATCTACAATCAGAACAGGATTCCGTCCGGCTTCATATTCTACTCTTCGCTGGGCTGCGTCATCAGCGCTAAAGTCAGCCAGCGGCCCAGCGTTAAAACTTGCCATAATGGAATAAACCTGATTCAAAGCTTCGAGCCCTGTATTCAGCTGAGCAGCCTCCGCTTCACCAAACTCCGGTGCATTCCAGGCTACCGCCTGAAAATGCGGAATCGCCAGCACGTTGGGGATGGTGCCAATTACGCCCTTCGCTCCGCTTCCTGCCAGCTGCTGAATCACAGCCTGATAGCGCTGCTGGAAATCAGCAGATGAGGTCAGAATGGCTGGGTTTGTTGCGCCGCTCAGTGCATAACCCAGAACGTCATTGTTCCCAATCCAAAGGGTGAAGAATGTCGGGTTGGTGGCAAGCGCATCACCCAGAATGGTGGATGCACCGGGCTGGGAAGCAAAGCGCGCATAAAACGGATTAAATGCGGGATTGCCCGGAGTACCCGTTGCGGGCGTGAGCAGCTGACCAACCTGTATGCCCGGAACGCCGAAGTTATTCAGAGCCGAACGGTCGCCTTCAAAATCGGTTGGAAGCTCACCGTTAATTACCGGTGATGGACCGGGAATACTGGTATCCAGCTTGAAGCGGCCGAGTATGATACCCTCAGCCGGATTTGAAGCGGCCGAGTTAAACCCGTTTACCGAATTAATATCAGGCTGGTTGAAGGTATCCGAACCACCGGCAAGCGCTAACTGTGCCGAAAGCTGAGCTCCAAAAGAGTAGCTTTGAGCTAAATCATACAGCGCACCGTCTTTAAAACCTGCGGTGAGTGAATTACCAATAGTAACCATACGGCTGAAATCGGCCGTACCGGGATCGCCTTCAACAACATCCGGCGTTGGAACCGGGTTGTCTTCCAGACGATCATCTTTTAGCGAATCAGAGATACCGTCGCAACTGTAGAGCAGGAATGCAGCAATAAGCAGCGCAACAGATAGTTTAAATAAGTTTTTCATAATCGTATAATTTCTAATTCAGGAATTGATCGAATGTGAAGGATAGCATGTAAACCGCGCCCAGAGACGGGTTACCAAACGAAGTGGTATAGCGCTCGTTCAGAACGTTCTGTCCACTCAGCTTCACAATAGTTCTCCACTGTGGAATACGGTAGCTGACCTGTGCATCGAGCGTACCGAACGCATCGATAACGCCTTCACCAAAAGCAGACTCCCAAACGAAAGCATCCTGCCAGCGGTAAGTAAGGTTGAAGCCAACGTTCTCGATTACGTTTCGGTTGCGCAGCGAAATGTTGTAGCGCCACTCCGGCGTGTTAAAACCGGCGCTGAAGCCCTGATCACGAAGATCATCTTCCGAAATCAGCTGGTTAAAAGTAACGTTAGAACCGATTGTATATCCGCGGCCAGCAGCATAGTCCAGACCGACAGCAAAACCGTGGGCCTTCACCACACCATCTGCGTTAACATCCTGACCAAATCGCTGGGTTGCAACCGTGCGGTTTATGATGGCATCCTGACCGGAAGCGCTGTTCGGATCGAAGTTCGGTCCCGGATCCTGACGCAGGCCATTAGGCACGCCCTGCGTAAAGTCAATTTCAGCTATAAAATCGGTGTACTCGCTGTAGAAGTAGTACGCATCGATATAGAGCCGATTGTCGATCAAGGCTTTGTAGCCCACTTCAAATGTACCCACTTTTTCAGTTTTGAACTCATCGAACACAACTGGCTGCAGCAGATTTCTGGCATCAGAAGCGCTGGCGCCACCTGCAAGAGCAAGACGCGCAGCCTCTACGCTTTCGGTGAGGTATACCGTGTTTGTTTCGAAGTTATAGCGATCAACAAGAATTGGGTTGGCACCAACAAGACGGCGGGTTACCACATCCAGGTCGATGAACTGATCCTGGGTTGTCGGGATACGGAATCCACTCTGGTAAGACAGTCGAATATTCTGATTATCGAACAGGCTGTAAACGGCCGAAACGCGTGGTGAAAACTGACCCGCGAAGTTTTCGTTTTTGTCGTAACGAATCGAACCCTGCAGATTCAGGCGTCCATCCATCAGCGAGCGCGATAACTGAGTGTAAGCACCCCACTCATCCATAGTGAATTCGCTGCCGTCGTCCTGCAGGGCAAAGAGAGTTCCCTCAGACTCGAGTGCGAAGCGACGATAGTTTGCCCCCACCATTACTTCCACAATTTCCGGATCGATGTAGTCACTGAAGTTATACATGGCTTCCGTATGGTATAGTGCAGAACGATCCAGGAAGCGCGCGCCGCCTTCAGAGATAGGAGTAGCGCGTATGTCTTCGGCTAGCGCATTAAATTCATCTGAACCGGGCTGCGGCTGAGCGTTTTCGCCGGCAACACGTGCCATCGCATGAGCTTCATCTACTGTGGCACCTTGCGTCCTTGCTCCAGCAAAAGCCTGGAAATATGCAGGGATAAAGGTCTGTACGTTAACAAGCGAAGCCAGCGTATTGGCTGCATAAGTATCGCCGGAGTTTTCCTGTGTGGTATATGCGCGAACAAAGAAGTTTGGATTACGAAGCTCGACTTTACCAGTCCAGATGGAGAAATCATCGAGCACGAATCGGTCATTCGCGGTGTATACCGTGCTTCCCTGACCAAAGTTAAACTGGGCTAAGGCCTCAACGTTATCAGTTACGCGATAGTGGAGCGCACCACCGAACTTCAGACTCTCTGTGGTATTATCTACAAAAGAGCCTTCCGTGAAACCTGTTGGGGTGAAGTTACCTGCCTCGCCATCGGGAATTAATGAACGAATAGCAGCAATCTGCGCACCCTGAGCGCCGCCACCGGCTATAATGCCGTCAGCTACCTGACCAAGGTTTACAAGCGGCTGTCCATAAACATTTACGCCATCATAAACGCGGTTACCATTTCTTGAGGTTGCTCCGCGCTCAACTGCTCCAAAGGTTGCCGGCCCCTGATCGCGGGTATCAACGGCTATAAAGTCGTTGGCGCGCAGATAGGAGAAGTTGGCTTTAAAAGCAAATCGATTATCGAAAGCCTGCGCATACCTGAACGCGTAGTCCTGGTACAGAGAAAGGTCATCATCGCGATTATCCACATGATTTAAACCAGTCTTAATCTGAGCTGAGACACCCTGATATTCAAAAGGGCTCTTGCTGTTTAGCAGCAGTATTCCATTAATTGCGTTGGGTCCGTAAAGGGCTGAAGCCACGCCCGGGATAAGCTCAGCGCTTTCCAGATCCAGATCGGAAATACCGACCACGTTACCCACGGCAAAGTTCAGGCCGGGTGCCTGATTGTCGATGCCGTCGATCAGCTGCACAAAACGGGTGTTACCGTTAGCGGCAAAACCGCGGGTGTTCACCGATTTGAAGGTCATACTCTGGGCCGACATATCAACACCCTTGAGGTTGGCAAGGGCGTCGTAGAACGTAGGCGCAGCCGATTCGCGAATGGCGATGGCATCCATTCGTTCGATTGCAACCGGAGACTGAAGAACGCTTTGTTCTACACGGGATGCCGAAAGTACCACCTCGGAGCCGAAGAAAGCCTGTTCTCTTAGTCTTACTGTATTTCCTGTAAGATTTGCCTCTGTAATTTCAAGCTCGGCTGAAGTATAGCCTACGCTCGTAATGCGAAGTGTTAATGGAAGTGATTGGGTTGTGGTAATCGTAAACCGGCCTGCGGCATCAGTAGCAACTCCGGAAACCGTACCACGAATCACGACGTTGGCACCTATCAAAGGCTCATTGTTTCGGTCATCCAAAACTGTTCCCTCAATGGTAACAGATTGTGCAAAAGCCTGATGCGGCGCAAAAGCCAACATTAGGCACAATCCTATTGCCGTCGCCAAAGCGCTTATAGTAAACTTGCTCATAAGTATATAGTTATGTTTAGTTGTTGCAGGCACAACAATCGATGTCCGGAATTGGCTACCGGTTATACATACAGCGTCGAATTACTGATGTAATTTTAACAGTCGACTTTTGTGGACCACGAATCATTTTTAAACTCACCTGCCAAAACTATCCTTCGTTATGTTAGTTGTTGTATTGATGCTATATTAGCATCGTTTTGACAGAGGTTAAAAGAGTTTAACTAAATTAATTTAGCATTAAATTTATTTTTAACCCAAATACATTTTATTTATTTAACCAGTTGATTTTCTGTTTCTTAACAAAACATCAACTAAATTATAATATCACTTCACGAATCGTGTCTGCAAATAACCAAGCAAGCTGGTTTGAAACCTGGTTCGATACCCCGCTCTACGAGAAACTATACGCCAACCGCGACATGAAAGAGGCGGAGTATCTGGCAGAACTAGTCTTTAAGCATTTCCCACCCGCCCTTTTTCCAAACGTAATAGACATTGCCTGCGGTCGTGGCCGCCATAGCTTTAATCTTGCTAAACTTGGTTATGATGTTACAGGTGTGGACTTATCTGAAAGGGCAATTCAAAAAGCTAACACCCTTAAACAAACTTTTGAGTTTGCCGGATGCATACAGTTTAAAGAACATGATATGCGTCTTAAGTTCGAACAGGATTTCGACCTGGCCGTAAACCTGTTCACAAGCTTTGGTTATTTACCAGACGACGAAGGGAATAGCAGTATTTTCGCTAACATTTCACATTCTGTTAAAAACAATGGCGCCCTGGTCGTAGACTTTCTGAATCCCGGGTTTGTTTCAGCATCATTAAAGAAGAAAGAAACGAGAAAAAGCGGTGAGTTTACCGTACTTATTGAGCGTTTCATAAAAGATAACGCCGTTCATAAGCAGATGAGGTTTATACACAGTAAGACCGGGGAAGAGCAGGCTTTCTCGGAGCGTGTCAAGCTCTACAAACTAAACTGGTTTGAAGCCGAAGCCAGAAAAAATGGCCTCAGCATTATCCATACCTACGGAAGTTATAAAGGCGGAGAATACTTAGAAAACAGCAGTCCGCGGATGATTATGCTATTTCGAAAGTCCGAATAAAATAAAGGGGAGAAACAGGTTTATTCTTTACCCTTCTTATAAATCGATATTAGTTTTGCCATATCCTGAGGCACCGGGCTTCTGAACGTAAGCTCACGACCATCTATCGGATGAATAATTCCGAGCTCGGCAGCATGAAGCGCCTGCCTGTTGATCCATGGCTCATTTTCTTCCTGTTCGTTGTAGTGACGGTCTCCAATAAGCGGATAGCCAGCCTCGCTTAACTGCACACGAATCTGGTTTTTCAGTCCGCTCACGAGGTCTACACGAAGCAAACAAGACGTCGGGTACTGCTCCATTACTTCGTATTTCAGCTCGGCGCGACTCCCTTCATCGTCTTCACTATCGACTATCACGTTACGAAAGCCCTTCTTAATACGCTTCATATGATGAATAAGCGTACCCGTTTTGGGCTCCACTACACCACGTACCAGTGCCATATAAGAGCGTTTGGCCGTACGCATTCGAAACTGCTTCATGAGTTTGTAGTGAGACTTGCTGCTCTTTGCGAACAAAACAATCCCGGAGGTATAACGGTCAATCCGGTGGGCCGGACGCAGTGAATCCCCATGATCGCGGCGAACCATATCCTGCAGATTAAGAGAGCGCATACCATGGATGGGTACGGAAAGCATCCCTGCCGGTTTATTCACCGCCATAATATGCTGATCCTGATAAAGTATTTCGTACTTGAATTTTCTTTTCGCCACGTGTGTGCCTTTATAGTTAGCTCTCGGATAAGATAATGATTGGGGTGGCTTCACCCTTTGGCACTATCTGCCGGATACATATTCACTTAATTAATTCTTTTGTTCGCCCGACTCAATCTGCTCGAGCAGCGCCTTACAGCCTCTGTCATGCGGGAAACGGGCAAGCGCATTAATCAGTATGATTCGTGCCTCGTTAATATCACCCATGTGGGCAGTAAGCGAAGCATAATTATACATAATATCGGGAGTTTCCCCGCCGTGCTTCATACTGCGCTCGATATACGATTTAGCTTTTTTATGTTTGCCGGCTTCAATAAGCAAATGATATGCTTCATTCAAAATCCCAATATGATCCGGCCAATGCTCCAGGGCTTTATCGTAGGCTTCTTCGGCCTTATCGTTATACCCTAAAAGTGAAGCGACCGAGCCAAGGGCAAAATTGGTATAGGCGAGGTCATCACCTTCAGCGGTTTCTTTATGGCCCAGAAGCTCATCCCCAATTTCACGCAGTCTTCTGAATACGACAAACCGCTCTTTACTTTGCTCTTCGAATTCAAGCTCGTCCAGCTTATCCGAGAGCTCGACGATTTCTTCTGTTAATTTCAGAAGCTGTTCTTTTTGTGTACTCATCGTAAGCAGTGGCCGGCACATAATAACCGGCAATTCCACCTTAAATTTGGGTTTCTACTTCGTGTACTTTTTTCAGAATAGCAACGGCTTCGGCATCTTTACCCTGCATCACACGGTGCTGAAGATTGGTGATCAGGTTTGCACGCACTTCTTCAAACGCCAGTTCTTTTGCGGCTTTATCACTTGTTGTGCGAACAACTGTAAAGAGTTCATCAGCGCGGATTACGCTGAAAAGCCCGTCTTCGTTAAACGCGTGTTTCCTTTTTTCTTCATACTCATCAAATACTCTGGGAAAGTCTTCGATGTTTGCCGCCTTTGTAAGCACTTCTACATGATTAGGCCCTTCGGCACTTAGCGGAATGCGGCACAGATAAAACGTTTTTTCGGTATAAAGCATAGAAATATGTACTGTTTGTCGTTGTAAGAAATTCGGCGGATACACCGTGCTATCCGGTGTGCCAATATACAAATTCTGAAGCTATTTTGAGACTGCCGATATTTGTTGGATTATGGCGCAGTTTACGTTTATTCGCCGTAGAAACGGATATCCCCATAATAGCTTACAGCTTTCGACCCCGTATCGTCTGTGTCCGTCATAATGGCGACTGCGGCGATTGCCGGAGGCTCTTCACCGTAAATATCGCGATAGTCTTCCAGTACATTTACTTCATAGCTCAACCACCGCCCGACTCTGCTTTCACCGCTTTCTATCACTATCATTTTAACCAGATTGGTATATGGATTAGGTACTACCATCCCTTCGTATGCATTCGTATCCCAGATATAAGTTATGGCCCGCGATGGCACTTCGCCATAAAACGCTTTAGCTGCACGTATTTTTATTCTTTGCCAAAGCGACAAATTCCGGCTATCGTAATCGAATATTATGTAAATCCGTACCGGATAGTCGTCTCCATCTTTTGAAGTCACATCACCCAGCTCGAAAACCTGCTCCGTTTTCCAGCTCCATCGCAATATCGGGTATTCGGCTAAATCGATTTCCTGTCTTCTTATGAGACCGGAAGAAGCTTTATTGCTTTCTGCTTTTACCACCGTTGTGCCGTTATAATCCACAAGTGAATAACGTGTCTCATCAATTCCCCTAAAGGTTAGAGACTCCCAACCTGTGGGCATTTCTTTTCCTGGTTCATTTTCGGAAAAAGCACCGGCTTTTATATAGCTCGGTACAACTCCGAAATTGTATGCATTTATATAATGACCGGAGAATCCGTTAAGTGGTATTGCCAGAATTGAAGCAAATATAAAGAATAGAGCTTTCATATTTTCGCATGGGGTGAGTTCGCAAATAACAATCACTAATACGAAAAAATTCTCGTTTCAGACCGGTAGGGCTGCTTATAAAATCATTCTATACTTGTACCTGCTCACAAACCAGAACCTGACGGTTGTTTTCAGCATCTGACAAGAATAGCAGGTGGACATCCGGCCCCATAGGCAGACCGAACTTTTTGTGCAGCTGAGGTACTTCAACCGGAAAGTCGCGGCGGTAGATATGAGCCGACTTCCAGCCCGAACGGCGTATGAGTTTTTGCAGGCCTTTGGGATTATATGGCAGCACTTCCATCACCTTGAAAATCCGGCCCGGGAAATTTTCGGGCTCGGTTTCCGCTCCCAATGCATCATGCTGCATACTTATTCTGCTCATATGGTGCTCTTCAGCCGCTTTGTCAGTGAGCCCCGCTTTGGTGATGGCCGGATCCGGCAGACACACCCAGCTGATTTTATCAACCGGCAGAATATCCGCAGTCAGACTATCTTCGATTTTCCGATGCAGTTCTGAATTCACCGCCCCATCATCCTGCAACAGCACCGCGCTGATCTTTACCTCTTCCTCAGGATTTTCGTTATCCCATCCCGCCAGAATTTCTTTTACCTCTCCGCGAACCGAAACCACCTTCACCCACTGCGTCTCCGGCAGTTCCCTCACCAATTGATGAATGTCGTACATGGGCGAAAGCTTGAGCATTACCTTTTCTGCCATGGTTTTTAACTCTTTCCGAAGCAGGGTGATGTCGGGCACGCAGTCGCTGAGGCGAAATACCCGCCCGCTTTCATCTCTTCTTGAAGGATCGGCGTAAATAAGCGAGGCCTTTTCCGAATATTGGGACAGGAACTCTTCGGCCGTTTGTTTGTGAAAGGTGATGTTTTCCCGGCCCGAAAGCGTCAGGTTGTGGTTTGCAAGATCCGATGTTACTTCATCCGGCTCTATATGATGCACTTTTCCAAAGTGGTGAGAAAACGCCAGCGTATCTACTCCCAGCCCGCCGGTGAGGTCCAGGCAAACATCACCACTATACAGCGAAGCCTTGTAAACCGCCGCGGCCGTCCCGCTCGATTGCTCCAGCGATCTCTTTCTGTAAATCCAGCCGTGCGTGTGTAAACCACTGAGTTTCTTTTCTGCCTTCCGGTAACATTCCAGCTGCTCCGCAATCGCCGGCGTGAGCTCACCGTACTCGCTGCGCATCTGAAGGGCAAAATCAGCTGGATTCATATCGCTGTTTTGCGCCACTATATCGGCCCAGCCGGGAAATTCAAGAAGCGGATGTTTTGGGGATTCAGGCATTTTGGGTACAGTTATTTATCCGGACTCAGGAAAGTGGTGAAGTTTTCGGAATTGATAAAGCTCAGTTCTGCATCATAGTTATTCAGGAAAGCGCGTGGTTTTTTCTTTTTCGCTTTTGAGCTCCACTTGAATTCAAAAGCCAGCAGCTGCTGACCACGCTTCTCAACATAGTCCACTTCTGTCTGGTTTACGGAACGCCAAAAATACATACCCGCCCGTATTCGGTTGTTACCCAGCATCTTCATTCTTTCGCTTAACAAAAAGTTTTCCCATAAAGCGCCTTTATCCGTGCGCATATCCAGCGGGCTGAAGTTGCCAATTACCGCATTTCTAACGCCGGTATCATGAAAGTAGATTTTCTTCTTACGGCTCAGTTCATTCCTGGCATTGGTGCTGTAAGCCGGTAGTTTGAAAATCACAAAAGTTTTCTCAAGTAAGTCAATATAGCTCGAAACCGTATTTTTATCTGCGCCCACAATCTGCGAGAGCTCATTATAAGAAACTTCGCTTCCAATCTGCAGAGCCAGCGCCTGCACCAGTTTAGATAAAATTTCAGGCTTTCGTATTCCTTCGAAGCTAAGCAGGTCTTTGTATAAATAGCTGTCCGTGAGTTCGTAAAGCAGCTCCTCCTCTTCCCCAGGCGATGTAATTACCTCCGGATACATACCATAAACAACCCGGTTTTGGAGCTGTGCTTTGGCCTGTAAGTATCCTTCGTGTTCAGCCAGTTCTGCCCAGCTTAGCGGATAAAGATGATAATCACGTTTTCTGCCTGCCAGTGATTCCTTAAACTCGCTGGCTAAGTCAAGAGCTGATGAGCCGCTTGCCAACAGCTGCACTTCTTTAAAATTATCTGTAATCAGTTTCAGGGTGAGACCGATATTGCGAACCCTTTGCGCTTCATCTATGAAAATCAGTTTTTTCTCACCAATAACCTTTTTCAACTCAGCCAGATTCACATCCTGAAGCTGACTGCGAACAATAGGCTCATCACAATTCAGATTCAGCACCTCCGGCTGGTTTTCCACAACGGACTTCAAAAGCGTAGTTTTTCCTGTCTGTCTTGCGCCGAGTACTATTACGGCTTTACCAGAAAACAATGTTTTTTTGATTCGTTCGGTGAGGGTGCGTGCAATCATATCATGCTGTTTTATAAAGGCCTGTTCACCAAATATATACATTTTCAGTGAATATATTCACCAATTTATGCAATATTTAGTGATTATATTCACCAATTATATATGTTTTTGGTGAATACGTTCACCAAAATATGTCTTTTTCGGTGAATAGAATACTGCAAATAAAAAAGGCCGGCACCATACCGGGCCGGCCTTTCAGGCTAAAATCAGCTTAAACTAAATACAGTACTACTGAAGAATCAGCTTGGCAATCGTCTGAAGCTGCATGTTGGATGTACCCTCGTAGATCTTGCCAATTTTGGAATCGCGGAAGAATTTCTCAACCGGGTACTCCTTTACAAATCCGTAGCCACCGAATACTTCAACAGCCATTGAGGAGACGCTTTCAGCTACTTCTGAGGCGTAATACTTACACATAGCGGCTTCTTTCAGGAATGGCTGACCCGCAGTTTTCAATCTGGCGGCGTTGTACACCAGCAGGCGCGCCATCTCGATGTCGGTAGCCATACGGGCAAGCTGAAACTGCAGTCCCTGGAACTCGCTGATGGCTTTTCCAAACTGCTTGCGCTCTTTAGAATATTCCACGGCGGCGTTAAATGCACCCTGCGCAATACCAATCATCTGGGCGCCGATGCCAATACGGCCTTCGTTGAGGGTTTCCATGGCAATTTTGTAGCCTTTGCCAACTTCGCCCATCACGTTTTTAGCAGGCACTCGGCAGTCTTCGAATATGAGCTCGGTTGTGGAGCTGGCGCGGATGCCCAGCTTGTCTTCTTTCTTTCCAACCGAAAAGCCTTCGAAACCACGCTCAACTACAAATCCTGTAATGCCTTTGTAGCCGGCTTCCGGATTTACGTTGGCGAACACAAGAAAAATATCGGCTTCATTTCCGTTGGTGATCCACAGCTTGTTGCCATTCAGAATATACTCATCACCTTTTTTTTCGGCGCGGGTTTTCAGGCCGAATGCATCGCTTCCTGATCCAGCTTCCGAAAGCGCGTAGGCACCTACCGTATCGGTTGCCAGCCTTGGCAGGTAGGTTTCCTTCAGGTAGTCGCTGCCGAAGTTCAGGAAGGCGTTATTTACAAGCGTGTTCTGCACATCCATGAATACGGAGGTGGAAGCATCAACTTTTGCAATTTCCTCGATGGCCAGAACCGACATGAAGAAGGTTCCTCCACCGCCCTGATACTGCTCAGGGATTTCAATGCCCATCAGGCCCATTTCGAAGAACTGTTTTACGAGCTCAGGATCGAGTTTGGCCTCTTCGTCCATTTTATTAACGAGCGGTAAAACGGCGGTTTTGGCAAAGTCTGCAGATGCATCTCTGAGCATCTGTTCGTCTTCGGTAAAATGAGTTAGTGGCTTAAAGGTATTTTCCAAAGTGGTTTCCATAAAAACTGATGTTATCGTTAATAGTGTTGGATCTGCATCACCCATTATTCACCGCGAAGCTTATTTTCTAATACTATCGAATTCGCGGCCAAAGTGTATACAAATGAAATTTCACATTTTATGTGCTGAATATAACAGGATTGACCCGT
>Ga0207421_10003354_pt1 | contig 19125 bp, 7 predicted proteins | sample SodLakKL_010_SED_4_FD_187542 | JGI IMG/M metagenome (GOLD analysis project Ga0207421, IMG submission 187542) | Alkaline sediment microbial communities from Lake Tanatar, Kulunda Steppe, Russia - 8KL_010_SED (SPAdes) (version 2) | ecosystem: Environmental > Aquatic > Non-marine Saline and... | reverse complement strand
GTCATAGTTGAGTTCACATCCCGATGCTGGGGTGACAGAGTGGCTAATGTGACCGCCTGCAGAGCGGTTTTCCGGGGGTTCGAATCCCTCCCCCAGCTTTTTCTAATCAAACACTATATATAACTACTATTTTCTTGGGAATATAAATCTATATATTTTTGATTTATGCCCGTAACTTATAAATAATTTATGAACAAAGTACAGGGACGTTCACACCCCATCAAGCTAATATATTAAGGCCCCCTTTTATCAAAATTTGATTAGTAAATCTAAGTTACTTATATATAGGGACAGTGCACGTACATACATACCTTAGACAAAAAGGAGGAAATACAATTAACAAAAACGGAGCAAAGGTATGTGCTGCTGTTGGTTTGATGATCATACTGCTATCAGTAGTAGGTGCATTCGCCCAGAACCCCGCAGACATACCAGAAGAACAGATTGTATTGCTAAAGGATGAAGTGGTAGAAAGTTTTGATTCAGAATCTTTGGAAATATTAAAGGGATATGAAAACTACTCACTAGTAAGGATAAAAGCAGATCCAATGAATAGTGTCGAATTGTCAGACAGTGATATCGATTATTTACCGAAAAGAACAACCATCTCCGTAGGGGGAATGGAATTCGACTTTACCAAGAATATACCAGATATAACTAGTTCACTTCAAATAGATAGATATGAAGAGGGTACTTATGGTCAATATATCGTACACATGATAGGACCTATATCTTCTGAATGGGTATTGACTTTAGAAGAAAATGATGTAGAAATACTCAACTATGTATCAAATCACGCTTACAGGGTTAGAATGACACCGGAAACAGCACGCAACGTAGAAGACCATGATTTTGTCGATTGGGTTGGTATCTATCATCCGGCATACAAGTTAGAAAACGATTTAAAACCGGGTATGGTGGAGGTCAGAATCTTACCCGATACCTGTTCTGATTCGATTTTACAGATTAGAAATAGGATGAATTTACAATCGGTCACAGAAACAAGAGAAGGATCTTATATTATCACTGGTGAAGTTAGCTCAGAAAGGTTTCTAGATGATATCGCAAATATCAATGAAGTTGATTATGTTAGAACTTACATAGAACCTGAACTTCATGATGAGATAGCTACACAGCACATAGCTGGAGGTTCTTACTTTTTCGATGATGAAGATAACGATCCAGAAACGGCTTATCGAAAATACGGTGAATATGGCTCGTATATGAATCAATTAGGTTATACCGGTGAAGGTGTAGTAACTGCTGTGGCAGATACCGGTTTAGGTAATGGAACGGTCGGCGATTCAGGTCACCCTGATTTCACAGGTAGAGTTATCGGGGGGTACTCTTATTCAGGAGGTTGGGAAGACGGCCATGGTCATGGTACACACTGTGCAGGTTCAGTTGGTGGTAACACTCATAATGGGACTGGAGAAACTTTTTACAAAGATTATTACTCAGCTGTCGGTACTGCACCAGAAACAGAATTTTATGCTGTAAGGATCTTCAATTCAGCTGGTAGTTACATAGGACCTAGTAATATATATCATATTGTTCAAGTGGCTAAACAGGATGCAGACGCTTACATACATTCTAATTCATGGGGCGGCTCTGCTGGAGGTGCCTACGATTCTCGTTCAGCTTCCTACGACAGAGCTGTAAGGAACGCCGATCCAGATACTGATGGGAATCAACCTATGGTGATAACCACTTCAGCTGGTAATTCTGGTTCAGATGATTATACAATCGGAACACCGGCTACCGCTAAAAATGTTATATCAGTTGGAGCTACCGAGAGGTATCCCAACGATCCTGAAGTAGTGACTAGTTTTAGTTCTAGAGGATGGACTTCGGACAATCGTGTGAAGCCCGATGTAGTCGCCCCAGGTTCACAGATAAATTCTATGACACCTGATGGTGGTTACCAGACGATGTCAGGTACTTCCATGTCGAATCCAGCAGTAGCAGGTGCAGCAGCAACGGTAGTGGAGTGGTATGAGGTCAATCACGGTGTTAGACCCAGTCCTGCAATGGTCAAATCTCTTTTGATAAACACGGCAAACCCGATCGAAGGGAATACTCGTGGGTCTATACCGAATCAGGACGAAGGTTGGGGTATGGTAGACATATCGAAACTACAACGTCCTTTCGATGATCCTGTCCAGTTCTATCTTGAAGATCAAACGTCCGTGTTTACAGATAGTTTACAAGAAGATGAACACCTATTCACACCAGGTAGAGAAGGAGAACCACTGAAAATAAGTTTAGTATGGACCGATAAAGAAGCCCCTGGAGATACAGATGCGGCTCCCTCTTTGATCAACGATCTAGATCTTGAAGTTGAGTCACCTAGTGGAAAGATCTATAGGGGTAACGCTTTCGAAAATGACTGGACAAAGGCCGGAGAGAACACTATCTCAGATTTCGATAGGAGCGGAAACGGTCGGGATGATACCAACAATGTAGAGAATGTTTACATACATCCAGATGAAGTTGAATCTGGTCTTTATACGGTAAGAATAACAGCTCGAGAGATCGCCGGTGATGCTATAAACTTGGGTCATCCAAGTCAAGATTATGCTTTAGTAGCTTATAATGCCCTAGATGATATAGATGGAGAAGAGCCCACTATCTCATTACTAACCCCTGATGGCGAAGAATCCTTTGAAGTATCTGATGAAGAATACATAAATTGGGAAACCGAAGAAGGTGACGACCCCATAGATAGTATGCATCTATCATACAGTAGTAATGACGGTGTTTCATGGAATACCATCGAGAGTGGACTTGAAGATACAGGTAGTTATCTATGGACCATCCCAAACGTGGATAGTGAAAAATGTTTGGTCAGGGTTAGAGCTATCGACGAATCAGGTCGGGTTGGTGAAGATAAAAGTCAAGACACTTTTGAAATAACTGGAGATCCTCCTGAACCTGTTGATAACCTGACTGTTGAGTATTTCGGTCAAAGTATAGATGTTCTGAAAGATGATGACGTAGAAGAAGATGATCTGGGTTATATTACTGGTGAATCACATGAAGCAGCTAGTGACTGGGCTATCCGTCAGCATGGTGCTTCTTCTGGAGATAATTCTTGGGATTTTGGAGATGGTGAGTTCAATAAAGATCCTGATCATGGTATGTTGAGCTGGTTGATCACACCGGAAATATCCATCCCCTCGGATAGTGATATCGAGCATGGTGTTTATTTGACATTCGATCATTGGCGGGATTTCGGAGATAACGGAATGTATGATGGTGGTAACGTTAAAATTTCCACAGAAGGAGCAGATGGGCCATGGACACTTATCGTACCTGAAGAAGGTTATGATGGAACAATTCCTACTGCCTTCGGAAATCCACTCGGCGGCGAAGAAGCTTACGGCAGTTCTTCTGATTGGACAAAAGCAACTTTTGATATAACTGAATACATCGGTGAAAACGTTCATATCCGTTGGGATGCCGGTACCGAAGCCTGGGAGGGCTTAGAAGGTCCGGGATGGCGTGTAGATGATATCTACATCGAAGCTTTAACGGAAGATGAAGGTACTGAACACAACCTTTTAACATGGGATTGCAGTCCAGATGATCCTGAAGAAGTAGACAAGTATAATATATACCGATCTGAAGATGCATCTGGTCCATGGGATGAATCAACCCATATAGATTCTGTTGAGGCTGATAATTCATCATGTTACGAATACATCGACAGTGAAAAAGGTACTGTAGATGACACTGATTGGTGGTATGTGGTTCGCTCAGTCGGTGAAAACGGTCTAGAGGAAAGTAACGTTGATGCTGTAACGGTGAATGAGGAACTAGAAACTACAGAGATAACTTTAACCAAAGATGAAAACTCCGATGGATGGAATTTTGTTTCCTTAACTCTCATACCATCTGATGATTCTTTAGAAGCCATCTTAAATGATCCCGATATCGGGATATCAGGTAGCTATGATAGAGTCATGTACTATGATGCTTCTTCTGAGAAATGGCTGTCCTATATGCCAGACAGAGAAGAACATTTCAACGACGATTTTAACTGGGATATAACTATGGGTGTTTGGGTCCGTATGATCAGTGACGATGTTTTAACTGTTGAAGGTCGTTTGCCATCGGAGACCACTATAACGATATATTCCGGTTGGAATATGGTGAGTTATCCGAGTAGTGAACCAGGAAAAGGTGTTCCAGATAGTGTTTCCCAAATTGGTTATTTCGATGGATCTAAAGAATACAATATAGCATATACTGAGGATGTTGATACCTTTGAATTCCAACCTGGAAAAGGATACTGGATCTACAATGAAGAAGAGTTCGAGTGGACTGTAGAATACTAATACAATAGGGACCACCCATCCCTTTATATTTTATTTACCACTTTAAGACTGATCATTTTTGAAAAGGATAATTCTTTAGGTCTGTCATATTCGAATGAGATACAGCCGATTCTGAATTATTCTGAATTCTCATCTCAATAACATCCGTGTTTTCTTTACCTAAATGAGATATATGCAGATTATCTGGTTCCTTTAAATTATCAGAAGGATCAAGTTTTCTCATATCATTTGATTCATCCGACACTAAGGCTTTTTTAACCCTTTCTACGAATTTCTTCTTATCTAGATGAGAGAAATCGATGACCTTACCATTGATTATCATAAAAACGGGAACAGAAAATAAAGGTGAAAGGTTTCCTGAATCTTCGAATGATACATTGACCTTAAGCGTTAAACTATCATTTAGTTCCCTAATGATCTCTAAAAGTTCTCTCATTTCCTTTACACAAAAAGGTGAAGAGGAATTACAGAATACGAGCAGCTTGTCTTTATCCCTATTGTCGATATGTATGTTCACGGGCTCAGAAATTGTTCCATATTCTTCTTTTAATGGATAAAAAAGCAGCATATCGCTCTTGGAAACTTTCTGGAAACCATATCTCTTGTAGAACTCAATATTTCCATCTACATTTGAATTAGAGAATGTATATGTTACCAAACCTTTAGCGATCTCAGAATCGAAGAATGATTTTGGGTCTTTAAATTCTCTTATAGTTCCTTCTAAGAGTTTTTTTCTAATATTATTACTGTCACCATTTTCCTTTATAAACATAGACTTGATCTCTACCACTTTGTTTTTTGGTTTCGGAACGTATTGTATGTACCCCAAAACCTTTGACCCTTGAATTGCTAATTTACCTATAGAGTCATATCTTTTTAGGTTCTTCCTCATCCACTGTTTCCATAACGTATTTCCTTCTATGAACAGTGGATCATTCGATCTTTCTTTCGGTATACAAAGCTCATCTAGAGTATCTAGACTCTCCTCATCGATATCTTTTATATCGATATGATCTTTTATCATGCTTATGCCTCCCTCAAATCTACCCCAAGTAATATTATGAATTGAAGCACCCCCTTATATAGTTAATCATTTTTTTAACTTTATAAATTCAAAGAGAATAAATAACTAGTTTTAGAAATAATTAAAAAGAGAAAAGGGTTTTTCTCATATTTATTAGTTGAAAGTCTTGTATTTTGCCACAGTAACAACCACTTGTGAGGTATTCACGTTTTCTTCAGGTGTTTCGAAAGTGACTTGTTCTCCCATTCTCAACTGAACGTGCTCGTATTGTCCATCTTCAAGTTCAACTAGATAGTATCCCGGTTCTAGTTTGATGGATATATACCACCCGTTATCACCTGTAAATCCAGTATCGACCTGATCACCTTTTACACCATATTCATCGGATTCATATATTGTGACGACTACCCCCATCGTATTACATTCAACATAAACGTCTATGCTAGTCATCTTGTATTCTCCGAAATTAACCACCACATCTTTACACCGTAGCTCCACGTGGACTTCACGATCTGTTGTGTGTATCCAATCGCAGCACGGTTTGACCTGTTCCACTATATAGTGGCCGGGTTCTAGATATTCAAAAGTGTAGTATCCATGGTTATCCGTGAAGGTGTTTCTCATAGCCCATATGCCGAGCTTGTTACCGTCTTCATCGGCTTTCCATAAAGCAACTTCTCTTCCTTGAAGTGGCATGTCTCCATTCTTCGGTTCGAAGGTACCATTCATAGTGAAATCGTAGAATTTGATACCCGTTATGTTTAGGAAAGGATGATTACCAAAGTTACGATTTATTTCGTCCTCAGGTCCAAGTTCTACTTCGTAGTATGTTGATGTAGTGTTGTACCATCCCTCTTTCAATTCTTCTTCGACAATGTAATATCCCGGTTCGAGGCATGTGAACGCGTAGTATCCGTTTTCATCGGTTTCGGTTGTCATGGATGGTTCAGTCTCACCTTCTCTGTATAGATGGATTGTCCATCCTTCTAACGCCGGTTCTTCGTCATCCCATACACCGTTCATGTTCCAATCGCAGAACTTGTAACCCGTTATGTTACCGCCTCTCACGTTACCGAACCATAGATCGACTGGTTCTCCAGGGTTTACTTCTATGAACTGGATTTCATCAGTTGTTAAATACCAACAATCATCTTCTCTAAGGACCTCTTGTACTGCATAATATCCAGGCTCTAGGTTATCGAACAGTATGTATCCGTTTTCGTCAGTGGTTCCTGTTCTGATACTCTCACCTAAATCTTCATCTTCTGTAGTATTCCATAGATTGAATTCCCAGCCAGCCAGCATCTCCTCTCCGCAATCCCATGTTCCGTTCATGTTCCAATCGTAGAACTTGTAGACTTCTAAAGCACCATATTCGATATTACCGAAGTAAACTTCCCAATGGTCTCCTGGTCCTAAATCGTACTCTTGCATCGTTTCAGTCGTTGCTATCCATCCCACTGGAACTTCCTCAGTTATCCTATAGTACCCAGGTTCATAGGTGTCACTAAGAATTCCGAAAACTTCTATGTCAAAGTCAACCTCAACACCACTATCGAGATCTCCGAATACGTTGAAATCTACTCCCATTTCATCTAGTAGGTAATCTCCAGCACCTGGATCATATATTCCGTCCATGTTTGTATCGTAGAACTTGTATATCGTTATCTGTGCATCTTCCTCTTCGATCATGGCATTACCGAACCAGACTTTAGGACTATCACCTGGACTGAGATCTATATACTGTATCATATCAGTTGTATTTATCCAACCATCTTGAGGTATCTCCTCAACTGCGTAATGCCCAGGTAATAAGTTTTCGAATGTGTAACAACCACAAGGACCAGTTTCGTTCTTATCTAGTACTGTATCAAGTTGTCCATCAGTTACATTCCACAGTTTGAATTCCCAGCCAGGCAGCATCTCTTCATCGTCATAATTTCCGTTCATGTTCGTGTCGTTAAATTTGCATACGGTGATGTTACCATATCTAACGTTACCAAACACAATGTTATGCTGTACTCCTGGAAGAACTTCAACATCTACTACCTTTTTTGTAGTGTTGAACCATCCCTCTGGTAATTCTTCTACGACTGTGTATTGACCGGGGATCAGATTTCTGAAAGAGATCCTTCCCTCTATTTCTTCACCGGTGGTTCCTGATAACTCTTCGCTTACTGTGAAATACACACCGTCTACAAGCGGTTCACCAGTTTCCCATTTCCCATTCATGTTCAGATCATGGAATTTGGTTATGATTATACGGCCGTACTGTGAATTCCCGAAATAGATATCAGTATTCTCTCCAGCTTTTACTTCAACGGTGAAATTGGTGGCTGTAGTGTTGAACCATCCATCTTTCAATTCTTCTTCAACAACATATACACCGGGCTTCAGGCTTTGGAATAACACTTTTCCGTTTTCATCGGTTTCGTTCGATTCGATCCAGTTCTCCTCAGAATCCATCAGATGTATAGTCCAACCATCTAACAACTCATCTACGTCGGAATCATATATCCCGTCCATATCTTTGTCATAGAACTTGTATACGGTGATATATCCATATTCTGAATTTCTGAAAGAGACTTCAGTTGTCTCTCCAGGTTTTACTTCAACGGTAAAATTCGTCGCTGTAGTGTTGAACCATCCATCTTTCAATTCTTCTTCAACAATATATACATCGGGTTTCAGGCTTTGGAATAGAACCATTCCATTTTCATCGGTTTCGTTCGATTCGATCCAGTTTCCCTTGGAATCCATCAGATGTATCATCCAACCATCTAACAACTCATCCCCATCTTCTGGATTGTACTCACCTGTACCTTTTACGTCGTAGAATTTGAAAGCAGTGATATTACCATATTCAGAATTTCCGAAATAGACTTCTTTATTCATATCAGTTTTCACTTCGACTGAGAAATAATCTGATGTGGTGTTGAACCATCCCTCTTTCAATTCCTCCTCAACAAAATATAGTCCAGGATCTAGTCCTCGGAATACCGCCATTCCATTTTCATCGGTTTCATTTGAATCGATCCAGTTCTCATCAGAATCCATCAGATGTATAGTCCAACCATCTAACAACTCATCTACATCTGGATCATATATCCCGTCCATCTCTTTGTCATAGAACTTGTATACCGTGATATCTCCTGTTTCATCGATCTCTTTATTGATAAATAACACTTCTTCATGTTCACCAGACTTTAATGTTACATCAAATGATGTAGATGTTACATTTTCCCATCCATCTTCAACTATTTCTTCAACGACATAATCCCCGACTTTTAGTTCGTCGAATATCACTTTTCCATCTGAATCTGTTTCCTCCGTGTTTACGATCGTGTGCTTTTCACCGTCTTCTGTAGTATTCCACAAATTGATCGTCCATCCATCCAATCTTGTTCCATCTTCATCCTCTTTGTAGGCGGTGATGCTACAATACTGTGCGTTTCCAAAGTGCATCGTTACATCCTCGTCATCATCAACGAAAAATGTCTCATCCAAATCATCAATCTCTTCGCCTTCATTTGTCCCTCCTTCTATGGACGTTCCTCCAGTGAAATACCAACCATCTTTTAAGGTCTCTTCAACCTTAAAATGAAAGTCCTTATCCTCTCTTTCGGGTTCTAAATCCTCTACAAACATATTGTCGCAGTCAATAAATACCAGATAACCTGTTTCATTGGTGGTTCCTTCGCCTATCTTCACCCAAGGAGAAGTTCCGGGTTCCTGTTGTCTTTTACCTTTTTGATAGATTTCAAAGTCCCAACCCTCTAAACCGTATTCACCTTGATCTGGTTCGTATATTCCGTTACCGTTCAAATCATGGAACTTAAAAATCGTAATTTCCCCATGATATCTGGGTTGACAAGTCTCTACTGTGAGAACCGGTTCGATTTCTGGTCCTTCATCTTCTCCAACTGAAGATCCTCCATCTCTCGATGAAAATCCTATCATTATGCTACTGATAATAAGTCCGATGACGATCATCAGTGCTATTATATTTTTTTTCAAATTTTTCACCCTAAAATTAGTATGGGTATAATACTATATATACTTAATGATTTCTATTTAGAAATAAAATAACTATATAGTATTTAAAAAATGATGTTGAACTAAAATTAAAAAAAGGAAAGGGTTTTTTGTGTTCATACTGCCTTATCTGTATTAGTTGAAATGTGTATTTTTAGCTTCTATGGCCGCTATTTGCGGTGTCTCGTTTTCTTCAGGTGTTTCGAAAGTGACTTGTTCTCCCATTCTCAACTGAACGTGCTCGTATTGTCCATCTTCAAGTACGACTAGATAGTATCCTGGTTCGAGATTTTCAGAGATATACCATCCATGATCTCCGGTGTATCCAGATTCAACATAATCTAATTGATCACCATATTCATTGGATATGTAAATCGTTACTCCTACACCCTCTGTATTACATTCTACATAAACGTCTATGCTAGACATCTTGTATTCTCCGAAGTCAACTACCACACCTTCACATCGTATCTCTACGTGCACCACACGATCTGTAGTGTGTATCCAATCGCAGCATGGTTTGACCTGTTCCACTATATAGTGACCAGGCTCAAGGTCTTCGAATATGTAATAACCGTGTTCGTCAGTGTATGTAGTTGATAATGGTTTATCTCCATACTTCTCACCGTCTTCAACTGCCCAAAGTTGGATTTCTCTCCCTCTTAATGGGATATCACCCATCTTTGATTCGAATTCTCCACTCATGGTGAAATCGTAGAATTTGATACCAGTTATGTCGTGGTGTCTATAATTCCCAAAGTTAAACCATAATTCGTCCTCAGGTCCAAGTTCTACTTCGTAGTATGTTGATGTAGTGTTGTACCATCCCTCTTTCAATTCTTCTTCGACAACGTAATATCCCGGTTCGAGGCATGTGAACTCGTAGTATCCGTTTTCATCGGTTTCGGTTGTCATGAATGGTTCAGTTTCACCTTCTTTGTATAGATAGATTGTCCATCCTTCTATTGGTGGTTCTTCGTAATCCCATTCACCGTTCATGTTCCAATCGCAGAACTTGTAACCCATTATGTTACCGCCTATCACGTTACCGAACCACACTTCTTCGGTCTCTGCGGGTTCCAAATCAACAAATTGGATCAAATCAGTTGTTGGATACCAACAATCATCTTCTCTAAGGACCTCTTGTACTGCATAATATCCAGGCTCTAGGTTCTCGAACAGTATGTATCCGTTTTCGTCAGTGGTTCCTGTTCTGATAACATTACCTAAATCTCCATCTGTAGTATTCCATAGTTTGAATTCCCAGCCAGCCAGCATCTCCTCTCCGCAATCCCATGTTCCGTTCATGTTCCAATCGTAGAACTTGTAGACCTCGATATCACCATAGTCGATATTACCGAAGTAAGCTTCCCAATGGTCACCCGGTCCTAAGGTTCTATCCTGCATCGTGTCAGTCGTTGCTATCCATCCTTCTGGAACTATCTCAGTTAATCTATAGTATCCCACTTCATAGAGTGCATTGTGCGTTCCGAAAACTTCTATGTCAAAGTCAACCTCAACACCACTGTCGAGATCTCCGAATACGTTGAAATCTACACCCATTTCATCTAGTAGGTAATCTCCAGCATCTGGATCATATATTCCATCCATATTTACATCGTAGAACTTGTATATCGTTATCTCTGGCAATTCATAGTTTCCGAAGTTGATTAATTGCTTTGGACTGCAGCAGTTCAATTCTATTGTCTTAGAGGTTGCAGTGGTGTTTCTCCATCCATCTGGTAATTCTTCAGCTACGGTATACGTTCCTATGCCAACTTCAAAGAAGTAATATCCATTATGATCGGTGTAGGTTGTATCTAGGAGATCTCCATCTTCATCATAGAGTCGTATTTCCCAGCCTTCGAGAACCCAATCCGTTTCTGGATCAAATTCTCCGGTCATGCTGTAATCATAGAACTTGATACCGTAGATATTTTTGTATTGGCAGTTTGCAAAGTCTACATATACTGTTGTTTCGGATTCAACAGTTACTCCTACTACCTCATCAGTTATAGGATACCATCCCTCTTTCATCTCTTCTTGAACGAAGTATTCTCCAGGTGCGACACAGAAAGAGTATTCACCTGAGCTGTCAGTATACGTAGTATCTATTACAGTTCCAGGCTCTCCATCAACGTTGGTCCATAGGTTGATCTGCCATCCACTTACCGGCATGTCTAGACCGACATCGAATTCACCATCACCTTCTACATCGAGGAACTTCATACCTTCGACCCTACCGCCACGGACATTCCAGAACTCTACTGTATATTCTCCACCACGTTCTACATATACGTATTGAAGCATATCAGTCATGTTTATCCAGCAGTATTCATCCTCTTCAACTTCAGGTAATATTTCCTGAACTATGTAATGTCCTGGATCTAAATCTTCCCAAGTATACGTTCCTTCAGTAGTTGTAACAGGTTCTCCGATTTTTTCTACAGGCTCTTCGTCTTCGTTAGCTTCCCATAATTGGAAATACACTCCGTCCATCAAGTTTTCTGTTGCCCAATCGAATTTGTAGACAGTTATATCTCCTGGTATTTCTTCATTTATGAAGTATACATGATGTTCTTCTCCCGGGCCTAATTCGACATACTGTTGTAAACAAGTGATGTTCTCCCAACCTTCCTTTAATGTTTCTTCGACGTAATATTCTCCCATTTCAAGCCCTTCAAAGATTATTTGTCCATCATCATCGGTTTCTCCAGAGTCTAAGTAATTCATGTTCGAGTCCATTAACGTGATGTACCAGCCTTCCAAAGGTTCTTCTAGTTCATTGAGCTTGGTTACAATTATATCACTGTATTCTGTATTCCCGAACTCAACCATTGCTGGATCTCGAAGCCAGAATGAATGTTCTACATAATGATCGTATTCTTCCTCGTCGTCGATAACCATCAAGGAGTTTCCTAGTAGCTCTTCTTCCATGTCATACTCTTCACCTAGATAATGAGCAGACCCTGTATTATACCATCCTTCTGGTAAATATTCTCGAACTTTGTAATGTCTACCTGCTTCATAGTTTTCGAAGAATGCTAAACCGTCCTCGTTTGTAGTAGCAGTTGCTAAATATCCCCACTGTGTTCCGTCTTTTCTCCAGAGTTCAAAATCCCATTCTTCTATTGGTTCATCTATCTCTTCTTGGTACTTACCATCACCATTGATATCATAGTATTTTAGTACAGTTATGTTATGTGTTTCTGTACTATCGGCTTCCTCTATCAAGAAAGCGCTGTTTATCACTGCGATACCAATCCCCATACTGCCTATCACGAGTAAACTCGCTAACAGCAGTATTATTCCCTTTTGTTTCATGCTTATCACAATTTTCTATATATTACTCGCAAGTATATATACTTTATTAATTACTATATAGTTATTTTAATTGTTTATATAGTTAGGAGTTGAATTTATATCCTCTGTCTATCCTATTGGAGAAAAAAGCTGAAAATTCAACTAATTAGAACATAAATTGAAAAGGAAAATGATATTTCTGATGGCCCTCATGGGTGTTTTTTTCTCAACTTCCTTAATTTTTTATTTCTACTTTTACTTCTAATTTTTTTGAATTTTTTACCATCCTTTGTCAACCTGATCTTAGCTTTGGGGAATTCTCCCTTTTTCCGAAGATAAGATCTATAACTTTCAGATATCAATGAACCTAGTATCCAAGTGAGTCCAAGGATCACTAGATTTATAGACCACATACCTATAAAAACTGAGATGAAATAATTCTGATATTCAATATTGGTCATCAATGTAGAGAGATCAGCTGTTCCCTCAGTAGGGAAAGGTGTTTTTACTATGAAAAGGTATGCGGGACCAAGGGAAGGCCAAAATAAGAAAACTCCTTTCAGCCACGTAGGCCAATTTTCCCATTTAATATTTCGAGATAAATGTAAAAGTCCTAGTTTTAATTTCATCTATTTTCGACCCCTACTAAATATGTTCAAACCCATATTTAAATCTATTTAATCGGAGATGGTGTAATGCCTGTTTAACCGCCTTCTCCATCACGGACCTAAAATTCGTTTGGAACTCTTTTAGATTTCTCATCTCCCAAATATCTTATCGAACCAACTCTTCTTTTTCCTGGTTATTTTCTTCCCAAAACGATCGTTTACCCGTAAAAGTATCATCATTATGGCGATGGAGATCAGAATTATTAGGATCAAGATTCCAGAGTATTTTGATAAGAAATCGGCTATTTTAGAAGTGCTCTCTTCTTGAACATCCTGATTACCCTCATCGATCTCGTCGTCGATTGTTGAATCATCATCTTGAGGTATTTCTTCTTCCTCTACGGTGACGGTTTCGTTAAGGTCTCCAAAGGATATCAAATATTCTCCCGGTTCTGTACATTGATAAACGAACTGCAGATCATTTCTATCTGATATGGATAGAGTTTCTACCACGACACAGTCTATAAGGATTTCAATAGATCCTTCAACATCTCCGATATTCTCTGCACCGACTGAGATAGTGATGTTCAAAGGGGCTTCCCCAATCACAGGATCGACAATCAATATTAGATCTACAGGAGTAAATTCTATCAAATCTATTGGTTCAACGGTCAGATTTACGTGACCATCTATATCTTCATAATTACCAGTCACAGTCCATTCGCCAGGATTCTCCGAATTGTATACATTATCTGTCCAGTTACCGCCTGACCCAGTTTCAACAAACCAGTTTACATATTCTGTAACATCCCCTATCCGGTTATCATGTTTATCATAAGCGATAGCAGTGTACGCCTGAGTTTCACCAGCTGTGATCGTTGATCGATCAGGTTTTATGACCAAATATTCCACTTCACCCGGATTAACGGTTAGGTATGTTGTAGCTGTGAAATCTTCAAATTCAGCGTTTATGGTCCAATTCCCAGATGTTTGAGAATTGTATACATTTTCTTCCCAATATCCACCACCTTCAGGTTTCGATGACCAAACTGCCCTCGATGTCACAACTTCCACTTCGTTACCTAAATGATCGTAAGCGATAGCGGTGTACTCTACACTGGTTCCGGCCTGTATGATAGAATTTGTAGGCTCGATATCGATATGGTCTATAGGCCCTGGTTTCACTGTTAGTTCAGCATAATCTGTAATCGTATCGTAAAGACCAATAACGTACCATGTTCCAGCATTGGATGATGTGTAAACTCTACCTCTTGAAGAGGTATGCCATTTTCCGCCTGCACCTGACTCTACAACTAAAATACTTGAATGGGTAACATCACCAACCAGGTTACCGAACTCATCATAGGCTAAAACATTGTACAACTGTGTTTCACCTGCGGTGATCTCAGAATTGCTTGGTGATGTTTTTATTGAATCGATGGGACCTGGTTCAACTGTTAATTCAGCGTTTCCTATGATCTCTCCATACTTTGCGATTATCTCCCAAGTACCAGCTTTTTCCGTTGTAATCTTGTTATCGGTCCATGTGGATACGCCTATATTATCTGACCAAATTATTTCAGAGGTGACGTTTCCAATTCTGTTACCGAATTCATCGTAAGACACCACTGTGTATGATTGTGCTTGTCCAGCATCGATGGTTGATTGCTGCGGGGAAACGACTATAGAATTAGGCACTCCATGATTAACATAGAATTCGTCAAACCTTTCTATCCCCTCTATAATAACTACAACGGTGTAGTTCTCAGCTATCGTTAGATTATACCAAGTCTTCTCTGCATATCCTCCTGTAAATTTCAGCTTTTCAGTAAGATTACCACCGTCATCAATCAAGATCGTTACATCATATTCACCATCTATGTAATTACCATACTTATCTACAGCATCATGTAATTCGATAATTAGATCTTCACCGGCCGTGATGCTTTCCACAGACACTTGGAAGTCAAAGATAACTGTTGTGTTCACCAAGAAGCTATGGACGCGAACAACACCATGGATGTTGACTTCAAAAGTATATTCACCAGCTTCTGTTATATCAGTCCAAAAGTAATTTGCTGTGCCCGACTCGAAAAGAAGTTCCTCTGTGATCTTTTCACCGTTAATATCTATTGTAACTTCACAATCCCCTTCCATTAGATTTCCAAATTCATCTTCTGCATTGTATATATTTATGTTCGGTGTTTCACCAGCTAAAATATCATCTACATCAATTTCAAAATCAATTACCTCTCCGATATCTACAAAGAAAGTATAAATTTCATTTATTTCGCTTATGATAACTTCAACAGTGTATTCATCGGAGGTGGTTATAGGTTCCCAAATATATTCAGCACTTCCTGTATCAAATTCTAGGATATTTTCACTCATCATACTGTCAATTTTAATCGTAACATTAAGGGTACCATTTATCGAGTTACCGTATTCATCTTTAGCATCATATATCTCGATTACTGGTTTTTCACCGGCTGTAATATCGTCTACAAAGATTCGGAATTCGATTATTTTTGTATTATGGACAATGAAATTGTCACTATTAACCACTCCATTAATGTTGACTTCGACAACATACTCTCCTGATCTTGTTAAATTATTCCAAGTGTAATTCAGGCTCCCGGACTCTAGATATAAATTTTCTATAACTTTGTCGTTATCCATCCTTATGGAGACATTGTACCCCCCTTCTAGAAGATTCCCATATCCATCGACAGATCCATAAATCTCTACGACTGGCTTTTCTCCAGCAGAGATGTTACGTACTCTCACATTAAAATCATATGCATTTCCACTAAACACCTGGAAGGCATCATATCTTGTTAAATCGTCTATAGTGACTTCGACGACATATTCTCCAGTTTTTGTTAAACTGTTCCATAGGAATGTAGCGTCACCTGAATCAAAATCCAGCTCTTCAATAGTGGATTCATTGTCGACCTTTATCTCTACAGTATGATCACCCTCAAGCAGATTACCATATTCATCCTCCACGTTGTATATCTTTATAACGGGCTGTTCCCCCGCAGTGATATTATTTATTAAAATTTGGAACTCATCAGTATATGTTATATGAACATGGAATGTATCCGTTCTAATTACATCACCGATGTCTACTTCACCGACATAATCTCCAGCAGTTTCTAAGGCGTTCCAAACATGTTCAGAACTACCATTTTCAAAAGTTAAAATAGTATCTTCGCTAACACCATCTATCGTTATCGAAACTAAATACTTCCCATGAACTCTGTTATCAAATTCATCGACAGTATTATAAATTTCAATAGTCGGTTGTTCTCCAGCAGATATGTTGTTTATTAAAACATTAAAATCATGGATGTTTCCATTTGAAACTACAAAAGAATCAGTTCTCGTAACTTCATCTATAGTTACTTTAGCAGTGTATTCCCCGGTCTTTGTTATAGTATTCCAAGTGTAATTAGCCACTCCGGATTTGAAGTATAACTCTTCATTAATATTTTCGCTATCGATCTCCATTACGACACTATGATAACCCTCCAATGAATTCCCATGTTCATCCTCTGCATCATATATCTGAATAACAGGCTGTAGTCCTGCGGTGATATCATCGACTGAGATGGCGAAATTTCCAGTATCAGAAGTATCAACATAAAAAGAGTCTGTTTTAGTTACTTCATCTATAGTAACCTCTGCAGTAAACTCTCCAGCTTTCGAGATGGGATCCCATATATATTCGGTATCACCCGATTCAAAGAACAAAGTCTCTTCCTTTGTAACATCCTCTATTGTAATATTAACTAGATACTCCCCATAGAGATCATTCTCATACTCATCTTCAGCGTCATGGATCTCGATCAATGGTTGTTCCCCAGCTGAGATATCGCCGACTGAGACCTCAAAAATATATGCCTCACCTGAAAATACTGAAAAAGTATCGATTTCTATTACTTTATCTATAGTAACTTCAGCTATGTACTCATCAGCATCTGTTAAAGTGGTCCAAGTATAATTCACAGCTCCTGATTCAAAATATAACTCTTCAGTAATTTCATTTCCGTCGATCTCAATAGCTACCGTATAATCTCCTTCCATATGATTTTCATACTCATCAACGGCATAATAGATCTGAACAACCGGGTTTTCACCTGCAGTGATATTTTCCACCGAAACCGCGAACTCAACGATCTCAGAAATATATACGATAAAGGAATCGCTTCTAGTTACTTCGTCAATAGTAACCTCAGCCGTATATTCCCCAGCTTTTAATACTGGATCCCAAACGTAAGATGCCTTACCATTGCCAAAAGTAAGAGTTTGATTTTTGGTATTGTCATCGATAGTTATAGAAACGTCATACCTCCCTTTGAGTGAGTTATCATGTTTATCATGAGCGTCATAGATCTCGATCAATGGTTGTTCACCTGCAGGTAATTTTTCCACTGAAACTTTGAAATCTATTGCATTATTTGATAGAACCAAGAATGAATCAGTTTTCGTCACAGAATCAATGGTAATATTTGCATCGTATTCTCCGGTTTTATTTATCGGGTCCCAAGTATATTCAGCATCACCATCTGCAAAAGTAAGATTTTCTGCGACAGTTGTATTTTGGATCTCTATGAGGACTTTATTTTCTCCTTCAAGCAATTCACCGTGCTTATCGACAGCCTCATAGATATCTATGATCGGAGATTCACCTGCAGTGATATTCTCTACGGACACGTTGAACCCGGTCAAATCTAAAAGCATATCGCTGTATATCCAGGGATAGTTATCCTGATTATAATCGAACATATATGGTTCATAACCGATCCCGTCGCCTCTATTTTCCCCATGGTAATCTGACCAATAATTTCCTCCCTCACCATCTTCAGCTGGATCACCTGCGTCCCAATCATTTTCTCCATTATCGTAGGCTTGGTTTTCATTGCTAACTATTTCATTTCGGAACAATATATTGTTGTTAGAATCTGTAAGATTGAGTCCATTTTTGTTGTAAGATATGTTGTTATCACAGATATAATTATTATCAGATAGTAATAGATCCAGCCCTACATTATTCTCTACGAATGTGTTATTTAGAATTAAAGTCTCATGAGTATTACGTAATCCCAAACCATGGTCATTTTTAACGAATTGAATATTTTCTATAATACAGTCAATCGTTGGTATAATATCGCCCATATCGGTACCACCCACTAATATACCAAAACCTTTGTCAACTTCATCTATTGTTGAGTTTTTTACGGTAAAACCACTTAAATGAGTTCTATTTGCCTTCACCGTTATCACAATGTTTTCTCCCATACCATCAACGATTGTTTCATCGGTTCCATTGCCGATCAATATAAGCGGTTTATCGATGGTAAAATTTTCTTTATAGGTACCACTCCATAAAAGAATAGTATCTCCTTCATCCGCACCATCGATAGCGGCCTGAATACTTTCACCTTCCTTTACAATTATATGATCTTCATTATTGAAGATTTCTTCTTGAATTGCCACCCCTGTCCAACTTGCTGACACAAAAATGAAACTAGTTATCAACATAATTGATATTACAGCGGCTATAAATTTACTTCTGCTAATATGATCACCCTATTCCAAAGATAGGTAAGAATTTACAAGGATTTTAACCTTTCGATTTTTTTAGGGTTAAATTTTGAGCGTGATAACAGATCGATAGTATCATTAAAAACCAAGCTGAATTTTTTAATAAAAAAAAAGAAAAAATTTCAGAGACCTAGAGCGTCCATCAAGTCCATCTCGTGCTCCTGTTCGGTGACCAAGATCTGTCTTATAGTTTCAGCGGTAGCGT
>Ga0207421_10003352_pt1 | contig 19127 bp, 14 predicted proteins | sample SodLakKL_010_SED_4_FD_187542 | JGI IMG/M metagenome (GOLD analysis project Ga0207421, IMG submission 187542) | Alkaline sediment microbial communities from Lake Tanatar, Kulunda Steppe, Russia - 8KL_010_SED (SPAdes) (version 2) | ecosystem: Environmental > Aquatic > Non-marine Saline and... | reverse complement strand
GGCCCCGCTGCTCGAGGTCCGCGGCTTCAGCGTCTTCGGGGACGTCAACGTCCGGCAGTGACTCGGCCGGGGCGCCCGGGCCGAGGGCACCCTCACCCGGCCCGGCTCGTGGCCTCCGCCGGGCTCCGCGCCGCGCGCCCTAGTGGCCTCCGCCGCCGCCACCGCCCGCGGCCCCACCACCTCCGCCCCCGCCTCCACCGCCGCCACCACCCGCGGCTCCGCCGCCTCCAGCTCCGAAGAAGCCGCCTCCGGGCCCGGCGTGACCGAGGGACCGCTCCCTCGGTGGCCGCTGACTCAGCAACGTGCTTGCGACCTTCGCGAAGCGGCTGACCTGCTCACCGAGCGCGGTGATGTCGCCGGCGGGCGCGCCGAGATGGCGAGCCTCGAGGTCGATGTCTCGCGCCGCTCCTGACATCGATGCGAGACGCCGAGTCCAGCGCTGCTCGCAGCCGAACGCCACGGCGTAGGGCAGGTAGGCGGCGAAGAGCAGCTCGCGCGCGGCCGACGGCAGCGGTGAACCCTCGTCCGCGGCGAGGAACGCCTCGAAGGCGTCGGCCTCCGCGCGCAGCCTGGCGCCCTCGCGGGTGCGCCTCGGCAGGAGGCGGGCCAGCGGCAGGGCGGCGAGCCCGACGAGGCCCACGGCGGCGAACACGAGCCCCTCCCTGCCGTCGATCCAGTCGTTGGCGACGACGCCCGCGAAGCCGAGCGCGGCGACGGCGTAGGCCCCCCGGTGCCACCATTGCCGGGCCTGCGCCGGCGCGTATGCGAAGAGCCCCCGATCGGCGGCGTCACGACCGAGGGCGTGCTCGACCCGGTCGACGCACTCTGCGAAGCGGCCCTTGCCGCGGCTGGCAAGGGTCACGGCTGTGCGGAAGCCGTCGCCGGGCTCGACGTCCGGAGCCCCGTCGAGCACGCCGGCGAGCGAGGCCCCCGCGAGGGCTTCGACCTCGGCGACGGACCGGGTGGCTCCCGCGGGCGTGAGGACCCGGTGGCCCGGCGGCCGCGCGCCGGCGCCCTCCGGCGGCTCGGCGCCCTGCGCGACGCCCTCGAGCACCCCGCTGCCGAAGAGACCGCGCAGGACCTGCTTCTCGAAGGCCAGCAGCGGATCGTCGACGTTGACGGTGCGCACGAGCCGCCAGTGCGCGGGACCGTCGTCGGTGACCTCCTCGATGCGGAGGTGGCCGCGCAGCGCGAGGTCGACGATCGTCGCGGGGACGCTGCGATCCTCGAGGCGGCGTCGCTGCAGGAACCGCAGTTGGGCGGGGCGCAGCTCCTGCGGTGGCCGGTTGACTACGCCGGTGGGTCGCCCAGCCCCCGCGGGATCGCGGGTGCGGAGCGCAAGCAGGGCGAGGGCGGCCAGCACCACCCCGACGGCGAGCGGCGCTCGGTGGCCGCTGGCGTCGAGCGTCCGCGCGAGTCCCGGTGCCGGCTCGAGGATCGGGTCGGCGACCTCGACGGCCCCGGACGGCAGGGCGACGACGACGTCGAGCTGCTGCCCCGGGGCAAGCGACCCGCTCTCGAAGGTCGCGGCGGTGCCGTCGACCTGGGTGTTCGCGCACGGGATCTCAGTGGCCGCTGAGCCTTCGTGACAGTGCGCCTCGAGGAGCTCGACGGGCGCGGAGACGCGGGCCTGTGCGTAGGCGATGTCGGCGTCCCAGCGGTCCCCGGTGACGTTCCACCACAGCTCGTCGTGCTCCTCGAGGCTGTCGAGGGCGCCGACGTAGCGGTAGGAGATCGTGTAGGTGTGCCGGCCGGAGACGGTGCCCCACTCCGGCCCGCCGATGCGCACGGTGAGGTCGCGCAACCCCTCCGAGAGCGAGAACTCGCCGGGGGTGCCCGGGTCCGTCGCGACCTCGACGTCCTCGACGCGGTGGCGCCGCCAGTCGCGGCCTTCGGTGGGCAGCCGCAGTGGCAGGACCCGCAGTATCCCGTGCCCGGAGCTCGCGAACTCGACGGTGATCGTCTCGGTCACGAGGAGGTCGCCGTCGGGGGTGATCTCGACGTCGGCCTCGAAGGACTCCACGTCGAGGTCGCCCACCGAGGCCGCGAGGCCCTCGGTGGGCGTGGCGAGGACGCCGAGGACACCAACGACGAGGACGAAGAGCACGCTTCCACCGAGGCGCATCGACGCCACCTCCCTTCGGCGTGGCCACCGCCGGGTCGGCGCCACGAACATGGCCCTACCAGCGTCCGCCGCCGCCACCGCCGGCCCCGCCGCCCGCGCCGCCGCCGCCCGAGAAGCCTGAGCTCCCCGATGCCGAGCCGCCGACGACGGTCGACGTCGCCGAGGAGGACTCGCTGACCTCGAGCTCCCGCAGCCGGGAGCGCGAGGTCCGGTCGAAGCGCTCGAGGTGGGTGCCGAGGAGGTCGGGCTGGCCCGCGGCGGCGCTCACGTACCAGCCATCGGCGCCGGCGGGCGGCCCCGTCGCGCCGAGCGCGGCGAGCCGGGCCGTCCACGCCTCGACGCACCCGAAGGCGATCGCGTAGGGCAGGTAGGCGGCGAAGAGGAGCTCACGCTCGGCGAACGCCATGCGGTCGGCCTCGGCGGTGGCGACGAACTCCTCGAAGCCGTCGGCCTCGGCGCGCAGCCGCGCGCCCTCAGCGGTGCGTGGCGGCAGCCTCGGGGTGAGCAGCAGCGCGAGGGCGCCGAGCACGGCGGCGACGAGGAAGACGAGCCCGCCGGTGCCGTCGAGCCACCAGTTCAGCGCGACGCCGGCGACGCCGACGGCGGTGACCGCCACGGCGCCCGCCGCCCAGCGCAGGCGGACCTCGCGGGGGGAGCCCCGGAACAGCCCGCGCTCCATCGCGTCGTCGTAGAGGGCCTCGTCGAAGCGCTTGGCGTCGGGGCGGAAGCGCCCGCCGCCGAGGGAGGACAAGCGCGTGACGGGCTGCCGGCCGTCCTCGTCCTCGGCTGAGCGTGCCTCGCCGAGCGCGCCGGCGAGCGAGGCCCCCGAGAGGCTCGCGGCCTGCTCGGCGCCGACGTCGCCGTCCGCTCCTCGTGTCCTGGCGCTCGCACCGGCCTCGGCCACCCGCATGCCGCCGTGGCCGAGCTCGAGGGCCCTGCGGCCGAAGAGCCCGCGCACGACGTGCTGCTCGAAGTCGGCGAGGGCATCGTCGGGGTTCACGGTGCGCACGAGCCGCCAGTCGAGCTCGCCGCCGTCCTCGGGCAGGACCTCCTCGATGCGCAGGTGGCCCCTGACCGCGAGGTCGACGATCGTCGCCGGCAGGGCCGAGGCGGGGATCCGCCGGCGCTGCAGCAGCCGCAGCTGCGCGGGCCGCAGCCCCTCGGGTGGCCGGAAGGCGACCCCGCCGGTCGGCGCGGCGGCTCCGGCGCGGTCGCGGGCCAGCAGCGCGACGCCGGCGAGCCCGGCGAGGCCGAGTGCCCCGAGGCCCGCGGCGAGCGTGCCGCGCGCCCCGCCGGGGTGCAGCACCCGGCGCAGCCCCGCGGCCGGCTCGAGGACCGGCTCGGCGACATCGACCGCGCCCGAGGGCAGGGCGACGACGACGTCGAGCTGCTCGCCGGGCGCGAGGGGCCCGCCGGAGAAGACCGCGTCCCCACCGCGGCTCGTCGCCTCACCGCACGGGGTGTCCGAGCCGGTGCGGCCCTCGAAGCAGCGCAGGTCGCTGGGCTCCGCCGGCGCGGAGACCTGGGCGGTCACCGAGGCGATCTCGGTGTCCCAGCGGTCCCCGGTGACGTTCCACCAGAGCTCGTCGTGCTCGGCGAAGCGGTTCAGCGCGCCATGGAACGTGTAGGAGATCGTGTAGACGTTCGTGCCGACCACGGTGATCGTCGGGCTGCCGATGCGCAGCATCACGTCGTTGAAGCCGTCGGTGCGCTCGAGGATGTTCGGTGTGGCCATGCCGGTGCGCACGCGGACGTCCTCGACGCGGTAGCGGCGCAGCTCGTCCTCGCCGACCGGCACGCGGACGGGGATCTCCCGGTAGATGCCCCGACTCGGCTCGGCGAAGTCGACCTCGATGACCTCGGTGACCTCGAGCGCGCCGTCCTCGGCGATCTCGATCTCGACGTCGAAGGCCTCGATGCGCCAGCCGGGATCCTGTGCTGCCGCCGGTGCCGCGACAAGCAGGAGCAGGCCGGCCATGCCGAGCGCTGCGAGGGTGAGCACGATGCCCCGCCGCATCCCCGTTCCCTCCGTCTTGAGCGGGCCCGCCACGCGTGCCCGCGCCGCACGCGGTCGCGCGCTCCCGCTGCCGGAGAGGTGCCGGCGCGCGGCCCGCCTCCACCAAGGGTCCAGCCAAGGGTCACCTTCGCGCTATGGCCGGGGGTCCCGCCCGCGCGGGTCCTTCGGACAGGGCGCCGCTCGACGCCGCAGGGCTCGGCGCCAGGCCGTTGGCGAGGAGCGGTCAGGGGTGACGGGCTCGACGCCGCTGCCGGCGCGCGCGGCCGGGGACGTCAGCCGCGCGACGCGCGGCCCAGGGGGTCAGGCTCGCGCGGCGAGCTCGGCGGCGCGGCGGCGCAGCCGCTCGAGGCGCACCTCGTCGTCGCGCAGCGCGGCGTGCAGCGAGGCGACCCGCTCGGCGATGGCTGCGTCGTGGAAGGAGTAGGCGACGTTGGCGACCTTGTCGAGCCGGGCCCGGGCCGCGGCCGGGTCGGCGGCCTCGGCCGGGGCCAGCGGCGTGGCCGCGCCCCAGTCGATGTGGACGAGCGAGCCGCCGGCGGCGGGGACGATGAAGTTCGCCGCGTGCCAGTCGGGGTTGTCGACGCCGAGCGCCTCGCAGAGCAGCTGGGCGACGACGAGCTCGTCGTAGACCTCCGCGGTCATGCGCGCGGGGTCCTCGAGGACGTGGGCCTGCAGCGTCGGCCCGTCGACGAACGGCTCGACGATGAGCCCGAGCAGCGTCGAGAAGGCGACCTCGCGGCCGCTGATGCGGTCGAGCCGGGGCACGAGGCCGTCGGCGACGATCTCGCCGAGCCGGCCGCGCGCGGTCACGAGCGCGCCGCCGTCGACGGCGTAGGGCCAGTTCTCCTCCTCCCCGAAGGCGATGTCGTGGTCGGGCTCGGGTGCGGGCTGCTTGACGACGAGGCCCAGGCCGGGCGCGAGCAGGACCGTCGAGCGGCGGTGGCGCCCGGCGATGTACTCGCCCTTGAGCAGCAGTCGCAGCCCGTCGCGCTCGCCCCACACCGCCTGGGTCTCGGCGAGGGCCTCCGCCCGTGCGGGGTCGCGCTCGGCGACCGCGGCGCGACGGGCGGCCTCGGTGGCGACGAGCTGGGCCATGAGCTCGTCGAGCAGGAGCAGCCGCGGCACCGGCGCCGCCCCCGTCGTCGGGGCGGCCTGCCCGTGGCCTGCGCCTGTGTCCGCGCCGGCCGCGGTGAGGTCGACGGCCTCCCGCAGGTCACCGCCGCCTGAGAGCGCCCGGGCGAGGACCGCGACGTGCTCGGCGGGCCGTCCCTCGTAGCGGGCGCGCAGCGCGTGGAGGTGGCCGACCGCGGCGGCGACGCCGGCGGCGTCGGTGCCGACCTCGGTCTCGAGGCGGGCGGCGACCTGCGCGGGCTCGGCGCCGCGGGCCCGGATCCGCGGCCCGTGCTCGGCGAGCACCCGGGTCACCGCGAGGACGGGGTCGGTGGGCGCCTCGCCGGAGGCCTCGGGCAGGCCGAAGACGCCGAAGAGGATCGGCGCCCAGCCGCCGAGGTTGCGGGTGAGGAAGCCGCCGTCGTCGAGGAGCTCGGCGGGCACGAGGCGGTCGGTGGGGGTGGCGACGACGTGGCCGTGCGGATCGTCGATCGCGACGAGGTCGGCCGCGCTCGGCCGCTCGGCGGTCGCGAGGCGACGGGCCCAGGCGGCCTCGGCCCGCGCGGTCGGGCGTTGGGCGATCACGCCGATCTCGACGCCCCGGGCGGGCACGGCGCGGGCGGTGAGGTGGCGGACGACCGGCACGCGGTTGAGCGGGATCGCGCACACCGCGAAGCGCTGCGCCGCCGCTGTCGTCGTCATCGCTGCGGCAGGCTAGCGGGTGGCCTGCAGCAGCGTCGTGCCCTCGGCCCCGCCCGCCGGTGAGGCCCCGCCGCCGGCGAGGTGGGCGATGACGCTCGAGAGGACCTCGCTCGACAGCAGCAGCGACAGGTGGCCGGTGTCGTTGACGCGGACGTTCGTCGCCGCGAGCGCCGGGTGCGAGAGCTTGCCGGAGGCCGCCGGCACGACGAGGAGGTCGAGGTCGGAGTAGTAGGCGATCCAGCGCACCCGGCTCGGCCGGGCGCTCTCCTCGAGTCGCCGCAGGTAGGCCGATCCGGGCCGCAGCTGCTTGGCCGCGGGGCCGAGGCCGAGATGGCTCGTGAGGCTGCCCCGGTGCGGGGCGCCGAGGGTGATGACGGTCTCGACGGTGTCGTGGCCGCCGAGCAGCTGCACGTAGTGGCGCGCGACGATGCCGCCCATCGAGTGCCCGACGAGGGCGACGCGCTCGGCGCCGGTGCGGTCGCGCACCCGCTGCACCTCGCTGGCGAGCCCGAGCGCGATCTGCGGGAGGTCGGCGATGAGCGGGTTGTAGTTGAGGCCGTGGACCTGCTCGAAGCCGGCGCGCTTGAGGGCGCGCGCCATGACGAGGAACGCCGAGCGGTTGTGGACGTAGCCGTGGACGAGGACCACCGGCAGCGCCGCGCGCGCGTCGTCGACCGGGTGCGCCGCCCCGCTCGCGTCGGCGTCGGCGTCGCTGGCCTGGCCGATCGGGCGCACCGCCGGCAGGAGCCCGAGGGGGTAGGCGCCGAGGTGGAACGTCGCGAGCGCGACCTCCCGGGCCAGCCCGAGGTAGGAGCGCGGCCTGATGAGGTGGCCGAGCGCACGGGCCGCCTGCGCGCGCAGCGCAGACGAGGCCTCGGTCGGCTCGTCGCTCACCGCTGCGCCATCCGGCACTCACCTCTCGTGGGACGCCCGTGGCATTGTGCCCGACGCCGCTGCCCCGGGGGGTGCCGCTGCCTCGGGGGGTGCCGCTGCCTCGGGGGGTGCCGCTGCCTCGGGAGGTGCCGCTGCGATGGGGATGCCGCGGGACCCGATGCCGGGGACCCCGCCGCTCAGGGGTGGCAGGCCGGCGTCGCGTCTTGCGGCCGGGGCTCGGGTGCGGGCCCCGGCGCGGTCGGGTCGAGGTAGAGCGTCCCGTCGTGGACCTCGGCGGGCAGCGGCGCCAGCGAGGAGCCCTCGCCGCCGACGAGCCGCCCGGAGGGCTCCCAGACCCGCCCGTCGGCCGCCTCGATGCGCCGGGAGGCCTCGCACCAGGCGACCTCGCCGCCGGGATGGGCGAAGGCGCGCACCGCGCCGCCGCCGCGGACGACGAGCGCCTCGCGCCCTCCCGCGGTGAGGGCCTGCGAGCCGCGGGGGTCGATGTCGTCGATCTCGGCGGCGGCGACGAAGGGCTCGCCGGGCGGGCCGGCGACGGTGACGAGGTAGACGACCCCGAGGAGCAGGACGACGACGGCCGCGGCGACCGAGGCGACGATCCACGTCAGCCCGAGGGGTGCCCGCAGGACGATCTTGCGGGCGCGCTTCGCGGCGCGCTCGGGGAGGTAGCCGCTCGGCCCGTACCCGCCGTCCGCCACGACCGCCCTTCGCGCTCCTCGGGGCCGCCCGGCAGGATCGCCCGGGCCGGCCGGCTTCGCTATGCTGCCCCGCCAGCGGCACGGCTCCTGCGCGGCGGCGCACCCGGGCAGTGTCGTGAGCGGGAGCCGGGCGCGCAACGCGACGCCTGTGCGCCCGCCGGGCCAGGCCACACGCCGCCGAGGGAGGGACTGACGAGACCGTGCCCCTGCGGGTGCTCATCGCCAAGCCCGGCCTCGACGGGCACGACCGCGGCGCGAAGATCGTCGCGCGGGCCCTGCGTGACGCCGGCTTCGAGGTCGTCTACTCGGGGCTGCACCAGAGCCCCGAGCAGATCGTCGCCGCCGCGGTGCAGGAGGACGTCGCCGCCGTCGGCCTGTCGGTGCACTCCGGGGCGCACCTCAGCCTCTTCGGCCGCGTCGTCGACCTCCTCGCCGGGCAGGGCGCCGACGACATCGTCGTCTTCGGCGGGGGCATCATCCCCTCCGCCGACGTCGCCGAGCTCGAGCGCCGCGGGGTCGCGGCGGTCTTCACCCCCGGCACCCCCACCACCGAGATCGTCGCGTGGGTGCGCGAGCACGCCCGCGCCCGCGACGGCGTCTGAGCAGCACCGCCACGCGAGCACAACCCCACGAGAGCGGAGCGACCGCATGGACCTCATGGAGTACCAGGGCAAGGAGCTCTTCCGCGCCCACGACGTGCCCACCACCCCGAGGGGTGAGATCGCCGAGACCCCCGAGCGCGCCGAGGAGCTCGCCCGCGGCTTCGCCGTCCCCGTCATGGTCAAGGCCCAGGTGCTGACCGGCGGCCGCGGCAAGGCCGGCGGGGTGCGCTACTGCGCCGACGCCGACGCCGCCCGCGAGGCCGCCGAGGCCATCCTCGGCCTCGACATCAAGGGCCACACGACGACGAAGGTCCTCGTCGAGCCCGCGAGCGACATCGCCGAGGAGTACTACCTCTCGGTGCTCCACGACCGGGTGAGCAAGGGCTACAAGGTCATCGCCTCCGTCGAGGGCGGCGTCGACATCGAGGAGGTCAACCGCACGAGCCCGGAGAGGGTCGTCAAGGCCGACCTCGACCCCACCAAGCCCTTCGCCCTCGACGAGGCCAGGGCGATCCTGGCCCAGGCGGCCTTGCCCGACGACGTCCTCGCCGCGGCGGCCGACCTGCTCGTGCGCCTCTACGGCGCCTTCGTGGCCAGCGACGCGACGCTGCTCGAGATCAACCCGCTCATCCGCACCGGCGACGACCGCGTCATCGCCCTCGACTCGAAGGTCACGATCGACTCGGCCGCGCTGTTCCGCCAGCCCGACCTCGCCGAGCTCGCCGAGGGGCGCTCCGGGCACCCCCTCGAGGTCGCCGCCGCCGAGAAGGGCCTGCAGTACGTCAAGCTCGACGGCGACGTCGGGGTCATGGGCAACGGCGCCGGCCTCGTGATGTCGACCCTCGACGTCGTCGCCCAGGCCGGCGGGCGCGCGGCGAACTTCCTCGACGCCGGCGGCGGCGCCTCGGCGGAGTCGATGGCCGAGGGCATCGCCTTCGTGCTCAGCGACCCCGACGTCGACGTCATGCTCATCAACATCTTCGGCGGCATCACCCGCTGCGACGACGTCGCCCGCGGGGTGCTCGGCGCGATCGACGAGCTCGGCGGCCTCGACCGCCCGCTCGTCGTGCGCCTCGACGGCACGAACGCCGAGGAGGGCCGCCGCCTCCTCGACGAGGCCGACCTCGCCGACCTCATCCCCGCCGCGAAGATGAACGACGCCGCCGCCCAGGCCGTCGAGCTCGCCCACAAGGCCTAAGGAGTCCCCGCATGAGCATCCTCATCGACGAGCGCACCCGGGTCGTCGTCCAGGGCATCGGCGCCCAGGGCACGTTCCACGCCAAGCGCAACCAGGCCTACGGCACGAACGTCGTCGCCGGGGTCCACCCCAAGAAGGGCGGGACGACGTGGGCCGAGCTCGACGTCCCCGTGTTCGCGAGCGTCGCCGAGGCCGTCGAGGCCACCGACGCCAACGCCTCGATGGTCATGGTCCCCGCGCCGTTCACCAAGGACGCGATCCTCGAGGCCTACGAGGCCGGCGTCGACGTCATCGTCACGATCACCGAGGGCGTGCCCGCCCACGACATGGCCGTGGTCTACAACACCCTCTACCCGCGCGACGCCGACGGCGTGCACCAGCGCGCCGGGCGTCCCGCGCTCATCGGGCCGAACTGCCCCGGGGTCATCAGCCCGGGCAAGTCCAACGTCGGGATCATCCCCGCGGAGATCACCATGCCCGGCAAGGTCGGGCTCGTCTCACGGTCGGGGACGCTGACCTACCAGATCATGCACGAGCTCAACCTCGCCGGGATCGGCGTCTCCACCTGCGTCGGCATCGGCGGCGACCCGATCATCGGCTCGAGCTTCCTCGACGTCATCGAGCGCTTCGCCGCCGACCCCGACACCGAGGCGATCGTCTTCGTCGGCGAGATCGGCGGCACCGAGGAGCAGGTCGTCGGGCGCTGGATCGCCGAGCACCTGCCCGACACCCCGGTCGTGGCCTACATCGCGGGGTTCTCCGCGCCTGCCGGCAAGCAGATGGGCCACGCCGGGGCCATCATCAAGGAGGGTGGTGAGGGCGGGGAGACCGCCGCGGACAAGAAGGCCGCGCTCGAGGAGCTCGGCATCGCCGTCGGCGTCAACCCCACCGACACCGCCGAGAAGATGATCGCCGCGCTCGGGCGCTGAGCCGTGGCGCGCTGGGGCCGGCCGTCGCGGCAAGGCGGTCAGCCCCGGCCCCGTGACCGCGGGGGGCTAGCTCCCCGGCAACACGTAGCGCCAGATCGCGAAGTAGTGCGCCGTCGACGCGGCGACCACGAGGAGGTGGAAGACCTCGTGGAAGCCGAACACCTTCGGGAAGGGATTCGGCCACTGCTTGGCGTAGACGACCCCACCGATGGTGTAGAGCACACCGCCCACGACGATGAGGCCGACGCCCTCCCACGGCAGGGCGAGGACGATCTGGCTCATCGGCACGACCATGAGCCAGCCCACGGCGAGGAAGCCGGCGGTGCCGACCCAGCGCGGGGCCTTCAGCGGCGAGATCGCGATCGCCGCACCGACGATGGCGATCGTCCAGGCGACGATGAGGCTCCACGTCCGCCAGCTGCCGTCGAGGGTGAAGAACGCCACGGGCGTGAAGGTCCCCGCGATGAACAGCTGGATCATCGCGCCGTCGAAGCGCGCGAGCAGCGCCCGCGCGCGCTCGCTCCACGGTCCGAGGTGGTAGGCGCTCGAGACGCTGTAGAGCCCGATGAGGGTGACGGCGAAGACGAGCACCGGCAGGCGCTTGGGCCAGCTGTCGCCGGCGGCCTGCCACAGCAGCAGCGAGCCGGACAGCGCCAGCGGCAGCGCGATGGCGTGGAAGATCCCGCGCAGCCGGGGTCGGCCGTCGGCTCTGGGGCTCCGAAGAGCGGTGGTGACCGTGGTCATCGTCATCCTCTGAGGCGTGCGCAGCGGTCGAGGTCACGGTGCGGCGGAATCGCCTCGACGGTGAAGTGTACCCAGGCGTCCCCCAAGGCTACCGCTCGGTAACCTGATCGCGCGGAGCCTCCCGACCGCGTCGACGCCTCCGCGCCTTGGCCAGACGCTCGCGTCGGGACTGCCGCGTCGCGGCCGACGGCGGGGTCACCATCCCCGCTCCGGGGCCGACGCGAGCGCCGGCGCCGCCGCGTCGCGGCCGACGGCGGCCTTCCGGCTGGCTCGTGCTGGCCGACTTGTCCCCCGCGGGCGCGCTCGGCATCATCGCGTTCCGACCGCGGCGCGGGTGCCCGACACACCGGGCCGCCAACGGTGCCAAGGCGGCCGTCCCCGGGAGGACGCATGGACAAGCGCGTGGTCGTGCTCGCCTCCGGGTCCGGCTCGAACCTCCAGGCGCTCCTCGACCACCCCGCCACCTCGGGTGCGGTCCGGGGCGTGCTCACCGACCGGGCCGGGGCCGGGGCGCTCGAGCGCGCCGCGGGCGCGGGCGTCGACGCCGAGGCCGTCGCCTTCCGCGACTACGACGAGCGCGCCGACTGGGCCGAGGCCCTCGCCGAGGCGACCGCGGCGCTGCGCCCCGACCTCGTCGTCCTCGCCGGGTTCATGCGCATCCTGCCCGGGGCCTTCGTGGAGCGCTGGCCGACGCTCAACGTCCACCCCTCGCTGCTGCCGGCCTTCCCCGGCGCCCACGCCGTCGAGGCCGCCCTCGACTGGGGGGTCAAGGTCACCGGCTGCACCGTGCACCTCGTCGACGAGGAGGTCGACCACGGCCCGATCGTCGCTCAGGCCTGCGTCGCGGTGGAGGAGGGCGACGACGTCGCCTCGCTGCACGCCCGCATCCAAGCCGTCGAGCACCGCCTCCTGCCCGAGGCCGTCGCCCTGTTCTGCGCCGACCGCCTGTCCGTCGACGGGCGCCACGTGAGGATCCAGCCATGACCGACGCCCTGCCGATCCGCCGCGCGCTCGTGAGCGTCTACGACAAGTCCGGCCTCGCCGACCTCGCCCGCGGGCTCGCCGACGCCGGCGCGGAGATCGTCTCGACCGGCTCGACCGCCGCGGCGATCCGCGCCTGCGGCGTGGCCGTCACCGAGGTCGCCGACGTCACCGGCTTCCCCGAGATCCTCGACGGGCGGGTCAAGACCCTCCACCCGGCGATCCACGCCGGCATCCTCGCCGACCGCGACAAGGCCACCCACCTCAACGCGCTCACCGAGCACGACATCGCCGCCTTCGACCTCGTCGTCGTCAACCTCTACCCCTTCCGCGACACCGTCGCCGATCCCGACGTCAGCGCCGCGAAGGCCATCGAGATGATCGACGTCGGCGGGCCGACGATGGTCCGCGCCGCCGCGAAGAACCACGCCCACGTCGGCGTCGTCGTCCGTCCCGAGGACTACCCCATCGTCCTCGACGCGCTCGCCAAGGGGGGGCTGTCGGCGGCGCTGCGCACCGAGCTCGCGACGACGGCGTTCGCGCACACCGCCTCCTACGACGCCGACGTCCGCGACTGGCTGCAGCGCGACGAGTCCTTCCCCGAGCGCTACGGCCCCGTCTACACGCGCGCGCAGACCCTGCGCTACGGCGAGAACCCCCATCAGGCCGCGGCGTACTACGTCGAGCGCGGCCAGCCATGGGGGCTCGGCTCCGCCGAGCAGCTGCATGGCAAGGAGCTCTCCTACAACAACCTCCTCGACGCCGACGCCGCCTGGCTCGCCGCCGCCGACGCCGACGCGCCGTGCGTGGCGATCATCAAGCACACGAACCCGGCGGGGCTCGCCGAGGCCGACAGCCTCGCCGAGGCCTACCCCAAGGCGCTCGCCGGCGACCCGGTCAGCGCGTTCGGGGGCATCGTCGCGGTCAACCGCCCCCTCGACGCCGCGACCGCCGAGCAGGTCGCCGAGGTCTTCACCGAGGTCGTCGTCGCGCCCGACTACGAGCCGGGCGCCCTCGAGGTGCTCCAGCGCAAGCGCGACCTCCGCCTGCTGCGGATCACCGCAGCGACCCCGCCGCCCGGGGCGCGCACCGCCCGCACCGTCAGCGGCGGGCTCCTCGTTCAGGAACCCGACCTCGCGCCGCCGAGCCCCGAGGCGTGGACGGTGGCGACCACGGCGGCCCCCGACGAGGCCACCCTCGCCGAGCTCGCCTTCGCCTGGCGCGCGGTGCGCCACGTGAAGTCCAACGCCATCCTCCTCGCCGCCGACCGCGCCATCGTCGGCGTCGGCGCCGGGCAGATGAGCCGCGTCGACAGCGTGCGCCTCGCCGTCGAGAAATCCGGTGGTCGCGCCGACGGGGCGGTGCTCGCCAGCGACGCGTTCTTCCCCTTCCGCGACGGCCCCGACGCCGCTTTCGACGCCGGCGTCCGGGCGATCATCCAGCCCGGTGGCAGCAAGCGCGACGAGGAGGTCGTTGCCGCCTGCGAGGAGCGCGGCGTGCCGCTCGTGCTCACCGGGGTGCGCCACTTCCGGCACTGAGCCGTTGGCGTCCCGGTCCGCCGCCTCTACCCACGCCCGGTGGCGGGGCCCCGCGCGCCTGTGCGTCCTCGTCGCGCTCGTCGTCGTGGTGGGCGCCTGCAGCGGCCCCGAGGACTTCGCGGTGCCCGCGACCGGCCCCCACGAGGCCTACGTCGCCCGGGTCGTCGACGCGCTCGCCGCAGCGCACGCCGAGACGCTCGCGCTGCTCGAGGAGGAAGGGGCGGTCACCGACGAGGTCGAGGCGCGGCTCGCCGCGACGTTCGCCCCCGGGGAGGCCGGGCGGCGCGCCGACGGGCTGCGCAACGTCCTCGCCGGTGACCTCGAGGGGTTCCCCGGCGCCGAGGGGGCGCCCAGCCGTCGCGTGCAGGGCCTGCTCGAGGCCGACGGCGCCTGCGTGCTCGTCGAGGTCGAGGTCGCCTTCCCCGCCATCGGGTCCCCGGCATCGGGTGCGCCGCGTGCGGCGGAGCCCGGTCCCGACGGGGCCGGCAGGTCGGTCGTCGTCGAGCTGGCGCGCGCGGAGGTCGACGAGGCCGTGAACCCGACGGGATGGGTCATCGTCCGCGAGGAGCTCGTGACCGATCCTGCCGTGGCGCGGGGCTGCGGGTAGCGGGCCGGCGCCGGCGGTTGCGCGGGGCTGCGGGTGGCGGGGCGGCGGCGGCTGTGCACAGGCGCTCACGGCGAACCCGGCTCGTCGCGCCGGAGCCGTGCCATCCTCACCGCCATGACCTCGACGCAGACGCACGCGGCCGGCGACGCACGGCGCCACGACGCCATCGCGGCAGCCGCCGCTGCGCTCGGGGAGCTCGACGACGCGGGGCTGCTCGCGCACGCCGCCGCGGTCGTCGACCGTCTCGCGGCGACACGGGTCGAGGACGACGACGAGGGCGACGGCCGCGACGCGGACGGCGGGCTGCCGCTGTGCGAGACCCAGCTCGTCGCCTCGACCGAGGCCATCGAGCGTCTCACCTGGCGGCTGCAGGCCGAGCGGCTGCGGCGGATCGCCGGGCTCGACGAGCGGCAGACCTGCCTGCGGTTCGGGGCGTCGTCGACCGCGGGGCTGCTCGCCGCGCACGCGGGGATGAGCTTCGGGCAGGCCAAGCGCGAGGTCGCCGACAGCGTCGCGCTCGACAGCCTGCCGGCGACTGCCGACCGCCTTGCCGCAGGCGAGCTCGACCCGCGCCACGCGCGCTCGGCCGCCGACAGCCTCGCCCGCCTCAAGGACGACCGGGAGCTCTCGAAGGACCCCCGCGCCCTCGCCGCCGCCGAGGCCGACGTCGACGCGCTCGTCGCCGGTGAGGGCCCGGAGTCGAGCGTGGGGCGCCTGCGGCGCCTGCTCGCCGACCTCGAGGCCGAGCAGGGCGCGCCGAGCCTCGAAGAGCGCGAGCGTCGCGCCCACCGGCACCGTTGGGTGCGACTCGGGCCCCCGAGCGGGAAGCTCAGGCTGCGTCGGCTCTCCGGTGAGCTCGACCCCGAGACCGGGGCGCTCGTGTCGAGCTTCCTCGACGCGCACGCGGCTCCCCACGGTCCAGACGACGAGCGCGACGAGGGGCAGCGCAACGCCGATGCCCTCGCCGACGGCCTCCGCAGCATCCTCGATGCCGGGGGTCTGGACGTCGTCGGTGGCGCGGATGCCTCTCCTGGCAGCGGAGCCCCCTCAGGTGCGACGGCGCCCCCCGACGGCGCGGCGCCGCCGCCCGAAGCCGCCGGGTCTTCTGGCGCCGCAGGGTCTTCTGGTGTCACCGGGTCTTCTGGCGCCGCCTGGCCTCCTGGTGCCGCCGGGCCTTCCGACGCGGCAGGGGCCGGTGGCGATCCCGCCGGCGGACCCGCAGGCCCACCGCGCCCGCGCGGGCCGATGGGGCGCCCCCACCTGCTCATGCTCTCCTCGGCCGAGGCGCTCGCAGGCGACCCCCACGCCGCACCCTCCGAGCTCGTCGGCCACGGGCCCGTCTCCTCGGCCACCGCCCAGCGGCTGGCCTGCGACGCCGAGATCCGGACGATCGCCTGGCGCGGCGACGACACCATCGACGTCGGGCGCCGCCACCGGACCCCGACCCGCAGCCTGCGCGCGGCGGTCATCATGCGCGACCGGCGCTGCATCGGCTGTGAGGCCCCGGCGACCCGCTGCCAGATCCACCACGTCGATTGGTGGCGGGACGGCGGCCCCACCGACCTCGCCAACCTCACGCTCGTCTGCTCGGCCTGCCATCACCGCGTCCACCACGAGGGATGGACCGTCGTCGCTGACGGCAAGCGCTTCCGCCTCGCGCGCCCGGCGGCGAGCCCGAATGGCGCGCCCCGCCCGCCGGCCGCGTCGGGTAGGGGCCCCGAACCGCCGCGACGATGACCGTGCCCCGGGACCCGACCGCGTGGTCGGGGGTTCGCGGCTGTCGCGAGACGGCCGCGACTCAGCCCCGGAGGTGGGTGTCGAACCAGTCGAGGATCGCCTCGAAGCGCGCGACCCGGTGGCTCGGCAGGCCTGAGCGCGACAGCTCGTGGCCCTCCCCGGGAAAGAGCAGGAGCTCGGTGACGACGCCGGCCCGCTTGAGCGCGACGTAGAAGCGCTGGGCCTGCTCGACCGGGCAGCGCCAGTCCTCCTCCGAATGGATGAGCAGCGTGGGCGTGCTCACCCCCTCGGCGAGGGCGAGGGGGCTCTGCCGGCGCAGCTCGGCGGGGTCCTCGCTGACGTAGCGCGGGGCGAAGAGCCAACCGATGTCGCTCGCGCCGAGGAAGGAGTCCCAGGCGTTGACCGCGCGCTCGCTCACCGCGGCGGCGAAGCGGTCGGTCGTGCCGACGAGCCAGGAGGTCATGAACCCGCCGTAGGAGCCGCCGAGCACGCCGACCCGCTCGGCGTCGAGGTCGGGATCGGTGAGCGCGGCGTCGAGCAGCGCGAGGAGGTCATCGCGGTCGAGGGCGCCGAAGTCGCCGACGATCGCCCGCCCGTGCGCCTCGCCGTAGCCCGCTGAGCCCCGTGGGTTGCCGAGCACGACGGCGTAGCCCGCCCCGGCGTAGACCTGCGCCTCGTCGAAGAGCGTGTAGCCGTACTGCGCGAACGGCCCGCCGTGGATGCAGAGCAGCACGGGGAACGGCCCGGTGCCGGCCGGCTTGACGAGCCAACCGTGGACGGGATAGCGATCGGGGGCCTGCGCGGACAGCTCGGTCATCGGCCGCAGCGCCGCGGTGCGCGCGAGCGGCCCGCCGACATCGGAGAGCACGCGCTCCTCGCTGTCGCGAACCGCGACGACCTCCCCGGCGCTGACGTCGGCGGCGACGACGGCGACGAGGACCTCGCCGGCCATCGCGTAGCCGTGCGTGACCCGATCGCCGCCGAGCAGCACCCGGGGCGACCCGCCGTCGCGGGGGAAGGCCATGAGCGGCGCCGACCCGCGGTCGAGGGCGACCGTGACGACCTCGTCGTCGGTGACGAGCAATGGCTGCGCGGCGGCCGCCGCGGCATTGGCGGTGTCCCAACGCTCGGCGTCGGTGAGCCGCTCGGGCGGGCGCGAGCCGTCGGCGGGCACCGAGAAGATCCCGCTGTTGCGGGCGATCGGGTCGGCGTGGCCGGGTCCGCGGAAGACGATCGTCTGCCCGTCGGGAGCCCACGCCGGGGTCGCCACCGGCATCGAGGTGTCGGTGACCCGCCAGGGCTCGCCCGGCTCGGTCGAGAGCACCCACACGTCGCTGAGGACGTCGTCGCCCGCCCCGTCGTGCCGCGCGGCGACGACGGCGAGCCGCTCGCCGTCGGGATGCCAGGCCGGCGCGTCGTGGTCGCGGTCCCCTGAGGTGAGCTGACGCGGCGCGCGCTCGGTGTCGTCGTCGACGTCGACGACGAACACGTGCTGGGGCCGGTCGAGGGTGAAGCCGATGCCGTCGAGGCGGTAGCGGAAGTCGCGGATCCGCCGTGGCGGCTCCTTGGCGGGGCTCGCCGCGTCGCTGCGCTCGCCGTCGGCATCGGTGCCGTAGCGGCCAGGCTCGGGCACGCGGGCGACGAAGGCCAGCGCGGCGCTGTCGGGCCGCCAGGCGAGCGCGCTGGCGCCAAGGGGCGGGTCGGCGAGCCGGCGCGGCTCCCCACCGTCGAGCGGCAGGACGTAGGGGACGGGGGGTGCGTCATCCCCGGCGCGCAGGAACGCGAGCCACCGCCCGTCGGGGGACAGCCGCGGCAGGCTGTCGCGGTGGCCGCGGGTGAGCCGTCGTGGCGCGGTGCGACCGTCGGTCCGCGCGAGCCACAGCTCGCTCTCGTAGCGGTCGGCGTCGAGGTCGGCGCGGCTCACCGCGTAGACGGCGAGGCTGCCGTCGGGGCTGAGCGTGAGGTCGGTGGGGGTGCGGAGCTCATGGAGGTCGGCGATCTGCATCGCGCGGACGCTACCAGCACGACAGGTGGTGGGCGGCGCGGCCGCGGCCCTGCCGCTTGGCGTCGTAGAGCGCGTCGTCGGCGTCGCCGTAGAGCACGAGGGGGTCGTGGGGCTCGCACGTCATCGCGAGACCCACGCTGAGGCTGAGCGCCGGCTCGAGGTCACGCGCGGCCTCGAGCACCCGGTCGGCGATGCGCCGCGCCTCGTCGGCCCTCGTGTCAGGCAGGGCGATCGCGAACTCGTCGCCGCCGACCCGCCCGACGGCGTCGTCCTTGCGCAGCAGCTCCCGGATGGCCCGGCCGAGCGCGGCGAGGGCGGCGTCGCCGGCGAGGTGCCCCCGCGCGTCGTTGTAGGGCTTGAAGCCGTCGACGTCGGCGACGACGAGCGCGAGCGGTGCCTCGACCGAGGCCGCCGCGGCCTCGCGGGCGAGGCGCTCGTGGAACGCCGCGTGGGTGAGGCACCCGGTGAGGCCGTCGCGGCGGGCCTGCGCGACGACCCTGCGTCGTCGGGAGGCCTCGGCCTTCTGCGAGGAATGGTGGTTGCGGGCGCTGTGCCCGGCGATGAGCGCCGTCGCGGCAAGCCCGAGCGCCCAGGTGACGCGCTCGGGCCAGGCCAGGCCCGCGTCGTGGGCGACCCAGAGCCACGCGCCGATCGTCGCGACGCTGGTGAGCACCGTGCCGCCGAGCGGGTAGGCGACGGCACCGTGGGCGAGCATGACGAAGAGGAGGACGAGCAGGGGGCTGTCGCCACCGTCCCAGGTCGCGAGCAGCGCCACGGCGGCGATGCCGGCGAGCTCGAAGCCGTAGAAGTAGAGCGCCCCGTAGCGCCCCCGCGCGAGCCGCTCCACGGGTACGAGGAGAAGCGCGGCGAGGCTCGTGCCCCCGAGGGCGGCGGCGAGGACGACGATGCGCCCGCGCTGCGGCCCGTCGGGGGTGAGCGCGGCGTAGACGATGACGAGCAGCACGGCGGCTGCCGACAGCAGCGCGCCCGTGCGGGCGTGGCGGCGCCAGAAGGCCGCCTCCTCGGCGGTGGTCGCCAGGGGGCGGGGGACGTCCATGGCGGCATGGTCGGCAGGTGCGCGAAGATCTTGAGGGCTCCGTGGCATCCTGCGGCTGTGGACGCTGCGAGCCCTGCCGCCGCCGACGCCCGGCCACGGGTCGTCGCGGGCCTGCGGCTCGTGCGGCGGGTGGGCCGCGGCGGTGAGGGCGAGGTCTGGGAGGCCCGCGACGCCGAGGGTCGC
>Ga0207421_10003350_pt1 | contig 19131 bp, 15 predicted proteins | sample SodLakKL_010_SED_4_FD_187542 | JGI IMG/M metagenome (GOLD analysis project Ga0207421, IMG submission 187542) | Alkaline sediment microbial communities from Lake Tanatar, Kulunda Steppe, Russia - 8KL_010_SED (SPAdes) (version 2) | ecosystem: Environmental > Aquatic > Non-marine Saline and... | reverse complement strand
CGACGGCTTTGCGCACATCGACTTCCTCACCCAGTGTCCAACCTGGAACAAGGACGCAAAGCAGTACGTCCCGTACATCGACGTCAACGACTCCGACGACTACGAGTTCGACAAAACGGACCGTCGTGAGGCCGCCGACATGATGGCCGAAACCGAAGAGGCCCTTCACGAAGGGAAGGTCCTGACGGGTCGGTTCTACGTCGACGAAGATCGTCCATCCTACGGCCAAGAAAAACGCGCAATCGGCGAGATGCCCGAAGAGCCACTCGCAGAACGGTACTTCGACGACTCCTACGAATGGGAGCGCTCGGCAGACCTGTTCTTAGACAAACACAAATAGTCGGGCTTTCTCGGAACCGAAAGCGTTTTTCTATTCGCAAGATATTTTTTCGCTGGAGCAAAACTAATAGCTATGAGTAGTACATCGACGGAGGATCGTATTCTATCTGTCTTGGAGGACGACGCACAGGCCTCCTACTCCGAGATTGCATCACGAGCAGAGGTCTCAAAGCCGACCGTCCGCAAATACATTCAAAAACTCGAAACCGAGGGCGTGATCGTCGGCTACTCGGCGGACGTCGACCCCAAAAAGCTCTCCTCGCAGTCGATTGCAATGGTCGGTATCGATGTCGCCAGCGAGTTGTACGTCGAGGCCACCCGCGCGCTGAAATCGCTGGATTCGATCGAATCACTGTACTCGTCGTCTGGTGACCACATGCTGATGGCCGAAGTTCGGGCCCAAGACGGTGATTCGCTTGGTGATGTAATCAGCGATAGCATTCTTGAAGTCGAAGGCGTCACCGCGGCCCATCCCTCATTTCTCCAAGAACGGTTGAAGTAGGTCGACTCTACAGTTGGTCGACGAATCGGCCGAACGCCCCACTCTCGGGGTGGACGTGGGCGTATGTCCCCATTGAGTTGTATTCAAGCAGGCCGTCGTGGTCGCCGTCAATTCCCTCTCCGCGAACAGTTTTAAATCCAAACTTGGCGTCATTGTCGACTGTTGCTTTTGAGTAGTGGAACTCGTGGCCGCGGATCGACTCACCCGCGCGGGCTGTAGGCGCGTCGCCAATCGCTTCGAGTTCGACGTGGTTCAGCGCCTGGTATCGGTCGCACATCTCGACATCGGCGGGAAGAATTCCGGCCATCTCGTGTGTGTCTCCCTCGACAGTTGTCAGCGACTGGCTCATTGCCATCAACCCGCCACACTCACCAAAGACGGCCAAGCCGTCGCGTGCGCGCTCGCCGAGTTCGGAGAGCGTCGACGTCGAGGCCAGTTCCTTGGCGTGGAGTTCCGGATAGCCGCCGGGGAGATACACCCCATCGCAGTCAGGGACCGGGTCGCCAGCAACCGGTGAAAACGTCCGGACGGTGGCGCGCTCACGTAGCTGTTCGATAGTGGCTGGATACCGGAAACAGAAGGCGGCATCGCTGGCGACTGCGACTGTGTTGTCTGTCTGTTCGCCAGCCGGTGGAATCTCGACTGCCGGTGGCTCGCGTGCCACGTCGACTAACTGCTCAACGTCGAGGTGTTCGGCAGCTTCCGAGAGCGCCTCGTGGGGCAACGCCGCCTCTTCGCCCATCTCCAGACCGAGGTGTCGGTCCGGAATTTCAAGATCCGAGGAGGGCGGGATGCGCCCGAAGTACTCCATCTCGTCGGGAAGCGCATCCCGAATCCCCTGCTGGTGTCGACCCCCATGCGCGCGCTGGGCGATGATCCCCGCGACGTCGATGTCGCGGCCAATCGCCGCCGCGTACTCCCGAAAACCGTAGGCGGTGGCGGCGACGCTTTCCATGCCGGCTTTGGCGTCGACGACGAGAACGACGGGCAGATCCAGCGCCTCGGCGACCATCGCCGTCGAGGAGCCATCGCCATCATACAGTCCCATCACGCCCTCGACAACGCAGATGTCGCCCTCGCCGCGGGCGTAGTTGCGCCGCATGCCGGCTTCGCCTTCGAGCCACAGATCAAGCGTTCGAGAGGGTCGACCCGCGATAGCCTCGTGGTGGCTGGGGTCGATAAAGTCAGGACCGGCCTTTGCTGGCTGGACCTCGTAGCCTGCTTCGTCGAGTGCGCGGATGATCGTCAGTGTGGCGACCGTTTTGCCGACGCCGGAGCTGACACCGCCGAGGACGAATCCGTTCATTGGGCCTCCGTTCTCGACGCGTGTGGTTCAACTCGTCGAACCGCCAGCACTGACAGATCAGAAAACGGCGTCGACTCAGTTCCCGAGCCTCCTGCGTACTCGGCAAGCTCAGCCAGCGAAAACCGGCTGCTCGTCTCGTCGTCGTGGGTGAGCTTTTCGAGCACCAACGCCTCCAGCCTAGGATCGGCTCCGTGCTCGATCAGATGGGCAGCAATATTGCCCGGCATCCAGTCGAACGGTCGAGGTAAGACGAGCAGATGCCGCTCACCGACTGCGTTTATAAGCCGATTCAAGCCGGGCGTGATGTCTCCACTCTTGTGCAGGGTGACGAACTCGGTGTCTTCCATCGGCGTCCGCGCGCGGCTGGCGGCGATCTGCAACGAGGAGATGCCGGGGATCACACGGACTGGTGTGTCGACAACGTCCTGGACCTTGCCGACGAACTGGTAGCCCGAGTGGTTCGGATCGCCCATCAGCACCGCCGTCCCACGTTCGCCGTCTGCCACGCGGTCGGCAAAGGTGGTCAGGGCCTCACGTTCGTCCTTGTAGCCGCAGGTCAGGAGATCGGCATCGGTCAAATCGGCGATGAAGTCGACGACGGTCGAAAAGCCGACGACTACGTCGGCTCCTTGGATGGCTCGCTTTCCGCGAGGTGTCAGATACTCCAAGTTGCCGGGACCGATTCCCACGGCGTGCACCGGCGCGTCGACGGCGTCCATATCTCCCTCGGCTGCGGCTGCCGCGTAGGTCGCCGGATCGGGGCCAGCGTTGAGATTGTAGTCGCTCACTACTCGACCTCCAGATCCAGCTCGCCGTCGCGCACGTCGCTGGCGATGTGGATCAACTCGTTGGTGAGCGCGGCAGCAAGGCCGCTGCCGCCGCGTCGACCGACGTTCGTGATCGCGGGCACGTCGTACTCCGCGGCGACCTCCCGAATGCGCTCGCGGCTCTCGACGGCCTTGACAAAGCCGACCGGTGTGGCGACGATGACTGCGGGTCGCGTGCCGTGTTCGATACAGTCGGCCAGCGCGAACGCAGCGGTTGGGGCGTTGCCGACCACCGCGATGGCGTCGTCGTAGACACCCTGTTTGTCGAGTTCCAGCACGGAGGCGGCAGTGCGGGTCATCCCCGTTTTCTTCGCCAACTCCGCGCCGTTGCCGATGGCTTTGCGCTTCTCGCAGTGGTGGCCGCGTCCCGTGATTCCGGCTTTCGACATCGTGATGTCTGTGACGATGGTCGCCTCTTGAAGGACAGCTTTGGCTCCGGCCCGAATGGGCGCGACCTCATCAGGTTCGCCTGCGTCGTTCGTGCCAGTAAACCGAAGCAGATGCTGGAACTCGATGTCGCCCATCGAATGGACGGCTTTCTGGCGGAATCTGTCGGCGAGCGTCTCGTCAGGGACAAACTGTCGGACGATGTCCATGCTCGTCTCCGCAATGTCCATCGCCTCTTGGGTGGTCGCCCCAAGGTCGGCGTAGGCTTCGTCTACCGTCTCGCTATCTTCGTTAGTCATCGCCTACCTCCGCTGGTGGCGCGCTCGTGCGGGCTTCGAGATCACCCTCGACAGAGAGGTTGATGTCCTGCAGTTGGTCGACGCGCTCGTCATCGGCGTCCCAGAGGCCGCGGTCGATGGCTTCGAGCAGGGTATCAGAGATCGATTCGAGAGCCCACGGGTTGACATCACGCATCCACTCTTGGCGATCCTCATCGAAGGCAAACTTCTTGGCGACATCCTCCCAGAGCGTGTCGCTGATGACGCCAGTGGTGGCATCCCAGCCCAAGACGACGTCGACCGTTGTCGAGAGGTCACCCGCGCCTTTATACTCGTGTTCTTCCATCGAATCAAGCCAGTCGGGATTGAGCACGCGGGCACGCATCGCTTTGCGGACTTTCTCCTCGTTGGTGTAGACGTCGACGTTTTCGGGGTCTGAGGAATCGCCGACGTAGGAGGCTGGCTCACTGCCCGAGACCTCCGCAACGGCCGAAATAAAGCCGCCGTGGAAGGCATACCAGTCGGAGGAATCGAGTTCGTCCTGCTCCATCGTGTCCTCGATTTTGACCGTGGCGTCGACGTTCGAGAGTCGGCGCTCGAAGCTGTCGTGGGCCTCGCTTACTTTGCCGCGTTTGCCCATCGCGTAGCCGCCCCACTGGACGTAGACATCGGCGAGATCCGAGCGGTCCTCCCAGTTGCCCTCGTCGACGGCCTTGTTCGTCCCCGCGCCGTAGCCGCCGGGGCGGGTGGTGAAGACGCGATTCGTCGCTGCACTTTTGGCGTCTGTGGCGTCCATTCCGGAGGCTTCGAGTTGCTCGGCTTCCTCCTCGACGTGCTTTTTGAGGTAGTTCATCTCATGTGGCTCATCGAGGTCGACCACCGCTGCCACGGCGTCATGAATCACACCAGCTGCCGCGGGAAAGGCATCGCGGAACAGTCCAGAGACACGGGTTGTCACGTCGATTCTGGGGCGTCCGAGTTCGTCGAGATCGATTGGCTCGACATCGTCGATTCGGCCGGCGTCGGTCCAGACGGGTCTGACGCCCATCATCGCCAACACCTGGCCGATGGTTTCGCCTTTGGTTCGGACGGTGGGCGTCCCCCACGCGACGACACCGATCTCCTCGGGGTACTCGTCGTGATCTGCGTGGTGGCGTTCGAGGACGCCCTTGGCGACGTTTCGGCCCACCTCCCAGGCGTATTTGGCTGGCACTTTCCGGGGATCGAGCGTGTAGAAGTTTCTGGCTGTCGGCAGCAGGTCGACACCTCCTCGCGTTGGTGCGCCCGATCCACCGGGTGGGACGTATTCGCCGCTCAGCGCGTCGGCGGTGCGTGGGATTTCGTCTTGGGCACCTCGGACGCGGGGGGCTGCCTCCTCGCAGATAAAGGCGAGTGCCTCTCGCAGGTTGTTGTGCGCGCCGGATTTGGCGCGTCCGTCGCCGAGTGTGTCGATGTCGACGACGAGCAGATTGATGTTGACCTCGTCGTCCGGTCCGGCCTCGCGTTCCGAGTCAGGAACATCGAAGTTGTGGTCGGCCAGCGTCTCAATGAGGTCGACGCTGGTCTCGTGGACGTGGTCGGCGGCCTCGGCGTAGGTCATGCCTAACGCTTTGTCGTATTCGCCGGGGCGGTTCCGCAGGGCGTCGTAGTCGACGCCTAACACGCCCGCGACGCTCTCCCGAAGGCTCGGTGTGTCGCCGTTTTTGAGTCGAGTAAGTGCGACGAGATACTCGACGAGGCGGTCGTCGACCGGCGGTTCACTCATCGTGTGTAGCCCAAGCCTAATTTGGGTTGTTTTTATATCGGTGAGATACTCGTGGATGCGTTCGACCAACTCATCAACCGAGAGATCGTCGCCGTCGACCGCACCTTCGGCGAGCGTTGAGCCTACCTCGTCGGGGCCGCGAACCTCCATCCGTTCGTCGATGGTACCTGCAACCCCGAGTTCAACCGCCAGATCGAGGTCGTCGACGTGGGCGCGAATCAGGTCTTCCAACTGCTGGCCGTCGTCAGCGCGGGCGTCTTCCATGCCGGCCTCGCGGTACTGGTTGGCGAGCTCCTCCAGCTCGCTGAGCTCGTCGTAGGTGCCGGCGTTGGCCATCACCGGGGTGAGATAGTCAACAATCGCGGCGTAGGACCGCCGCTTGGCTTGGGTTCCCTCGCCGGGGTTGTTGACAATATATGGGTAGATGTTTGGGAGGTCACCGATCAGCTGATCCGGCGCGCTCGCACCGTTGAGTCCGACGGTTTTGCCGGGGAGCCATTCGAGCGAGCCGTGGGTGCCAAGATGGACGACGGCGTCGGCCGCGAACGATTCGCGGAGCCACTTATAAAAAGCGTAGTAGTCGTGCGGCGGCTGGAGATCCGAATCGTGGTACACTTTTGAGGGGTCCATTCCGAAGCCGCGGGGTGGCTGGACTGTCACGAGGACGTTGCCGAATTCGGCTCCGGGGATGGCGAAGGGGCGTTCGGGTGGCTCGCCCCACTCCTCGACGATGTTTGCTTGGAACCGCTCGTCGGCTTCGGCGAACCAGTCGGCATACTGGTCGGTCGAGACCACGTCGACAGACCGCTCGCGGACGTCTTCGGGCGCGACCCAGCGGTTGTCAAGGGTAAGTTGGCTGGTGAGCGTGTCGATCAGCGTCTGGCCGGAGTCGGGAACCGAGTCGCCGAGATCGTAGCCTCGACTGTCGAGTTCCTCGAGGAGGTTGATTGTACTCTCTGGCGAGTCGAGGCCGAAGGCGGTGCCGATCCCGTCGTCGCTCGGCGGGTAGTTGTGGAGGACGACCGCGATCTGTTTGTCGCTATTGTCGAGATGACGGAGCCTCGCCCAGTTTACGGCGAGTCGGGCGGCGTGGTCGACGCGGTCCTCGATGGGGAAATGTTGTTTTGGTGCGCTGCCGATTCCCGCCGAATCGTCCATTCGCTCTTTGCCGGAGATCGGGTGAGTGATCACGTTGCCGTCGAACTCGGGGAGTGCGACTGATAAGGCGAGTTCGAATCCCATGACGCCGGTGTCGCTGGCCTCGTAGCGCGAGCGCGAGCGCATGGTCGTGATTGTCTGGAGCACGGGAACACCGAGCCGGTCGAGAAAGACATCTTCAGCGGACTGGCCCTCGTCGCTGGCGGAGCGACCGCGTTCGTCCATCGAGAGCGAAAACATGAACGACGAAAGCACGGCGTCGACAATCGGCTCGCCATCTTGGATGAGCCAGTTGTCCGTAACCCATTCGGCGTTCTGTTGGCCCTCTTCGTCGGCTGCGGGGTTGCAGAAAATCGGGAGGGCGTTCGCGCCCTGGGCTTCGAGCGCGCGGACTTGGGCGTCGACGTATCTGGTGTTTTCGTGGGTCCAGTGGGACTCATAAAACCAGACGGCGACCGTCGGCTTGTCGGGATCGAACGTCTCACGGAGTCCCTCGTAGTCGATTCCCGGGTGGTCTGGGTGGTAGACGCCCTCGGTGGGGAGCACGGTCGGGTCGTCGGCTTCGGTGGCGAGACCGCCGTACTCGTCGGCTAAAAAGCGACAGCAGTTTTCGATGTTGATCGTCCCGCCGCGGTCGAGATACTCGTATATTCGCTCACGATCCGACTCCGAGACGGAGGTGTCCTCGAACGCGAAGGCGTCGCCGGTGGCTTTGATGACGAGCGGGACACCCATCTCGCGGAAGCGGTCGACAACGTACTCATAGCCGGGCATGCTGTCTTGGCCGCCGTGGAGCCAGAGGACGACTGCGGCAGCGTCTTCGCACTGCTCGACAAAATCCGCCACGTCAGCCTGCTCGTCGAGATCGCTTTCCGAGCGGACGACGAGATCGATTCCATCGAGCCGACCCGCCGCCCGCTGGACGGAGCCGAGTTCGTTTTCCGTTGCCGAATAGAGGCCAATCCGTGTCATCTTTATAAATTAGCGTTGTAGTAGCGCAAGTATGGTTGCAGATCCCGCGAGCAAAAAGCCGTCGACACTCCCCTTCCCAGCGATTGTTGGCCAGCCTGATCTCAAGGAAGTCCTGCTGCTTGCGGCAACTCACGACGATCTCAGCGGCGCGCTGGTTTCCGGCGAAAAGGGGACGGCCAAATCCACCGCCGTGCGCGCGCTGGTCGACCTACTTGGCGACCAGCAGGTCGTCGCCGACTGTCCCTACGGCTGTGCGCCCGACGATTCCGCAGGTCAGTGCGAGGAGTGCCAGACTCGACCGCGCGAGGAGCTTCCAGTTGAGGCGCGGCCGGTGCCACTGGTGACCCTGCCGCTCGGCGCAACGCGTGATCGCGTGGTAGGGACGCTCTCCATTGAGGATGCGATGGCTGGCGACACCGAGTTCGACCCCGGCCTGCTCGCGCGGGCGAATCGGGGCATTCTGTACGTCGACGAGATCAACCTGCTCGATGACCACTTGGTCGACGTCCTGCTTGATGCGGCCGCAAGCGGGATCAACACGGTCGAACGCGATGGGATCAGCGTCTCGCACCCTGCGGAGTTTACCCTGATTGGGACGATGAACCCCGAAGAGGGCGATCTCAGACCCCAGCTTCGGGATCGGTTCGATCTGCAGACGACCGTCGAGGGAAGCCAAGACCTCACAGAGCGCGTCGACATCATCGACCGCGCACTCGGCGAGGCGACGACCGAAACCGACGACACCGGGCTCAACGAGCTCCGTGAACGACTCCAAGCAGCTCGCGAGTCAGTCGGGTCGGTCGACCTTCCAGCCGCATTTAAAATCCAGATCGCTGAACTCTGTGTCGAGGCCAACGTTGATGGTCACCGCGCAGATATCGCCACTGCGCGGGCGGCGATGGCGCTGGCCGCGCTTGCAGGTCGACCGAAAGTGATCGAATCCGACGTTCGGACCGCCGCGAGCTACACTCTGCCGCACCGCCTCCAGAGCCAGCCGTTCGAAGAGCCACCCGACCCCGAAGCGCTGTTGGACGACTATTTTGACGACACAGCCGAAAACGAGGACGGCAAGGAAGACGAAGGTGGCGAGAACGACCGGTCGACGCAGGTCGACAACAACGACGAATCAGACGCCGACAACGCTGAGGGCGATGGCAACGCTGAGGGCGACGAACCAGCCGAAACTGGAAGCGACCGCAAGTCGACCGACCAGCCGCCGACCACCGACATCGATTCGGAGGCATCAACGGACGACAGCGGCGAGAGTGAAAACGACACCACCGACGAGGCGACGCCGCTTATTCCCGGCCAGCAGCGCGCCGACATCGGCGACGGACAGGCACCCGACCTCTCGGTAGCGGAGGCGGCCAGCGGCACACAGAGTGGTCGACGCGGCCGTACCCAGTCGACCTCCGGTCGTGGCACCCGCGTCCGAACCGAGCGCGCCACTGGCGAGACGGTCGACGCCGCCGCCTCCGTGCGGGCGGCGGTGGCCAGCGGCCACGACCGGGTCGAACGCGAGGACCTCCGGCAGTCAGTTCGAGAGCGTGAGACGGCTGCGACCATCGTCTTCGCAGTCGACGCCAGCGCGTCGATGCGGCCGGCGATGGAAGCCGCCAAAGGCGTCGTCCTCTCGCTTCTGCAAGATGCCTACGAAAGCCGCGACGAGGTGGCGTTCGTCGCCTTCGGTGGCGAGGAGGCCGAGGTGGTGTTGCCGCCAACTCGGAGCCTTTCGCTTGCCGCGCGCCATCTCAAAGCGCTCCCGACCGGTGACCGGACACCCCTGCCTGATGGGCTGCGAACCGCCCAGCAGGTGCTTGCGTCGGTCGACTCTGAGGCGGGTATCGTCGTACTGGTGACCGACGGCCGGGCAACGGTTGCTGAGGGAAGCCCGACTGCAGCCACCCGCAAAGCCGCCCGTCGACTCGCCGCTAGCGGAGCCGACCTCATCGTCGTTGACGCCGCCGACGGGCGGAACGGTTTGATTCCGACAATTCTCGACGAAACCGGCGGTCGGTGCGTGGGGCTGTCCGCGTTGAGCCCACAGCTACTCGCCGCCGAGATCGAGCAGTCGACTCGTTCGTCGTAGCCTCGGTGTGCTGGTCGACGGCGAAATTACGATTGGGAGGCTACTCTGGGTCGATCCCGCTGATCACCGCACCGAGCAGTTTCCGCTCTGCGGCTCGGAGATGCTGGTGAAAGGTCGCCGGTGCGACACCCATTGAGGCGGCGAGATCCTGTCCAGAGCTGTTTCGAGGCCACTCGAAAAAGCCCGCCAAGTAGGCGGCTTCGAGACTGGCTCGTTGTCTGTCTGTCAGTAGCTCAGTCCAGACTGTATCGACCGGCCCGGTCGCCGACTCAGTGCGGTTTCGTTGCCGGCGAGCAGTCGGACGCGCTGACGGATACTCACCCTGCAGCCGGTTTACCAGCTGCCGGACGTTCGTCGAGGGGGGCAACTGAATCGTCATCCACAGATCGTTGTCCGCGATGACTGCTTCGGTGATCGACCCGCCGTTTTCGGCGATTATCGAGGTGATCGGAGGCTCCGAGAGCTGTCCTTCGAATCGGATCTCGTCTCCGGACTCCGAGAGAACAGTCACTGACTCCCAGGAGTCGAACGTCGACGGAAACGACTCGACAGTCGGCCAGAGTGCAGCCGTTGTTCGGCCGTACTGGAGATACGACCCACCGCCCGTCGGTACCACGTGTTCGAGCACGATCTCGCCGTCTGAGGACTCCATGGAATCACAGACAGCTCTGATTTCGACTTCGAGTTCGGTGACCGTATCGCTCATCAGTGCCTGCTTTCGCTCGACGGAGGCGATTGCGTGGCCGATGATCTCGCCCAACTGCGAGATAATCGCCTGTTTTTCGGCCGCAAACGCCGCAGTATCATGCGAGTAAAGCCCAAGAACTCCGTACAGTGTGTCGTCGTGGGTGATCGGAATCGCGGCCACAGACTGATAGTCCCACTCGGCGGCGACCGCTCGCCATGGCTCGAAGTTTGGATCACTAACGACGTTCTGTGAGACCTGCAGTTGCTGGGTTTCGACGGCTCGACCGGCCGGTCCACGGCTCAACGGATTGGTTGGTTCCGACGAGAGCGCCAACTCATCGAGATAGCCAGCGGTTCCGGCTTCGACGTGCGGTTCGATCTCGTTTGTTCGGCTGTTTACTTCGCCGATCCAGGCGAACCGATACGTGTCGAACGCCGCCAGCGAATCACACACCAGCTGTTCGATCTCTTGGCGCGTCGACCGTTCGAGAATCGCATCGGTGATCTCTCTGACGACCGTGTTTACTTCATCGAGTGCGGCCAGTTTCGTCTGCTTGGTTTCGAGTTCGCGTTCGGCGGCTTTGCGCTCGCTGATATCACGAACGACCGCTACGCGCTCGAAATCGTCGTCGCCAGCCAACAGTGCGAACGTCGCTTCGACCTCGATCCGGCTGCCGTCGGCAGTCGTGAGTGTCGCCTCCATTGTCGGCGATGCAACCTCGGTTGTCGCCATCTCGGCTTCGAGTGCTGCTGCCTCCGTTTGAACCGCCTCGTCGACCACCAAGGAGGTCGCTGCTCCCACGAGCTGCTCGCGGCTGTAGCCGGTGAGTTCGCAGTAGGCCTCATTGACCAGCGTAAAACGACCCTCGCGGTCAACCACATAGACGCCGTCGTTGACCGTTTCGATGATCTGTTCGTACCGCTGGAGTTCACCCGTCCGTCGGTGGCTGTCGATTGCAGACGACAGGACGTTGGCCATACTTTGGACGAAGTTAGCGTCGTCTTCGGTGAACGCCCGCTGGCGCCTGTCGTGAACGCCCAAAACCCCCCACGGCTCGCTGGGACAGCCGATACAGACGCTGATACCGCTTGTGACGTCGTGTGAACTCAACAGTTCAGGACCGCTAAAGCGGGTTTCGGCTGCGAGGTTCTCGACGATAACGGGCGTTTCGGACAACAGCGTATAGCCAGCCTGTGAGTTGGTGGTGGCGTCGACGGTCGCGGTGCCGACGATGCCCTCATTCCAGCCAGCGCCCTGTCGGACGCGGAGCGTCTCCTGTTCGGGATCGAGATCCAGCACTTTCGAGTAGGCAGTATCGAGTGTCTCGCGAATCAGCCGTGTGGCTTCGGCCATCAGCTCATCGAGGTTCTGTGTACCGACGGCGAGTTGCCCAAGTTGGGCGACGGCCGCCTGCTGGCTGGCCCGGCGGTGGAGTTCGGCCTCGGCGGTGTCGACCGGTCGGGCAGTCCCCACGAGAACGGGGCCATCGTCGCTGCTGTCTGCGGCTGTAGCTGCCAGTGATAGCTGACAGGCGACCACCTCGCCGCCGTCGGTCCAAAGACCCACTCCGAGAGTGGTTTGCTCGCCGGCGGGTTGACTCTGGAGTGCACGAGCGACCGTCGACAGCCGGGCGGCGTCGCTGTCGTCGACGACTGCTGCAAGCGGGCTGCCGATCAACTCGTCGACGCTACGGCCGGTGAGAATCTCGAAGCGGCTGTTGGCTGTCGCCACTCGCAGGTCGCCATCAAGGCCGAACACCGCCTCGTCGACGAGTTCGGCCAACACGCCGATGCCGTTGGGAGTCGAGACCGTACCAGCCGGTCGACTCGCGTGTGAGGTCTGACCGTTCGTGAGGTTTTGGTCTCCAGTCATTGACATCTAGAGGTCGGGGTGCAGTAATAACCGAACGTACAGTATAGTTACCAGTCTTTTGTAGCCGTTTCGGCCGAGCCCTACATGTAAGAACAATATTCTTACATCGGTCGACGTCTCGGAGGAAGATTCCACCACGGAGTCGACCCGAACAGCCCGTGTCGCCAATGTAACAAGAAAAGATATTTTCATAGCAGGATATAGACTCAGATATGGAAATCTTAGAGGGAGATCGAATCGAATGCAGCCGGTGTGATGAGGTGATTGATCTCGAAGACGCCGTCGGGCTCAACAAGAAGTCTCGCGCGATGTTCAAACCGCTGTGCAAGGACTGTTTCCAGCTGGTTGGCTGTCCGCCGGGCTGGGAACTCGAACGCGATATTACCTACTTTTCGAGAGACTGACTCACGCCGAGGGTTCGGTGAGTTCCGCCCGGAGCAACACGACAGCGAACAGCCCCAGCAACACCACGCCGACTGGAATCGGCACCCCACCGAAGCCACCCGTCCAGACGAACACGGTTGCCAGACCGAACAGTCCGGCGGCGAGTCCCAGCAGTCCGCCCATCAGCCGGACGGGGTGGATCCGGCCGGCTTCAAGGCGGGCTTCCTCGGAGTAGTACACGACAGAGACTGCAAGTGCCGCACAGATCACGACCGCGCCAAGCGCCCAGATCTGGGTTGCGAGTTCGAGGCCCTCGCCGGTACGGAGTTGGACTGCGCCAACCACCGACCGAAGCGCCGCACCGTCGACGTCTGCACCGAGGCCGCTGGTGTACTGAAATTCGAACAGCGGAAAGCGGATAAAAAGCACCCACGGGCCACCGACACTGCTGTAGGTGATGTTCCACGGCAACAGCGCGGCCAGCCACGCCAAGACGACTGCCAGCGCGCCGGCGTGTTCTCGATTGACCCAGACCATATGCCACAGACAGTCGACGTTGGTGATAAAAACCTGCCGGCACACAGGCGTTACGTTGATACGCTCGGACGCGAAATACAGAGTACCGAATGCGGCGAGAACAGTTTACATTGGCTGTCCGAAACATCGATTGGGTCGAAACCGACGGCGAACCCCGCCAGCCGCTGGCCCGGATCTCCGTTAGCGGCAACACAGCGCAACTTCAGACTCGCCTCCAAGACGTCGACGGCGAGCGACTGACCGCAGGGATGGTCGATGTCGCCTACCGACTCAAAGCCGCCGTCGAGGACGACCCGACAGCGGTGGGTGTCGTCGGCGTCGCCAACCGGCTGACCGGCGACTTTATTTTCGAGACCAACGAGGACGCCGACGACGTCTTCCAGTTCATTCAAGCCGCCCGCGAGTACGGCCGCGAGGCCAACACCCCGGATCGCTACCGGATCGAGATCGTCGTTGACGGCGAGACGATCACTTTCGAGAAGGGAACGTTTCTGGTGTACGATGACGACGGCGAACTGCTGCGCTCGCGCAGTCTCATCCCCTCCGGCGTCGAACTGTAGTTTAGGCTGCCGAAACCACGCAACATTTAGCCTCACCGCAGTATACTCCGGTCGTGAAAAACGTCACCGACCGCACGATCAACCCGTTTGGGATGCGCCCTGCATGCGAGCGGTTCGTCCCCGGCTACGGCGACGCCAACGCGGCTTTTCATGTTATTGGGGATCATCCGGGCGTTCACGGCGGTTCCGAAACCGGCGTTCCGTTTACCGAAAAACCCGCCACAGCGCGACTCCAATCGGTACTTCAGTCGACTGGGCTACTCCGTGAGACCGGTGATGAGCCGGTCGTCGACGAGACGTTTTTGTCGTATCTCCATATGTGCGTGCCAAACCCTGGCGGGACGCCGAGTGACGCCGAGTACCTCGATATGGAGCGGTTTTTTGACGCCGAACTCCGCGCGATTGCAGCCCACGTCCTGTTGCCGGTCGGCGAACGCGCCACGCGTCACGTCCTCGAAACGTACACCGCCAAGGCTTGGAAAACAACCGTCGACATGGATCGACTCCACGGGACCGAGATCCGTGGCAGCGGCTTTCTGGTGCTTCCGATCAAAGAGCCCGCTGAGTGGACCGACGACGACGCAGATCGACTCCGGACAGCCATTGACGAACTTCGGTCGACTGACTTTCGCCGGGAGACGGATCTGGGCCGGTTTATGGCTGGCAGCGATCCCTACTACGTCCGGTGATTTTGCGGCTTGCAGACGAACGTCCGATAATAGTGGCTCAAACACAGGGTTTGTCGAAATAATTCGTGCATAGGAAATAAACAGACAGAATCAGCCACACCAATGGTCGAATTTAGTGCAACACAAGATTTTTTACGCACATACGTCCATTCTTCTGTCGGCGCACTGGCGCGGCTACGTCAGAAGCGCCGATACGCTGTGGACTAGTGCTCCCACAGTGGCTTGGTCAGTCACACCGCCCGCAGTCGACGGCCCGTTTTGTGGTCCCGTCGGGCCCACCCCCGCACGCCCCATCAGGGGCCGTCGACTGCGGCTGTTGACTGCGAGAGAATATTTACTCAGTAACGAATAACCCTTTTAGCATCGGCTCCCTACCCGAGACCAATGAACGCGATTGCAGTCCGCGACCGAACGGGCCACGCTGAGGTTATCGAACTCCCCAAACCGGAACCGGATTCGGGCGAGGCACTGATTCGAACGCTCCGGGTGGGCGTCGACGGCACCGACCACGAAGTGATCGCCGGAGCCCATGGCGGCTCTCCCGAGGGCGAAGACTACCTGGTGTTGGGCCACGAGGCCGTTGGCGTCGTCGAGGATCCACACGACACAACCCTTTCGAAGGGCGATGTGGTGGTCCCAACCGTCCGTCGACCGCCCAACGGCTCGAATCGCTACTTCAAGAACAACGAGCCGGATATGGCTCCTGACGGCCAGTATCACGAACGCGGCATTGTTGGCGCACACGGCTTTATGGCTGAGTACTTTACCAGCCCCGAATCCGCACTCGTTACCGTGCCGCCCGAACTCGCCGTATATGGCTTTCTAGTCGAGCCGATTTCGATCACCGAAAAAGCCGTCGAGCACGCCGAAGCTAGCCGATCGGCTTTCGAGTGGGCTCCCGAATCCGCACTGGTGTTGGGCAACGGCAGCCTCGGGCTTATCACGCTGGCCATGTTCGAACAGCAGTTCGACCGAACCTACTGTCTGGGTCGACGCGACCGCCCCGACCCCACCATCGACATCATCGAATCGCTCGGCAGCACCTACATCAACAGCAACGAAACGCCAGTGCCCGAGATTCCCGAGACCTACGAGGCACCGGATCTCATTTATGAGGCGACAGGCTACGCCAAACACCCCTTCGAATCGATTGAAGCACTCGCACCAAACGGCGTGCTTGCTGCGTTGGGTGTCCCAAGCGACTGGAGCTTCGAGGTCGACGGCGGCAAACTCCACCGAGAGCTCGTCTTGCATAACAAGGCCATCGTCGGCAGCGTCAACTCCAACCGCCGGCAGTTCGACCGCGCAGTCGAGACGCTCGGGTCGCTCTCGGAGTCGTTTATCGACTCGCTGGTGACTGGAATCTACGAGCTTGAGGATTTCGAGGCGGCGTTCGTCGACGACGACACCACTATAAAAAACGCCGTCCAATTTAGCACATATGAAAAACGTTGATACGCTCATCGAGAGTGCCGCCGAGTTGGCCGAACGCGGCCTCTCAAAGGGCGAGATCGCCGACGAGCTGAACGTTTCCCGAGAGACCGCGAGCTGGCTTGTCGAGCGCAGCGGCACCGAAAGCGACCTCCAGCCGCGCGTTCGCGAGACCACCAGCCCACAGGACATCCACGTCGACTGGAGCGCCATCGGCAGAGACAGCGTGCGGCTGAGCTATCTCAGCAGGGCAATGGCCGACATCATCTCGAAAGAAGGCGACGATGTGAGACTCACTGTCGGCATCGAGAAGGCAGGCGTCCCGCTGGCAACCATCGTCGCCCGCGAGCTTGATACCGATCTCAGCGCGTACGCGCCGGCCAAACACCAGTGGGAGGAAGGCGACATCGACGAGCTCGGCGGTGGGTTTTCGCGTAACTTCTCGCCGATCGACGGCCAAGAGTGTTACATCGTCGACGATACGATCACCTCGGGGACGACACTCACCGAAACTATCGAGGCCATCCGCGCCCGTGGCGGCAACCCCGTCGGCTGTGTCGTGCTCGTCGACAAACAGGGCCTCGAGTCAATCGACGGCGTGCCAGTGTACTCGCTGATCAATGTGGTCAGCGTCGGCCGCGACGAGTAGCCAGCATCAAGGCCAGCAAAACCGATTGTAGAAAAGCGGTCGACAGCGATTTTCAGTTCGACTGCGGCGGCAACTCGGCGTTGAAACAGAACGTCCCCTCTTTGTTGCGGCACTGACACTGTCGAAGCTGGTAGTAGTGGGGTGCAAATCCGGAGAGGAACGGCTCGGTGACATCCGCCAGCAGGCTTGGGAAGCGTGGATCGTCGTGCGGAACGGGCACGCGGAACAGCTCAAGGTCGACTTCGGCGGCGTCTTCGGCCAGATCAATATCGAGTTCGACCAGCGTCTCGCTTTGTTCGTGCATGAAGCTCATCGGCTCGACGATGACGCGTTCGGCTTCGCCTTCGAGGTCGACGACGACATCCTCGGTTTCGGGTTCGGTCCACTCGATGCCGCGGTTGGCGTGGTTCTGATAGCCAATCTCGTAGGAGTCGATGCCGACGATGCCGGCGATTGCGTTGGCGTGTTCCTCAACGTACTGGTCGTAGCGACTGCCTTCGTTGAGATATTTCGTCGGCGTGCCGTGGGCCGAAAAGACGAACGCGGTGTCGGGGTCGTTGGGGTCGAGTCCCTCTTCGTCGAGGAACTCACGGATACCCTCCGCGCGGAGGCGGTTGTAGATCGGCACACGATGCCAGCCGGTGATCGCGGTGAACTCGGGATCGAAACCGGACTCCTCGTCGATAGCCCCTTCGAGCGAATCAATGGATGAAACGGTCGTCGACGGCCCACACAGTGGGTAGATCGGCACCGCGATCACGCGGTCGATTTCGTCGGCGGCCAGCGTTTCGGGCAGATCCGAGATCAACGGCTCCATGAACTGCATGGCGTGGTAGATCTCGACGTCGTGGCCCCGATCCGCGAGCGTCTCGGCGAGCGCCTCAGCCTGCTGGCCGGCCTGTTCTTGCAGCGGCGAGCCGCCGATCTCGTTGTACTCTTCCATCAGGCTGGGGAGTCGACGCCCGGCGAGTTCCCGAGAGCGTTCCCAGGCTTCCTCCTCGGTTTCGGCGTCCTCCAACGAGGCGTTGTCGTAGAAAATGCGGGTCAGATACTCACGAACGACCTCTTTTTCTGGAACTGCTGGCTCACCGAAGTTCAACAGTACAATCGCGGTTTCCATACACGAACATTGGATCTTCGGCAGTAAAGACACTTCGGCATCCGGTCGACTGTCCGTTGAGACTACTCGCCGAGAATCGTCTTGGCGACGCCCTTCGCGCTCCGAATCCGGCCCGGAATCCCAGCCCGCCCGACGTAGTTGGTACACAGATGCATTCCGTCGGGCGTCGACAGCTCGTCCATCGCTGTCCAAGACCGGTCATATGCCGGCATCCCCGGCTCCCAGCGGTGGACGCCGATCAGGGTTGCCTCGCTGCCGGTTAGCGTCTCGAAGGCCTCGGCAGCCATCGCGCCGAGGTCGTCGTCAGTTCGGCTTTCCATTTCGGGGTCGCTGTTGGGGTCGACGTAACAGGTAAAGACGCCCTCGCGGTCCAGAAAGCTCGCATTCCAGGTGCTTCCGCTGATCGGCAGATCACCGCCTTTGGGCACGAGTGCGCCGATTCCCTCCCCGTCGAACTCGGAGTGGAGAAACACCATCGCAATCGGATTGTAGTTGAACTGGCTGAGTGTCTCGGCCAACTCGCTGTCGACGCCTTCGACCAACTCGGCAGTCGTGGCTGCCGGTGTTGTGAGCACGAGTTGGTCGACGTGTTCGGTCCCGTTGGCCGTCTGCAACTCATAGCCCTCGCCCGCAGTTGCGACGCGCTCGACCGGCGTCGACAGGTTGATCGCCTCACTGTGGGCCTCGTATAAGGCGTTGGTCAGTGTTCCGAGCCCGTCTTCGAAGGTGCAGATAGGTGGCGTCTCTCGGCCCTCGATTAGTCGACGAAGCACCCACACCAGCAGGCTGCGGCCGACGCCAGTCGACTCTAGGGCCCGACCAAGCGAGTGCTCCATGAGCATCTCGTCGGTGTCGGTTCCGTACAGCCCGCTGTAGAGGGGTCCCATATACCGCCGGGCGGCCTGCGTGCCGAAGCGACGAGAGAGATAGGCGTCGACGGTCTCGCCCGGCTTTGCGGGACCGGTCAGTGGCTCGGCGAGAATCCGGAGTTTTCCAAGCGGAGTTATGAGATCGGTCGTCACCGCCTCCCGAGCCGACAGCGGGACAACCCGGAGTTTGCCGCCGTGATAGATGTACAGGGGCTGGTCATCGTCGCCGAACTGTAGCTGTTCGCGGAGTTCGAGTTCCTCGACCAATGATTCAATTCCGGGAGTCAGGCGAAGTCGCTGGGGGCCGAGTTCGACCAGCCGGCCGTCGATCCGCTGGCTGCGAACGATGCCGCCCGGCTCGTCGCGTGCCTCGAAGCCGACGATCTCGCAGTCGGCCGTCGACAGTTCATGGATAACCGATAGCCCGGAGATGCCCGCGCCGATGACACCAACCCGCACCGTCAAGGCCTCCCGGCTGGGCTGGCTCGCGGCAGTCGTGTTCGGTCCATCAATCTGAACGTAGCCGTGCGAAATGAATAACGGTTGCGTGTCCGGGGCGGCTGCGGGCTGTCGCTTCTGCCAGGTGGTTTTTGGACGACAGCTCTGTTAGCCGTCGACCGGCTCGAACTCGTGGCGGACGACCTCGTTGTCGTCGTTCCACTCGGTGTTGTGGGTCTGCTCGATCCGCTTTTTGTAGGCCTCAAGGTTC
>Ga0207421_10003349_pt1 | contig 19135 bp, 19 predicted proteins | sample SodLakKL_010_SED_4_FD_187542 | JGI IMG/M metagenome (GOLD analysis project Ga0207421, IMG submission 187542) | Alkaline sediment microbial communities from Lake Tanatar, Kulunda Steppe, Russia - 8KL_010_SED (SPAdes) (version 2) | ecosystem: Environmental > Aquatic > Non-marine Saline and... | reverse complement strand
CAGGAATAACTATTATATGACTCTCACCATCATCAGTAACAAAGATGTGGGCCGTTCCTGTTTCAGTATCAGCAGTAATCAACTCTGTCTCAACACCCTGGTGATTTAAATTATCCTCAAGGGACTGACCAATCTCATCAGCTCCTCTGGCTCCAATAAATAGTGGTCTGGCGCCTAAAAGTCCTGCAGCTGCAGCCTGATTGGCACCTTTACCACCAGGATGTCTGGCAAAACTCCTTCCAGTTAGTGTCTCTCCAGGTTCAGGTAATCTATCACAATTAATCACAAAATCCATATTCATCGAACCGATAATTACTATTTCAGCCATAGCTTCCCTCCTCTAAACCCTTGCAGTAGAGCCTCTTCTAACCAATTTAGTTTCCAGGATCTGGTCTGCAAAGAAATCCTCTTTATCCAGGCTTCCTTTTTTCTGTTTAATATTAATCAGATCAATCAACATCTTGCTGGCCTGTCTTCCTAACTTATATTTTGGCTGGGCCATCGTTGTTAAAGCAGGATAAACCAGGTTGGAAATCGAAATATTATCATGGCCAATTAAAACTAAATCCTCTGGAATTCTAATCTCTGCATGGCGGCAGGCCTCCAGGACCCCTAATGCCATCATATCATTGGCTGCAAAGATTGCTTCAGGTAAGTTACCGCTAGCGATCATCTGCTCCATAGCCTCGTATCCAGACCTCTTACTAAAATTACCTTCAAATATCATATCTTCAGCCAACCTTAAATCATTATCTAAAATAGCTTTTCTATAACCATCTTCCCGGTCCTGACCTGGCACAGTCTGTAAATCTCCTGTAATATGAGCAATCTCCTTATAACCTTCATCTATCAAAAACTGAACTGCCTTATAAGCAGATTGTTGATTATCAATCATTACCGCCGGATATATTGAATCAGGTATCTTCCGGTCTAACTGCACAACCGGTATATTTCTGGATTCCAGCCGTTTTAAAATATCTCTATTGGCCAGCGAAAGGGAAACAATCAAGCCATCTACCCGCTTTTGCAGCATCAAATCAATAACCTCTTGCTCCTGCTCCAGTTTATTATCTGTACTTGAAAAAATTACAGAATAAGAGCTGTCCTGGGCCTGATCTTCAACGCCTCTGGCCACTTCAGGAAAATATGGATTATTAATATCAGGTATAATCAGTCCAACCGAATAGGTCTGATTAATAACTAAACTCCTGGCCATACCATTAGGTCGGTAATTTGAATCTTCAATAACTTTTAAAACTCTGGCTCTGGTCTCATCATTAACATCAGGTTTCTCATTTAAAACCCTTGAGACCGTAGTTACTGAAACTCCGCACCTTTCAGCTATATCTTTAATTGTAATATTCTCTCCTGCTGCCATTTATATCACCTTAAAGTTATATATTTAACCGATAACAGGTCAGAATTCAACCTCTAAAACTCTAAATTAACCTTCTCTAACCCTGATTGAAAAGGTTACCGGTAACGTTTTCAATAACATTATATAATATTCTTAATATTATTTCAAGAACAAATTTTTATAAGAATCTATAGATTTTATTAAATAATCAGTCACAAATTTAGCTAAATAACCCTTGACATAATCTAAATTATTAGCTAAAATAAAATCAATTGCTGTGAAAGTAATAATTATCACAAACCGAATATTATATTTAATTTCTGCTTTTAGAACCCAAAGTCTCACATAAATACAATAGTTCTTCTTAAGGAGGCTAACTAATGATTGAAGTTAGTATCTGTGTTGGTAGTAGCTGTCATCTTAAAGGTGCACCTGAAGTCGTTAATATCTTCAAAAAATTGCATAAAGAATATGAGCTTACTGATAAGGTCCATCTTAAAGCAAGCTTCTGCCAGGGTCACTGTACCAATGGTGTGGCAGTAAATATTGATGGAGAAACAATAATTGGTGTCAACCCGGAAAATGCTCCAATAAAATTTAAAGAGTATCTAATAGAAGGTGATTCCAGTGGAAGTATTAATTGATCAAAATGTAAAATGCCAGGACTGTCACCGCTGTATTCGAGAATGTTCAATCAATGCAGTCGGAGTTGAAGATGAACAGGCCTGGACAATCACCGATTTCTGCATCTATTGTGGCCGTTGTATCAATGTCTGTCCCCAGGGGGCTCCTCTTCCCCGGGATCAATCCCAGATCATTAAAAATATACTATCAGGAGACAGCAAAACTGCTCTATCCCTGGCACCTTCTTTTTATGCCAACTATCCAGATAAGTCGCCAGAAGAACTGGCTGGAGCTTTAAAAGAAGTTGGTTTTGATATTATTGCCGAAACTGCCCAGGGCGCAGAAATCCTGTCACCAATGCTAAGCCATGAAGTAAGAACCAGAAAGCAACCAGTGATTTCCAGCAGCTGTCCAGGAGTCGTAAATTTGATCGAAAAACATTATCCTGAATTAATACCAGACCTCTCTTCTCTTTTATCACCGGCCCTAATCCATGCCCTGTATTTAAAAGAGAAATATAGCCAGGATCTTAAAGTTATCTTTGCTGGCCCCTGTCTGGCCAAAATTGATGAAGCCCTTAATGGCAATTCCAGTATAGATTACATTCTAACCTTTAAGCAGTTAGATAAAATCTTAAAGGATACCGGTTCATTTTTTGCTCAACCTGGCAAAATAGATGAATACTCCCGGGGCAGGGCCTTAATCTATCCAGTAGAAAAGGGAGCTGTTAATGCTACCGGTTTTAATATCGAAGATAATCAGGCTCTTTATGGTTCTGGAATTGATGAATGTATCTCTATTCTAGAAGATTTAAAATCAGGCAGCCTCAATTCCAGATTCATAGAACTTCTAATCTGTCAGGGAGGCTGTATAAACGGTCCCTTTATCTCCAGAGAAAATAGCATTGCCAGAAGAAAACAGGCTATTAAAAATATCTATAAAACAAGACCTGCAAGAGATAATCAACTGGAGCATAACTTTAAGCCAGATCAATTAAGCCGAATTTATACAGATAAAAAAATTAAATACCCTGAACCTGATGAAATGGAAATCCAGGAAATACTTAAAAGCATCGGTAAATATAGCGAAAAGGACGAAACTAATTGTGGCGGCTGTGGCTATAATAGCTGCAGGGAGAAAGCAATTGCAATCTATCAGGGGCTGGCAGAGGCGGAAATGTGCATCCCCTATATGAAAAAGAAAGCAGAATCACTATCAAATATTATCTTCCAGTCATCCCATAATGCCATAATAGTTGTCACCCCAAAAATGATCGTCCAGGAATTCAATCCAGTGGCAGAAAAACTATTTAATCACCGGGATCGCTCGGCTACAGGCAGATCTTTATACCGTTATATAGACCCTGAGCTATTTCAAAAAGCCTGGCAGGAGAAACGGAAAATCCGGAAACAGGAAGTCTATTATGAAAAATATGATATAGTTACTGAACAAAATATCTTCCCTATTGAAGAACATGAGGTAATTGTCGGGATCTTTGCAGATATTACTGAAAAGAAAAAACGGCAGCAAGAAGTTAAAGAGATGAAAAAGATGGCAGCAGAAAAAGCTGAAGATGTTGTCCATAAGCAGATGAAAATCGTCCAGCAGATAGCCAGCCTCCTCGGGGAGACAACTGTTGAAACAAAGACAGCTTTATATGATCTGACCAGGCTAATCCAGGAGGAAGACTAAAATGCAATATGTTGTCGAAGAATTCTATAAGAATATTCCAGGAAAAAATGAAGAAGTCTGTGGCGACCATGTTGAAATTCTAAAGCAGAATGGCTCAACTATAATTGTTCTTTCTGATGGCCTGGGGAGCGGTATCAAGGCAAATATCCTGGCAACTCTAACTTCCAAAATTGCAGTCGGCCTTTTTAATAAAGACCTCCCCCTTAAAGAGATCATCGAAACAATAATTGATACCCTGCCGATCTGCGAAAAAAGGGGAATAGCCTATTCAACTCTGGCTGTCCTAATAATCAATGAGGATGGCAATGCCAGATTAATCGAAATGGATACCCCCTTTGCCTTTTATTATAGGAATGACATGATTAAAAAGATCGATAAGAAGAAAATAAATATTAGAGGCAAGACTATCTATGAGTCCAACCTGAAGATGGGCTTAAATGATAGAATCTTTCTGGCCAGCGATGGCGTCGTCCATGCCGGAGTCGGCGGTCTCCTTGATTTCGGATTAGGCTGGGAGGGAACAGCCCGGCATCTTGAAGAGTTATCAAAAAGAAATACCAGCATGGAATATATTATTGAACATATGCTAAATATCTGCAAGGCCTATTATTTTGGCAAGCCAGCTGATGATATAACATTAATCGGTCTCCAATTCAGGAGAAAACACAATTTAACCATCCTGACAGGCCCTCCGCAAAATGAAAAAGATGACAGAGTTGTTGCCAATAAATTGATTAATGCTACTGGCAAAAAGGCAATCTGCGGAGGCACAACAGCCCAGATAGCTTCAAGAGAACTGGGGCTGGAATTAAAATGTGATCTAGATTATTTTGATAAAGATGTGCCACCTGTCGGACATCTGGAGGGTATAGATATTGTTACAGATGGTCTCTTAACTTTAAATAAAGTCCTTGACTATTTAAGAGATTACAAGCAGGGCGAAATGTTTCCTAAAGGGCGAGATGGAGCAACCTGCCTGATGCAGATGCTCTTAAATAGTGATAGAATCAATTTAATTGTAGGCAGATCAATGAACGAGTCCCACCAGAGCTTAAATTTACCATTAGAGCTAGGAATAAGAAGTCAGATAGTCGACCGGATAGCCAATAATCTAAAGCGTTTAAATAAAGAAGTAAAAATAGAATGGTATTAAATGGAGGAAGATAATTATGAGCGATAATAGAATCCAGGTAGAGATCTGTATCGGCACTCCCTGTTTCCTGATGGGTGGCCAGAGTTTAATAGAAGAACTGGAATGGCTCCCCTATAAATACAGGAGTAAATTTAGTTTTCAAGCCAGCCACTGTATCGATGACCACTGTGAAAATGCCCCTGTCATCAAAGTTAAAGATAGAGTCTTTGAAAATGTAACCCCGGAAAAACTTAAAAATATTCTTGACCAATACCTGACCAGGGAGGTGCTATAGATGCTGGATCAGACAGTTTCAGAGCTTGTAAAATTAAAAAGAAAATTATATATAGAATTAGTCAGCCTGGCCTGTCAGGATAAATTGGTTGAGGCTGAAAAACTTATCTACCAATTAATTAGAGAAGATACACCCAGGTATCGCTGCTGCCAGCATAAAGAAAGAGCAATTTTAAGAGAAAGAATCAAACTTGCCCTGGGTTTTGATATAGAAGATAATATCCCGATCGCAAGGCTAACAGAACTGGTTGATCAGGAGCCCCTTGATGAGGACATCATAACCATACTAAATATGGCCTGTGACAGCTGTCCTATAGATAAGTATATTGTTACCGATTCCTGCCGCAATTGTGCCGCTCATCGCTGTCTCAATGCCTGTCCTAAAGATGCTATCTATATTATCAGCAATAAGGCATATATTGACCAGGATAAATGTATTGAATGTTCCCGTTGCAAAGATGTCTGCCCTTTCGGTGCAATCAATGAAAATGTCAGGCCCTGTGTCAAAGCCTGCGCTACCGGTGCTATTAGTTCAGATGCCAATCGCCAGGCAACAATTGATAAAGATATCTGTGTAAATTGTGGCCACTGCATCAGAGGCTGTCCCTTTGGAGCTATCGGCGATAAAAACAGAATCATTCAGGTGACAAATAGTCTCTTAAACCCTGATCAAAACACTGTGGCCATGCTGGCCCCTTCATTCCCAGGTCAGTTTGGCTATAATGTTGATTCTGCAACTTTAAAAACAGCTTTAAAAATAATGGGCTTTAACCAGGTAATTGAGGTTGCAGAGGGTGCAGATAAAGTCATGCAAGCAGAAGCAGAAGAGGTCTTAGAATTAAAAGATAAAGGGGCAAACCTTATGACCAGTTCCTGTTGCCCGGCTTTTACTGAACTTATTAATAAAAACTATCCTGAATTTACAGAAAATATATCTACACTAACCTCTCCAATGGAAGTTACAGCAGCCAAAATAAAAAAAGAAAATCCTGAAGCAAAAACAGTATTTATTGGCCCCTGCCTGGCCAAAAAGTCTGAAGCAGCCAGGCATAAAACAGTAGATGAGGTCCTGACATTTGAGGAACTTCTCTGCATGATCGTCGGCTGGGAGATTAATCTAGAAAAATTAAGTCCTATCGAAGAATTTAACGATCCTATTTCAGATGAAGCCCGTTCCTTTCCAGCAAGTGGAGGAGTAACCGCAGCTATCAGGAGTGAACTCTCTGAATCAGATAAATCCTGGATCAATTTTGAAATAGCCTCTGGCCTGAAAAAATGCAGCCAGTTTCTAAAAACTTATAAGCCAGATAATAAGTTCAGTTTCCTCGAAGGTATGGGCTGTGAAGAAGGCTGTATTGGTGGCCCTGGCAGAATTATAAATACTAAAATAGCAAAGAAGATGGTCGAAAAATTTATCAAGAGCCAGAAAAATAATAAATCTCAAAAGGTGAAACAAATTGCAGAACTATAAACTATATTCAACTGATAAGATACTCTATCTAGAACTGAAAGTTTCTAAAAAAGAGCATAGCTTTATTTTTGTCTTTAATGATAAAGACCAGGCCAATGTATTCAAAGCTGACCTGGAAAAAAGCTTAAATAACCTAAAATCCCTGGCTAATCTGGAAGATATAATATCAGGACTTAAATATGATGCCTTAATCAATCATAAAGATCTGGAAGTGATGGGGGCTGCAAATGATAAGCTCCCAGGATTTTATAAATCTGCCCTTGAAGATAATGTCAGTAAAATCTATTTAGGAGTAAGACTCTCATAAAACTTAAATAGCTCTCTTTTTAAATTTATCATATACCTTAACACCTGCTCCAACCAGTAAAATAATAAAGCTAATATAAATGAATATCCATTTTAAAAATGTAAATACAGGGGTCAACTGATCAATCAAAATAGTTTCTGCCGGATAACGATACATCACTAATGAGGCCCCACTATTTTCAAGAAAATCAAATACTGTTCCGAGTAATGGAAACAGTAAAAGTCCTCTAATTAGCCTGGATGAAAACCTCCTTAAAACCAGGGTTATTCCTGACCAGAGAAAGAAAAAATATACAAGCGGCCAGATTATATCAAAGGTAAAGCGGGAGCGAATATAATAGCTCCTGCCCTCTTCTCCATAGGCCTCAGCCATCTCATATAAGTCTGCCTGGTTATAGATAAATGATGTATCCGGTGTCCTATCAAAGCCAATTCTTTCATTGGAACGCTGGGATTCCCAGGGTAAAACAAAAACTAAAAATATAATAAATATCAATAAGGCAATCAGAAATATCCTCACTGTAACAGTTTTATAAGAAAAGTTTAAATAGTTTTTAGCAACTTTCAAAATATTACCCCCTGACATTATTTTTATTGCAGGAAATATAAATTAAATCTCTAATATATATTATATCATTAATTAATTTAATCTACAGGGGGTATTCTATTATGAAAAAAATCATCCTATTATTAGCATTGCCATTATTAATTCCAGTTCTTTTCCTTTTATGTTCACCTACCTTTATTAACTTAACTATCAATGATCTTAACATAAATTTAATTAGTAAAATCAATAAATAAAGAACTCATTAAAATATTAGCCAAAAATTTCGCCGAGATGATTAAATAAAGCAACTATACCAGCAATTAATACTATCAAACCAGCAATCTTTACAAAAACATTTTGAAAGGAACTATCTTCAAAAATTGTCGCCAGTCCACCTGATATCAATAAAAGTGGCCAGAAAATATTAAAGATATCAGTATTATCAATTGGCAGCAGATTCATATAGGTCAATAAAGATACTACAGCGCCAACAAAGACAACTAATGTCAGAAGCCTTCTGCTTTTCTCTGAAAAATTCATTTTATCCCCCTTTTTTATTCAAAAATGATTTTTAAACCCTTCTTTATTTAAATAATAATATAAAGTTAAATAAATCTCAAGAATATGATTGACATCTATAAATACCTATGCTAATATACAGATGGTAGTATTGTGTAATTTTACACAATACTTTGTTAAAGTTTTTACGTCTTTAGTTCAGCAAATAAATATCTAACCAGGAGGTGACTCCCAGAATCATGGGAGAAATTATGGGCTATTCATTCTATCCAGGTTGTACTTTAAAAAATAAGGCCAGTCGTTTAGAAGAAACAGCACTGGAGTCAGCCAGATTACTAAATATAGAACTCAAAGAACTTCCAGAATGGCAATGCTGCGGAGCTGTTTATCCCCTAGCAAGAGATGAGATTGTAACTATTTTAGGTAGTATTAGATCATTAATTAGAGCCAGAGAGCTAGATAACAAACTTGTCACTCTCTGTGCAGCCTGTCACCATGTTTTAAAACGGAGCAATTGGGCTATTAAGAATAAAGAAGATGTTAGAGATAAGACAAATAATTTTCTTCAGGATGAGCCAGATTATTTTGGCGAAACTGAAGTAATCCATTATCTAGAATTTTTAAGAGATGAGATCGGTTTCGATAAGATAAAAACTGCTGCTGGAGATCGGCTTGAAGGCAAAAAAGTTGCTGCTTATTACGGCTGTCTACTACTTAGACCAGAAAAGGAATTAGAATTTGATAACCCTGAACAGCCAACTATTATGGAAGATTTCATAGAGAGCCTTGGCGGTCAGGCAGTTAAATACCCTTATCGGAATGAATGTTGTGGTGGTTACCTCAATCTAAAAAATCCAGAGAGTGCCCATAAAATGGGGAATAGGATCATCTCTTCAGCTATAGAACATGGCGCTGAAGAAATAATAACTGCCTGTCCCCTCTGTCTCTATAATTTAGATCAGAGTTTTTTAAATGGCCAGACATGTGAAAAGTCTAATATAGGAGCAACCTATTTTACAGAACTTCTATATCAAGTCCTGAACCCGGCTAAAAAGGAGGTCGCATATGGTTAATAACTCAGATAAAGCCAGAATCCTCAAAGAAGAATTTTTAGAAATAAGTAGAGAACGACCAGTAGATTGCCTGCAATGCGGAAAATGCAGTGCATCCTGCCAGGCAGCAAAAGAGATGGATTTTATGCCCCATCAACTGGTCAGGATGTTTCATAAAAACCAGATAGATCAGGTAATGGAAACAGATGCTATCTGGGCCTGTGCTTCCTGTTTTACCTGTGGTGCTCGCTGTCCCAGAGATATAGACCTGGCCAGAATGATGGAAACAGCCAGGGTTCTCTACCTTAGATCAAATCATAAAAATCTGATTGACGAAAATGAAATTGCAGCCTTAAATAAAAAAGGTCTCCCGCCTCAAGCAATTGTGGCCGGTTACCGCAAATTTGCCAAATAGATAAAGGAGGGATTAAAGTTGTCTAAAATAGGAGTTTTTATCTGCTGGTGCGGAAGTAATATCTCTGAAACAGTAGATATCGAAAAGACTAAAGCTGCCCTTGAAGGTTTGCCAGCTTTAGATTATATAGAAGATTATCAGTATCTCTGCTCTGAGATTGGTCAGAAAAAAATTGCTGATGCAATAAAAAATAAAAATTTAAGTGGAGTAGTCGTAGCTTCCTGTTCGCCAAGAATGCATGAAGATACATTTCGAAATGCAGCGGAGGATGCAGGCTTAAACCCATACCTTTTGGAGATAGCAAATATAAGAGAACACTGCTCCTGGGTTCACAGCAATAAAGAAAAAGCAACTGAAAAATCTGTAGCCTTAATTCGAGCTGCCATCAATAAGGTTAAACATAATCAACCATTAACACCAGGTAGTATTCCTGTCAATAAACGGGCCCTGGTTATCGGTGGTGGAATTGCCGGTATCCAATCAGCTATCGATATTGCTGAAGCTGGCTATCAGGTAGATATTGTTGAAAGAACCCCAAGTATTGGTGGCAAAATGGCTCAGATTGATAAAACCTTTCCGACTCTGGACTGTTCTGCCTGTATTTTAACACCAAAAATGGTCGAAGCATCCCGTCACGAAAATATTAAGTTACATACTTATAGTGAAGTAGCCAGGGTCGATGGATATGTCGGCAACTTTGACGTGGAAATAAAGAAGAAACCAAGAAGCATCGATGAAGATAAATGTACCGGTTGTGGAATCTGTCTGGAGAAATGTCCTGGTAAAGCTCCATCAGAATTTGAGGAAGGTCTAAATGAAAGAAATGCAATCTACACACCTTTCCCCCAGGCCGTCCCAAATATCCCAACAATCGATAGGGATAATTGCATTAAATTTGAAAAAGATAAATGTGGACTCTGTGCCAGAGTCTGTCCAACAGATGCAATCAATTTTAACCAGGAAGAAAATATAATCGAAGAAAAATACGGCATAATAATTACAGCTACTGGCTACCAGCTAACTGACCCGGATCAATTTGGTGAATATCACTATAACAATCCTGATGTTATCACCGGTATGGAGTTTGAAAGAATCATCAATGCAGCCGGTCCAACCGGGGGAAAACTACAGCGGCCCTCTAATTCTGAAAAACCAGATAGGGTTGTCTTTGTCCAGTGTGTAGGTTCCAGGGATAAAGCCAGAGGTCACAGCCACTGTTCAAAAATCTGTTGTATGTATACAGCCAAGCAGGCTATGTTAATCAGAGAAAAATATCCAGAAACAGAGGTTTATGTCTTTTATATTGATATCAGAACAGCAGGAAAAGGTTTCGAAGAGTTCCAGAGACGGGCCCAGGAAGATTATGGCGTTAATTATGTCAAAGGCATGGTCGGTAAAGTCTTCCCAGGTAAAGATAAGCTGAGAGTTGAGGCTATCGATGCCATGACCGGTGAGTTCCTGGAGCTTGATTCAGACCTGGTTATCCTGTCACCTGCAGCTATTCCTGATCAAAAAGCCGGTGATGTAAGTCGCCAGTTAGGTATCAGTCAGGGTGCCAGTGGTTTCTTTACTGAAGCCCACCCAAAATTAAAGCCTGTTGAAACCCAGACTGCTGGAATCTTCTTGGCAGGTGCCTGTCAGGGCCCTAAAGATATTCCAGAAACAGTGGCCCAGGCCAGTGGAGCTGCAGCCAAAGCAATTGGTATTTTAAGCAAAGACAGCCTGGTCAACAACCCCTGTGTGGCTGAAGTCAATCAGGCTGACTGTTCAAGCTGTTTCTCCTGTAAAGAGGTCTGTCCTTACAGTGCAATCGAAAAAGATGAGACTGAAAAACATGGAATGGTGGCAAGAGTTAATGAAGCTCTCTGTCAGGGCTGTGGAGCCTGTACAGTTACCTGCCGTTCAAGCACAATAAATCTTAAAGGTTTCAGTAATAAAGAGATTCTTTCAGAGGTGGATGCTATATGCCTGTAAAAGAAAAAATGAATAAACAAATAGATAAAAATAATTTCGAGCCTTTATTAGTGGCTTTCTGCTGCAACTGGTGTAGCTATGCCGGGGCCGACCTGGCTGGAACAAGCCGAATGGGCTATCCAGAGAATATCAAGATCATTAGAGTTCCCTGCTCCTGTCGGATCAATCCAGGTTTTGTCTTAAGGGCCTTCCAAAAGGGTGCTGATGGTGTCTTGATTGCTGGTTGTCATCCCGGTGATTGTCACTATATGACCGGCAACTACTATACCAGACGCCGTTTCACAGTTTTCAAAGAGCTTCTTAATTATATGGGTATCGAAAAAGAAAGATTTAAAGTTGACTGGATATCAGCCTCAGAAGGCAAAAAATTTGCAGATACTGCAACTGAATTCACCAGCAAACTTAAAGAATTAGGGCCTGATAGAAAGTTGAGGGATTCCAGATGGAAATAATAACTAATGCAATGAGACAACTGGCCAGAGAAGGATTAGAGAATGGGCTGGATATTATTATCGGCTGGGAAGATGGCCGTTTTGAATGGCAGTCTAAACCAGCTTTCATAACAGAAATTAATGATATCGAGAGTTTAAATTTCAATAACTATAGTTTAAAGAATTTATCAGGTTACCTTTTAAAGAAGGAATTAAAAGATAAAAAGATAGGCATCTTTTTAAAGGGCTGTGATTACAAAGCTTATAAACAGCTTGTCAATTACAACCAGGTTGACCCAGAAAATATTCAAATCTGGGGAATAGCCTGCCCGGGCCTTAAAGAAAGAGATTTTCACGGTAATACCAGTAATGCTGAGCGCTGCCAGCGCTGTCAGGAACCTGTACCTGAAGAGCTAGAAACTATTATTGGCAAAAAAGAAGTTGCCATCCAAAACTCACCAGAGGATAAATATCAGGATGTTAAAAAGCTGGAATCACTGGCAACAGATGAGCGTTTTGATTACTGGAAAGACCAGATATCTGACTGTATTCGCTGTTATGCCTGTAGAAATACCTGCCCTCTCTGTGAATGTACAACCTGTATGTTAGCCGGTGGAGATAGTAATAGTGATGACTGGATAGACTCTGCCAAAGAGTTTTCCCAGGATTTCTTCTTCCATTCAATTAGAGCCTTCCATCAGGCAGGCCGCTGTGTCGATTGTGGGGAATGCGAAGAAGTCTGCCCGGTTGATATACCAATAAGCAAAATAAATAATAAGATCCGTCATGATATCGAAAATCTATATGAAATGCCAGAAGTTGCCGACGATGATAGCGTAATGGGTCCACTCCTGGATTTTAGAGAAGATGATCCAGAACCTGGCAGTAAAGGGGGCAAAGAGAATGCTTAAATTGGATAAAAATAAACTGCAGGATTTCTTAAAAGCAATAGAAGAAGAATATCAGATTCAGCTGCCAGTAAAAAAGGCAGACCAGACAGATTTCTGTAATTTCGAAGATACTTTAAAACCCAATAAAGGTTTAGAGATAGATTTAAATACCAGACTCTCGGTTAAATCACCAAAAAGCTATCTTTTCCCCAGGTCTGAAAGTTATCTCGAATTTAAAAAGGACAATGAAAGGCTGGATTTTAAATTAAAAGAACTGACTGGCAAAGCTAATCTTATCTTCGGAATTCGTAATTGCGATCAGGAGAGCTTTAAAATCCTGGATAAAGTCTTTCTCCAGGAACCAGTCGATCAGCTCTATAAACGGCGCCGCAATTCAACAATCACAGTGGTTGCCCGCTGCCTGGAACAGTCAGAAACATGTTTCTGCCAGCTCTTTGAGATTGAACCAGCCGGTTCAGAAACTGGCGCTGACCTTTATTATTACAATTACAATGATGGCCTCTATTTTACAGCTGGCAGTGATCAGGGAGAATTAATCCTTTCAGATTACAGTCAGTATTTTAAGAGTGTTGAACCTGAAATTGAAAAAAAGTTGAATCAAGAGGCTAATCAATTCAATGGAAAAATAACTGCTGATAGCGATAATCCCTTAATGCAAAACAAACCAGAACTACTCTATGATAATAAAGAGGCTATCTTTAATAGCGACATCTGGCAGGAGCTAGCCAATCGCTGTCTGGAATGTGGCATCTGTACTTATCTCTGCCCGACCTGTCATTGCTATGATATCCAGGATTATTCTGCTGACCAGTCTGGAGAACGTTATCGCTGCTGGGATTCATGTCTATTTTCTAATTTTACAGAGATGGCCCATGGCGATAATCCCAGAGAAGAAACCTACCAGCGACTAAGGCAGAGATTCTTCCATAAACTTGTCTATTTCCCGGAAGAGCAGGAAGAAAGCCTGGCCTGTGTTGGTTGTGGCCGCTGTCTTGGCAGCTGTCCTGTAAATATTGATATCACTGAAGTTTTAGCCCTGGCAGGAGGTGTTATTAATGACTGAGATAGCAAAAGATCCATTATTGCCTGGCAAAGCCATTATAACTGCTATTCGCCAGGATACTGAAGATATTAAAACTTATCAGGTTAGAGATGTAAATGGTGGCAAACCTTTTGACTTTGAACCAGGTCAGTGTGCCATGCTTTCACTGCCACCAGCAGGTGAGGCTATTTTTTCTATCACCTCTTCTCCTCTTGCAGAAATGATGGAGTTTAGTATAAAGAATGTTGGCAGAGTAACATCAGAGATCCATAATCTTAAAGTTGGTGATCAGATAGGAATCCGGGGGCCATATGGTACTCCTTTTCCAGTTGCTGATTTTCAAAAAGATGATCTTCTATTTATCGGTGGCGGAATTGGACTTGCCCCACTCAGATCAGTGATTAATTATGTTCTAAAAAAGCGAGACAACTATGGCAAAGTAGATATTGTCTGTGGTTGCAGAACCTGTAATGATTTTGTTCATTATGAGGAAATCACAGAAGAATGGCCACAAAAACCAGAGACAGATGTCCACCTAACTGTTGATAAAGCAACTGATGACTGGACAGGTTTTGAAGGCTATATCCCTGATTATCTGGAAGAACTTAATTTTTCTCCAGCAGGAAAAAAAGCAATTGTTTGTGGACCACCGATAATGATCAAATTTGTTGTCCAGCAACTCAAGGAGTCCGGGTTCGATCCTGCTGATATCTATACAACTCTAGAACTTAAAATGAAATGCGGAATCGGTAAATGTGGCCGCTGCAATATTGGTTCTAAATATGTCTGCAAAGACGGTCCAGTCTTTACTGCAAAAGAATTGGCTGGCTTAATCGAAACTTTCTAAAAGGAGGAAATCTAATGGCTGAAAAAATAGAAATATATATTATGGGTAAAAAATATAAGGTTCCAGAAACCTTAACAATCATGGATGCAATGGAATATGCCGGCTATCATATCAAAAGAGGTTGTGGTTGCCGTTCAGGATTTTGTGGAGCCTGTGGAACAGTTTATAGAATTGCTGGAGATAAAGAGTTGAAAGTAGGACTTGCCTGTCAGACTAAGGTCGAAGACCAGATGTATCTGGCTCAGTTACCTTTCTTTCCGGCCAGCAAACCGACCTATTCCCTGGAAGAACTTGCTTCAGAACTGGATACTATCAGTTATTATTTCCCGGAGATATTCCGGTGTGTTGGCTGTAACTCATGTACTAAAGCCTGCCCCCAGGGACTAAATGTTATGCAATATATAGCCTATGCCCAGCGAGGAGATTTTGAAAAATGTGCTGAAGAATCATTTGATTGTATAGCCTGTGGCCTCTGTGCCTCCCGCTGTCCGGCCAATATAATCCATTACCAGGTCGGATTAATGGTTAGAAGATTATATAGTAAGTATGAAATACCAGAGGCAGATCATGTTCAAAAAAGAGTTGCTGAAATTAATAATGGCCGTTATGATCAAGAAATGAAGAAACTTATTAACGCAGATATAGATGAATTAAAAGATATATATAATAACCGGAATATTTCTAGCTAAAGGAGGGAAGTTAAATGTATACAAGGGAAATGAAAGAACTTATAAAGAAGGTTGAAGCAACCAGAGATCAAAGGGCCGGTGTTGAATTTCCACGGATGAATCCTGAGGAAAAGCAAGAAGTCCTGGATAATTATCACCCTGATTATAATAAATCTGGCTTTGTCGACTTAAAGATTGGTCCCAGCAAGGGTCAGGCAGTTCCTGATGAATTAGGTGAATTACTTGAAGCTTATAGCAGCATTAAAGATATTGATTTAGACCTTAATGCAACTGATTATGAGGCAGATATCTTAATAATTGGTGGCGGAGGTGCTGGTGCTGCTGCAGCTCTAGAAGCTAAAAAGCATGGGGCTGAGCCTCTCCTGGTTACAAAATTGAGATTTGGTGATGCCAATACAATGATGGCCCAGGGTGGAATTCAGGCAGCTGATAAGCCAGAGGATTCCCCGGTAGAACATTTTATTGATGCGATGGGGGGTGGCCATTATAAGAACATACCTGAATTAGTAAAAGCTCTGGTTATGGACGGTCCAGAGATAATCTCCTGGATGGAAGATATGGGGATTATGCTTAATAAAGAAGAAGATGGATCCATGGAAACCTTTCATGGCGGCGGTACTTCAAGAATGAGAGCCCATTCTGCCAGAGATTATAGTGGAGCAGAAATAATGCGAGTTCTCAGAGATGAAGTCTATAATAATGATATTGAAGTTGTAGAATTTGCTCCAGCAGTTGAACTATTAATCGATGATCAGGGACGGGCAGCGGGCGCCGTTCTTTATAATCTGGAGACTGAAGAATATTATATTGCCAGAGCCAATAAAGTTATTATGGCCACAGGCGGCTCAGGCAGGCTTCACTATCAGGGTTTCCCGACCACCAATCATTATGGTGCTACTGGAGATGGGCTAATCCTTTCATACAGAGCTGGCGCAGAGCTAATATATCCTGATACTATCCAGTATCATCCAACTGGAGTTGCCTATCCTCCCCAGATCCAGGGCAGCCTGGTAACTGAAAAAGTCAGAGGTTTAGGTGGAACTCCACTTAATATAAATGGAGAACAGTTTGTTAATCCTCTAGAAACCAGAGATGTTGAAGCTGCAGCTATAATAAGAGAATGTAAAGGACGGGATCTAGGTATTGAGACCCCAACAGGTATGATCGGTGTCTGGCTGGATACTCCTTTAATTGAAAGAATCCATGGCGAAGGCACAATTGAGAAACAGCTACCTGCCATGCATCGCCGCTATCTCAAATATAATATTGATATGAGGAAAGAGCCATTGCTGGTCTATCCTACCCTCCACTATCAAAACGGAGGAATTTTAATAGATGAAAATGGCCGGACAAAAGTTGAAAACCTATATGTTGCCGGTGAAACAGCTGGCGGTATTCATGGCCATAATAGGCTAATGGGCAATTCTCTCCTGGATATTCTGGTATTTGGACGGAGAGCCGGTCAGGATGCAGCAAAGAACTGCAACGAGAACAAACCTGGTCAGCCAGGCCTCAAACATCTAGATAAATACCATCAAGAGCTTAAAGAGGCTGGAATTCCAGAAGACAGAAGAGCTCCAAAACTTCTTCCAAAATATAGACATCAGAAAACTAGTTAAGATAGACTGTTCTCTTAAAACTATTATAAACCTATATATCCAAAGGAGTAGATCTCTCAATGGAATATGCAGAAACAAAATCAGATGAAATAGATAATCAAAAATCAAAAGCTACCAGCACTACTGAGAATGATCAGAGCCTGATACTCCAGTTAGTTATTACAGCAGCAGTTATTTTAATACTTGCTGCTGTTAACCTGCTGGCTCCGCCGACTGGATTATCCAGATCAGGCTTTCAGATGATAGGAATAGCTTTAGTTTCAGCATTGCTCTGGTCAACAGAGTTAATCCCTATTCCAATCACCGCCCTATTAATTATATTTCTACAGGGCATCTTTGATATCTTACCATTCCAGGAATCACTGGCTTCATTGGCCCACCCAGTCAATACCCTATTATTTGTAGGATTTGTGCTGGCCGCTGGCCTTCAGAAATTTGATCTAGATAGAAAGATTAGTATCTCCTTTATTAAGCTGGCTGGTACCAGAGTCAGAAGGCTCCTATTTGCCATGATGGCAATAGTTGCAATTTTATCTATGTGGATGTCTAATACCTCAACTGTTGCCCTTGTTGTCCCAATAGTAATCAGCATCATCGAAGTTAGTAAAGGAGAATACCCAAATTTAAAGAGATCATTTATGATCGGTATCGCCTATGCCGGAACAATCGGGGGAATAGCCACACCAGTTGGAACACCGCCTAACCCGATTACAATTGGGTTTTTAAGTGACATGGCCGGGGTTAATATCAGCTTCCTTGACTGGATTATGATAGGTCTTCCCTTTTCACTAATCTTATTACCTGTTGCCTGGTTAGTTGTTATTCTGATCTATCCACCTGAGATAGATGAAATAGAAGTTCCAGCCAGTGCATTAGAGATGGAAATCAATGAAAATAATAAATGGGGAGTCCGGCGATTTTTGCTAATCTTTATGGCAATTGTAGTTTTATGGCTGGCTGAATCGTTCTTTGCTCTCCCTGATAACTGGCTTTATCTAGTTGCTGTCGGCGGCTCAATCACTATGTGTCTTCCAATGATTGGCGTCTTAAGCTGGGAGGAATTAAGTAATGAAGTTAACTGGGGAGTATTAATCCTGATTGGAGGAGGTCTGGCCCTGGGTTCAGGTTTAAGTGAAAGTGGAGTGATCTCCTGGATAGTAAATAGCTTTATGGCCCAGATCCAGCACCTACCAATAAACTTAGTTATTATAGTTGTAGCAGCAATGACCAGTTTGAGTATTATGTTTTTCTGCAGTCTAACAGCAACATCGACTGCCTTTGTGCCACTGGCTATAACCCTGGCACTGCAGTTAAATGCCGATCCATTAATCTTTGCTGCAGCAGCTGGAATTGCATCATCCTTTGCCTATATTCTACCGGCAAATACACCTCCAAATGCAATTTCATATAGCTCAGGATATTTTGAAACAAAGGATATGATTTTCTCAGGCTTAATCTTACTTGCCCTTTCAATTTTAGTATTCGTGTTAGTATCAAATTTCCTCTGGCCAGTAATTTTATAAAAAATAGAGTATCAATCCATGAATTAAATAACATTTATTAAAACCCCTCACATCCTTGATATTCCAGAGTAAATGTCAAGAGTTATTGAGGGGTTTTTGGATAATTATTTAAATAAATTTGAAATTTTCTTGATGAAAATCTATTGCAACTCTTAAAATCCCCTTCAAGACGATAACTATAGCTATAATAGCTGAAATTGCAAGCTTTTGACGACTACTAAATTTCATAATAATATATTAGTCAAAGAATAATATATTTTTCTTTAAAAAATTAATTACAATCAACTAAAATACCAGTGAATAATTAATGATCATAATAATACAATAAGGAGAATCATAAAATATTATGAAGAGGAAACGAATACATGAACTGGATCTACTCAGAAGTATAGCAATTATGACAGTTGTAATAGTCCATGCAATAACCAGAGTTCTCGAAATTCATCAGAGCCAGGAAGCACTGGAAGCATCCCAGGGAGTGGCATTACTGACCCTGAGGCTATTTACAACATTCGGTACACCTATCTTTGTCTTTCTCTCAGTATTCCTCCTGGCCTATGCTTATTACGATAGGTTACCCGATGATTTCTTTGAAAAAAGAATAAAACTTGTTTTAATCCCTTACATATCAATGAGTTTCATTTATGCCTTTATAATGGTCCATGAAAATGGAGCAATCGGTAACGGAGG
>Ga0207421_10003348_pt1 | contig 19136 bp, 12 predicted proteins | sample SodLakKL_010_SED_4_FD_187542 | JGI IMG/M metagenome (GOLD analysis project Ga0207421, IMG submission 187542) | Alkaline sediment microbial communities from Lake Tanatar, Kulunda Steppe, Russia - 8KL_010_SED (SPAdes) (version 2) | ecosystem: Environmental > Aquatic > Non-marine Saline and... | reverse complement strand
TCAGAAATGTAATTAATTCTGAACTTGACCCCATTGAAAGAGAAGAAAGAATAAAAGATATGACGGTTATCTATGAAGAAATAGAAAAGATATTGAAGCCGTTGCGTCGTGGAGAAATCGTTGTAGAGGCATATGAGCATAAGAAAACTGATGAAGAAATTGCCGGACTTGCAACAACAAATCCTGAAGAGTTAGATAAGGATGAATTACTTTATGCTGCTGATGTATTGATTGATTGCCCGGAAACAATGAATGAGATTTATAGTGCAGTTAAAGAACTTTATCCGGAATGCTATAAAGCCTTTAACAATGCCGCTTATACTTATCTTAAAGTAGGCAACGCTGAAAAAGCTGCTGAAAATCTTGAAAAAGCAAATGAGCTTGAACCAAACACCGGTTATGTACTTAACAACCTTGGTGTAGTTGCCGCATGGGAAGATGATTATGAAAATGCACAATCCTACTATGAAGCAGCTCAAGCTGACGGCATAGATACTGATTATAATGTAGGCAACATTATGATAATCATAGGCGATTATGATGCAGCATTATCATCATATGCAGGACACTCTTGCACACACAATGTTTCTCTTGCTCATCTAATGAACGAAAATGAACAAGAAGCTATGACCAACCTTGAGTGTGCAGATGAAACCGCTGCTGTAGCTTATCTGAAAGCTATAATAGGGGCAAGAAGAGATGACAACACTATGCTTTACGAAAACCTAAGAAAAGCTATAGAACTTGACCCCGATTATAAAGAAGAAGCTCAAATTGACAGGGAATTCATCGAATACTTTGAAGTAGGCGAATTCCAGGAAATTGTCAACTAAAAAGCATTTTGGTCAATTTACAAACAATTTTACCAAAAATTATAACAATAAAAGTAGGCAGACACAAAAAGTCTGCCTACTTTTATATCTACCAAAATTCTTTTGCCTTAACTATATTTGCATTTTCGAGTTAAAACCCACAGCTCTTTTGCTGAAACCTCATCAAGGCTTTGATTTACAGGCACTTAAATGTTTCTGTAAACAAAATTAGAGTGTGTTTTTTAGTATGTTGGTGATCTTAATATTTTTATTTTGACTTATGGCACTAAAAATCAAAAGAAAAAAGTATAAAACCGGGATAGTACTCAGTGGAGGTGGCACTCGAGGATTTGCCCACCTGGGAGTATTACAGGCTTTAAATGAAAACGGTATATACCCGGAAATCATTAGCGGTGTCAGTGCAGGCGCAATTGCCGGCGCTCTATACTGCGATGGGAAAAAACCTCACGAAATATTAAACATTCTGACAAAACACAAAATATACAATTATCTCGAGTTGAGGTTACCAACTCATGGGCTTGTTGAAATGGCCGGGTTTGAAAAAAAATTAAAAGATAATCTTGAAGCAAAATCTTTTGAAGATCTTAAATTACCACTTATGGTCTTTGCAGCAGATATGAATAATGCAACCCTGGTGAAATTCGACAAAGGCGACCTGGTAAATGCTGTAAAAGCATCATCATCAATACCGGTTTTATTTCCACCCGTCAAAATAGGTGATACTCTGTATTCCGATGGCGGAATAATCGAAAATTTTCCTATAGAACCCCTTGAAAATATTTGCCAGGAAATAATAGGCGTAAATGTTAACCCTATAGGTTATGAAAAAAGCCTTCCAAATTTGTTTAAACTGGCTGAAAGAACTTTCCACATCATTATCAGAACCAGGATAATAGAAAGAAAAGACGATTGTTCCATGTTCATAGAACCTAAAAATCTGGATAATTATAGTCTAATGAACCTTTCTAATGCCAAAGAAGTTTATAAACTTGGATATGATGAAGCCATAAATGTGCTTAAAGAAAAAAACAAATTAAAAAAATAAACTTTAAACTTAATATATTTGTTAGCCTAAAATAATATGAAACCCTCATCAACTAAATGTTCATTAAAGTCAATGAATAAACTTTGCGGGTTCCATCAAAATAGGATTAATGTAGCTTATTTACGTAAAGATATAAATAATTGTAAAACAGGTTAAAATTATAATACATACAGATGGATCAACAACTTTATCTACACAATTCCCTGACTCGTGAAAAAGAACTATTCGAACCATTACACCCACCATATACAGGTATGTATGTATGTGGCCCAACCGTTTATGGAGATGCGCATTTAGGGCATGCACGTCCGGCAATTACTTTTGATCTTCTTTACAGGTACCTTCAACACCTTGGTTATAAAGTAAGATATGTTAGAAATATCACTGATGTTGGTCACCTGGAAGATGATAGCGATGAAGGTGAAGATAAAATTGCAAAAAAAGCGCGCCTGGAAAAACTAGAACCCATGGAGGTAGTTCAATATTATACCAACCGCTACCATCTGGATATGGATGCCCTTAATGTCCTAAATCCAAACATAGAGCCACACGCTTCAGGTCATATCATCGAACAAATAGAAATGGTTAAAGAGATCCTGCAAAATGGGTTTGCATACGAAGTTAATGGCTCAGTATATTTTGACGTTTTAAAATATAACCAAAATTATAATTACGGTAAACTTAGTGGAAGAGTAATCGAAGATATGATTGCCAATACGCGGGACCTTGAAGGCCAGGATGAGAAAAAAAATAACGTTGATTTTGCCTTATGGAAAAAAGCTTCACCTCAACACATCATGCGCTGGCCTTCCCCTTGGGGAGATGGTTACCCGGGCTGGCATATTGAATGCTCTGCCATGAGCAGAAAATATCTGGGCGAAATTTTTGATATACACGGGGGAGGAATGGACCTGTTATTTCCCCACCACGAATGCGAAATAGCCCAATCCGTCGCCGCTAACAACAAAGAAGCTGTGAAATACTGGCTGCATAACAACATGATTACTATCAACGGGCAAAAAATGGGTAAATCGCTTGATAACTTTATCACACTAAGGGAGTTTTTTAGCGGTGAACATAAAGCATTAACAAAACCAATCAGCCCCATGACTCTGAGGTTTTTTATGTTACAAGCACATTACCGCAGCACACTTGATTTCAGCAATGAAGCGCTAATAGCTGCCGAAAAAGGCCTGGGCCGGCTATTTGAAGCAAAACAAAAACTTTATAACCTTAAACCCGGTAAAAAAAGTCAGGATAACATAAATGATATTAAAGAAAAATGTTATGAAGCTCTCAATGATGATCTAAATACTCCTATTGCCATAGCTCAGCTTTTTGAAGCAGCTAAAGCTATTAATAGTGCATTTGACAAATCACAAACACTTGATGATAACCAAATAAAAGTGCTTAAACAATTATTTAATGAAGTTTTAACTGATATCCTGGGGCTAAAAAATCCCAGCCCAGAATCAGGCTCCCATGAAAATATCCTTAACGGATTAGTAGAAACTCTTCTAAATATTAGAAATAACACAAGAAAACAAAAAGATTTCGAAACATCAGATTATATAAGAGACAAACTTAATGAACTCAATATAGAAATAAAAGATACAAAAGAAGGAACATTGTGGAATATTAAAAAATCATAATAAACTTAGTCTAATATTTATTGACAAGGCTGTTTCTTATAATTTTTGTAATTTTGTCTTTAAAGCTTGATAAGAAAATAAAAAACTTTTATAAATCAGGATGAGAAAACATTTTGAAATAAGCAAAATAATGATGTTGGTATTTATGCCGGCAGCAATATGGCTTATTTCAAACAACTATATAAATTTTCACTACCACGTTTTGTGTAATGGGAAGATTATAACCCACTCCCACCCTTATAACAATGATAGCCAGGATCCCATACAAGACCATGAACATAGTGACTTTGAATACACTGTTTTAACCCAAATATCATCAAACAGTAATTCTGAAATTGCCGAAACAGACAACCCGGAAATTTTATTATACTATAATCAAAATTTGCAAAGAACTTTTTATAATTATATAAAACCAGCTGAATACACCGAATTACCCAGATTAAGAGCCCCTCCCGTAATATAAACTGCCAACCAAATAGCTGATTTTTGATTATTTCTTTAAAAGTGTTTCACCTTTTGGAATAGAGTAACCGGAAAAAGGCTTAAAAAAAGAAAATTGTTTTTTAATTAAACTTTTCAAGTATTTCAAAGGCATGCATGTACAATTCATGTTCGTTAAAAAACGAAATTATTTCTTTACAGCTATTTGACCACTCACAAGGCAAAACAAAATAAACCGGTTTATTAAAAAATTATAACGCCAGAAATTAATTACAAAATAATTCTATAACACAGTATAAGTGTTAAATAAAAAACTTAAAAGAAAAAAACAATTTTGTTAAACCATATATTCACAATGAAAATATTTAAGAAAAAATTAAATAAAATATTATTACTAACATCTTCTCTGTCAATTTTACTTCTTTCTAACATTAATGCTATAGAAAAAGGAACCGAACAACCTACCGGCACGGATGCAAATATTTTTGGTCATGTTATTGATACAGAAACAGATGAACACATCCCGTTTATTAACGTTATAATTGATGGCACCCGAATTGGCACCACAACTGATGCCTCGGGTCATTACATGCTTACTAACCTGCCGGTAGGCGAACATACTTTAATTGTTAAAGGCATGGGATTTGAGCCGGATACGGTAAATTTTGAAATAGAAGAAGATCAGACAAAAGAAATAAATATAATACTTGAATATACAGGGGTAGAGCTTGATGAAGTTGTACTAACTGCTTCTCCAACAGCCAGTGGTTTCAGGTATCAACCTGATCAATCATTTATCGGGGAAGAACTACAAAGACGGAGCGAAGTGTCTTTTGGTGAAATGCTGGACGGAGAGCCCGGTATAGCAATGCGCTCCATGGGGCCAACACCCTCAAGACCGGTTATACGAGGTCTTGGTGGTGATCGCATACTGATACTTCAGGATGGAGAACGCATGGGTGATATTGCGGAAACAGCTCCCGATCATGCTATATCATTAGACCCTCTTGCTGCTAGCCGGGTAGAAGTTGTAAGAGGACCGGCAAGCTTGTTGTATGGATCAAGTGCATTAGGCGGAGTTATTAACGTAATGACAAGTGATATTCCTGAAGAATGGACTCACGGAAGCACAGGTGTATTATCTGCACAAGGTGCAACTGTAAATAATATGGGCGCAGGTTTCGGAAGATTCACGCATGGAAATGAAAAATGGGCTGCTACAGGGAGAATGTCATACAAAAGTGCAGGTAATGTAAACACGCCGATAGGAGAAATTCCAAGCACTTCTCTACAAAATTACGATGGCGCATTAGGTTTTGGTTTTGAAAATGAGAAAGTAAATGGCGGTTTTGCCGTTTCCATGGGAAATCAAACCTTTGAGTTACCTGAAGAAGGAGCTATCGAAGATGATGATGAAACAGTTGAAATACGCGCCGATAGACAATTATTACAGGGAAGACTTAATTTCAAAATAAGTGATTTTTTTGACAAAGCACAACTGCGCTTCAACAGCTCACGCTTCTTCCAAGAAGAAGTGGAAATCGAAGAAGGAGTAGAAGAAAAGGAAATTGAATTTGAGAAATATAACGTAAGTTCAACATTAACTGCACAACACCAGGCAAGAGGTATATTTGACAGGGGTGCTATAGGATTAAGCCTGCAGGGACACAATATGGACGTTGGTGGTCATGAAGCATATACACCCGGAGAAGATCGCTATACAATGGCCTTATTCACTTTCCAGGAAGTACCACTATCAGGCATGCTTCGCCTACAAATTGGCGCCAGGCTTGATTATCAAAACACAACCGCAGTACCGAATGAACTATTTCCTGATATAGATAAATCACGTGATGCATTAAATTATTCCGGATCTGTAGGATTAAATATCAGACCAAGTGAAGGAATTGAGATTGGCGCACAATTTGCCAGATCACATCGTAACCCTTCAACAGAAGAATTATTTGCTGATGGCCCACATATCGGGGCAGGAGTTTACGAAGCCGGCTATATAAATCTTAAAGACGAAATAGGACATGGCGGAGATCTTTTCATTAAATGGAACAACGGAAAATTTTCCGGAGAAATAGCAGGGTTTATCAATCACTTTCAGAATTTTATAATTTTTGACCCATCCGGTGAAACCGATGAAGAGTCGGGATACCACATTTTTAATTACCTGGGAGACGAGGCCCGCCTTATGGGTGGTGAGGTGTTATTCCGCTGGGAGTTAATTGATGGCTTGGAATGGGGAGCAGGAGTCGACTACGTAAATGGTAAAAGATGCGGTGAGGTAACTGAATATCTCCCCTATATACCGCCTTTCCGCTTTAAAACCGAGCTAGAATATGATTACGGCAATGGTTGGGTAGCAACTAAAATTAACAGTGCTGCTAATAAAACAAATTTAGCTGAACATGAAGAACAAACTGACGGATATACCATTATAGGAGCACAAGCAGGTTACAGAATTGACCATGGCGGAAGGCATGTGATAATATTAAGAGCAGAAAATATATTAGATAATGAATACCGCAACCATTTATCAAGAATAGGAGATCGCAACATCCCAATGCCCGGAAGAAACTTCAACCTGGCTTACAGATATTATTTTTAATTAATAAATATAACCCAAAAGCAAAAAAACCGGGAAGCACTGAACATAAAATCACTTCCCGGTTTTTTTATAATAATCATTCAACCTTTTATCATAGATTCCGGAAGCTGGAAGTTCCTTCAGAAGCTTCCAGTTCTTACCTCCCCTTCAACCCTTCAACCTCTCAACCCCTCAACTTCTAAACCTATAAACCAAAATCTGCACAATAATGCAAGTTTTTTTAAAAACTATAAAAAAAGTTTTGTCGTTATTAGCTTACATTTACTAAATTCGCAAGTCAAATAAACAAAAAATATTCAATATGGAATACAATTTCATTGATATTGAACAAAAGTGGCAGAAATACTGGAAAGAAAACAAGATTTACAAAACAGAAATTGACCACAACAAACCAAAGCACTATGTTTTGGATATGTTTCCATATCCCTCAGGTGCAGGATTACATGTAGGCCACCCGTTGGGTTATATTGCATCCGATATTTATGCCAGGTATAAGAGGCAAAAAGGCTTCAATGTACTGCATCCTATGGGCTTTGATGCTTTTGGGCTGCCTGCTGAACAATATGCCATCCAAACCGGGCAACATCCTGCTATAACCACAGAAAAAAATATTAACAGGTATCGTGATCAACTGGATAAAATTGGTTTTTCATACGATTGGGACAGGGAAGTGCGTACCTGCAACCCCGAGTATTATAAGTGGACACAATGGACATTTATACAGCTTTTTAAACACTATTACAACAATAAAACACAAAAAGCTGAGCCTGTAACCGACCTGATATCCAAATTTGAAAAATCAGGCAACCTTGATGTGGATGCCCCTTCAGACCCCATAGAAGATTTTACTGCTGTTGGTTGGAGAAAAATGAATGAAAAAGAAAAACAGCAGACTTTAATGAAATATCGGCTGGCATATTTATCGGAAACAATGGTAAATTGGTGTCCAAAGCTTGGCACAGTTCTGGCCAACGATGAAGTAAAAGAAGGATATTCTGTTAGAGGTAATTTCCCTGTAGTAAAAAAGAAAATGAATCAATGGTCTCTGAGAGTTACCGCTTATGCACAAAGACTGCTTGATGGCCTTGAAGAGATAGATTGGCCGGAAAGCTTGAAGGAAATACAAAGAAATTGGATAGGTAAAAGTGAAGGAGCTACTATATTCTTTAAAGTTAAAGGCTTCGACAATAAGATTGAAGTCTTTACTACACGCCCGGATACTATCTTTGGCTCCACATACATGGTATTAGCTCCTGAGCATGAACTTGTAAAAAAAATAACAACCCGGGAACATGAGTCAAAAGTAGAAAAATATCTTGAAGAAAGCTTCAAGCGAACGGAGTTGGAGCGAATGGCTGAAACAAAAGGCGTTACAGGTCAGTTTACCGGTGCATATTGCGAACATCCTTTTACAAAAGAACCTTTGCCAATCTACGTTGCAGATTATGTGTTAGCAGGATATGGAAGCGGCGCTATCATGGCAGTACCTGCACATGACAGCCGCGATTATGCTTTTGCTAAAAAATACAATCTTCCTATCAAAGAAGTTGTAACAGGCGGAGATATTGAGAAAGGCGCATATGATACTAAGGAAGGCACTTTGATAAACAGTGACTTTATGGATGGTATGGATGTGTATAGCGCCATAAATACTGTTATAAAAAAGCTGGAAAATACCGGAACCGGGGAAAAAACTGTCAATTTCCGCATCCGTGATGCTATTTTCAGCCGTCAACGATATTGGGGTGAACCATTCCCGGTATATTATAAAGATGGAATACCCTACGTAATGGATGAAAAAGAATTACCATTAAAATTGCCCGAAGTTGATAAATACTTGCCAACTGAAACAGGTGAACCACCATTGGCCAGAGCAAAAGACTGGAAAACCGGGGAAGGCTATCCCCTGGATTGGAATACCATGCCGGGATTTGCAGGTTCCAGCGCATACTACATACGCTTCATGGATCCACGCAATGACCGGGAACTGGTTTCAAAAGAAGCAGTTGAATACTGGCGCAACGTGGATATGTATGTAGGGGGTGCCGAACATGCTACCGGCCACCTGGTATACTCAAGGTTCTGGAATAAATTCCTCTACGATATTGGTGTTGTAGTTGAAACTGAACCATTCAAAAAATTGATAAACCAGGGAATGCTACATGGACGTTCCAATTTCGTATACAGAGTAAAGGGTACCAATAAATTTGTATCATATAATCTTAAAGATGATTATGATACAATCCCACTACACGTTGATGTTAACATAGTTGATAATGATATACTCGACATTGAAGCATTTAAAAAATGGAACCCTGAATTTGAAACCGCAGAATTTATTCTTGAAGACGGTAAATACATATGTGGTTGGGACGTGGAAAAAATGTCAAAATCATATCACAATGTGGTGAACCCAGATGACCTCATACAAAAATATGGCGCTGATACCCTGCGCTTATATGAAATGTTTCTTGGACCCATAGAACAATCTAAGCCTTGGGATCCTAAAGGATTTGAAGGTGCATTCAGGTTTATCAAAAGATTCTGGAGGCTTTTTCATGATGAAAACGAGAACTTAAAAGTTAGCCAGGAATCGCCAACTACAGAAGAACTTAAATTACTTCACAAAACTATAAAAAAAGCTAACGAAGATATTGAACGATTTGCATTCAATACAGCCATCAGTGCTTTTATGACTTTCTTAAATAAGCTTTATGAGCTAAATTGTAAAAAGGAAGAAATACTTAAACCTTTTGTAATTCTTCTATCCCCATTTGCGCCACACATTACAGAAGAAATATGGCAAAAACTTGGAAACAAGCAAAGTATAGTATTTGCAGAGTACCCCGGTTATGAGGAACAATATATCCTAGAAGATACAATAACCTACCCCATTTCTTTTAACGGCAAAACACGCTTCACCATGGAGCTTAGTGCCGACACGGATCAAGAAGACATAAAAAAGAAGGTCCTTGAGGCTGAAGAATCTCAAAAATGGATAAAAGACAAAACGGTAAAAAAGATCATAGTAGTACCGGGAAAAATTGTAAATGTTGTGGTATAAAACCAACTTTTAAAATCCACTAAGATCCATAGTAACCGTGGGTATAAGAAGTAAGAATCCTAAAAGGAGTAAAATTGCTATTAAAGGCCATATCCATTTAACCCATTTTTGAAATGGAATACGGGCTATTCCTAAAACACCAATTAATACTCCTGATGTTGGAGTTATCATATTTGTAAATCCATCACCAAATTGGAATGCCATCACAGTTGCCTGACGTGAGATGCCTATTAAATCACTGAATGGTGCCATAATAGGCATAGTAATAGCCGCTTTGGCTGACCCGGATGGTATAACAATATTAACAATTGTTTGTATAATATACATTGTTCCAACAGAAACAACATCTCCAAATTGTCCTAATGACTGGGAAAGTCCATAAAGAATAGTGTCAACTATACCCCCATCTTCAAGAACAACAATAATCCCCCCGGCAAGACCAACAATAATAGCAGCAGGCATGATATCTTTCACCCCATCAAGAAATGAATCGGCAATATTGTTAGCAGATTTATCAACAGCTATACCTGCAGCTATACCCATACCCAAAAACAAGGTTGCAATCTCCATAACATACCAATCATACCCCATTACACCCACTATCAAATACAGTATAGTATAACCAAGTAAAAGAAGTATAAAATAGTGTACTGTCTTTTTGAGTGTAATATACCCTAACAAGGCAAAAAGTACTGTTGAAACAGGCAATATTATAACAGAAGTTGAAGTATGACCGATTTCAAGGGTAGATACCGGATATAATATCGAAAACACGGTTAATACAATCAATACCAAGGCATATACAACCCATGCCATCCTGGGAGTGTAATAGGTAATATTTGTAACATCACCGGCTTTACGCTCCCGCCAATAACTATCCTCTTCATACATTATGGAAGACTTAGGGTTCTTGCGAATCTTAGCTACGTAACGCAAAACAAAGGCAATCCCAACGATATTGACTATTATCCAGCAGAAAAAACGATATTCTAAACCTGAAAACAAAGGCAGTTCAGCTATTCCTTGGGCAATACCAATAGTAAACGGATTTAACATTGCCCCGGCAAAGCCCAGTTGAGATGCTACAAATACCATACAAACACCCGTTATAGAATCGTAACCCATTGATATTGCTAAAGGGACAAGTATTATAATGAAAGCTATCGTTTCTTCAGCCATTCCAAAAACAGCTCCAAAAAAACTGAACATCAACATCACTAAAACTATAATGACATTGTCAATGCCTACCCGTTTCATTAAGCGATTGTCCCCAAACCGTCTCGTATGCCTCAAAAAAGCAAAAATACCAACATCAATAGCCTTGCTTTGATTCATTATCCAAAAAGCGCCTCCAATCATTAAAATAAAAACAATAATGTTGGCTTGCTTGACAAATCCATTAAACAAGGAAGCAAAAATCTGCCACGTCTGAACCTGGCTTTCAAATTCATGTTCTTCGGGAACATCCTCTTCAAAATAAAAAACCATTTGTGTTTGTTTCTCACCCCCTATAATGGTTTCTTCTTCTACATATTTACCCGGTGGTATAAACCAGGTTAAAATTGCAGCAATTACAACAATACTGAAAACAATAACGTATGTATGCGGTACTTTTTTAAGCATATACTTAATTTTTTAAATGTTAATGAATGTTATAACTCCTCTCGAAAAGCATGTCGCCAATACCAAACTTTTTACATAGCCATTTTTAAATAAACCTTCGAAAGGTTTTGATTATTTTTATAATTTAATAAAGCTCTATTGAAAACAGCGAAACTAATAAAAATTTTCTCAGATAAAATATTTTGAGAAAATTTTTAAAGCAATATTAATATTTATATTTTTATGCACTTTTATCTAATCATATCTGAAGAATTATAACTATTTTAGTTACGTTATATAGCAAACTTGATTCAACTTTTTAAAATATTATATTAATATGTCTGACAACAAAAAAGATAAAAACATAAAAGCCAAAGAAAGCCAATCAGCCATGCATGTTCACAAAGGCATAGAGCAACCACCCTCTATTAACCCTAAGGCTGCAAAATCCTTTTTGAAAAAAAAACAAGGGCTTTTAACTCTTGATCAATACGTAGATGGAATACTCAAGGGTGACCGTATTGTTTTAAGCAAGGCAATAACACTGATTGAAAGTTCGCTGCCTCAACATTATGATCTTGCACAAAAAATAATAGAAAAGTGCATGCCCTATTCGGGTAATTCTATTCGCATAGGTGTTACCGGGATACCGGGTGCAGGTAAAAGTACTTTTATTGAAGCTTTGGGCAAATATCTTACGGCCAAGGATCATAAAATTGCTGTACTTGCTGTTGATCCATCAAGTGAAATTTCCAAAGGCTCCATATTAGGGGATAAAACCCGTATGGAAGGGCTTTCCACTGACAAAAACGCTTTTGTAAGACCTTCTCCCACAGCAGGATCATTAGGTGGTGTTGCACGTAAAACCCGGGAAATAATAATTTTATGCGAAGCTGCCGGCTTTAACAGAGTATTTGTTGAAACCGTAGGAGTTGGGCAATCTGAAACAACTGTACACTCAATGGTTGATTTCTTTTTATTGCTAATGCTTACTGAGACCGGTGATGAGTTACAGGGAATAAAAAGAGGTGTAATAGAAATGTCAGATGGTATAATAATAAATAAAGCTGATGGTGACAATATTCAAAAAGCTGAAAAAGCTAAAAATCAATATCAAAAAGCCTTGAAGCTGTTCCCCAAAGCAGATTCAAGCTGGACACCAAAAGTGCTAACCTGTTCTGCACTCGAAAAAACCGGTATAGATAAAATATGGGATATGATATTAGAACACAATAAATTAATGAAAGAAACAGGGCATTTCAGGTTAAAGCGTAATCAACAAAAAATTGACAGAATGTATGAAACCATCAACCAAACTCTTTCAAATCATTTCTATACAAATCCCAAAGTTGAAGGAAAAATCAATGAGATAGAGCGATCATTGCTAAACAATCGGTTGTCAGCATTCCAGGCAGCACAAACCCTGCTAAATTACTACTTTGAAGACATTGGAAAAAATAAGGCTAATCAAAAAGGACTAAAGGATGAAAATTAATTATTGTTATTTAAGAATAAACAATCTTCTTTTTTTTATCACTTAATCAACCTTAAACATTAAAGTCACTGATTAAGATTAAAATTCTCAGGATAACGGGCTTTTTTATCTTTATAAAAACTTTCTATTTTTTTAAGATCTTCCTCAAAATTACCCGAGGGGTATATTACAGGACCCACTCCCCCAACTTTTTCCCGGTAATCCATAAAACCCAAAATTATAGGAACACCGGCTTTTTGGGCAATAAAATAAAAACCTCTTTTCCAGTTTCTATTAAGTTTACGCGTGCCTTCAGGTGTGATAATCAAATGGAATTTTCTCCTTTTCTTAAACAAATAAGTTGTATATTTAATAGCATTTTGGCTTTTACTACGATCAACCGGTATACCACCCATTGCCTTAAGAAAAAATCCAACCGGAAAATGGAATGCTTCCTTTTTTATCATTAACGAAGGCTTAATCTTTAAAGCTAATGCACCGAACCAACCAATAACAAAATCCAAGTTACTTGTATGAGGAGCCATTATAATAACAGACTTATTTATACCTCCTGGTATTTTACCCTCAACCCGCCATCCAAATAATTTTAGTAATATTTTTGCAATGAAGCTCATAAAACAATCGTTTATTAATACTTAACTTACCTTAAAGAAAGGCACAGTTTTATATAAAAATAAATTAATCCCAGCCAAAAATACAACCATATAAGTTTCTAAAACAAAAATATTGGAATATTTTTTAAATTCTTACAAGAAATTTATATATTAGCCTCGTAGTTTATTCAAAATCCATTTAAATTATGATTTGCTGTATCTACATACATAGCATTGTTAATTTTTTATATTTAAATATTAAACGCAGAGACCCTTATCTGTTTTAATAATCTCTCCTTGCCCAAACTTTAATTCTTTTAAATTTTAAATATTCAAAATAATAATGATAATATCATGGAACTACCATATAGCGAACCATATAAAATAAAAGTTGTAGAACATATTCGTAAAAGCACCCTCCGGGAGCGGGAATCCTGGATAAAAGAAGCCGGATATAATTTATTTAAACTGCATAGCGACCATGTCTTCATAGACCTGTTAACCGATAGTGGCACCGGTGCTATGAGCGATATTCAATGGTCTGAAATTATGAAAGGAGACGAAAGTTATGCAGGCTCAAGGTCATATTATACTCTGTTGAATACAATAAATGAGCTGCTGGGAATGCCTTATTTTCTGCCTACACACCAAGGACGTGCTGCAGAAAATGTTTTGTTTTCAACTTTAATAAAAAAAGACGATGTTATACCCGGCAACTCCCATTTTGATACTACCAAGGGCCATATTGAATTTAGAAAAGCTCATGCAATAGACTGCACAATTGATGAAGCTTTTAATACATCCGAACAACATCCGTTCAAAGGCAACGTTGACCTTATAAAACTCGAAGATGTTTTCAAAAAATATCCAAAAGAAAAAATACCGTTTTGCGTAATAACAGTTACATGCAATTCATCAGGTGGCCAGCCCGTTTCTATGAAAAACATACGAGAAGTATCCGCTTTGTGTAAAAAATATGGGATCAAAGTGTTTTTTGACGCTGCAAGGTTTGCAGAAAATGCATTTTTTATAAAAATCCGGGAAAAAGAATATAGTAATATTGAGATTAGAGAAATTGTAAAGGAAATGTTCTCTTATGTTGACGGAGCTACTATGAGCAGCAAAAAAGATGCTATTGTCAATATTGGAGGGTTTATAGCTTTACGCGATAAAGAACTACTTGACAAGGCTAGTGTGTACAATATAATGTTTGAGGGATTTATAACATATGGTGGTATGGCAGGCAGGGATATGGCTGCCTTAGCCCAGGGATTATTGGAAGCTACTGACTTTCAATATCTGGAATCACGTATTGGGCAGGTTGAATATTTGGGAGAAAAACTCAAAGAATTTAATATCCCAATACAAGAACCCATTGGAGGACATGCTATTTTTGTTGATGCCAATCAATTTTTGCCACACATACCTAAAGAACAATTCAGGGCACAGACACTTGCTATCGAGCTCTATAAGGAGGGAGGAGTTAGAGGTGTGGAAATAGGAGCAATTTTAGCTGATCGCGATCCGGAGACAAGAGAAAACAGATATCCAAAACTGGAATTATTACGTCTTGCTATACCAAGAAGAGCATATACGAACAATCATATGGATTATATTGCTACATGCCTGGCTAATATTTATAACAGGCGTAACAATATAAAAACAGGTTACAAAATTGTAAATGAAGCCCCTATAATGCGACACTTTACTGTAGAGCTTGATAAAATATAATAAACAAAAAATAATATATTAAGTTTTGGAACTAATAACTATTCTAGCCATATCGTTAGGTTTGTCAATGGACTGCTTTGGTGTAGCCATTATAAACGGTATGGCTCCTGATGTATTAAATCCCGGCACAAGGCTAAAAATTGCACTTAGTTTTGCGCTGGCGCATTTTATTATGTTTTTTGCCGGATTTCACCTAGGTCTAAACGTGGTTGCAATTATTAAGGACGTTGACCACTGGATTGCATTCACAATTCTTAGCTTCGTAGGAGCCAAAATGATTATTAGCAACCTGAAGGCAAATCCCTTTGCCAAAACTTTTGATGTGAACAATATAAAAGTGATTTTGGGCTTATCGGTTGCTACAAGCATTGACGCACTGATTGTAGGAATAAGTATGCCGTTTTTATATCATCGCATAGGAATGTCATCTTTGATATTGGCAATTACTGTATTTGTTCTTACATTAATAGGAATAAATTCCGGGAAGCAATTAGGATATGCATTTGGAAGGAAAGCAACTATTGTAGGTGGAGTATTTTTGATTGGAATAGGGCTAGCACACCTGTTATTACAATTAATTTCTTAACAGCTTTAAAAAATTAAGAATTAAAAACTATAGCAACCCACACTCCTTAAGCATCAAATCGCTTGGTATTAAACCATGCGCATCAGCAGAATAATCAGGTTTAATCATTTTGACATAAAACATCTCAATATCTGTTTTATGTCCAACAGATATTTTTCCCCTACTTTCACATTCAAAATAATGTTTAACCTGATTATAAACATTATAAGAAATATTCACCATACCCACCTCGCACTCCGATTCAATATAGCTGGCTATATTAACAGTATGCCCCCAAATATCAAATGCAAACTTACTTTTCCCTACTACACCGGAAATAACAGGACCACTATGAACTCCAATCCGGGCTTTGAAATAAGGTTTATCAGCTTTTTCACGTGACAACTTATACTTTTCCAGAAAATTTCTGATTTCCAATGCTGCCAAGACCGTAGCTACAGCCCAATTACCCGGTTTATTAGTTAAGCCGCCTGCACACATATATGCATCGCCTATAGTCTTGATTTTGTCAACCTGGTATTTTTCCAAAATATCATCAAAATTAGAAAAACAATAATGTAGCTCCTCTACTAACTCCTCCGGATTTAGACCCTGGGAAATAGTGAAAAAATCCTGGAAATCAGTAAATAAAACAGAAACATTCGAAAATTTCTTAGTGGTCGCGACACCTTCTGTTTTCAATTCTTCAGCAATTTCTCTTGGCAATATATTAAACAACAGTCTCTCTGATTTTATTTTTTCCACTTCAAGTAATCCATTGATTCTTTTCATCTCTGCTCTTTGTTCTTGCAAATCTTTTTTTTGCTTCTCTAATTTCGCATTGATAGCCTTCAGCTTTTCCCATTGCTCACCTATTTCCTTATTACGCGAAATAAGCTGATCCGTTCTTTGCTTAACAATCTTTTCAAGATTTGCTTTGTTATAATCAAGTTTTACAGCTAAATCAAAGTTTTCTCCCTGAATCCGTGCATTACGTATTGAAATCAAGAAAGACTGAATTAAAACAAATAAAAATAATCCTAAAGGCAATAAACCCCATCCATTTATAATATCATATCTAAAAAAGATGTCATTAAACATCACTAAAAATATAATAAGCCCACTGCCAAGTAAAACTACTATTTCTTTTATTTCACGTTTAGGTGACTTAATCAGTGTATAAAATATATAAATAAATAATAATAACAATAATATCCTATAAGCATAAGCCACATATGAGTAGAATTCTATATGATATATCTCCACAGACACCGTTAATAATACGCCTAAGATTATAAAAAACTTGAACAATTTAACTGGAACTTCCTTTTGATACAATTCATTAATAAATAATATTAAAAAAACGGGGCTCAAAAACAAAGTTAAATAATCGCCAATTAAAAGTATTTCCCGGTCTACACCGGGGAAAATGTTCATTATCACCTCTTGTCCTTTAAATAAAATCCTTAACGAAATTATAGCAGAAAAAACAGCAAAGTAAAATGCTGATAAATCATATTTCCGTATAATAACAAGACCAAAATGATATAGTGCTACTACCAGAAGCCCCCCAAAGAAAATAAGTTCAAATACGAAAGGAAAAATTATAGAATTATGTAATACTTTTTGGCTTATAAATAAAATTTGGCTATTCATTTTTTTATTAACATGGTAAAAATCAGAATATTGTATAAAAAAATCATTAGATTTTGTATTTTCATTTAATAATTTAAGTGAGAAAAAATCCCATTGTCCCTCAATATTAAAAGAAAACTCGTTGGATAAGGTTACTTCTTCCATATCAATATTGCTATCCACAACATTAGCATGAAGCCTATTGTTGCATAAGAAAAACAACGCTATTATGCAAAAAAATAAAGTAACCCGATTTATCCTATAATATCTCACCCCAAATAATTTTAAATCTTATAATTTCTTGTTCAATAAATTTGGTTTTTGCCTAAATAACAAACAACCTGCTTCAGCTAAAAAACCCCACACCTTCAGCCAACAATATATGCTTTTAGTCCAAATTTACGTATTTCAAATATAGTATAATTAATTTAACATATAGTTTAAGATTTCTCCAAAAAGCAATAAAATTATTTTTATGTAATAATAACCACGTTGACCTCTGAAGGTCAGCGTATTAACAAAAAGGTTGGCTTTTAGATTTTATTAACAACTAAATTAAATAATTTGACTAATACTTGCTTTTTCAGGAAACCATAAGATTGCATCCACGCATTTCACTATTGTCCATTCGACCTAAAACCTCAAAAGTGGAATCAAAATTTTGTTTTCCTAAATCGTTTGTAGCAATAAAAGAACATGAAAAAACATTAGCCAAATCAATAACATTTATTACGCCGGTACTTCCAGTTGATAAATTAGAAAAAGGATCATTTATTTCTTTAATGTTCACCTGCATCCAAGGTGGGGTGTAAAATTTTCCTTTTTGCAAAGCATAAGCTTGAGACAACAACTCAGTCATACCATACTCAGAGGCAACATAATCTATACCAAAAGCTTTTTTAAGCCGGCTATGAAGATCCTCCCGTATAAGTTCTTCTCTTCGTCCTTTCATTCCACCTGTCTCCATAACTATTGTATCATTTAATTTTAGCGGATAACTCTCGGCAAAATCAAGTAAAGCATGACTAACACCAATTAATAAAATTTTAACATCTTTTTTTATCAATTCTTTAAGCTTCATATACAATTTATGGTGGTCATAAAGGTAAAATCCACTTTCCTCAAATTTGCTCCACTCCTGTAGCCTGTTTACCATATATACTAAAGAAGCATTCATTTTATCCTGGTATCCCGGCAATAATGCCAATATGCAATACTTTGAAACATCTCCATAAAATCGTTCGAAACACCTCCGGATACTTTCATCGTATAAACTTTGATATGAAACAAAATGCTTAGCAGGTACAGAGTCAGTTGTTGTACTGCTTTTAAAGCACAAATCTGCTTCCCTGGATAAACAAAATATTGAATGATCACGAAAAAAACTTATCGGCATGAAAGGTATTTGCTCAATTTTACTAACGTTTTCAGGAATACATCGCAAAATATCACAAAACTTTTTATATACTATACAATTATAATACTGGTAATTAAACACAGCCAAAGACACTTTTTCAAAACTCTTAGAATCATCAATACTAAATATAGTTTCAGCAATTTCCTCCAACCCTAAATTATCTATTTGCAGTGTCATATTATTCTCCTATATAAATAATTACAACACACTGGTCATTAATTATTTTCATATAAATACTTTTAAATATATAAATCTCGCGCAAAAGCGCCAAGCCATAAAGTAAAAATAGCTTAATTTTTAGCACAAAACTCTGATTTTAGTATTTTTAATGAGTTGCATTAATATATTTGCATTTAAAAAGTACGCAAAGATGAAAAAATCATTTATGATTTTTCCCTTGGCGTCCTTGCGGCTTTGCGTGATTTTTTTGTGTGATACTTTCTTAC
>Ga0207421_10003346_pt1 | contig 19141 bp, 25 predicted proteins | sample SodLakKL_010_SED_4_FD_187542 | JGI IMG/M metagenome (GOLD analysis project Ga0207421, IMG submission 187542) | Alkaline sediment microbial communities from Lake Tanatar, Kulunda Steppe, Russia - 8KL_010_SED (SPAdes) (version 2) | ecosystem: Environmental > Aquatic > Non-marine Saline and... | reverse complement strand
CAGCATCAACACTCGTGTCTCTTTTTAGCTCAGGACTCATGTTAAATCACCTTCCTCTTAGGCATAACAGAATACAATGCCATCACCATTTTCGTCTGCGTCTATATAGATTAAATCGGTGTTTTCTACAGCTATTGTGAAAACATCTCCGGCATCTAAATAAGCTCCATAGCTGGCATTGCTGACCGTGCTGCCTCCTATATATATCGTTCCTGTATTGTCTTTTTTCGCGGTGATAGTTGCTTCCCGGCAGTTATTGTTGGGCAACTGCTCGGAAGTACCAGCAGAAGCAACATCTTGTTCCCCGTGGTCGAATACGCTACTTCCTGCTATTTCTTTTACATCTATTTCTTTTACATCATCAACTTCAAGAACGACAAACCCACCATCGCCGCCATTAGCATCAGGGTCAAACGCTATCGGCAAAGGATTGCCGTTCTGGTCGGTTAATGCAACTCTATGAACATCGGGGTCAAATGGTGTAGCCATTTACACAACCTCCTACTGTACTTTGGTTATTTTTCTGCTAAGGTTATCATCTTCACGCATTTGTTTCATGATAAGCTCGGCAATTTTATCGTTATTAGTCTCATATCTACCACCTTCAAACTCAATCCTGATAAAACCTTTTTCATAAAAAGCCGGACAGTCTATAAAAAGGATATGTGATAGGTGCTCAGAGGCGAATACATGCTCTTTCTGCCCGATAAAATTCTTTAAATCTTCAGTATCCTTCTTCTCCAGGTCTTTCTCCTGAAATTGGTGCTTATGGTGGTGGCAATAGAGAGGATTGTCTTCAGGATAAGTGGCAATATTTTTACATTCATTATTGCTAACAGTAAAACCAATACAGGTTTGAACATCATCATTATTTTCTTCTACCTCTTCTATCTCTTCCATAATTTCTTCAGACACTTTTGTTGCCTCCTTTATAGTTTTAGAGAGGGGCTATTAACCCCTCTCTCTGCTACCATATTAAGCTAGGTTTATACGAAGGTAATACCTTCAAGCACCTTGTGAGTTTTCTCCAGCCTTACACGGAGAGACAGCATTGTCAGGTATTCATCTAACCAGCCAAGTCTATCGTTAGTTTGCAGGTTAGTTCTCAGGGTCGTACTGTAGCCGGCATAGGGGAGAATATCAATATTTCTCATATCCAGGATAACGGCTTTATTACGATAATCCTTCTCAAACATGTGAGAAGTTGTAATATAAAGCGTGCCGTGGAAAGAGATGTATTCTCCTATCTTGAGGCCGTAGAAATCTTCACCTGACCGGGTTTTAATTCTATCTCTGGCGAACAGGTTAATTTCAGAGCCGACACGAGGAGAAGTTATAAGTATCTTCTCTTTAGTGCCGTAGCGGAAAGCTTCCTCAAGAGCTTCTTCAAATTTCTCTTCAGTAAGCTCGCCACCAATGTCCTCATACTGGTCGTCAAGGAACTGGAATAAACCTCCAACCAGCCTTCTTTTGTCAGAGATATGCTCGTTTCTTTCACCGTGGATAAGTGCCCTTTCCAGGTCAAGCCTGTGCTCTACGGCTTTTCTCCGGCGTTTCCTGGTGCGTTCATCTTCGTTGGTTTCTTTGGGCTCATTCAGTTCTTCTATACCACCCTCAAAGGTAGTACGGAAGACCTGAACATAGTTGTAGTATTTGGTAGGCTGAGTTGCCCTGGACTCCGGTGCGGTAGAGTCTTCTTCCATCGCATTACCCATACGGAAGATGTTATCATCAGCGGTAATGTCCTGTATACTGGTTCCGCCACTGGTGTCTTCATCACCGTACTCCCTCTTAACTGTTACAGTATCACCGGTAATACTTTCAACGAACAAAACTTCTCCGGTGGCTGCGTTTTTCAAGAGGTCTTTGGGCTTGCAGATACTAGCATCTTTCAGCTCAATCTCGGTTTCTTCATTAGTATAGCTATCGGCTGCTTCTGTCCACCAGGGTGCCAGCTCATCATCGAACCATGTTTCCTCAAGACTCTTAGCCGTACCGGTGGAAGCCCTCTGTCCGATAACTAAAAACGGAGTCTCGCTGGGCTCAAGCTCCAATATCTCATCGGCGACATTTAAATCTCTCCTATCAGTATCAATATTAAATGAAGTTATAGGAGAGCCATCAGTGCCCTGCCATATATTCTTAGCCATTAATCTTCACTCCTTAGTTTAGTTGCCGAATATCCCACCCTTATTGCCGAATATTTTATTTTTTATAGCTTCAGCTTCATCAGGCTCGGCTTGTCTCCTGATGTTTCGGCCACTGGATTTACCCAGTTGGGCGGCTTTCTTAATATCGGCTTGGTTTGTTTGATTTTGATTATCCTGCTGAGGTTGTTGCTGTTGAGTTTGGCTTTGCTGGTTATTGTTCTGCTGTAAACGGCTTCTAGCATACTGGAAAGCCTCTTTGACATTGTTCGGAAATAATATCGGATTTCGTTTGTGTGGATTGCGTGCCATATACTGCATGATGTGTTTTTTGGTTTCAGGGTTTTCAATAGATTCTTCGCCAAACTCTTCCTTAATTTCTTCTATTTGCTTTCTATAATGCTTAGCATACTGTTCCTGCTGTTGCTGCTCATATGCTGGCTGTTGTGGTTGAGGCTGTTGCTGAGGGGCTTGCCCCTGATGTATCTGCTGTTGCTGGTTGAGCATGCTTCTATCCTGGGGAGACATTTGCTGTCTAACCTGCTGCTGCTGAGCATCGGTCATTTGCATAATTTCCTGTACGGCTTCAACAGGGTTCCTCATTAGCTTTCTGCGGAATTTTTTGGGGTCAATATCCTGGCTGGCCTTGCCTTGATTGTCCTGTGCCTGCCCCTGCCCTTGCTGTTGTGGCTGTTGTTGCTGCTGTTGAGGTTGCTGTCGTTGGGGCGACATAAACCTTCCGGTTTGAGGGTCTCGGCGTGGCTGCCTGCGTTGTTGCTGTTGCTGCTGCGGTTGTTGTGTTTGTTGGCTCTGCTGCTGTTGAGGAGCCTGATACTGTGTCATATTCTGGTTTGCCTGCTTTAGTCGCTGGCTAACCTGAGCGGCATACTTTTGATACTGGTTCAGCTTTTGCTTTAGCTCTTTGTTCTCGTCTTTCAGTTTCTGGTTGGTATGTCTTGTTTCGTCAACATCAGAGGTCTTGCCCATCTGCTGCTCTAGCTCCTGATAAACTTCCTCTAGCTCGCTATCAGAAGAAGAGTGTACTCTGTCAGGGTCTAAGGTTTTTCCTAGTTTTTTGCCTATCTCGTCAATACCACGAACAAGCTCTGCACGGCTAGTAAACTTGCCTGCTAACTTATCCTTCGTGGGAGTATCGGCTTGTCGAACAGTTTCTCCCTCTTTTCCTTCTTCAGAAGAAGCGGTGTCATCAGTTTCAGTTTGCTGATTATCCTGTATTTCAGGGTCAGCTTTCTGCTGCTGCTTTTCTTCCTCTTCTTCCGGTTCGGGCCGATTTTTCGGGCTAAGACCAAGTGCAGAACGGTTATCCTTATCGGACCGTTTCTGTTGGCCGAATATTTCGCTCATTATTTAACCTCCGATTGTAATTTATTTAAATACAGCTCCGGTTTTTCGTTAATCTCCTTTAATAAAGAAACTCTTTCCTGCAATTTTGCTATTTCTGTAGTTTTCTCCGGGTCAACTCTTAAAAGGGTACTTTCTGCTGCCTTCTTTTTCTCTTCAAGAATATTTTTAAAGTGTATCCAGCCGGGGCTTTCTGCCAGGCTTGCTATCGCCTCTTCTTTTTTTCCCTGTAATAATATACGCTGCTCCCTATCTTCGTTTATATTTATGCACCCCCTCTATTACCTGCCGGCTGTGGCTGTGGCGTGCCATCAGGGGCTATTCCACCCTCCCTGTGAGGGGAAGGTATCTGACCTGCTCCCAATTGTCCTCCCTGTCCAGCCTGCATAAATATCTCGCCCGGCATAGCTTCAGTTCCTGCCATTTGAGAAATTTCTTGCAACACCTGCTGTTTAATCATATCGTATTGTTCGGCAGGTATCATAAATCTTTCTGGATTATCAATATCAAACTCTGACAGCCATTCCTCTAAGAGCTTCTGGTAATTTACAAACGGTATTTGAGCCTGCATCAAAAAGCCTAATATATCAGTTAACTGCTCCCGGCGGAGCTCTTTGTTAGCAGCTGCCTCGACTGAGCTGGTAGCTGGTGAATAATCAAACTCACCGATTAAATCATCGGGCCTGACTGTCTGCCAGGAATCTCTATCCTCTGGATTAACCCTGGCTGCCCTGACATCATTGATAAACTGTTGATTGTTCAAATCCATAAGTTTAGCCAGCCTCTGTATGCCCATTTCCTCAAACAACGCTATCTTAGCGTTAAACCTGGCACCTGCTGACTCCGCAGTAATGCTGGCCTCAGTAGCCGTCTGCGTTTTCCCGGCTTCAGCCCCCCTGATATTAGCAGGAGTACCCAAAGCCCTCTCAATATCTGTATTAAGTTTTTGCTCGGAGTTGAAAGCAGAACCCGGTATTTCCGGTTTCTCCAAAAGCTGTAAATCGTTTAAATCATTTACATCAATAATGCCGTTTGGCCTGGAAGTCAGCTGGTCGTCATTAATATCAGAGCCTCTTCTCCTAAGCCACATATTGTTGATAAGGAAATTAACATTATCCATACGCTGGTTGTGCATCGTGTTAATCTCTTTTTGTAGGTAATGTATTATCTGTATAGCACTTAAGCCATAAAATTCGTTGGGAAGCTGGTCATAGGTGGCTTTAATAAATGGTTTTTTGTGGTGACGCCAGTAGGGGTTGGGGCCATCATAAATAACTTCATCTCTATTTACCAGTATAGCGTGTCTATCATCTTCCCAGTAATGTAATAGCTCAACCTCTCTCTTTTTCTCCATATCGAAATCATCGGTGCTGGAATAAGGGTCAAATCCACTAGCCTGTATTCCTACCGCTGAAAGCCTTTTTTGTCGTCCTTCCTGACCTTTCCTTTTCTCAGAGAGCTTATCAATATCAACAGGATATATTATGCCTGTGCCTATTCTTTCTAAAAGTTTAATACGATTGTCTAACTCTTCAAGCGTTAGCCATTCTCTGTGGAAAACCCCTCGGCAGTCGTCAATACTGACCGCATCAGGGTCGCCCCAGAAGTCGAAAAAGTCAATATTGAAGACCTCGTTATCATCCCAAAGAGTTTCCAGCTGCTCAATCTCCTGAAGGCCCCACTGACCGGTGTACTGCCCAAACTGGTCAACGATAGGTACTTTAGTCTTCTTCCTTATTTCTTCCTCTTCATATCTCCAGCCAACTCCCATGAAGGCTGCCGGGAATATCAACATGCTGGTAACAAAATCATAAAATGTAGAACGAATATTATTCTTCTCCAGCTGTTCATCGACAAAAGCAGCAGCAATATCAGCTTTATTCTTGCTGGTCATTACTTGCTGTATGTTGCCAGCACTCTGTGGCATGGCAGAAAAATGAACATAAGGTCTTTTATCAAAGAACGACATGACAATCTGGCTTCTTATGGTATCCAGTATCTCATAAGTTTTGGGAATATGGAGATTAGACTTACCCTCGGCTTTTTTCTCCTCTTTATCTTCAATATAGCCGACAAACTGTTTATACCAATCGATAGCTTTATCCTCGTACTGTTTGCGGTAGCTATCAAAATAGTTAAACAGCGACCTAAGCTCCTGATTTAAGTTATCCTGCTCATAAACTCTTCTATCCAGTGCCATATTTTACATACCTCCTGGCGGAGCTTGACCCCCTTGAGGCGGTGCAGCCATATTCTGCATTTCGATTAACAAGCCCATCGCTAATTCTTCCAGTTCAGGTCTTTCCATATTAGAGATTTCCTGAGACATCATTTCTATCATTTGAATATCCTCTGGTGGTGGCTGACCTTCTGCCGGTGGCGGTGGTGCAGCCGCAGGACCCTGTGGCATACCTTGGGGAGCCCCCATTCCTTGTTGCCCATAATGTTCTGGCATAATTAAACCTCCTTTAAAATAGCGAGAACCCTCTCTGAATTAACAGAGAGGGTTCTCTTTATAGGCCAGGTGGAGAGTGAGTTGGCCGACCTCTTAATAGGTTGTAAAAATATTCACCATAATTGTAACATTATGCAGACATTTCTGTCAAAGGTAATTTAATTTTTTGCAAGAATTACATTTTATCTCTATGTTCTGTTTCAACCTGGGCTTATCCGACAATTTAAAGAGAAGTCGCCCACATTTACGGCACCTAACCTCCGTCTTATAAGCGTTTCTCTTTTTAATTTTACGGAAATCGGCTCTTATTTTTGTCATATAATAGGCCCCTTAATACCCTGTTTCTTCATATAACGGCTCTGTTCTTTTCTTTCTTTTCTTCCAGATTTTTTCTTTCTGTTTCTCAGTTAAAGATTTAAGCGGTGGTCTCGACATCAGAAAGTATCTTATACTATCAGGCCCGTGTGTTATGTGGTGCGGTTCATTATCGACATCGTTGGCATCAAGCTCAGAGTGCTGGAGCATGGGTATATGGGAAACAATCTTGGGAACATGGCCTCTAAAAAACAATATCCTTGCTACCTTATCGGGTTCTCCGTCTCCATCATGGAATGGGTCGTCTATCGGCTTTAAATACTCTCTCATAAGCCGCCAGCCTTCTACACGCCTATTATCCGCCATTCTAAGCCCATAGCCGCTTAATCCGTTTTCAACAAGTATCTGCCGGCCAGATTTACCAGTCTCCTGCTTTCTAGTGTTAAAAAGGTCGGGTGGAATAACAATATAGCTTATCATTTCCCGCTCAGGGGGCTTCATACGGCTTAATATCTCGTCAGCCAGGTCAGAAAGGGCTATATTCGGCTGGTGAAGCTCTCTGTAAACATAATAAAACCCCATATCGCTGAGGGCTATCCAGTAAACGGCAGCCATATCAAGGCCGTAGTCCACTGTGATAAACCTTCGCCAATAATGGGGTATCTCAATAGGTTCAACAACATGTATGTTTCTGGAAAACTTCGGGAAAAACTGCCCTGCGTGTATATCCCAGTTACCTTTTAGGAGTCTTTTCCGGGTAACTTCGTCCTGGTTCTCAAGATTACTTCTATACGAGGGGTCTCTGTCCTCTAAAATGATATTATCGTCAAGATAGGCTGGTATGAAAATATGTTTTTCATATCTTGGGGGGTTTTGCTCCACCATAACGGTGTGGGGCTCCTCTGGTGGGCCTATTTCGATAAATTCCTTCTTAAACCAGGCGTGCCCGATATTGCCGGGGTTTGTCGCCAGCATAAATATGGGAAAAACACCTTTAACAGTGGCCCTCAGCCTGGTTACAAGGTATCTGTACTGTTTTCTAAGAAACTGGGTGGCTTCATCGAACGCTATATAGTCAAACTGCTGACTCTGGTAGTTATATATGTCGTCTTCCTGTTTTAAATGATTAAATGTTATTATTCCGTTATTTAAGCTGGTGAAAGTCCAGGCCCTCTGGGTGCCGTTCCATTTAGCACCGGGGAAATCGGCAAAAATCTCCTTAGACCGCATAATAGCACCGCCGGAACCTTCCAGCTGTGGATATTCACGCCTGAAGAAGCCACATTTAGCCCCAGGGTTGGCTAATATACCGGCAAATAATGACATTAGCAGGGCGTCGCTTTTGCCTCCGCCTGCTGCTCCTCCATATCCGATAACCTTAGCTTTAGGCTCCTGAATACCTGATGGCATATCTTCATCTGGTCGTTTGAAGATTTTGGGCAAACCTTCCTCGTTTTCGTCAATATAGTACCTGAAAGGGAAGGATAAACCGCAGGCTTTGAGGAAAGTGAGCTGTCGTTTCTGTGGCAGCCACTTTATCTGGGCCCTCTCGCTGGTATTCTTTTTGTCTTCCCTCCGTTTTTTTAACACATTCGCACCCTGGTGCACGGATGGAGTAAAATTTAACGCCATTTTATTCCACTTCCTCTGCTTCGGATTCTATAACGGTGGTATCCAGCTGCTCGTTCATTTCAGGGGGCACAAACTCTATCCTGATAGGCTTATCCTCGTTACCCTGCACTTCAACGGTAGAATGTTCCCTGAATGTTTCGGGCATCTTCCCTTTAATCAGGAACATAAGGAGGTTATCGCTGAATTTACGCTTATAGCCCACTATCTCACCCTGGTAAAACTGGGGCTCTTTATAGCCCTCTACTGCCCTTCTCTGGGCTTCTGAGATAAGGTAATCGGAGTGTGCCTGGTCGGCTAACTCGTAATACTTCATAAATGTTTCATCATCATACCAGCCACTGGGTGTACTGGGGCTGATACCAGTACATTTGGCAGCCTGGCTGACATTACCTAAGATAGCGTAGGCAGCTAAAAAGGCGACCTGGTGGGGCCTAAGCTCCTCGGCAGCTTTAGACTCCCTCATAATAGCATACATATCGAAGAAATCCTGCCGGTAATCGGGAACATTCTCGTCTTCTGATGATAATTCCCGCTTATCCTCTAAAAACTCGGCCATCTTCTCTATATCATACTTTGGCTTTATATGCTTTCCACCCCTTTTAGCCATGCTATAACCTCCTTTTCACCTTCCTTACCTGGGTTTTACCGCACTCAACACACTTCTCTTTAATCCGCATAATCTCATAATTGCCCTGTTTTTTGAATTTGTCGTCCTCGTCTAAAGCTTTCCAGGTGTGATAGCACTCTCTGGGAACACCTTCAAGACCTAAAGCCCTTCTAACACTCCTCTTGTCCGACATGTTAATCCCCCTTGTTTTAGTATTATTCTCCCTCAACCTCTCTCACCACACATTATAACACTATCACCAATAAAAGACAAAGGTAACACATTAGAAACTACCCCAAATAGCCTCTTTTTAACCCCGGGGAATAATCATTATAATGTATATTTATGCAGGAATTAATAAGTATCCTCCAAAAACTGGAAGGTAATTTCCACCACTTTTTTATGTTTCTAAAAAAAATATAACCCCCCTTTTTGTGCTAGGGTAATACTCTAACTAAAGTTATAGTTAGTGTATTCCCTAGTACAAACTTTGGAATTTGTTCTGTGTTGCCAAAATTGTGGGTGGGGGTGTATCTTATTGGGGGACGGCAGTCCCGGCCTGGGGGTAGGGGGTGTTCTGACGGGTACATTTCAGTTCTGAGGGGCCTAGCGGGCTGCTGAGTCCATTTCAGAGGGGCAGCCTATACCATTATATGTCTGGCAGTTAAAACCTGCTCATGGCTGCCAGAGAGCATGAGAGAGGTTGCAGCCTGTAATATACCATCATATCAACGCTTCCGCCATATCAGCCGCTATCATCCTACATTATCAATGCCGGCTACTTTCCCACAATATCAGCGATTATGCCGGGTGCTGGTATCTGCTGCCCTCTACTAGGGACCAGGTAGATGTGGGTAGCTGGCCCGGGGCTGGTTGCTGGTAGTGATGGGGAGTTTGCCGGGTGGTCTGTGGGTAGTCTGGAGCCTTTTAGGAGAGAGTTAGTGTGTGGAGAGGGCATGTTAAAATAGCAAGTTCTCCACCCAGTTACCCAGTCAGTTACTCTGTACCCAGTTACCCAGTCCAGTTAGTTGCTAGAGAGAAGAGAGAAAATCAATACATGCTACTGTAGAGATGTACAGCATAAGAGAGAATTAAATAAGAGAATGAGTTATTAGATTCGTTATTATGTTTCAGCAGTATTATATAATAATAGATATATGTACAGTATTAATTAATGTTTACTGATGTATAATTAATGAGTGGAGTTAATGAGTGGAGCAGGTTATTTTTGAGGTATAGCAGGACGGATCTGAGTTAATTTTTCTTATAGGTTCCGTTGGGCATGTATATTAATTCAAATTTAATGCATAAATATTTTTTTAAAAAAATATCGATTATCTTGCAGGAGAATTGAAGGTTATCTATAATTATATAATAGGACCGAAGAATTTATACTAGAATTGGAGGTGATGAAATGAGAGAAGTCAGAGAGACGGGTATATTCCAGGTGCTGTTGAGGCAGCCGGGAATTCGCTACTATAAGGATTATAACCGGCTGGCAGTTTGGGGAGCAGAGGGCCATACAGTCAACATCTTTGATACTATCACCGGGCAGGAGGTTGAATGTAGGAGCATAGGAGATTTTTCAAATAACGATGCCACATGGGAAGAGTGGCAGGAGTGGGCAGAGGAATATAGGCAGGAGCTGGAGGACCGTTGCAGGGTATAGCTTGAGCTTAGGGCAGGGCTTGACCGTCCTGCCCCTGGCTGAGGCAAATGCCTCAAATACCAAAAAGGGAAGGAGGGCTAAAAATGACTAACTACACAACTTATACAATTGTAATGCCGGGTAATAGGTTTGGCGATTATCTGTCGGATACAATAGACCGCAATTATTACACTAAATGGCAGGTAAGAGTATTAACCCAAGGCAGAGGCAACCTGGAGGCTAAAAGATTATCTGATGTTACAGTTAAAGCAGCTAATTTGTCAGCTAACGAAATAATCAGCAGAACAATTGACCGCACAAAAGAATTTTATGACGATTACTTTGATGCTCAAGAATATCCCGGCTGGCTTAATGATTTAGAAAAAAACTCAAAGGGAGCTGATAAGAATGACTAAGTTAGAAAAAGAAGCGGTTCAGTTTTGCAAAAAAGTTAAAGCTCAGGGAATGGAGAGAGAAATGGCTTGGTCTCAATGGGTGAAATTTAAAGGCTTGGTTCCTGGAATGGATGCAAAAGAATTTTATGAGATTTTTGACACAACTTTTCCTGACACGGACCATATTAAATTGCCTGATTATCTGCAAATAGATTATAAAAAATAAGAAGGCATAGCTTGAGCTTAGGCCGGGGGTGGACGGCTCCCGGCTCTGGCTGAGGCTAAGCCTCAAAAATACCATAATAGGGAGCTGATAAAATTGGCAATGTTGATGAATTATAGCGAGCTGTCAGAGCATGGGCAGCGGAAGAAAAAGGAGTTGCTGGAGCTGGCAGAAGAGAAGGGAATACCAGACCGGACCGCAAGGGCAATTGTTGACCATGTATTATTAGGCACTGGTGGGCAGCATGGTCATTTTCTCGGGGCTGTCCTATCAAATGATTTATCAAACAGTTTTGGACACGCAGACATTGAGAACAGGCAGGCACTTCATAAGATAGTCAGGTTTCTTTGGAATTACTGCCCGGCAAATTGCTGGGGCAGCACGGAGAAGATGAACGACTGGCCCGGAATTGAAAACCTGGAATAATCAAATAGGGGCTGCCAGTGTTACGGTGGCCCCTCAAAAATCAAAGGGAGCTGATAATAATGATTGAGCTAGCACATGTTAGGGTTAAGACTGACAAGGTTTTTCTCGGTGTTGGCAAGCTGTTAGCTAAGGGTGGCAGCATAATCTGGAGACCAGACGAGCAGCCGGAAGGGAAGGGAGTTAAGAGCAGGGAAATTGACATTGAGAAGTACAGAGACCACTTTGACGGGCAGTATTTTTTGGACAAAGTTACTGGAGACATCAAGGCGTTAGCGTTTGACCTGCCAGTATATATTAATCATGAGCAGGTGAAAGAAGAAGGAATCAAAGCCGCTTTATACAGACTAACAAAAAAGGAGTTGTTCTAAATGGATAAGAGGATATTACAGGAGCTGAAAGAAATATTTCAAGGCTTAGATAAAGACCTTGACCTGCTATGTAGGTTTTTAGCTGATACCCCACACGAGCCGGAAATCAAAGAGAAAATCCTTGACCATCTAGCTTGTGAGCATGACATGATACACCACGATATATTAGTAGCCCGGCGGAAGGTTGAGCATCAGCAGAGGCTTAATAACATTGAAGGCTGCCTGCAGGGTATGTTGAATAACTTGCGGGCCATAACAGATTATTACGAAAAGCACAGAGAGGTAAGAGGGGCAATTAATCAACACTATACGCTTGATGTATCCTTAGATGATTTATGGCATCAGCTTGACCAGCTCCAGAAGGGCATCAGAGAGGAGAGGATATAATGACGCTTGAAGCATATTTACAAGAAACAGAAAAAATTAAAAAGGAGTTGAAAGCATTGATTGAAGAGGGTAAGATACTGGAACAGCTCAGGGCAATCAGAGACAGCGGAGAAGCTAACATGATGGACAGGCGGCTGGTACAGAAGGCAGCGAATGACAGGCTCATGTTTGACCTAGTAGCTTGGATAGAGGAGAACAACCGCAAAGATTATTTCGACATGCTCAAGAAGTTGTAGGCTAGGCTGCAGTTAGGGCAGGGGCTTCTTGCTCCTGCCTCTGCTGGAGCTTAGACAAGGAAAGGGGGCATTACATGCGAGGCGTTCATATACTGCTTATTCTGCTGCTGGTAATCTCAGTTCTGGAGCTTGCGATTAAAGACAGATGAAAGGAGGGAGAAAATGATAAGGCTATTTGATTTGCTGCATTACCCCTGGATGATGTTATCACTGGCAGGGCTAATAACGGGAGCAGTTTGGTTAATTTGTTACAGTATCACAAAAAACTAAAGGAGCTGGTTTAAATGAGCAAAAAGCCGGGTAATATAGAGTCTGATGTAAACAGGTTAGGCATTCATTATTCACTTAAATATAATATTGACTCCTGGGAAGCTCTGAGGGCAGTCAATGATTGTTTAAGTGATTTAGTCATGGAGATATATAACAACGATAATGAAAATGACATCAGCCGATATATAGAGGACGAGATAGAGCATAGGTTGTCTAGAGAGAAAATAGAAAGGCTTGAAGAGGAGGGTTAAAAATGAAGGTTGCTCTCAGCCAAAATTGTGATAGGTGCTGGAAATCTCAGAGAGTCAAAGAACAGATAGTTTGCCGGGGGCTGGAGCCAGGAGAAGGCTGCCCCGACTGGGAAAGACAAAAACTCATAGCCAAAAAGGAGGCTAAAAAAAATGAAAAAGATTAAGTTAAAAGCTCTCAAGATAGGTAACTTCAAGGGTATCAGGGAGCTGGAGATTGACTTTGATGGGAAGGACATCTGCCTTGTGGGAACAAACGAGACAGGCAAAACCACAGTGTTTGACGCTTTCCGCTGGCTGCTCTTCGACAAGGATAGCCAGGGGCGTTCAATGTTCAACATCAAGCCGCTGGACTCTGAGAACAACGAAATCCACAAAGTCAACAGTATAGTAACCGGGCTGCTGGAGATTGAAGAGGATGGAGAGACCAAAACCCTCAAGCTCATGAAGGATTATCACGAGGTTTGGACAAAATCCCGGGGCAGCAGCAAAGAAACATTTGACGGGCATACCACCGATTATTATATCGACGAGGTGCCTGTCAAGAAAAAAGAATATGACGAGACAATTAACAACCTGATAGACGAGGACATCTTCAAAGCCATAACTGACCCTCTCTTTGTAGGCAATATGCACTGGCAAGACCAGAGGGAGCTGCTGTTCTCCATGACCGAGATGCCAGAGGTCAGGGAGATAGCAGAGCTGGCAGCAGAGAAAGAGGAGGCTGTCAGTGTCGAGAGGCTTTGCGAAGAGCTGGACAGCCCTGATGATGTCGATAAGTATGAGAAAAAACTCAAATCCAGCATGAACAAAATCAACGGGAAGCTGGAGGAGCTGCCGGCAAGGATAGACGAGGTTAAACGGTCAATGCCTGAAGAAGCCGTTGACACCGCTAAGCTGGAGGAGCTTAAACAGAAACGAGAAAGTCTTATCTCCAGCAGGGAAGGATTACAGAAGAAGCTTCTGGACGCTAAGTCAACGGGGGCTGAGGCTGAAATCCGAAAGAAAATCAATGAAACAGAAGCCAAAATCAACGAGGTTAAGGAGAAGAAACGGGAGAAACTGAACAAAGAAATAGACGAAATCAGGGAAGAGGAAGCTACAACTCAGGAGCAAATTCACAGAGTCAAGCAGTTGAAAGAGGTTATTGAAAAGGAGAAGGAAGCCGTCGAGGAGCTGAAGGAAAAAAGGGAAGACCTGCTGGAGCAATACGAAGAGTGGAAACACAAAGACTTCCCGAAGGACTCCACAACCTGCCCTGTATGCGAGCAAAGGTTGCCCCAGGAGCAAATAGAGGAACACCGGGCAGAATTTAACCAGAAGAAGAGCCAGAAGATGGAGCAGATAGTCGAAAAAGGTAAAGAGGTTAAGGAAAAAATAAAGGAGAGGACAGCCCGGCTGAAGGAGACACAGGGAGACCTTGCCAAATATAATAGCCTAGAAAAGCTGGAAAACGAGCTGGAGCAATGGGAAAACCGGAAAACAGAGAAAATACAAGCGAAAAATGGCAGGTCAAAAGAAGAGGCTGAGCTGCTAGAAAAAAAGAAAGAGTTGGAAAACGAGTTGGAAGAGGCTGAAAACCAGGAAAATCCAGCTGTTGAGAAATATCAAGAGAGAATAGCTGCTGTCGATGACACTATAACAGAGGTTGACCACAAGATAGCAGCAGCAGAGGGGGTGGAAAAGGCAAAAGAGAGGCTTAAAGAGCTGCAAGCTGAGGAAAAGCAGTATGTCGCAAAATATGAGGAGCTGGAGCAGCAGCTGTTTGAGCTTGAGGAGTTTATGCTGGCAAGAATAGAGTTAATCCAGCAGCAGGTCAACGATAAGTTTGACCTGACTAACTGGAAGCTCTTTGAAGTGCAGGTCAACGGCGGCATTAACCAGACCTGTGAGCCACTATCTAAGGGTGTGCCGTGGTCAGACATGAATACCGGCTCCAAATTTCAGGTCGGCATGGATATTATAAACACACTGACCGACCATTACGGCTATCAGGCCCCGGTCTTTGTCGATAACCGGGAGAGGGTAGCCAAACTAAAAGGCATAGACAGTCAAACTATTAATTTAGTGATGGGTCCGGCTGATGAAGAGCTGGTATCCATACAGGTTGACAGTGCTGAAGAGGCTGACGCTATCGTCCGTGGTGTCAGGCAAAACAAGCAAGCTCAAGAAGTAGGCCCAATACAGGAGTCTTTATTCCAAAACTAAAATAGGAGTGATAACATGGGAAGCTTAACCGAAATCAAAAGAAAAACTGTCGATGTTGCTGAGAAGCGGATTAGAGAACTGGAGGAAGCTGGAGAACTCCATTTGCCAAACGATTATTCTGCTTCAAACGCCCTGCGGTCAGCATGGTTAGCTTTGCAGGAAACGAAGGACAAGAACTCAAATCCAGTGCTGGAAGTATGCAACCGCACCAGTATCATTAATGCTCTGCTGGAGACAGTCATTCTGGGGCTGTCTCCAGCACGAGACCAGGTATATTATGTTGCTTACGGCAAGCACCTGGTAGCTCAGCCCAGTTATTTTGGCCGTATGGCATTGGCTAAGAGGGTTGACAATGTGCTGGACATCAGGGCAGAGGTTATCTACGAAGGAGACGAAGTTACCATTGAAGTGGTTAACGGTAACAAAATAGTCTCGTCTCACCAGTCAAAGTTTAGCAATATTGACGACAATAAAGTTACAGGAGCCTATGCTGTTGTGGAGTTCGCTGACAACAGGAAAGATAGATACACCATTATGAACATGGATGACATCAAGTCAGCCTGGGATATGGGCCGGGGGGAGACAGACACACACAAGAAGTTTACCGCCCGTATGGCCCGAAAAACAGTTATCAGCAGAGCCTGCAACGAGGTAATAAACTCTGCTAACGATAACTACCTGATGGACAGGGCCATGTCAAGCCGGGCTGACTATGAGGTAGAGCAGGAAGTGCAAGAGGAGACGGAAAACGGCATAGCCACCGAACCTGAAACTATTGAGGTTCAGGCTGATAAGGTGTCGGGTGAGGAGCCGCCGCCAGAGCCAGAGACCGAAGATGATTTTATTGACCGTGTTGACCAGGAGCTTAATGATAACGACAAACCATTTTAGGGGGGATAGCATGAAAATAACATCGCTAGCATCAGGCAGCAGCGGTAATGCTTATGTCATTAACGGCCAGCTGCTGCTTGAGGCTGGCCTTGCTCCTAACAAACTCAAGAAGAAGCTCTGGAAAAACAACCTGACACTGGGGAAGATTGACGCTTGCTTCATCTCCCACAATCACAAAGACCACAGCAAAGCTGCCAGCTTCCTGGCTGACTCCGGTATAGACATAGTAATACCTATATCGGAAGATGGGGAAGAGAACGACATCAGGGCTGACAGGCTTTTCCCTATCAACGGTGGCAAGACCATTAAGGTCAATAATTACTTTGTCAAAGCCGTTGATATGTCGCACGGCGAGCATACCTGCTTAGGTTACTTTATCCTGGATACTGACAAAGACGAAAGGCTGTTTTACGCCACAGACAGCATGTATATCAAGCAAAACCCTCAGAATGTCAACTACCTGATGATAGAAATTAATTATCAGCAGGAATACCTTGAGGAAGCTATCCAGGAAGGGCAAATGAGTCGTGCCAATATGAGGAGAGTTTTGAAAAACCACATGAGCTTAGAAAACGCAATTAAATTTCTATGCTCTATTGACCTATCCGAAGTTAAGGAGATATGGGTGCTGCATATCAGTTCCAGGAACGCCAACCGAATAGAAATTAAGGAACAAATCCAGAAAGAGACCGGCAAGCCTGTTTATCTCGCATAATAGGGGGTGATGACGATAGATAAACGCATGGAAATATATACAGTGAAAGAAGCAGCTGAAATACTGAAAATGTCGGAAGTAGGAGTCAGGAAAGCTCTGGCTGACGGTAGGTTGAAGAGCTATCAGCCTGGCGGCCCTGGCAGCCACCACAAGATAGCAGAAAAGCATATCAGAGAATTTCTGGAGGGCAAAAATAAAGACTAAACTGCTTCAAACTTCCCTTGTGTAATTTTTAATAGTGTGGTATAATCAACATGCTATGGATAAATATGCAGCATTCCAAGCAATAACTATTAAGGGGGAGTTAATATTGATAGGCCCAGACGACATGCTTTCAACGCAAGAAGTAGCCAGAAAACTCAATGTATCAGGAGAAACTGTCAGGCGAATGATAAAAGAGGGTGATATTAGGGCAATAAAACTAGGTAAGATTTATCGGATACACCCCGACTGGCTTGAGGATTATATAGAGAGACACGAGGTCGAGCCAGCCAATGGGTAGCTAAGACCTGCTGAGCACCAGGATAAACTGCTCAATACTTATAATAGGAGGATTACAGTGTCAGACAAACTAGAAGGAGTTTTTAAAAAGGGGTATGGTTTCATTCCAAAATCTATTATGAAAGACGACACCTTAGATATAGAGGCTAAAGGCATATATGCTTATCTTGCTAGCTACACAGGTGGAGGAACAACCGCTTATCCTTCTGTTAGCCTAATAACCAGCGATTTAAATATAAGCGAAAATAGATATTATAAATACAGGAAACAATTGCTTGAGAAGGGCTATATATCAATAAAGAAGAACAGAAAAAATGGCAAAAGAGATAATAACATATATGTCCTTAACCTGCACCCACAATTTCAATACCTTCAAAATGAAGGCATAGAAAATGAAGGCATAGAATTTGAAGGTACTAATAATAACAGTATTAATAACAACAGTAATAATAATAACAGTAAATCAAGTAACTCTTGTTCGGACTCAAAAACCGACCCCGAACCCGAAGAGTTAGAACCAAAATTTGATGAAAAGTCAGTGCCTTATAAAGCAGCCTTACATTTAAGAAACCTTATTGCTAATAATTTTCCACGCCAACCATTACCTGATGAAACTCCAGAAGATTTAGAAGATTGGGCAATAGAACTAGAGAGGCTTAATCGCTTAGGGCCGGTAGGAGCAAAAAAACATGAAGGTAAAGGTTATACCTGGCAAGAGATAAGAGATATAATGGACTGGTGCCAAGATGATAATTTTTGGAAAGGCAATATACTCTCTGCATCTAAGTTTAGGGAACAGATTATTAAACTTGAAGGGAAGATGAAATCTAATAATGCTGGCGACCCTGATGGAATGAACCAGACTAGAGAGCTATACCAGGAGTTTCTGGAGGAAGAGGAAGGAACTATTGATATATAGGGAGGGGTGAGCATGAACAAAAGAGAAACGCTGAAACTTTTTCACTATTTGGACAGTTACTACAACAAAAAGTTTCAGTACCCTAAGAAAACTAAGGAAAAGAGCAAAATGATGGTGGAGACCTGGCATGATTTCCTGTGCGATTATGAGTACCAGGTGGTCTCTGCTGCCACGAAGAAACTTATCAGCAGGAAAGAGTGGCCCCCGACACCTGGTGAGATTATACAGGAGGTTGAAGACATGAGGAGGCCGGAGGAAGATAAGCTAATGGCTGAGGAGGCTTTGCAGTTAGTGTTAAAGGCTATCAGAAATCACGGAGTACAATTCCCCGACCGCCTCAAGAAAATCCGTTCTGAAGTGCCTGACAAGGCTATGAGGGCTGCTGAGCTTGTAGGTGGGCTAACTAAGATAGCTATGACTCCTGACAGCGAGCTAGGATACCTGGAGAGCAGGTATAAGAAAGTGTACGAGGGGCTGACAGAGAGGCAGGAGCAGGAGCTATCGCTACCACCAAGCCAGAGGGAGGAGGTAAAAGAGATAAGCAGGAGCATGAAGGGAGAGACACCTAAGCTGGAAGGAGGGCAAGACAATTAGCTGTTCACAATGGGATTGGGTAGAGGGGCAGGCTGTCAGGCAGAACCTTACAACAGGCTATTGGGCGATTAACAACAATAACAATTATGAGCCTATCGACTACTGCCCTTTTTGTGGCAGTAACCTTGACAAGGGCGGGTGCACTTATGGTGATAAATTGAAAACTCAAAAAATAACTATTTCTTCTATGATGATAGCATTATATATAGTTATAATGTATTTTACACAAGGATTTTCTTTCGGCCAATATCAAATAAGATTAGCAACTTCCTTATATTCATTAGCATATATTTATCCGTTTCTTACTATACCGCTGGCAATAGCAAATGCTTTAAGCAATACCCTAATGGGGGGATTGGGTTTAATAGATATAATAGGAGGTTTTATTGTTGGGTATATTGTTGCTAAATTAATTTCTCAATTAGGAATATTGGGTTATAATACAAAATTAATTTTTTTACCAATATTTTTTATAGGCTTAATAGTTCCAATTTGGTTAGCGCCTATATTACAATTTCCTTATTATGTATTAGCAATCAATATAAGCATAGGGCAGATAATACCTGGTATTTTAGGAGTGATAATTGTTGATAG
>Ga0207421_10003345_pt1 | contig 19145 bp, 16 predicted proteins | sample SodLakKL_010_SED_4_FD_187542 | JGI IMG/M metagenome (GOLD analysis project Ga0207421, IMG submission 187542) | Alkaline sediment microbial communities from Lake Tanatar, Kulunda Steppe, Russia - 8KL_010_SED (SPAdes) (version 2) | ecosystem: Environmental > Aquatic > Non-marine Saline and... | reverse complement strand
AAAAAACACCCTTACAATATTGTAGTGCTTTACCTATAAATGAACTCTAACCTTTCTAAACTTTTATCTAAATTTGGTAATTACTATTAGTACTTATTAACTATTAGGTACATTTAATTAATGTAAAACTGGAAAGATTAGATTAAAATTGTTGTTTTTGATTCATATTCCTAAAGCGGGAGGAATCGATAATTTCGATTTAAAAACCTAATTTTCCAAAAAAAATGAACTGCATAGGAGGTGAAAGAAAGAATGTTTGATGAGAGGAAAGGTCAAGGTGCTACTGAGTACCTTTTGATACTTGCAGCCGTGTTGGTGATTGCCGCTTCGGCGGTCTACTTCGTGACACAGACCGGAGGATACCCCGCAGTGGGGGCAGTAGCAACCGTTCAAAACGACAACGAAATCCACATAAACGTGCAAACTGGGAGTATCCCTGCAGAAGAATGGGCAGTAGACTTTGATCCTGATGATGAAATTAGTGAAACAGATAAAATTAATGAAGAAGATGGTGTAGGACAAGAGGCATTGGAAGCTCCTGGAGTTCATGTAGCAGATTATGACCCAAATTCCGATGGTACACAAAGTATTACGGTTGAACTATCACATGTGGACACCGGACATGTTTATTTCAGTACTACCGTGACAGTCGGCTGACTCTTAATAGAAGTTGACACCCATTCCGCCGTTAAGATAAGTAAATAGCAACAACGAAGATCTTTATCCAACAAAAATTTACTGATTTTTATTTCCATTCTTTATTTGATGGGTTTAAGAAACATTTTTCCAGCAAGAAACATGTTGGAATTCGTTTCACCTTCGAAAAACGGAGGGTGAGATCGATAAATTATCTCCTTGTCCTTTTCTATATCCGACCACTACCTACTCCATCTTATTAGAAGTAGATAAGCAGAAGTCAATTTAATCTTTCTTCATCGAGTATTAGATGTTTTATTTTTTCTTGGATATTTTTTAGTCGGCCCCTTTCGTTAAAAGGTACTATCGATGCATATTTCGGATATATATCGGCCTTTCGAGGGTCGGATTAGGTTTACTTGTAAAGTAAAATGGCCCGTGGAGCATTTATTGATACCCAACCCGATCGAAGACTTATTTCGAGTCCCTCTTCGATATCTGCGGGTTGTTGTTTTTTATCCTTCTCCACGCGGATTCGAAGTTTTCGTCGGGGAGCAGTTCCTTTTCGAGGAATACGCCCGTCTTCCCGATTTCGTCCCTTTTTGTCAGGACGTGTATCCTCTCCTCCACTACCTCTATGTTCGTTCCGAGGATTTTCGCCACTTCGTCCTCCCTCCCCACGACTTGGCTTTCCTCGTGGCCGTGCTCCGTGGGTTCGATCAGCACCAGCCTTTTGTCGACCCCGGGCACCCTTTCGCCTTCCTCGATCATATCGAGGGTCGCCGTTCCGCCGAACCTGTAGAAGTCCTCTTCGACCTCTTTGGGTTTCTTCAAAGGTATCGTCACCATCATGTCCCCACCTAGACCTATGTGGGCTTTCGGCAACTGCCACGGGGTGGCCATCACTATCCTCCTGTCGAAGTTTTCGAAGCCGCCCTTCTCCAGAGCCAGTTCCACTTTAAATGAAGGGGTCGGATCGAGGATTATTATATCTACGTCGCTGCCCCTCTTCACGTCGCCCCTGGCCACGCTGCCGTGCACCATTCCCCGCACTCCGAAACTTTCGAGGGCGTCCAGTACCTCCCCTGCCTTCCCCCTGAGTTCGTTCAGCGTCCTCCAGTCCTCTTCGGAGTATTCGACTTCCTTTCGGGTCACGGTCTTCCTGGGCTTTATCTTGTCCATCCTCTCCCCGGTTTTTCTTTGATCCGTATACGTTTTAATGGATACTCGAGTTTCGAAACGGGTCGGTCCCGCGGATTGTTTTCGGTTTGGAGCCTTTCGACGTATTTTTCCCTCGCTTCAAAGGGATTCGAGACGGCGGGTACGGTTTGGGAGGGAAAGGGAGCCAGCTAAAGGTCCGTTTTGGATATTTTTTTAAAAAATTTCGACGCTCCGCCTTATCGGCTACGTCTACGCTCGTCTGAAGAGTTCTTTCGGCCTGTCAATAATAAAGGAGTTGGTAGAGTGATGCGTCCCGATTCACTGTTCTTGCATCGGTTGTGGGTCGGCGTCTTCCGGAGGGGTGAATTTTTCGTCGTCTATACCTTCGTCCGTCTCTACCCTCTGGATATTCCATTCGATTTTCTCTCCCGTTTGAGGATCTTCTTCCTCGTATTGATCCCCTTCGTCGTATTCGCCGGCTATATCTTCAAATTCGTCGACCATCGTCGCGAATCCTTGCGCCTCGAGCTCCTCGATCGTCATTTCGTCGTAAAACCACTGCCCCATCTGTTCCATGTATATCCTTTCCTCCAAGTGGTTGTAGATCTGAGTCATCATCGGTTCTCCGTCTTGAGTGATTCCCATTTTGAAGTCGATCCCGGCGTCGCCGCTTTCCCGGATCCAGATCTCCTGCTCCGTTTCTACCTCTTCCGTCTCCGTCTCTCCAGTCTCCGGGACTTCAAACTGCTGCTCTTGGACGGTAGATCGGGCGAGATACAAGCTTTCGAAGTCCATTTCTATCGAATCTTCAATTGGTAACTCGCCGTTGGTCGGTTCTTCGCCGTCGGTTCTGAATACTTCGACTAGATCTCCGCCGATAAAGACGCCTGCGAAGAATACGACGATCGCTACAGCTATTATCACTCCATAGAACTCTCGCTTTTCCAAGTCTTCAAACATGTTTTACCTTGTCTTACAACAATAAGGTTATTCTTTTTTAAAACCCAAGGTTTTTTTCGTTTGAAAATGGTTTTTGGTAGCTCCGAATCCCCCTCTGTAACTTAGAATTATCTTTTTTTCCCTTAACCATCTCAAAAATATCCGATTTTTCTAATCGGGAGGTATTCACATCTCCCCTCTATTTTCCGAATCGGGTTCAAAGTTCCGAAATCTAATTTTTTGTTACACGTGTAACAAACACGTCGGATTTTTCTGAATTGGGTAGTTCCGATCTCTTGTTTTTTATCGCCTTTTTGAGTCTTTTTAGCCTTTCGTAGGATTCTTCTTTCAGAGAAATAGTTTTAGTCGCCATGTGTATTCGTACGTGTAAATGCATTCATTTATAGTTTCTCGGAGCCGCCGACGTGTAAATAACTGTTCGAAATTTGTATTTTCGCTACAAATTCGACCAATCGAGATGGTTCCGCCGAAAGAAGACCATTCATGAAAATGCCTAAAGTAGTTCGGGATAAGGCACGTACTTGAAAAATAACTGTGGCGGGCCCGACGGGATTCGAACCCGCGACTTGCAGCTTAGAAGGCTGCCGCTCTATCCAGCTGAGCTACGGGCCCGCTCGAGTCTATTAAATTAAAGCCACCCTCTAAAGATAAGTTTTAGCATTGCCGCCGGCTTCGTCGGCGTAATTCGGGTAAGTGCCGTGGGGAGGGCGTTCGTCGGCCGGCCGGCGGACCGGGAACCGCCCGTGGTAACTATAAAAAGGATGGCCATACGATAAGTTCCATGCGTGGAAGAATGAAGAAGAAAAAGGCCGAAGAGATAATGGAGGATTTTTACCAGGAATATCAGGAAGACCCTACCGGTTGGAGCTTTTGGATGTCCCCTCCGCCGGGTTCCGACGATTTCTACGAAGCCTACATAATTCACGGCGAGGAGGCCTTCTTTCTCAAGTTCGATTCGGTCTATTCCCCCAACCCCGTCGGGGTAGGGGCGAGGCTGGACATCGAGAGGGATCAGCTGGTGGAGGACCTGCCGGAATTCGGCTACAGGAAGTTCAGCCGGGGGGAGACCGAAAAGTTTCTCAAAAACCTGCCCGTACCGGAGGAATACGATTCGAGGGAGGAGTTCCAGGAGGCGGTCAAGTCGACCAGGGACGAGATGGTCGAGAAAGCCCTCGACAAGGACCCGAGACCTTTCGAACCGCTGGACGAGCCCGGGGAGATCGCGGCGATAGGTCCGTACTCGTCGAAAAGCCCGCTGGACTACATATCCGACAGGCAGAAGGAGCTTAGAAAGGAGCTCGCGAAGAAGCTGAACCGGATAATAGGCCGGGAGTACCCGGGTTACCGCTGACCCGACCCGCCTTCTCGGCAAGCTTTGCGGCGCCCGTTCACTTTTAAAATCATTTCAGGTGTTTCGAGAACCAGTCGGCGGCTCCGCGCAGGGCTGCGAGGTCCCCCTCCGGTCCGAAGACGTGCCCCTCGCCCTCCATCTCCACGAACTTTTTCTCTGCGGTGAGGATTTCGTAGAACCGTTTCGAATCTTCTATGGGAACTACGTCGTCGGCCCAGCCGTGCAGGATGATCGTCGGCGCGCCTATTTCGCGGGCGGCTTCGGCTGCGTCGTACCTCTCCAAGTCTTCGAAGAAGCTCATCTCCATCCTCGCCCCCGCCATCCTGTCCTCCAGGTCGACGCTACCGCCTTTCTCCCTCGCCTCCTCCCTCAGGTCGCCGAAGATACCCTCCGTGAAGGTGGCTGGAGCCCTCAACCCCAGGGCTCCGACCCTCGGGTCGGAAGCTGCGACGTGTACCGCGATCAGTCCGCCGAAGCTTGAACCGTAGATCGCGAAGCTCCCTTCGCCCTCCCCCTCCAGGTGGTTCATGACCGCGATCGAGTCCTCGACTCCGGTCGTGAGGTTGAACTCGTGGAACTCCCTGTCGGACTCGCCGTATCCCCGGCGGTCGAACCGGACGGCGGTGAATCCCCTCCCCGCGAAGAAATCGGCCCGGCGCTCCCAGTTGCCCTCCTTGTCGGAGAAGAGTCCGTGCTGGAGGAGGACGGAACCCTTTGGACTACCTTCGGGGTGGTGGATTACGGCGGCTATCCTCTCCCCGTCCCGGGTTTCTATAAACTTTTTCTCGACCTTCATCTAGTCACCATGAAAAACGGCTCGGCTCGAAACTAAAATGTTTTTGCGGGGTCCGGCGAGGATATCGGTCCGATGGTGGCGGCGGTGGGGGGAGGGTTTGGGACCTCCTGAGAGGACTTCCTCGACTTCTCTCTCAGCTCGTCCGAGGTCGTCCCGCCCTTCTCGAACCTCTAGTAAAGTCCGGTCGTCCCTCGATACTTTGAACTTGGCCCTTCGGAGAGGGTGGAAAATCGGGCGTTTTCGGAGTTTGCTTTTTTTTATGTTCGATCCGAATATGTGTAGGTGTCCTTCAATGTATTCTTCGTTTCATAGATACTTCTTTTAAGATGAGAGTGATTATAGATTGGAAAATACGTATATAATTCTTTTATGTGGATATATTTACTATTGAAGGTATTATTTTACACTAACGCATTTCGATAGGTTTCTCGGCTTGTCGATGGATAAATTTTTCTCTTCGGCGATCCAGTAAGTCAAAAGAAATCCTATGATCGTCGAATAGAAGGCGAAGGTCGAGTCGATGTCCGGCAGGTCGAATTCCCCTTCCCAGGGCGATATCTTTATGGACCTCGCCCCTCTGGCCTCTACCTCCTTCACGTTGGACTTTATCTCCGAGTTCCGTTCGGGTATCAGGGATATCACGGGCGTCCCGTCCTCTATCAGGGCCAGCGTGCCGTGTTTCAGCTCCCCGCCCATCATCCCCTCCGCGTGGATGTACGCGATTTCCTTTAGTTTCAGCGCTATTTCCCGGGCCACCGGGTAGGTTATACCTCTGCCGATTATGTACACGTCGTCGTTCTCCGCCAGCTCCTTCGCGACCTCTTCGACCTTCGGTTCGTTCACGTCCAGCAGTCTCTCTATCTGTCCGGGGAGTTGTGAGAGTTCCGTCTCGTAGCCCAGCCTCTGGGCCAGTTTGAGGAGCAGGTAGAGCTGGTTGATGAAGGTTTTGGTCGCGGCGACGCACACTTCCTGTCCGGCTTCGATCCTGATGGAGATGTCCGACTCCCTCTCGATCGTCGAGTAGGGGACGTTCACTATCGACGCTATTTCCGCCCCTCTGGACTTCGAAAATTCGATCGCGTCGATGACGTCCTTCGTCTCGCCGGACTGCGAGATCGGCACCACGAGAGTGTCTTCGTCCACCCTTTCGTAGTTTTTGAACTCCGACGCTATGAGGGTCTGGGCGTCGATCCCGAGTCGGTGGAGGAAGAACACGCCCAGCAGGGAGGCGTGGTAGCTCGTGCCGGAGGCGGTGAACAGCACCCTGTCGTGCTCCTCGACGGCTTCGGCGAGCCTTTCCAGCTTCTCCCTCTGCGCGGTTTCGAGGGACGCTTCGAGCCTTTCGATGGCTCTCGGTATTTCCCCGATCTCTTTACGCATGTAGTGTTCGTGTTCGCCCTTTTCGGACTCCTCTCGGTTCCATTCGAACTCCCGGGGCTCCTTTTCCACGGGGGTCCCCTCGACGTCTTTGAAGGCGTATCCGCCGCGGTCGATCACCGCGTACTCGTCGTCTTCGAAGAATATCGCCCTGTTCGTCTCGGTCGAGAAGGCGTAGATGTCGGACCCGAGGAAGTTTTCCCCGTCCCCGACGCCCAGCACCAGCGGTGATCCCCTTTTGAAGGCGTACATTTCCCGCCCTTCGGCGTCCATCAGGACGGCGGCGAAGCTCCCTTCGGCCCTCTTCATGAACCTCCGTACGGCGTTTTCCACGTCTCCGTCTTCGCAGTGCTCTTCGATGAAGTGGGCTATCACTTCGGAGTCCGTGTCGGAGGTGAATTCGTGGTCCGACAGTTCGTCCTTCAGCTCCTCCCAGTTCTCTATTATGCCGTTGTGGATTATCGCGAACCTGCCTTTGCAGTCGAGGTGCGGGTGGGCGTTTTTCTTCGACACGCCTCCGTGTGTCGCCCATCTGACGTGCCCCATCGCGATGTCTCCCTCCATCTCCTCCAGTTTCAACCTGCGGTTTATCTCCCCTATTTCGCCTTCGCCCTTCCTTACGTTCATGCCTCTGCCGTCGGCGATGGCGGCGGCTCCGGCGCTGTCGTACCCTCTGTACTCTAACCGTTTCAGGGAGTTGTATAGGTACTTCCCCACTTCCCTTCCGTTTCCGCAGTATCCGGTGATTCCGCACATGGTCTCCGGTGGGACCTTTCCCCGTCATGTTTTATAAGTATAGTTAAAACTATCTTTGAACCGTTGTAAATTTTTTTATAATAGGTCGACTTAGAGGTATAACGATGGTCGAAAAGCTGCTTAAGGAAGAGGACGGGAAGCTCTACGTGAAGCGGATGAAGCTCCTCGACGAAGGGGAGCTGAAGATGCTCGGACCTCAGACCGTCGAAGTTTTGAAGGAGGTCGCGAAGGAGCGCAGCTACCCGAAGGACTTGTCGAAGAAGCTCGACATGCACGAACAGAAGGTCTACTACCACATCGGGAAGCTGAGGGATGCGGGGCTGGTGGAGGTCTACGACAAGAGGATGGTCGGCGGCGCGCAGTGCAAGTTCTACAGGCCGACTTCGGAGGCCTTCGGCTTTCAACTGACGGACGATTGGAGGCGGGCGAAGATGGAGAGTTTCGACGCCCCGGAGGAGGTTTTGAACTTCTTCTCCGAGTTCGTCGACGGCGGGACGTTCAACGGGTCCGTGGTCGTGGGGTCTCCGAAGCAACACGGACCTTTCATGACTTCCGCCCGGGACGGGCACTACGCCGTGCAGCTGGGCATCTTCCTGGGAAACTTCTGCAGTTTGGAGAATAGGTACGTGGTGAAGCTGGACACGGAGGTCAAGGCCGAGGACGCCGTGGACCGTCACCTCATGTTGATCGGCGGGCCGATAACGAACACCGTTTCGATGGATCTGAACGAGGATCTTGAGGTCAAGTTCGACTGGGAGAGGACGTGGAAGATAGTTTCGGGCAGGACCGGCAACGCGTATCGGGAGGAGAACATCGGTATCGTCGCGAAGGTCCGGGAGGGGGACCGGGTCAGGGTTTTACTGTCCGGGTTGGATCACAAGGGGACGAAGTCCTGCATAATCGGCGTCACGCAGCAGCACGAAAAGGTTTTGGAAGGGTTCGAGCCGGGGGAGGATTTTTACAGGGTAATTAAAGGGCTGGATCTTGACGGCGACGGGAAGACCGACGACATCGAAGTTTTGGAGTGATCTCCGTTTCGGCGTTCTGGTCGGAGGTCCGCCTCTAGGCGGTTCGTTCCTCTCTCCACTCCATTATCTCCATGAAGTCTTGAAACATGGGGTTTCCTCGGAGGCGGCCGTATGCCTCCTCCTTCCTGTCCGAGTAGTACTGATAGGCATCATTCCAGGGCATTTTCCTGTACAAGTACCTTCAGCTTCCCAATTAAAGGCAATGATTTTCGACGACGGGGGGTTTGGATACCTGAAAGTTATAAATCTCCCGAGATAGATGCGAACCTTGGGAAGGTCGATGGATATGTTCGGAAGGTCCGGAAGTCGTGACCGGTCGGGAGTTGGTCGGACGTGACCGACGGGGACGGGGGGAGGTTGTCCGTTTCGAGTTTCCGGGACACGATTTTGAGGACCCTCCTGATCATGGCCGTCGCGGTCGTCTTCATCCGGATACTCGAACTGCCGAACTGGATGATGGTGGTGGCGGTGGCCGGCGGGATAGTCGTGATCGTCCACGCCTACGTGATGATTCGACGCATAAACCGTGAGCGTTCCGATCGGGATGACGGGCCTCCGGATTAGGCGCTCCGCGTTTCTCGGGAGTTTTTTATCCGCGGTAAATTTAAATAAGATATTTCTGAAACGGTAAATTTAAAGGAATGGAGCTATCTGGCAGTTATCGGAAAGGGCGGATAATTTTGCACATAAATAATTGCTTCGGGTGAAAAAGTGAATTATAAGAGATGGATAATCGTAGGACTCGTGGCCACTCTGGCAGTGTTTTCCTTCTTCCACCTGTCCACCGCCGGGTCGGACTACGAAGTGTTGACCACGTCGGACAGCGGCTACTTCTACGGGATAGCCCGGGACATGCACGAGGAGGGGGGGATGATCGACTACTACGAACTTTCCCACCCCCCGGAGGGTAATGACGTCAGAGGGGGGCACCAGTTCCAACCGTTGGTGCTGGTGACGATGTACCGGGGTTTGAGCGCGATCAGGCCGGATATAACCCTTCTGGAGGTTCAGAAGTACTTCTCGCCCTTCATATTCGCTATCACGGTCATAGGTGCCTTTTTGGTGGGTAAGGAGCTCGGCGGCGACGTGGCGGGAGGTGCGTCCGCCCTGTTCTTCACGACCATGGTGGGTTCGATCTACTGGACTAAGATAGGGGCGTTCGACAGGAGGACTTTGCAGCTGTTCTTCGGGGTCTGGCTGTTCTACGCGATGGTGAGGGTGCTGAAATCGGAGGGGTCGGACCTCGTCAAGAACGTGGCCTTCGCCGGGATACTTTACGGCATGTTCCTCCTGACGTGGCCCGGGGCCCTGTTCATAGGTGCCATAACCGTCGCGGCGCTGTTTCTCGTCATAGCCGAGAGGATAATGGACGGTCTGGGTTTCACCGTCACCGGCATAGGTTTCATCGCCATGGGGACGCAGTTCGCGGGGATCGGCATGGTAGAGCTCTTAGGTGCGGGGACGCTACTGGCCGGACTGTTCAGGCTGGCGAGAAACTGGGAGGAGATCGAAAAGATCGAGGGTCGCCTCGTCTCCACGTTCAAGGACGGGACGAACTTGCGGATAATCGGAGCGGTAATCGGCGTGTTGGGCGTGTCGACGCTCCTGGCGGTCGGCATGGGGGAGTACGGCCCCGGCGTGTGGTCGAACTTCTTCACTGACACGATCGGCGGGTTCGTCGGCGTGGGGGAAGCCAACGGGGCGACCTTCCCGATAATCGCGACGGAGATGAGGGCGATCTCCAACGAACTTCCGACTTACTTCGCCGAAGCTCTCGACGGAAACCTTTACCGAAACGCCACGCTCACGGGCGTCACGGGTCTCCTCGTAATTTTGGCGGTCGGGAAAATGTTTAAATCCGCTAAGGCTCCCGAGATGTTCGCCCTTTCCTACATGCTTATCACGATGCCGATGGTGCTGGATCAGGCCCGGTTCGGACGTGCCTTCTGGAACTGGTGGCCGATCCTGGCCGGGGTCGGGTTCGGGGTCCTGGTGATGGTTTTGAAGGATATGACTCCTTCCGTCGCGATCAACTTTTCGAAGTGGTTGGACAGGCTGCGGCACCCGCTCGTACTTGCCTTGATATGTCTGCTCATAGCGGTGCCGTTCCTGCAGAACGCTAGGGCGGACCGCCACGCCAGCGAGGTTCGGCCGGTGCCCCACGGAGGGTCCCTGCCGGGAGAGTCCTACCACTCCCTGCTCAACTCGTTCAACTGGATCAGGGAGAACACGGACCCCGACGCGACCGTAGCGATCCCGTGGTCGTACGGCCACTTCGTGACCGGCGCGGCGGAGCGTCGTTCGGTGACGGACGGTGCGCATACGACCGGGTGGAGGGACGAATGGCGCGACGATCGCAACCCGCCTCCGGACTACATACAGTATGTCGTCGGAGACGAGGGTTACAGAATAGGGGTGAACACCGAGGCCTCGAAGTACGAGATAAACGGCCGCAGACCCGACGTCAGGAACCTGGTCGAGACCGGGGACGAGGACTACTTCAGGTGGATAGTGAACTCGTATCGCGAGGAGTTCGACATAAGGATGGACTACGTCGTGTTCAACGAAATGGACAGGGAAAGGTCTATAATGGGCATGTTGACCGATCCCGAGTTCACTGAAGATTTCACCAGGGACCAGGTCGGGTTCACCTTCGAGTTCGAGGAGGGCAACGTCTTCGCCGACCTCGAGGAGGCGCCCGTCACCGGGGACAACGAGGGGCTCGCCGGCTTCGTGATCTACGACGTGCAGATGGAGAGGCTTCTGAACTATTCGTTCGCCGAAGAGTTCGAAAAGTCGGAACTTCTCTGGGTGATCACCGCCCAGCAGGAAGTCGTGCAGGCGGGTTTGGACTCCTTCGAGGGCGTACCGATGACTATACGTGCCTTGGACAACTACGAAACCCCGGACTTTCTGACCGAGGCGCACCGCGAACCCAGGGCGGCGGTCTACATGGTCGACCACGATTTGGCTTTCGAGGGCGGCGTGCCGACCCCGGAGGGTCCGACGGACGACGCGACGGTCGACGGCACACCCGAACTGTCCTGGACGCCGTCGGGAGGTTCGGCCAGGTACGAACTCGCGATAGACGACGACCCGGAGTTTTCCGACCCTATGGTTTGGGACGACCTGTCGGAGGAGGAGTTCGAGATACCTTCGGAGGACGCCCTGCCGGACGGCCGGTACTACTGGCGCGTCAGGGCCTTTACAGCCGCCGGGGAGACGGCCGGATGGTCGGACGCGGCGACTTTCACGGTGAGTTCCGGGGATCAGTGAGGCCGGCGGGTTTAGGCTTTCGAGCCTTTCCGTTCCGGTCGTTTTGGATGTTTTAAAATTAATTTCGATACTTCCCTTCGAGTGTCGGAATCTAATCTTCGAGAACGGTTTCGGGGGTGCGGGGTCTACGGTGGGTTTTCGGTGATCAGTAATTGTCTTCCACTTTGACTTCGTAGAGTTTCAGCTTTCCGTCTTCGTAGATTAGCGGAAAGTCTACTTTTTCTATATGTGCGTTGTCGGGCGTTTCTCCGTGAATGAGGACGTAGGACGCGTTTTGCTCTTCCAGTTTTTCTAAGTATTCCTCCACGTTTTCGGGAGGTTCTTGGTGTGGGAATTTCCCCGTGTTTGAAAATTTTACGTTTTCGAACCTCGGAAGTTCGTAGAGGTCGGGTCCTCGACTTCCGTAGTATACGTACTCGTTTTCCACTATGTCCGCTATGGTTCTCCTCGTCTCGTCGTTTTCCAGGTCCGTGGGTTCGTGGGAGACTCCGAGGTCCAGCTGGATGTAAGCCCCGGTGAATACCAACCCGAGGGCGACGATCGGGATTAAGTACTGTTTTTTTCCGTGAAGGTTGTCGACCGCCATTTTCAGCATGAAGGGGGTAAGGAGGAGTAAGATGAAGAAGGCCGGTCTTTCGAAGTAGTGAAGCGGTATCCAGAAGCCGATCAGTCCCAACCCGGCCCACAGACCCGTCCCGGCCAGCGCGGTCCCGCTGAGCATCCGCGTATCCCTTTTCACGAGGGCTGCGACCGTCAACGCGCCTGCGAGGAGAGGCAGCCTGTAGAGGAAGTGCGTGCTCAGACCCATCTCTCCGGTGTAGATATTCGTGAAGAGTCCGAAGAAGATCGCCATCTGAATTAAAAATACGCCCATCGGGATCAGGTAGGTCCCCAGCCAGGTTCTGTAGTCCGGCTTTATCAAAAGTATGGAGGCGAAGAGGAGAGCCGAGAGGGGGTGTGTGACGATCGCCAGGACGCCTATAACGACGGCCGGCCACTTCTTCCCCTCCAGAAAGAGGTACAGGCTGAAGAAGCCGAACACGGTCGCCCAGAGAAACGGGAGGGTGGCCGCCAGGACGTAACCGTAAGTCAAGGGGTTCATCACGGCGAGGGTCGCGGCCATCATCGCTATCTTCCCGTCCACGAAGTGTTCGAACACCTTTTTGGAGGAGACCCAGAGGAGGGGGAGGGAGAGGACGATGAGGAAGCTGACCGAATGCTCCTGTAAAACCGGGAACAGGGCCGCCCCCATAACGTTGACCGGAAGGCCGTACCGGTAGATCGCGTGGGAACCGCCCGAAAGGAAGGGTGAGACCAACGCGTTGCCGTCGTGAACCGCCCAGATGTTGTGGAGGTGAAAGGGGTAATCCGGGGAGACGAGATTTCTGACGATCAAAATACCTAAAATAAGACCAGTCACTATCAGACAGGAGAGGGCTAAGACGGTCTCGAGGTTTTTTTCAGATCCGGGCTCGACTAGTGATATCGCTCATCACCATCTGTATATATCTTCGTACCTGTTTTTAATCTGTTTCTCCCCGTTATTCTTTCACGCGTACCTGCAGAAACCTGAGGGTTCCAATTACGATTGAAATGGATGTGAGGGTTCTAAGCGACGTATTAGCGGTGCTGGGGCGGATATAGAATTATTTAAAGTTGTGGAAGTCCTTTGGCCCTTCCCTTCGATACGATTTCGCAGAGGCTGCTTCCGCTCTTGTAAAAGGCGGGGATGGAGAGGAGGATGAATAGGGTCTCCGCCGTAGTTTTAAGCCAAGGGGGGCTTAGGATCCACGGGAAGTCGAGGATGGTTAACCCTATCGACAGGAGGATGGTACCGGTCCAGGCCCATAGGAGAGGTGTAAGTTTACCCTTCAAGTTTTTCGTGTAGGAGAGATAGGCTCCGTGGGCGATCAGTAAAAAGATTATCATTTGTATGAACATGTAGGTTCCAAACATTCTGTAATCGAAGGTCGGCGAGTTGAAAAATTGTACCCAAGGTTCAAGTACCCAACCCGGTACGAATTCGGTGAAGAGATTCGTAGTATACGCACACCAAATTACATCGTGAACGTTGGAGGCGGCCAGACCTAGGAAACCGAATATTATCGAAAAGGAGGTCACATCCCCGATTTTGATCCTATTTTGATTCAATACGAGGGGAACGACCGCCGAAAGCGACGCGCCCAGCGGCAGAATCCAGAATAGTACTAGCGAGATGAATACCAGCTCCCCTATCGATCCTCTGAAAAAATAGAAATAGTGAAAATGCGAGGTGATCAGGACGATTATTACCGCCAGGAGGGAGAAGGAGAGGCCTTTGTATAGTTTCTGACTGTCTACGTCGAACCTATTTAAGTATGAGAACAGACCGGCCCACCAACCCTTTACGTATGGCAGGATTCCATAGGTCACACCCAGTATTAGATAAAAAAGAGCTATATGGATGGTACCTTCCAGATACGTACCTTCGAAGATCATCCAATCTTTTTTTCTGAACTCGCCTTTTTATTTTTGATGGTTATGTAAAGACTTGTAGGCTAGGGTTCCGACCGTCGAGAATAAACGGATCAATTACCATCTTCAATTTTTGATTATCTGAGGCTGATTTAATAAAATTCGAGGGATTCAACAGGTTAAACTTATTACTTATTTGCAACGGATTAATTGTTGGATGGCGCGGGAAAAGGAAGAGAGAGAATTAGGGCAAGCTCTCACTGCCATAATTATAGTCATCGCACTATCTGCGCTGGCTTTTGGAATATTAAACTTTCTAGGCGAAGGGATACTCTTCGAGGAAGAACTAGGCACGGGAGAGCTTCCATCGAGAGAAGACACGGTCAACAGAACTTTCAGAATTGGGTTGGAGGGCGAGTTGCTTCGCTACAGGGAGACGTACAGTTGGAGTGAAAGGCAGTTTTGGGACATAAGGAGCGATATGGAAGAATTTAGAGGTAGGGAACTCCGAAATTTCGAAGAGATTTACGGTATGGAACCCGAAGTTTACGGATTCAGCTTTGTACGTACGGATTTATCCACACACTTCGAAAGCGAAGTCCGCGGTAAGGTTACTAGGGACGAGAACATTTACACAGCCGACTTGAACTGGTTTCTGAACGCATACGGACTGGACCTTATAGAAAACCAATTTAAAGAAACCGAAACCGAACTGACGTGGTACGGCGAGATCGACGGGATCCCTACTGAGATAGTGATCGACCTACCCATGCGGGAAGTCGAATACTCCGAAGGGGGAGAACCCGCCGGATATAGCTACAACGAAATTTGGTGGCCCGAAAGGCCTTATAATTAGTTTTCGAGGATTAATGTAGGGTGTTTCTACAGGTAACGGGCTATCTTTAGGGACTTTATCTTCTCCGACCCGTTCAAACTTCGCTGATCTTGTTGCCTTTCTTCCTGACGTAGCCGGCCCTCTTCAACCCTTTTACGAGGTGTTCGACCGTATCTCGCGTCGTGTTGAGCAGGATTTTTTCCTCCTTCCCCTCTCGGACGGAATTGTTTACGCTTTCCACCACTTCGTCCACGAACTCTTGATAATTGGCCTTCTTCCTCCCCCTCACTGTGGAGAGGATCTCGCCGGCTATCATGCCGAGGCTCAGGAACCCGTAGAAGATCTCCTCCGGCGGGTTGACCGTGTTTCTACCTTTCAGACGGTCCAAGACCTCTTCGTGGTGAAGGACGTGTTCGACGTCGAGCTTCAAGCCGTGGACGACCTGCGACTTCAACTCGAGGGTTTTCTCTACGTCTTCGAACCAATCCGTGACGGGCGTCACCTCTAGATGCACGTCGTCGGTGAACTTCTCGAGCGGGTCGTCCTCGCCTCCGTACCTGAATACCGAGTCCAGGACGGGTTCGACGAGAAAGTTTCTGGACAGGGAGTACTCCTCGAGGTCTTCCGAGGCCTCGTCCGGGAACTCGACCTCCGCGCCCTCCTCCCGGCTCGCCTCCATGTACTCCTCCATCGATTTTTCCACCCTCTCCCTCAACTCCCCGTATTCCTCCAGGTCTTCCGCGACTTCGCAGAGACGATCCTCCGCCTCCTCCCTCGTCTCGGCCTCCAGGATCTCCTCGTGATCGCCGGACTCGAAGAGCGACTTGGTTACGGAGAGGGCTCTCGTCAGTAGACGTGCCCTTTTAGAGTCCTCCTCGGACTCCTCCTCGGATTCGCTAAGCTCCTCCAACTTTTCGACGGCCTCCTCGTAGGTCGACGAGAGGTACTCGGATCTATCGTGAAACGTCTCGGTCCTCTTCCGGCGTTCGGGTCGGCCGAAGTCCGAGAGGTCATCCGCCGCCTCGTCTGCCTCTTCCTTCGATGGGAACCAGATCTCTATCATGACACTCCGTCGTTTCGGCTATAAATATTAAAGATTTTGGATGTGGGTTCGTCCCGTCCGGCGTGTACTTTCGGCTGGTGATGTCTTCAACCTCCAGTTATACCTTTTCTCATGGAAGTTAGACGAGTAAACCCATATCGCCTGCCCCGTCAGAGAGCAAAGACGCCCGATTCGGCGATAATGGAGCTGTCTATGGTATTTTTGGCGTTCAAAACTTTCAGTACTCCTTTTTGAGGGATTCGTATCCTCGGAGGACTTCCTCTCTGGTTATGGGGGCCTGTATTTCTAGTTCGGCTAGGAGATCTATCGCCTGCGAGAGGGGGATGTCGAGCTTTTTTGAGAGTTCCCCCAGTGAGATCTCCTCTCTTTCTGTACCTTCGGATCATCAGGTGTTCTCTTCCCCTTCGACGACGATGGGATATACCATCACGTTTTTGTGTCTCAGGATCGGGATCTTCCTGTTGCCCTTCTCCTCGAAGTCTATTATACCCTCTTCGAAGAGTAGCTCGAGGTCCTCGTAGACGACGTTTTCCTTCCTACCGAGCTTTCTCGCCAGTCCCCTGATCGAGTCAACCTTTTCGCTCTCGACTGTTCGTATGATTTCGAGCCTCTTTTGTGTCAGAACCTTCCTCGCATCCTCCGGTCTGAGGAATAGGACGTCGTCGTACCCCTCCCTCGACAGGATCTTCGAAATTTTTGAAGTACGGTCCATTGCTCTCCCCTTCATGATTTTACCCTTCTAAGTATTAATTTGTTTAGGTGTGAGGTAAACGTTTTATCCTCGTTATCCCCTGCTCCCCTCCCAGTTTTCCGCATATCTTTTCCAGTTTTCCTTCAGCTCTTCGATAGCCCTGGCGAACTTTTCCCATCGATTTCCCCTCCAGTCAAGCCACCGGTAGTTCCCGATCTCTCGTTCCGTCATCGCGACGACGGTCGGTAGGAGTCGTCGAGCCGTGCGGCGACACCTGAAACCCTTGCTTCGGTCGGAGACCTCTCCTCGATCCCCGATCAGGCAGTAAAGCGTATCGTAAATAGGTGGTTATCGACATTTTGTGAAGAACGTCCTCAACTCCGGCCTTGCCACGACGAATCTTAATTAGTAGCTAGCAGGATAGAATTAAATGGCGCGGGCGGACCGCGTAGGGAACAGCGGGTTAACAGGATGAAATCCCGCGGCGGACCTTGGGCTCGGCCCAGATCCCGAAAGGGACGCTCCTGAGTGCGGCAGCCCCGCGCCGCTTTCGAATCTCACAGTTGTAAAGCCGAGATCGTGAATGGGTGGAAGCTCCCTCCAGACGAAGAGTTCACCACACACCGAGTTTTCTTTCCCCTTTCTCAAAGGGAGAAAACTTGTTATGGAGAGAAGACGAAACATGATATATGCAGTTGTCGGAAGAGGAGATTGAAGAGTTCCACGAAATCTACGATCCGTTGCTCTCCTTCGCCGACGAGGAGCTGAACGTCGTAAGGGGAGAGGTGGATCCCGGCCCGTCCGAATGGGAAAAGTATTTGGAAAATCTCAGCCGGATCCGGGACGAGCTCTTCGAAGATCCTTCAGTCATCGACAAGTTTATAGATGAGAATCCGGAGGGTTTCGGAGCGCAAAGGCTGGAGACGCTTCGAAAGTGGAGGGAACACTTTTTGTGGGGAGAGTTCTTCATCGTCAAGTACCTGAAAAATTACACGGTCTTTCTCGGCCTCGAAGACCCTCGCAAGGCCTACGGGGTCCTTGGCCATGAGACAAATTTGAAGGACATGTTTCGCGGGACGACCCCCGTGGCGGTCGAGACCGTCCTACTGCCGTTCGAGGGACGGATCACCTACGACGGGCTGATAGCTCACTCGGGGATGAGGTTCGGAGGGGAGATATCCGAGGACATCAACGCGGAATATCAGGAGGCGAAACACCGCTTCGGAATAATCGAATCGCTGCCGGCGGAAGTGGAGAGAGAGGAGAAGTCCGACGAGGAGAAGTTGAAGTTCTACATGAAGAGCAAGAAGAACCGCGAACGTTACCGCGAGGAGATTCGAGAGTTGAGTTCCAAGAACGACCACCTGGAGTCGATTTATTACCGCGAGCTGGGGAAGAAAAACGTGAGGAAGCTCGGGAGGAAGTTGAGGGACTTGGGCGTGGAGGAGGGCTGGTTCGCCGTCCTGGAGGACACGGTCGTGGCGAGCGGCGAGGACGAGGAGGAAGTGAAGGAGAGGGTCGGCGAGGTTCTGCCGGAGGAGCGGCGTGACCACGTATATCTCTACCACCTATCGGGGTGAGCCTCACCGGCGAAGAAGAGGGGGAGGATTATGGATCTCTTTCGCGAGGAACTCGAGGCACGATTCGGAGGATGGATGGTCGAGGACGTCGAGGCGATCGAGGACTGGCTGGGCAGAGAGATCGAGGTGATTCCCCGACCTTACATGGAGAAGGATAGAGCCACATCCGAACGGGACGAGATCGAACTCGGCCTCCGGGCGACGCCCACTCGAAGGGAGTTTAGACCCGTCTTCCGGAAGAGGCTGGTCCACGAGGCAATCCACCTCGGAGGGCTGGTCCACGGACGTGAGTCCAGGGAGACCGGTTACTACTCGAATATCTCGAGGGACGAACTTTCGGAGAGGGTGATGGAGGAGGAGTTAGGATGGGAGCCGCCCGATGAGGAGCTTTACGGGAATTATCTCTCGAGGAGGAAGGAGCTGAAGCGGGAGGAGAGGGAGAAGAGGAAGAGGAAATCTAAATACATAGTATATTGTCCGAACTGCGGCAAGGAATGGTACAGAAAGAAGAAATCGTCGCTCTTGAAACATCCCTCCGACTATTTCTGTGACGAATGTGGAACGGAACTGAAGAGCAGGACGAAGGACGGTCACGAAGTCGAGTCTCGGGGGAGGGAGCGCGTCTACGAATACGGATGTCCTCGATGCGGCTGGTGGAGGACCGTGCACAGGAGGACGAAGACCACGAAAAATATCGACGACTACCGGTGCAGGAACTGCGGGGGAGACCTTTCCATGAGAGAGGTGTCAAAGGGAGACGAAGGCGAAAGTCGGGCGAAAAAATTGTCGGACTTCACCTGACGGCCCGTGTTCCCTGGGTCGGACGTCGATTTTATCGACGAGGTCGGCGGCCGATCCTCGCAGGATATTTCCGGCGAGATTAGATTGTACAACTTTCTGGCAGGATTCCTCCGATCTGTGGCCAGGGAGAAGGGTTGAAACGAGGTCCGGTCGAGGGAACAGAACGGAACACGATGAATTTCAGGAAAGTAAAAACACTGAGAACGACTGTAGAAGAACTACCGAACTAGATCGAAATGTACTTGATTTAGGGACGGTTCTTCACCCTATGGAAAAATCAGCTATTGAACAATTCCTCCAGATCCCTCAGATCGTGCAATATGACGTCCTCATCCGCCCGTTTCAGTTCTTCCTTAAATCCACTTTTCGAGAAGAGGATG
>Ga0207421_10003344_pt1 | contig 19147 bp, 19 predicted proteins | sample SodLakKL_010_SED_4_FD_187542 | JGI IMG/M metagenome (GOLD analysis project Ga0207421, IMG submission 187542) | Alkaline sediment microbial communities from Lake Tanatar, Kulunda Steppe, Russia - 8KL_010_SED (SPAdes) (version 2) | ecosystem: Environmental > Aquatic > Non-marine Saline and... | reverse complement strand
ACTCGGGCTCGGTGTCGGGGTCGGGCTCGGGGGACGAGGGCGTCGCCGGATCGATCGAGCCCGCGATCAGCCCCTCGGTCGTCACCTCGAGCGCCACCCCCACCGCATCCGACGCAGCAGCACCGATCAGGACCTCGAACACGTCCTCGGTCAGCCCGGCGCTCGCGTGCTGCGCGGTGGTCGGAGCGCCGGTCATCGCGTTCAGCGGCCAGGCCAGTGCCCGGTCCCATCGCACACCCCATCGCAACGTCACGCCCGTGGTGGCCGCATCGAGCAGTACCGCACTCGGCGCGAGCACCTCCGCGCGATCGCCGATGACCGCGACGGCCTCCGACGCACCGACCCCACCGTCGAGGACGATCACCTCCGCGCCGGCGGCGAGCACGGCCTCCGCCCGGTCCGTGAGCGATACGTCCTGACCGCTCGGAACGTCCGCCTCGACCACCTCCGTGCCTGCCATCCCGGCCAGCAGGCCCAGGCGGAATCGTTGGGCGGGGAGTTCGTCACCGCCGAGGACCAGACCGACCGGAGCATCCTGCGCCTGGGTCCGCGCCGCCACGCCGACGAGGTGGCCCAGCTCCTCGACGCGCAGATCGACCCGGAGGATCCCGTCGCTGTCGGGGGTCGCCCCGGCCTCGTCGGGTGACGGCCGGCCGGCCGGCAGCGCGCAGAACCGGCCACCGGGGTAGAGCCTCGCCAGTTTGGCCACCACGTCCTCGGCACGATCCCCGAGCACGCACACCAGTTCCGTGCCCCGCTCGGCGAGCCAACGCGCCACGTCCTCCACGAACCGCGGATCGTCCGCCGCGTACCCCCGCAACTCGCGGACCGTCTCGTCGGTGGTCGCCGCCAGGCGCACGAGCTGGGCATCGATCGACGCCGAGACGCCGGCATCCACCTCCGAGGTCGGCGGAAGCACCACCCCCACACGGGCACCGGTCGGCGTGGCAGATGCCGGTGCCGGCGGCGACGTCTCCGGGGGCTCCATCACCGCCGGCGCGTCGGTCGTGCATGCGGCCAGCCCGACGAGCAGCAGCAGCACGGCGACCGGGGTCGCCCGCACGCATCTGATCCCCACCTGGATGATCCCCACCTCGAGCCCCGCCTAGGCTAGCGGCCGCCTCGCGGCCAACCGCGGGCTCCCGACGTGCCCGCGTCGGCGTCCCATCCTCCGCCCGGAAGGCGAGACCATGTCCAGTGCGGCACAAGCACCCGGCGTGACCGTCCTCGACGACGATCCCATCGCCGGCATCCAGCTCGCCTCGCTCCGCGACGCCGCGACCTCGCCGGAACATTTCCGGCACCACGCGCGGCGACTGGGATCGATCCTCGCACTACGCGCCGTGACCGGGATGCCCTCGGCCGCCGGCACCGTCGAGACCCCCCTCGCCCCCGCCCCGACGATCGGACCCGGTCGGACCATCGTCGCCGTACCCGTCCTGCGCGCCGGGTTGGGCTTGCTCGGCGGGGTCCACGATGTGCTGCCGACGGCACTGGTCGGCATGATCGGGCTCGAACGCGATGCGGAGACCCTCCAGGCACGCCGCTACTACTTCAAGGTGCCGCCGCTCGACGGCGCGTGGGTACTGGTCCTGGAGCCGATGCTCGCGACCGGGGGCTCGGCCTCCGATGCCGTCAAGGCGCTGGACGCCGAGGGCGCGGAGCAGGTCACGGTGCTGTCGGTCACCGCCACCCCGCAAGGCGTCGAACGGATCGTGACCGAGAACCCCGGCGTGCGGATCGTCACCGCGGCGATCGACCCCGAGCTCGACCACAACGGCTACATCGTGCCGGGGCTGGGAGACTTCGGCGATCGCCTCTTCGGAACGCCGCACTGACCGCTGCGGTGCCCGCGGGCATCCGGGGGTTGGTGCGCCTACCCCTCCAGGAAGCTCAGTCGGAGCCTGCGGTCGGGGTTGTCGAGGTTGGTGTCGACGATGACGATGCTCTGCCAGGTGCCGAGGGCGAGCGTGCCCTGGTCGACGGGGATGGTGAGGGTGGGGGCGATCAGCGCCGGTAGGACGTGGTCGGCGCCGTGACCGGGGCTGCCGTGGCGATGGCGCCAGCGATCGTCGCGTGGCAGGAGGGTGTCGAGGTGGCCGGCCAGGTCGGTGTCGGAACCGGCGCCGGTCTCCAGCAATGCGAGCCCGGCCGTGGCGTGGGGCAGGAAGACGTGGAGCAGCCCGTCGGTGCCGACCTCGGCGGCGAACGCCGCGCACCGGTCCGTGACGTCGGTGATCCGGTCGCTGCCGGTCGTCAGGTGCAGCGTGACGCTTCGCATGGTCAGCTCGCTCCGCCGGTGTCGGGGGTCGCCTCGGGTTCGGGGAGCTCCACGGCGCGGAACTCCCCGAAGGCACCGCGGTAGTACAGCAGCGGCCGGTCGCGGTCCGCGCCGAGGGCCACCACCTCACCGATCAGTACCACGTGATCGCCACCGTCGGTCACCGACCACAGGCGGCAGTCGACCCAGCCCACGTTGCCGTGCAGCACGGGCGCGCCCGTCGCCTGTGCGCGGGCCACCACGCCGTCGAACTGCTCGTCGCCCTCGGGCCGCGCCGGGTCGGCGAAGGCCGTCGCGAGCTCGCCCTGGTCCTCACCGAGGAAGCTCAGCGCGAAGATCCCGGCATCGAGCGCCTGGGTCGCCATCGACGCCGCCCGATCGACGCACACCAGCACCAGGGGAGGATCGAGCGAGACCGAGCTGACCGCGCTGGCGGTCATGCCGTGGGGGACGCCGTCCAGGACCGTGGTCATGATGCTCACGCCGGTGGCGAAGCTGCCCAGTGTGGCCCGGAAACGCTCCGGATCGATCGCTGCCTCGGTGATGGGACCCTCCACGTCGCTGGTCGGCACCCTACTGGGGCTCAACGACGTCCCGCTCCGGGCTCCCTGGACGCGATGCCCGCGAACAGGTCGTACTCGATCCCGGGCACGCCGGTCGTGCCGGCCTCGAGGATGAACTGCTCGACGCCGAAGAGGTCCCCCATCAGCTCCGAGGGGGTGTTGAGGAAGAACGAGTCCGAACCGATCTGGCTGCGGTGGGCGGCCAGTGCCGCCCGCTTGTGTTCGAGGAAGTCGGTGACATCGATCTCGGTGGTGATCAGCTCGTCGGGTGCACCGAAGGGCACCTCCTGTTCGGACTCGATCGGTCCCTCCCCGAACGGCGAGACCAGGCCCGCGTCCATCCAGGCCTGGTGGGCCGCCAGCAACCGCCGGCGCCCGAGCGTGTGGACGTAGCGCTTCGCGACCCGCCACGGCTCGCGGTCCAGCGGCGCTGAAGGGGCCGCCGCCAACTCGACGGCCCGGACGGTGACCCGGTGCGCCTTGATGTGGTCCGGATGCCCGTAGGTGCCGTTGACGTCGTCCGAGACGACCACGTCCGGCTGTTCGGCGCGGATGATCGCGGCGAGGCGGAGGCTCGCCACCTCGAGGTCGGCACGGTGGAAGCTGTCCGGGTGGGCGTTGCCCGGAGTCTCGACCATGCCGCTGTCGCGGAAGCCGAGCAGGTGATGGTCGGTGACGCCCAGCGCCTCCAGCGCATCTGCCAGCTCACGGCGCCGGTGGCTGACGAGGTCATCCTGCCCGAGGTCGATGCCCGCGAGGTTCTCGCCCTCCTCTCCCCCGGTGCAGGTCACGACCACGGCCCGAGCGCCACTGGCGGCGGTGCGGGCGAGCACCCCACCACAGGCGATCGATTCGTCATCGGGGTGCGGATGGACGCAGAGCAACGTGTGGGTCACGACGGTGATCTCCTTGCGAGCGGTACCGGGGCGGTGGGCGGGAGGACGGGGCGGTGGTGACGTCGGGGGACGCCAGGGAGAGTCGACCGACCTCGCAGGGTGCACGGATCGCCCGTCGGTTGCTGGCTAGCCTGCCGCGTCACCGGATACGAGACGGACCGCATCGATGCCTGCAGACCCTTCCGCACCACAGGTTGCCTTCGTCGACGACCCGATGCATGTCCGGGCCGCGTTGGAAGCGGTGGCCGAACCGGTGGTCGGTGTCGATGTGGAACGCGCGGACGCGGACCAGTACTTCCGGCGTGCGGCCCTCGTACAGGTGGGTGTGGCCGGATATTGCGTCCTGCTCGACGGCGTGTCGCTGACGACGATGCCCGAACTGGACGAGTTCCTCGGCCCTGACCGTCTCGCGGTCCTGCATGCGGTCGAGAACGACATCGAACCACTGCTCGCCAAGCACGTGGACGCGGACCGGCTGGCCGATACCGCGATCGCCGCGGCCATGTTGGGCCTGCCCACGGGGTTGGGGCCGTTGCTGACGGCCGTGCTGGGCATCGAGTTGACCGATGACAAGAGCACCTTCCAACGCGCCGACTGGGCAGCTCGGCCGCTCACGACCGGGATGGCCGAGTATGCCGCCGGTGACGTCGTCCACCTTCCCGAGTTGTGGGCGGAACTCGAGTCGCGGTTGCAGGCCACCGATCGCCGTCGTTGGTACGACGAGGAGTTGGCGTGGACCCTCGCCCGCGCGATCGAGGACAACCGCGACTGGACCCGGGTGAAGGGTTCTGGGCGTCTGCCACCCGATCAGCGCGCCATCCTGCGATCGGTATGGGAGGAACGCGAACGTCTGGCCCGTGAGCACGACATCGCCCCCAACCGGCTGATCCACGACGAGGTGCTCCGGGATCTGGCGGTCGATCCCCCACGGACCGAGCCCCAACTCGTGCGCCGGAGCCAGCGACGACGCTCGTTGCTGCGCAGGTACGCGGCGGACCTGCTCGCCGCCGTCGAACGTGGTGTCGAGGCGGAGCCGGAGGCCAAGTCCACGTCCAACCGCTGGACCGACACCGACCGTGCCGTCTACGACGCGTTGCGGGAACGCCGTGCGGAGATCGCGGAGGGTCTCGGCATCCAGGCCGGGGTGCTGTGCCCATCGAAGCCACTGTGGGCGGCCGTCGCGGGCGAGCCCACCGACGGCGAGCAGCTCTGCGCGCTGGCCGAGCTACGCGACTGGCAGACCGAGGTGCTCGCCGAGCCACTGTGGGACGCCTACGTCAAGGCTCGTACCTCGGCCGTGCACGCAGCCGACCCGGCCGAGACGGACCCGGCCGAGACGGACGCTGCGGCTGACGTGGCGGACGCCACCGAACCGAGCGCTGGTCCGACCGGCGCCCCGAACACCGTGTAGCCCAGCGGCCCACCGTCGCTTCGGGCGCAGCGTGGCCCGGAGCCGTCCGGAAACGACGTCAGCCGGTCGACGACTCCGCGAGCTTGCGGGCGAGGTTCGACGGCATGCTGAACTCGACGTCCTCGTCGATGACCATGACCGTGTCGACGGTGGCCAGGCCCCGCTCCTTGAACCAGTCGATGACCTCCTCGACCAGCACCTCCGGCGCGGAGGCCCCCGAGGTCAGGCCGATCGTGCCGATGCCCTCCAACCACGACTCGTCGATCTCCGAGGCGTCGTCGATGAGGTAGGCCGGCACCGCGCGGTCCTTGGACACCTCGACCAGCCGCTTGCTGTTCGACGAGGTCTGCGAACCGACGACCAGGACCAGCTCCGAGCGTTCCGCGAGCTGCTTCACCGCATCCTGACGGTTCTGCGTCGCGTAACAGATGTCATCGCTCTTGGGCAGCTTCAAGCCGGGGAACTTTGCGTTCAACCTGTCGACCACGCTGGCGGTCTCGTCCATCGACAGCGTCGTCTGCGTGATGTAGGTCACCGGCCGCTCGCCGTCGAGTTCGAGCGCGTCGACGTCCTCCGGAGTCTCGACCAGGCGGATGCGGTCGGACTGACCCATCGTGCCGATGACCTCCTGATGCCCTTCGTGGCCGACCATCACGATGTCCATGTCGTCGCGGGCGTAGCGCCGCGCGGCATGGTGGACCTTGGTGACCAACGGACAGGTCGCGTCGACCAGCGTGTGACCGAGCCGCTTGCTGTTCTCGAACGCCTCGGGTGGGGAGCCGTGCGCGGAGAACACGATGATCGCTCCCTCCGGGACCTCGTTCTCGTCCTCGACGAACACCGCACCCTTGCGGCGGAGCGTTTCCACGACGTGCTTGTTGTGCACGATCTCGTGGCGGACGTAGACGGGCTCGCCGTAGGCCTCCAGGGCCTTCTCGACGATCAGGACGGCGCGGTCCACGCCGGCACAGAAACCACGCGGCGCAGCCAGGAGCAAGGTGTGGGGAGACATGGCCCCAGCGTACCGAGGTGCTGCGGACCACCCACCCGCTGCGGCATACTGGTGGACAGGCCCGGTCCCCCGTGACCGGGTCGCCGCGCGCCGGACGCCCGGGCCCGTGATCCAACGGACCGGTCGACGCGATCCGCCCGCCGCGCAGAGGCGACAACGTGCACATCATCATCGGCGGCTGTGGCCGTCTGGGCGCCGAGATCGCAGAACAACTCTCGCAGGACGCCGATACCGACGTCGTCGTGCTCGACACCGATCCGATGGCCTTCGATCGGCTGGGCTCGGCCTTCAACGGCGAGACGCTGGTGGGTGACGCGACCGATCGTGACGTGCTGGAGCAGGCGGGCGTGCGCAAGTCCGACGGTCTGATCGCCGTGACCCGCTCGGACAATGCGAACCTGATGACGGTCGAGATCGCCACCCACCTCTACGACGTCCCCCGCACCATCGCCCGGCTGTTCAACCCGGACCGGGAGGAGGTCTACCGCAAGCTGGGTGTGCGCTACGTCTCCTCCACCGGCACGATCGCCAAGCTGTTCCTCAACGAGTTCGAGGAGGAGAGCTACCCGCTGCACGTGCACTTCGCCGACAGTGACGTCTCGATGGTGGACCTGGAGGTCGACACCGGTGGACATGCGATGACGGTCGAGGAGTTCGAGGTGGACGGCTTGCTCCGGATCGCCGCCGTGCGCCGCGGCGCCCGGGTGTTCATCCCGGACCGATCCGACCGCCTCGAACGCGATGACGTCATCACGGCGGCGATGAAGCCCCAGGCCGCCCGTCGCATCGCCGGATCCGTCCGTGAACCGTTCTCCCGCGACCGCGGTCGCGGCGGCAGCGTCCGGAGGGCCTGACCATGTATGTCGTGCTCGCCGGAGGTGGCCGGATCGGTCGCTACATCGCCAAGGACCTGAGCGAGAAGGGCCATGAGGTCACCGTGCTCGAACGCGTGGCATCGCGGTGCGAACAGTTGGTCATGGAGACCGACGTGTTGGTCATCGAGGGCGACGCGTGTGACGTGCGCTACCTCGAGCAGGCCCACACCGACCGTGCGGACGTGTTCGTCGCCACCACCCACGAGGACGACGACAACCTCGTGAGCTGCCAGCTGTCCAAGATCGAGTTCGGGGTCCGACGCGCCATCAGCCGGGTCAACACGCCCAAGAACGTGGAGATCTTCGAGGCGCTCGGCATCGAGCCGGTGAGTTCGACCCGGCTGATCTCCGAGCTGCTCGAGAACGAGTTCTCCGTCGGCGAGCTGATCCACCTGACCAGCCTGAAGGGCGGACGCGTCCAGCTGGTCGAGCTCCGGATCCCGGAGGGGCCCTCGGCACCCAAGGCGCGGACGCTCGAGGCGCTCGACCTGCCCGCGGAGTCGGTGATCGTGGCCGTCTTCCGGGGGGATGAGACCGTGATCCCCCAAGGCACCACGGAGATCCTCCCCGGGGACGAAGTGGTGGCGCTGACCACCCCGGAACTCGAGCACCGCCTGACCGCGGTCCTGCTCGGTCGCCGCTGATGACCGAGCGCCGTCGCTGGTCGATGCTGGTGGACCCACTGCGTGGGGCGGGCTACGTCGTCGGGTTGGGATTGTCGATCCTGCTGGTGGGCGCACTGGTCGCCGGGTTGTTCGTCTGGGTCATGACGTGAGCGTGCTGCTGCGTCCGGGCGCCCAGGATCTCCGGCTCATCGGTTTCTACCTCGGCAAGGTGCTGCTCGGTCTCGGCCTGGTCATGCTGGTACCCGCCGTGGTCGCCGTGGCGATGCAGGAGTGGAACTCGGCCAGCGCGTTCGTGATCGGCGCCAGCCTGTGCATCATCGTGGCGATGTTCAGCGATGCACGGCTCGCGACCCGCCGACCGTTGACCTGGGCGCACGGGATGGTCATCGTCGCGCTGGCGTGGCTGATCGGGGCGATCTTCGCCGCCATCCCGATGTACCTCGGCGGCCGGTTCTCCGACTTCCTCGGAGCCCTGTTCGAGGGGATGTCCGGGCTGACGACCACCGGGATGTCGGTGATCCACGACCTCGACCACACGCCGGTCTCCGAGGATCTGTACCGCCACCTGCTGCAGATCTCCGGCGGCCTCGGGATCGTGATCGTCGTGCTGTCGCTGTTCGCCGCCGGCGGGGCGCGGATCGCCACGCTGTACGCGGCCGAGGCGCGTGACGAACGCATCCTGCCCAACGTGATCCGCACGGCCCGGTTCATCTTCCAGGTGGCGGGGACCTTCGGTGTGCTGGGCATCGGCGCGCTGTTCATCGCGCTGTGGAACGGCGGGTTCACCCCCGGCCGCGCCATCTACCACGCGGTCAACCTGTTCTTCGCATCCTTCGCGACCGGTGGCTTCTCGACGATGCAGGCGTCGATGATCTACTACCACTCCGCATCGGTCGAGTTGATCGTCGCGCTGCTGATGCTGGCGGGAACGCTGTCGTTCGGGTTGCACTTCGCGTTGTGGCGCGGAGATCCGCGCGAGGTCTTCCGGCACATCGAGACCCGCACGCTGGTGGTGACCACCTCGGCGTTCTTCCTGATCATGTGCTTCGGACTGCTGCGTGGCGGCACCTACGACACGACCGAGAGCCTGCTCCGCAAGGGGCTGTTCACCCTGATCTCGGCCGCTTCCAGCACCGGCCACCAGGTCAACGTCGGCGACAGTTACCTGACCGACTGGGGCGTGCTGGCCCCCGCGGCACTCGTGGGCGCGATGGCCATCGGCGGGATGGCGTCGTCCACCGCCGGCGGCATCAAGGCGATCCGGATCGGGCTGGCCTGGAAGACGCTCGTGCACGACATCCGCAAGATCCTGTTGCCGGAATCCGCACTGGTGGTGACGCAGTACCACGCGGGCAAGCGGCACATACTGCGCGCCGACACCTCGCGTGCGGCGACCACCGTGCTGCTGCTGTTCACCCTGACCTTCATGATCGGCGCGGTCGGGGCGCTGGTCTACGGCGACCTCGACATCACCCAGACCCTGTTCGAAGCGGTGTCGATCGGGTCCAACATCGGCATCTCGATCGGCGTGGTGGCACCGGAGATGCCCAACGGGCTCATGGCGGTCTACATCGTGATGATGTGGCTCGGGCGGCTGGAGTACGTCGCGGTGTTCGCGTTGCTCGGCTACCTGTTCTCGCTGTCGCGTGGGCGGGCCAAGACATGAGGCGCGCTCCGTCCCGCCGAGGACGCACCCGCTGGCTGATGGTCGTCCCGCTGACCGCTCTGGCCATCGTCGTCGCCGGCATCGTGGCCCTGGAGGCCGCAGCCCCCACCGCCGAGCCGACCGATCGGAGCGTCCAGGGGCTGCCACCGCTCGGGATCGAGGACGACCGGCCCTGCCGGCGGGTCGTGGACGACCAGACGGTGATGGAGATCCGCGAATCGTTCACCCAGGGCGAGCGGGTCAGCTCGACCCAGGTCTTCCGTTGCCCCGCGGCCTTCGACGAGCTGATGGTCACCTACGCGGGCGAGGTGGTCGGCGACGTGCTGGAGCGTCGCGGCGGCGCATGGGTCCAGGTCAACGACGACGCCTACGCGCTCGAGACCGGGCCGCTCATCGACCATCGGCAGCGGTCCGGCTTCAACACGGGCCTGTCGGTCTGGCTCCCGGATGGCCTGCACGAACGGATCGAGGGCGTCGGCAACGCCGAGCAGCGCGGCGACGTGATCCTGGTTCGTGGCATCCTCGACCGGACCGACCCCAACGACGGGGGCGGCCTCACCGTGCGGGCCGAGGAGATCGAGATCCTCGCGCCCGTCACCGAGTTCGAGGACCCGTTCCACACGCTCCAGGCCATGGTCGCCGGACTCCTGGCCATGCTCGCACTGGTCTCCGTGGTGTGGGCACGACGGGTGGCGCGCCGGTGAAGTTCGCCACCTCGATGCTGTCGATGCTCTCTGCCCCGCTGGCAGGAGGCGGCGCCCGCGCCATGGTCCGGCTGGTCCTGGTCTTCGCGGCGTCGGTGCTGGTGTTCTCGGCGGGCTTCCACGAGATCATGGCCCTCGAGGGACGCGACTTCACCTGGTGGACCAGCATCTACTGGACGCTGGTGACGATGTCGACGCTCGGGTTCGGCGACATCGTCTTCGAATCCGACCTCGGTCGCATGTACTCCGTGGTCGTGCTGCTCACGGGTGCGCTGCTGATCCTGATCCTGCTGCCGTTCACCTTCATCCAACTGATCTACGTGCCGTGGAGCGAAGCGATGCGCGACGCACGCAGCCCCCGGTCGCTTCCCGACGACACGCGCGGGCACATCATCTTCACCGGGCGGAGCGCCATGGAGCTGGTGCTCATGCGCCGTGCCGCACTGTCCGGCGTGCCCTACGTGCTGCTCGTCGAGGACAGCGACGAGGCCGCCACCCTGCACGACGAGGGGTTCCCCGTCATGGTCGGCGGACTGGACGAACCCGCCACCTACCGCGCCGCCCAGGCCCACCAGGCGGCGATGCTGCTGACCACCCGCAGCGACGAGACCAACACCAACATCGTGTTCACCCTGCGCGAGGTGACCGACGCGGGACTGGCCGTCACGACCGCCAACGCCGAGGACGCGGTCGATGTCCTCGAGTTGGCGGGCGCCGACCACATCATCCGGTTGGGCGAGCTGCTCGGCGGCGCGTTCGCCCGACGCATCCTGGCGCCGACGGCCCGGTCCAGCATCATCTCGACCTTCGAGGACCTCGACATCGCCGAGACCTCGGCTGCGGGCACGGAGCTGGTCGGTCGCACCCTGGCCGACCTCGACCTCCGGGAACGGTTCGGGGTCTCGGTGGTCGGGGTGTGGGACCGCGGCTCGCTGCAGATCGCGACCCGCGAGCTACAGATCGAGGAGACCTCCATCCTGCTGCTGGCCGGCCGTCGTGAGGACTTGATGGCCTACGACGACGCGTACGCCGACGACGACGGTGACCACCTCGGCACCCGGCACGACGAACAACTGGTGGTCGTGCTCGGCGGAGGGCGCGTGGGACGCGCGGCCGTGCGCACGTTGCGGGAGGCCGGGACCCGCTGCCGCATCGTCGACCGCATCCCGGAGCGCATCGCCCACCTCGACGGGCACGTGGTCGGCGACGCCGCCGACCTGGCCGTGCTGCGAGAAGCCGGGATCGACGAGGCCTCCGCGGTGATCGTCACCACCCACGACGACGACACCAACATCTACCTCACGCTCTATTGCCGCAGGCTGCGCCCCGAGATCGAGATCCTGGGCCGGGTCGCGCTCGACCGCAACGTCTCCACGATGCACCGCGCCGGCGCCGACTTCGTGCTGTCGTACGCCTCCACGGGGGCGATCGAGGCGTGGAACGCGCTCCGTCACGATTCCACCCTGCTGCTGGCCGAGGGGCTGGTGGTGTTCCGGGTGGCCATGCCCGAGTCGCTGATCGGCGAGCCGTTGGGCGCGACCGACATCACCGCCGAGACCGGCTGCACCGTGATCGGGATCCTGACCGCCGCGACGTGCCTGACCGACCTGGGTCCCGACCGGATCCTGCCGCGCAACGCCGAACTGGTCCTGATCGGCGACGACGGTGCGGAACAGCGCTTCTACGAGCGGTACGTCAACGAGGGACCCGGATCCGTACTGCTCCGGATCGGTCGGAAGGTCGGGCTCCGCGAGTGACGGGTGGACGGGCCGGCTACCGCTTGTCGGTCAACCCGGCCTCCTGCGAGGACGGACACAGCGGCTCGATGACGCAGTCCTCGCACCGGGGCCGACGGGCGTCACAGGTCCGGCGTCCGTGGTGGATCAACAGGTCCGAGACCTCCAACCACCGGTCACGCGGGAACAGGCGCATCAGATCACGTTCGATGCCCTTGGGGTCCTGCTCGCGGGTGAACCGCAACCGGCGCGAGACCCGGGCCACGTGGGTGTCGACCACCACGCCCTCGTGCAGCCCGAAACCGTTCGAGAGCACCACGTTGGCCGTCTTGCGCGCCACCCCGGGCAGGGCGAGCAGCTCCGGCATCGTGCCGGGGACCTCCCCGCCGTGGTGCTCCAGCAGCATCCTGGCGGTCGCCTGCAGGTTCTTGGCCTTCTGGCGGAACAGCCCCAGCTGACCGATCAACGACTCGATGCGTTCCAGCGGGGCGCTCGCGACCGCCTCGGGCCCGGGCAGCTCGGCGAACAGCACCTCGGTGACCTCGTTGACCTTCACATCCGTGGACTGGGCGGAGAGCATGGTGGCCGCCAGCAGCTCCCACCGGTTGGTGAAGTCGAGCGCGATGACCGCGTCGGGGATCTCCTCGGCCAACGCGTCCAGCACCACAGGAGCCCGCAACGTCTTGCCCCGCTCACGGCTGAGCGGCGCCGGGTCGGCAGGGGCCGGCGCCGGGTCGGCAGGGGCCGGCGCCGTGGGGGTCTTTCGGTCCTCGGGGGTCTCCATGGGCGGCAACGTAGCCGTCACGCCGGGACGTCCCCACCCGTGCTAGCGAGGTGGCTCGATCGGTAGCGTCACGGTGAAGGTGGTGCCCTCGCCGAGCAGACTGTCGACACGGATGTTGCCCCCGTGGCGTTCCACCGCGTGACGCACGATCGACAGTCCGAGCCCGGTGCCGCCGGTCTCGCGGGACCGGGCCGCATCCACGCGGTAGAACCGCTCGAAGATCCGCGTGAGGTCCTGTTGCGGGATCCCGAGCCCGGTGTCGATCACCCGCATGACCTGAAACCCGCCGTGGCTTTCGATGGTCACCTCGACGGTGCCTCCGGGGCGGTTGTACTGGACGGCGTTGGCGATGAGGTTCTTGACGATGACCTCGAGGTCGCCGGGCACGCCCGCCACCATGGCACGGTCCGGTGCCTCGACGCCGAGGGTGACCTCACGCGCCTCGGCCCTCGGCACCAGCTCGGCGCTCGCGAGCCGGACCATCTCGGCGAGGTCGACCGGCACCCGCTCCAAGGGTCCGCGCTCCTCCAGCCGGCGCAGGTCGAGCAGGTCGTGCACCAACCGGGCGAGGCGTTCGGCCTCGAGCCCCAGCCGGGAGACCAGGCTGGCGGTGCGGTCCGGATCGTCCTTGATCGTCACCTGGAGCGCCTCGGCCAGGGTCTGGATACTGGTCACCGGGGTCTTGAGCTCGTGCGAGGCGTTGACCACGAAGTTGCGACGCAACTCCTCGACGCGCCGTTCCCGGGTGCGGTCCTCGATGATCAGGAGCGTCTCGTCGCCGACGAGGCTGACCACGGCGCGCAGGTCGTGTTGCCCGCGTTCCACATCCACGGTGACCGGCGCCTCGCTGGTCGCGGCCCGCAGGACGGCGCCCGCCAGCGACGCGCTGCCGAGCGCCTGCACGATCGTCAGGTCCCAGGCGTCGATCGGGATGCCGAGCAGCGCCCGCGCCGCGTCGTTGGCCGCCAGCATGCGTCCCTCACCGCTGAACAGCAGCGCGGGTTGGACCAGGGAGTCCACGAGTTCCCGTCGCCACGGCCGTTCGCGCTCCAGCTTGTCGCCCCGCCGCTGGTAGGCGGCGCCGAGGGCGTTCAGCGCGATGCCGAGCTGTCTCCAGGCGTCGTTGCCACGCAACTGCAGGGGCCGGTACTCCTTGGACCCCACCCAGGCGTTGACCGACCCGGCCAACGTGCGGATGCGTCGCGACTCGGTCGCCTCCAGGGTCGAGGCCGCGAGCACTCCGACCGCGAGGATCACGGCGACGCCGACCGGGCCGGGCCACCACTGCCCGACCGTCATCCCGAGGAGACCCACGATCGGCACGCCCACGAGGAGCCGTAGGTTCACGAGTCCGCGAAGCGGTAGCCGACCCCGCGGACGGTCTGGATGCGGACCGGTTCCTTCGGGTCCGTCTCGACGCGGGTACGCAACCGCCGGATGTGGACGTCCAGCGTCTTGGTGTCGCCCACGTAGTCGCTGCCCCAGATCTCGTCGATGAGTTGGCCGCGGGTCAGCACCCGTCCCGCGCTCTCCACCAGGTAGGCCAACAGGTCGAACTCCTTGGGCGGCAGCTCCACGGCGGCCCCGTCGACCCGCACCTCGTGGCGGACCCGGTCGACCCGGACGCCGTTGGACTCGACGGGTGCCTCGTCCCTGACGCTGTCCACCATCGGTGCACGACGCAGGATGGCCTTGATCCTCGCCACCAGCTCACGGGTCGAGAACGGCTTGGTCACGTAGTCGTCGGCCCCGAGCTCCAGGCCAACGACCCGGTCCACCTCCGCGTCGCGAGCGGTGAGCATGATGATCGGCACGTCCGACCGGGCCCGGATACCACGACAGATCTCCGTGCCGGACATCCCGGGCAGCATCAGGTCGAGCACCACGAGGTCGGGACGGACCCGTTCCCAGGCCGGGATGGCATCCAGGCCATCCTTGACCCAGGCGACCTGGAACCCTTCGGCCTCCAGCGTGATCGCCAGGCCTTCGGCGATCGACTTCTCGTCCTCGACCAACAGCAATTTCGGCATCGCCTGGTCCCCATCTGTTCGGGTCGGAGTTTGGTCTCCGGGTTAGAGTGCGGGCGGAGGTACACCGTGCGAAACGACCTGGAACTACAGATCGACCAGCTGCGTGGCAGCGTGGTCGCGATGGGCGAGCACGCCGATCGCATGATGGGCGATGCGTTGACGGCTCTCGCCGAAGGCGACCTGACCGCCGCCGACCTGGTGGTCGAGGCCGACGCCGCGCTCGACCGATCCTACGAACAGGTCCAGCACGGGGTGCTCGCGGTGGTCGCGCTCCACGGTCCGGTGGGCCGTGACCTGCGGTTGCTGACCTCGTTGATCCACGTCAGCCTCCACCTCGAGCGGATGGGCGATTACGCCGTGAACGTGGCGCGGACCTTCCAGCGGGCGGCGGGGTTCGCGGGGGATCGGGACCTGACCGAGCAGCTGCTCGAGATGGGCGGGCTGGCGCGCGAGGTGGGCCGCGGCGCGCTGCAGGCCTTCGTCCGTTTCGACGCGGACCTGGCCCGCGAGGCTGCCGCGATCGACGAACGGGTCGACCGGTTCAACGACGGCATCTTCCACCGGTTGGTGGCTCTGGCCGCCGAGAGCGAGGACCGGTTGGAGTGGGCGACGCGCATGATCCAACTGACCCGCCAGTTGGAACGCTTCGCCGACCACGGGGTCGATGTGGCCGAACAGGCGGTGTTCGTCTCCACCGGCGAGACGGTCGAGCTCAGCTCCGAGCTGCGCTGAGTTCACGGGCCGATCGCCACGCGTTCACCCGTGACCACGAACGTGACGTGCTGGGCGAAGGCGACCCCGTGGTCGGCCAGGCGCTCGAAGTACCGGCCGAGCAGCCCCAGCACCAGCACGTCGCTCGGGGCACCGTCGAGTTCGCGCGCGTGGACCAGCAGGCCGGTCCGCAGCGTGTCGACGTCGTTGTCGAGCCGGCCGAGCTCGTGCACCGCGAGTCCGTCGCGTTGCCGCCAGGCGTCGAGGCCGCGCCGGAACACCTCGCTGCTGCGGTGGGCGAGCTCCTCCAGCTGTTGCCGGAGTTCGACCGGCAGCAGCCGGGGGTCCATCCGCTCGACCGATTCGGCGACGTGCCACATCAACCGCCCGGCGCGTTCCACGTCGTGGACCAGGCGCAGGATCGCCACCAGCCGTCGCAGGTCGCCGGACACCGGCGCCTCGCGGGCCAGCAGGACGAACCCCTGATCCTCGACGTGCCGACATCGCTCCGTGATGTCGTCGGCGTGCCCGCGCGCCTCGTCGATGCACGCCCGGTCGCCCATCAGGAAGGCGCGCGTGATCCCCGGCATGGCTTCGGCGACCAGCAGGGCACCGCCGACGAGCTCGTCGTCGATCCCGTCGAGCCGATCCTGGTACTCGGAGCGCAACTGCCGCCCCTGACTGCCCAGCCGCGGCAGGTCCTGCCGACCGATCCCCGAGCTCATGGTGACCATCCTCGTTCCGGGCGACGGGCTCCGGGTGGAGCAGCTCGGAACGATAGGTCCCGGGCCGTGCGCGCCTGTGACCATGGGGTGAACGGGGCATGAACGCAAGACGAACCGTTCACCTTGCGCGCTCGACCGGACCGTGCGCGGAGAACCTCGGGGCGACCCGGAGGTCGTACCCTGACGCCCACCGGCACGGCGACGCACGGCGGATCCGCGCCTTCGCGGTGACGGTGGAGCAGAGGGTGATGCAGTGACGACGAAACGCTTGACCCTGCGTGGGCACACCGATCCCTGGGACGACCGGGGCGGACACCTGTGGCCCAAGGACCGCGAGGTGACCCGCGACGACGGCACGATCGTGCGCTACGCGGTTCGTGGGCCGGTCGGCGCCCCCACCGTGGCGTTCTGCGCCGGCTACCTGTGCCCCGACAACTTCTGGCGGGACCTGGCCCCCGACCTGGTCCATGACCACCGTGTGATCATGCTCAACTACCGCGGCATCGGCGCCTCCAGCGAAGCCGGTGGCGGCGCGCGGCCCAGGGACGCCGGGGCCTACGCGATCGAGCACCTCGCCGACGACGTCGCGGCCGTGATGGACGCGGAAGCCGCCGGCGGTCGCGCGACGGGCGCTCCGGCGACCGTGATCGGTCACTCGATGGGTGTCCAGGTCGCGCTCGCGCTGTGGCGTCGACGACCGGAACTGGTCGGGCGGCTCGCCCTGATCGCCGGGCCCTACGGCTCGCCGCTCAAGACCTTCTACGGCCGTTCGATCGCCGCCAACGTCTTCCCGCTGGTGTCGATCGCGGGCCCGGCGCTGCCCCGCGGCGTGCTCCGACCGCTGATGCACGCCCTGGAGTTGCCGGTGACGATGCCGGTGGCACGCGCCATCCGGGCGCTCGGCCCACACACACCCGAGGAGGGGATGCACGGCTACCGCTGGCACCTCGGCCGGGTGGATCCTCGTACGGCCATCTGGACCGCACGGGGCATGGCCGAGTACGACGCCGAGTCCTTCCTGACCGAGGTGGACGTCCCGCTGCTCATCGCGGTCGGCGGGGCGGATGCGTGGTGCCCCATGAGCGTGGGTGACGCCCTGCTGGAACGGGTCCCCCACGCGGAACTGCTGGTCGTGCCCGAAGCAAGTCACGGGCTGCCCATCGAGTTCCCGGAACTGCTGCTGCCGCGCATCCGCGCACTCGCCGACGAACGCGCCGCCGGCTGAGCCTCGAGCTCAGTACGGCACGGAGCTGTACTGGCGGAGCTTCTCCAGGCGGTGGCGGGCGCGGATGGTGCGGACCGTGCCCGACTTGGCGCGCATGACGAGCGACTCGGTGGTGGCGCCCCTCCGGTCGAAGCTGACCCCCCGCAACAGGTTGCCCTGGGTGATGCCGGTGCAGGAGACGAACGAGTCGTCGGCGGTCACCAGGTCGTCCGCGGTCAACACGACCTCGAGGTCGTAGCCGGCGTCGAGGGCCAGACCGCGCTCCTCGTCGGTGCGTGGCCACAACCGGCCGAGCATCGCGCCGCCGAGGGCCTTGACCGCACAGGCGGTGATCACGCCCTCCGGTGTGCCGCCGATCCCGTACAGCACGTCGACCTGGGGACGTTCGTCCCAGGCGGCGACGATCGCCGCCTCGACGTCGCCGTCGCTGATCAGCTGCAGTCGCGCGCCGACCTCACGGATCTGGCGTTTGGTCTCCTCGTGCCGGTCACGGTCGAGCATCACGACGGTCACGTCGCCGACCTGCCGACCCATCGCGGCCGCGACGGCCCGCAGGTTCTCACCGATCGGCCGATCGAGGTCGATGGCCCCGGCGGCGTCCGGGCCGACGACCAGTTTCTCCATGTAGACGCACGGGCCCGGATCGAACATCGTCCCGGCCGGAGCGGCCGCCATCACCGCCAGCGAGCCGGGTCGGCCCTCCGCGAGCAGCCGGGTCCCGTCGATCGGATCGACGGCGATGTCGACCTTCGGCGGGTTGCCGGTCCCGACGCGCTCCCCGTTGTAGAGCATGGGGGCCTCGTCCTTCTCCCCCTCGCCGATCACCACGGTCGCGTCGATCTCCACGGTCTCGAGGACCGTGCGCATCGCGTCGACCGCCGCCTGGTCGCCGGCCTCCTTGTCGCCCCGGCCCTGCCACCGGGCGGCCGCCATCGCGGCGGCCTCCGTGACACGGACGATCTCGATGGCGAGGTTGCGGTCCGGTTTCTCCGTGTTCACAGGCAGGTCCTCCCAGAGCTGGGGCGGGACGCCGTTGTCCCTCCACCAGCGAGCCTAGTGACCGCGATGGCCCGGCCGAGGTCGACCGTCCTGAGCGTCGCGGTGCCCGCACCGTGAGGCCCCGTCAGCGGCGGCGTGGCCTCACGGTGCGGGGCAGGTCCGCCCCGAGATCGGGCAGTACCCCGGTCTCGGCCTGCGACCGCAGCGCGTCGTTCTCGAACGCCACGCGGTCACGCAACCCGCTCTGATCGTTGAACAGTTGTTTGAGCAGCGAAACGGTCGCCGGGTCGCGACCCGCAGCCTGCGCGAGCCACTCGACCGCGGCGACCTCGGTCTCGCCGTCGGGGACCAGCCGCTGCACGAAACCCCGCCCCTCGGCCTCCAGCGCGGTGACCTCCCGGCTGGAGAGCACCCAGTCCTTGGCCACCGACAATCCGACCTGTCCGATGGTGCGCGCCGCGCCGACCGGGATGCCGTAGATCGCCCCCGGGAAACGGAACCGAGCCGATCCGGCCGCGACCCTCAGGTCACAGGCCGCGGCGAGCTCCGCGCCCCCGCCGACCGCCGGTCCCTCGACGGCGGCCGCCGTGGCGACCCGGAACAGCGTCAACCGCTCGTAGACCGCCGTGAACAGCTCCATCCGGCGCCTGCCCCCGTCGGCCATCGTCTCCCGCACGTCCGCCCCGGCGGAGAAGACCCCGTCGCTCCCGGCGATCAACAGACCCCGGATCTGCGGATCGGCATCGGCGTCCTCGAGCGCGTCCAGCAGCGTCGCCAACAGCGTGGTGTCCATCGCGTTGCGCGCCGTCGGCCGGTGCATGCGCAGCGTGTGGAGCGTGCCCTGCGCCAGGTCGGTGACCTCGACGTCCAACGGCTCGTGCACGGTGGGCTCCTGGCCGGTGA
>Ga0207421_10003343_pt1 | contig 19159 bp, 15 predicted proteins | sample SodLakKL_010_SED_4_FD_187542 | JGI IMG/M metagenome (GOLD analysis project Ga0207421, IMG submission 187542) | Alkaline sediment microbial communities from Lake Tanatar, Kulunda Steppe, Russia - 8KL_010_SED (SPAdes) (version 2) | ecosystem: Environmental > Aquatic > Non-marine Saline and... | reverse complement strand
TGTATAATCATATCCAAGGGAATTCAAGGCCCTGAGAATATTTTCTTTGGGATATGCCTTGCGGGCGAAGAGACAGCCGGCCATGGAACACATAAGGACCCTGTAATCCTCCTGATCCTGCATATATTTAATGGCTTTATCTATATCCCTGGAGTCCTGTTCCTGGTCCAGGCCATATGCTCCGGTGTCCAGGTGGGAATGCCTGAACCCCAGGGCCTGGCTGACGAAGTAGTTTTCCCCGGTGGCATACCCGGCCATTTCCTGACCCAGAACACAGGCAAAATCCTCACCGCCATATTTTTTCGCAGCCTCCAAAGTGCCCTGGGCCAGTGCCCGGTAAAACTCATTGGATTGCCGGGTCAGGTGGTTTAGAGCCTCCCTGTAGGCCTGAATATTGCCGAACTCAAGGTCTGTCAGGGTATGTTCCCTGGTAATGACATTCTTTTGCAGGGCTTCGGTGGCCCAGGCCAGGGCAACCCCGGCACTGATGGCATCCAGACCTGTTTTTTCCACGTCCTCCAAAAGGGTCAAAACCCCGGGGGCAGTATCAACTCCAAGCATGGTGCCCATGCCGAAGATGGGTTCGTAGTCGTAGGAAACCTGCCGGTACAGGTATTCGTGCTCCTCGCCGAAGCGTTCCCGCAAAAGGCCGATATGAATGCATCCCACAGGGCACCCGGCACAGGCTACCTGCCTCAGCAACTGGTCCTGGCCGAATTTTTCCCCGGATACACCCCCGGCGTTTTCATCATAAGTGCTTTGCATGTTGCGCCAGGGAAGGGCCTGCAGTTCGTTCAGGGGCAGGATGTTTTCCGGGGTGCCCAGGTCGTGGTACTTGCGCATGGCTCCGCTTTGCACCACAGTAGTATAGATATCCTTGTAGACCTTGTTGTACTCCTTGGAAATATCAGGATCCAGGTCCACGTGGCTGTCCCCGGACAGGATGATGCCTTTTAGGTTCTTGGCCCCCATGACCGCACCGCTGCCCATGCGGCCGAAATGGCGATAGGTGTCTACATTTACGCAGGCGTAGCGCACCAGGTTTTCCCCGGCCGGGCCGATGCGCAGGATGCTTCTGTGCCCTGGATTGGTGGGCTTGAGGTTGCGCATCTTTTTGCCTGTTTTGAATATATCCATGCCTTTTAAAAAGTGCACGTCCTGTATGTGAACTTCCCTGGAGCCCAGTCCGATACAGGTGGGTTTTTCAGCCTTTCCCCGGACAATGAGGGCGTCGTACCCGGCAAATTTAAGAGCCAGGGCGGATCGACCGCCGCCGTGGGATTCAGCGTACTGGTTGTTATAGGGTGACATGAATCCCAGGATGGTCTTGCTCATGAGGGGGAAATATCCTGTCAGGGGGCCAATTGCCAGAATCAAGGGCTGATCAGGGTGAAAGGCGTCCTCGCCGGGCAGGCCGAAATGGCTGAAAAGTCCAGCAGCCAGACCGCTGCCTCCGATCCATTCTCTGCGGGTATCGAAATATTTCAGGGAGGACTTGTTGTTGCCTAGATCAACCACCATTACTTTGAATTTGCTTGTCATTATTTATTCTCCTTGGCGGTATCCACCATTTCCAGGCATTCATGGGGACAGTAAGAAACGCATCTGCCGCAGTGCAGGCATAGCACCGGTGTTTCCTTCACCGGGTCAAAGTATATGGCACCAACGGGACAGGCTCTGGAGCATTCCGCGCAGTTGATGCATCTCTTTTCCTTGAAGAAGACACCTCCGCCGGGCCGTTGACGCAGGGCCTCTGTGGGACAGGCCTCTGCGCAGGCGGCAGGATCGCAGGCCAGACATATCCTGGCTTCGAAGCCAGTGCTGATACCCCCGGATGAGCGTATTTGAATGCCAGCTCTTTTCCATGACAGGGATTTGTATACATTCCGGGCGCATGCCAGGGAGCATGAGTAGCATCCTATGCATCTTTCCATATTGGGGGTCCTTAATACCTTCATTTGTTTCCTCCGGTACGTGGGGGTAAATAAACATTTACCTCCAACGAAAGTTTTATTATTATATTCTGCGTTTTTAATTTGTGTCGGCGTACAGTTTTTATTTGCCTATTTTTCAAGCATCTGCTCCTTTTCAAATGTACATGCAAAAAGTCATTTTGCGGTCACAAGAGGACAGATCCCAGTCTTCCTGGTTAAACCACCTTGGTTGGCGTTGCCGGGAAGCGCGGCAGGCAGAAAAATAAAAGAGTTTAAAAGGTGATTTGAATGGCCGATATCTACTTTTTTCTGTTGCAGTCAAATATTTAAGGGAGCGTTAAAAGAATGAATTTTAGCAAAAGAGTCTTAAGTGTTCAACCCTCAGCAACCCTGGCAATCAACGCAAAAGCCCAGGAGATGCGTGCTGAAGGCGAAAATGTAATCAGCCTGGCAGTGGGAGAGCCGGATTTTTCAACCCCGGAACATATAGTAAGAGCTGCCCAGAAGGCTCTGGACCAGGGGTTTACCAGGTATACCGCTGTTCCCGGCATGCCGGAGCTGAGAAAGGCTGTGGCTGGATACTTTCACCGGACTTACGGGGTTGAGTGTGCCATAAGCCAGGTAATGGTTTCCAACGGAGGCAAACAGTGTCTCTATAATCTTCTGCAGGCTCTGGTTGATCCAGGGGATGAAGTTCTGATCCCAGGCCCTTACTGGGTCAGCTATCCGGATATGGTACAGCTGGCTGAGGGCACCCCGGTCATTGTGCCCACTGAACCTGAAGACAATTTCCTGGTTAAAACAGAAGATCTGGAAAAATTCGTGACTTCCAGGACCAGGGTGATTATATTGAACACTCCTTCCAACCCGACGGGATGCCATTACCATCAAAAACAACTGGAAGATATCGCCGGTTGGGCAATTTCCAGAAATATTTTCGTCATTTGCGACGAGGTCTATGATCAACTGGTCTATCCACCGGCGGAAATGTCCTCACTATGCAAATTCTGGCAACAGCATCCTCATGGAGTGGCCATCGTCAACGGCCTGTCCAAGACATTTTCCATGACCGGGTGGCGTATCGGTTATATTCTGGCCCATGAGGATCTAATCAAAGCATTAAGCAAAATACAGGGGCAGTCCACCTCCAATGTCTGCTCCTTTGCCCAGAAAGGAGCCCTTGCCGGGCTGGAAGGTTCCTTTGAAATGGTAAAGACCATGCGCGAGAGCTTTGCCCGTCGCCGGGACCTGGCCCTGGATATAATCAGTTCCTGGAAGGGTGCGGTCTGCCCGCGGCCTGATGGTGCCTTTTACCTCTTTCCCAGGGTTGATGCCTTTTACAATGCCAGGGTGGACAGTTCCACCAAGCTTTGCAAGGCTTTGCTGGAGAAGGAAAAGATCGCCCTGGTGCCGGGCAAGGCCTTTGGCGATGACAGATGCGTGCGCATTTCCTACGCAGTGAGGGATGAGGTGCTGCAGGACTGTCTGCAAAGGCTGGGTGATTTTCTGGCCGGACTCAGGGCTTAGGGGTCAGAGGTCAGAAGTCAGAAGTCAGAGGTCAGAGGTCGGAGGTCAGAAGTCAGAAGTCAGAAGTCAGAGGTCAGAAGTCAGAAGTCAGAGGTCAGTAGTCAGAAGTCAGAGGTCAGAAGTCAGAGGTCAGAGGTCAGAAGTCAGAAGTCAGAAGTCAGAAGTCAGAGGTCGGAGGTTGGAGGTCAGAGGGCAGCTGATTCTTGACTTTTGAAAAACATGAAGCTGGCAAGATGCTTGGCAGCATGATCAATAATCGCTAACGTCGCTTAAGTCACTTAAGTCACTTAAGTCGCTAAATGAGGTGTTGCAGGTTGTTCAGATCTCTTATCCGCTCTGATCCGGTCAAGCCGTTTCCTTTTGTCAAATTTCTCTCATGGAGTTCTTTGATCATCATACTGGCCTCCAGTCTTGCCCTGTCGGTGTTTATAGCCAACTATGCCCGTGAGGCGATAATCAATAAAAACCATGAGTTCGCCCTGCTCCTGGCGGAGAACCTTAACCACCAGATATATCAGAGGTTCACCCTGCCCACGGTGCTGGGGTTCGGCCGGATAGAACTGCGCCAGGAAGCACAGTACGAGCGGCTTGATCAGGTGGTGCGCTCCACTATTCACAGTTTTCATGTGCTGGATGTAAGCATATATGACCACCAGGGAGTGGTTTCCTATTCCACAGACCAGGGCCGGGTGGGCCAGGGTGAACTGGCTGACAAGCTGGTGACTTCCACCTTTGAGCATGGACGTCACAGCTTCAGTCTCAAGAAAAATATCTCCAGATGGCAGGCCATGTTCAGGTTCAGCCTGGAACCGGATTCCATCGTCCTCAAGACTGTGTATCCCCTGCGTACCGAGAGAACACCGGGGGTCAGAGATGAGCCCATCATGGGCATACTGGAATTCCACCAGGATATTACCTCGGATTATGAGTCGGTAATCCATTTCCAGTGGCTGATAATCATCGGGTCTTTCACCTTTTCCCTGGTTCTTTTTTTCCTTTTGTACATGATCATCCTGCGCACGGACAAAGTGCTGGACCAGCGAATCCGAGATAAGGAGCGCCTGGAAAAGGAGGTGCAGCAGAATGAGAAACTGGCCAGCATGGGTCGCATGGTGGCCAGCATTGCCCATGAAATCAGAAATCCCCTGGGAATCATTCGCAGCAGCAGCGAGATCCTCTACAACCGGGCCAAAAAGCAGGGTTCCGCCGATGCAAGGCTTCTTGAAGCCATTTTTGACGAGTCCAAGAGGCTCAGTCAGACAGTCAACGACTTTCTGGATTATGCCCGGCCAAAGCAGCCCAAGCTGGACCAGGTGGACCTGGTGCGCATATGGCAAGAGGTGATGTCCTTTATGAGTTCTGAACTGGTCAAGCATGACATAACCCTGGAAACGGATTTCCCTGAATCCATGCATGTCATGGGGGACAAGGACCTGATTTACAGGGCGTTTTACAATATTCTCGTGAATTCTTTGCAGGCCACCCCCAGGGGAGGGGTCATCAAGGTGAAGATCACCTGGGACAATGCTCCAATGGTGGTGGTTACCGATACCGGTCCAGGATTCGAGCCCACCATGATTGACAGGTATCTGGAGCCTTTCTACACCACCAAGGATACCGGAACAGGACTGGGGCTGGCCATTGTGGCCGGGATTCTCAAAAATCATGAAGCAGGGCTTTATATCAGCAACAACCCAGAGGGCGGAGCCAGGGTCGAGGTGCGCTTCAGTCCCGAGCACAACAGTCAGCAAAGCCATTAGGCAAGAGAAAAATTATGAACAGCCATATACTGGTTATTGATGACGAAAAAAATTATCTTCTGATTCTGGAGACCCTTCTCGAGGAGGAAGGGTATACCGTCACCGCCCTGAATGATCCCCAGATGGCCCTGGACTACCTGGATGAATCCGAGGTGGACGTGGTTATTACGGACATGAAAATGCCCGGGATAAGCGGTCAGGATATACTGGAGCATATACAGAAGCACCATGCCCAGATCCCGGTACTCATCATGACCGCCTACGGCAGCATTGACGGGGCTGTGGAGGCCATGCGCTGCGGTGCATTTGACTATATTTCCAAGCCTTTTTCCAATGACGAGCTTATGCTGTCGGTGCGTAAGGCAGCGCTTCTGTCCAGGTCGGAGCAGGAAAAAAGGCTAATGACCCAGACCTTGGCGGAACAATACGGGCCCCATAAGCTTGTGGGCAACAGCAGGAGCATCCGGGAGGTGCTGCAGGTGGTGTCCAAGGTGGCCCCGAGCAGGTCCACGGTGCTGATTACCGGGGAGTCGGGGACCGGCAAGGAGCTTATAGCCAAGGCCATACATTATTCTTCCCCGCGCCGGGAAGGCCCGTTTATTTCCATTAACTGCATGTCCCTGAGCCCCGGGGTCCTGGAAAGCGAACTCTTCGGACACGAAAAAGGCTCTTTTACCGGGGCCACAGCCATGAAAAAGGGCCGGTTCGAACTTGCCGACGGAGGCACTTTGTTTCTGGACGAGGTGGGCGAACTTTCCCAGGAACTCCAGGTCAAACTTCTACGGGTGCTGCAGGAAAAGGCCTTTGAGCGTGTGGGTGGATCCAGAACCATTCATACCGACATACGTCTGGTGGCAGCCACCAACAAGGACCTGAAACAGGCTGTGGAGCAGGGGGAATTTCGCGAGGACCTTTACTACCGCCTGAACGTGGTGGGCATACATCTGCCCCCGCTCAGGGAACGGCGCGAGGATATTCCGGTTCTGGTGGCGCACTTCATGCAGAAGTTTTCTTCTGAAAACCAGCAGGAACTAAAGAAATTCGCTCCAGAGGCTCTGGAATATCTTACTGCATACGAGTGGCCAGGTAATGTGCGCCAGCTGGAAAACGTGGTGGAGCGCTGCATGGTTCTTGCTTCCAGAGAAGAAGTCGGGGTGGAGGATCTGCCCAGCGAGATCAAGGATGAAGAGGCCCAGTTCAAAAGCGCGGTGGATCTGTTACCTGTGGAGCTGGAACTGTCCGGGACCCTGGAAAAGATCGAAGCGGCACTTATCAGAAGGGCCCTGGTCAAGAGCGGGTTTGTCCAGGTCAAGGCTGCTGAGCTTTTAAATATTTCCAAGAGCCTCTTGCAGTATAAGCTCAAGAAATACAACATCCAGCCCAAGTAAGAATCAAGACAGGTTCAAATGTCCGGGGTTGATCAATTATTGCAGATGATGGGCCAGGGAGACCTGCAGGGGATCTCCACTGTGGCTGTCCAGGAGATCCCGGCCAGAAAAGCCGAATTTGCCGGTATTGATGCACTGCCCCCAGCCCTGGTAAAAGCTCTGGCAGATACAGGGGTAAAGAATTTCTATACCCATCAGGCCTGGGCGGTAAACCTGCTTCGAAAGGGTAGAAGCGTTGTCACGGCCACGCCTACTGCCAGCGGAAAATCCCTCATCTACAACATCCCTGTCCTGGAATCAATAATAAGTGATCCCGCCTCAAGAGCCCTTTATCTTTTTCCTTTGAAAGCCCTGACCCGGGATCAGTTGTCCAGCCTGGAGGAGCTTGGCCGGTTGCTGGCAGGTCAGGTTCAGGTTGAAGCAGCTGTCTACGACGGGGATACCGACCCCCAGACCAGGGCCAGGATCAGGAGCAGACCACCAAATATCCTTTTGACCAATCCGGACATGCTGCACCGTTCATTTCTGCCCTATCACCGCAGCTGGCAGAAGTTTTTTTCCGGGCTCAGATATATAGTTGTGGACGAGGTGCACACTTATCGTGGAGTCATGGGCTCCAACATGGCCTGGGTGTTCAAAAGACTCAGGCGTATCTGCTCCCAGTATGGGCATGAACCGGTATTTATCTTCAGCTCAGCCACCATAGCCAACCCGGGACAGCTCTGCTCGGCCCTGACCGGACACGAGCCGGAAGTGATCCGTGAAGGAGGGGCTCCTTCCGGCAAAAAGCATTTTCTTCTTCTGGATCCAGAGATGCAGGGGGCGGCCCAGAGTGCCATCCGCATTCTGCAGAAGGCCCTGGAGCTTGGCCTGCGCACCATTGTTTATACCCAGTCCAGAAAGATGACCGAACTCATCGCCATGTGGGCTGCCCAGCGCGCCGGAAGGCTTAAAAAATACATATGTGCCTATCGGGCCGGGTTTCTTCCGGAACAACGCCGGGAAATCGAACAGAAGCTGGCCTCGGGCGATCTTCTGGCTGTGGTTTCCACCAGTGCCCTGGAACTGGGAATAGACATCGGGCACCTGGACCTGTGCCTGCTGGTGGGATACCCCGGTTCGATAATGGCCACCATGCAGCGCGGGGGCAGGGTGGGCAGAAGCGGCAGAGACAGTGCCATCATGCTCATCGGGCACGAGGACGCCCTGGATCAGTACCTGCTTAGAAATCCCCGGGAGTTTTTCGCTCTGGAGCCCGAAAGCGCGGTCATCAATCCGGACAATCCCAGTATAATGCGCAGGCATCTGGTATGCGCGGCAGCAGAAAAAACCATTGAAATGCAGGAAATGATGGTGGACAGTGAAGCCAGAAAGTGTATTAAATCATTGGAAAAAGACGGGGAACTGCTGGCTTCCCGGGACAAAAGCTTTTATTATACACGGGCCGGGTATCCGCACAAGGACGTGGATCTTCGGGGCACAGGACAGACCTACAATATCTTTGATCACTCCACAGGGGAATACCTGGGTGAAGTGGAAGGGGTCAGGGCATTCAAGGAAACCCATCCCGGGGCTGTGTATCTGCACATGGGTGAGACATACGTGGTTCAGAACCTGGACCTGGAGACCTCTGCAGTATTCGCGGCAAGAGCCGATGTAAACTATTATACCCGGCCCATAACTGAGAAATATACCGAGATTGTAGATGTGCAGGCCAGCAGGGCCACAGCTGTCGGCGAACTCTGTCTGGGGCGGCTCAAGGTAACCGAGCATGTGAGCGCCTATGAGAAGAGGCTGGTTCGGGGGCAGGCCCGCATGGGGCTTATTCCCCTGGATCTGCCTCCGCTGGTTTTCGAGACCCAGGGCATGTGGTTTACCCTGGACAACCGGGTGCGCCGGGAGGTGGAAGACCGCAGGCTGCATTTCATGGGTGGGCTGCATGCCCTGGAGCATGGGCTCATCGGCTGCATGCCCCTGATTATTTTGACGGACCGCAATGACCTTGGCGGTATTGCAACCCCTTTGCATGAACAGCTGCAAAAGGGTGCCGTATTTATTTACGACGGCACCCCCGGGGGCATCGGTCTGTGCACCCAGGCCTTTGAACTGGCGGAAAGGCTTGTTTCCAGGGCCAAAGGGATTCTGTCCTCTTGTACTTGCGAAAACGGGTGCCCCGGATGTATTCATTCCCCCAAGTGCGGATCAGGAAACAGGCCTCTGGACAAGGAGGCAGCCATGCACATGCTGGAAGTTCTTGCCGCAGAGCAGTGCGGGGATGTAAAGAGAAAAGTGGTTTCATGCAGGGTTGAGGCTGAAGATAGTTATATGAAAGAGGACAGCAGAAAAAATGACAATGTCCGGATTGAACTTCCTTATGCTGTTCTGGATATAGAAACCAGGTATTCGGCCCAGGAGGTCGGTGGATGGGGCAATTGCCACCTCATGGGGATCAGCTTTGCTGTGGTGTATGATGCCAGGACCAGGGAGTTTGTTTCCTTTGATCAGGAACAGGCAGCCGAGCTGGGTACATTTCTGGAGGATTTTCCCCTGGTGGTGGGTTTTAACCTGCTGAAATTCGACTACCGGGTGCTGCAGGGGGTAGCGTATTATGATTTTTCTTCTCTGCCCACCCTGGACATGCTAAGGGAGATTGAGGCCAGACTGGGCCACCGCCTTTCCCTGGATCATCTTGCCAGGCATACACTGGGTACGAACAAGTCAGCCAACGGCCTTATGGCTCTAAAATGGTGGAAAGAAGGCGAAATGGAAAAAATAATCGAATATTGCCGCCAGGACGTGGCCATTACCAGGGACCTGTATCTGTTCGGGCGGAATAAAGGGTATCTCGTCTATCAGAACAAAGCCGGGAAAAAGGTCAGGATTCCTGTGGCCTGGTAGATGACTTTTTAAAGGCGTATCCGAGGAGCAAGATGCACATTTCGATTTATTAAAGTGCATCCTGCTTTTTTGTTGATATAAAGCATACGATTACTGCCTGTTCAGGCAGTTGTTCCCGGGAGGGAGAATCTATGGGCAAAAAGATTTTGATTGCAACGCTCCTGGTAGTGATTCTGGGTGCGGCAGCTATGGTGTGGTATTATCAGTTTCGTGAGCCACCGGTGGAGCCTGAAGATCCAGATATTACCCTGCGCCCGGTGGAAGAACCGGATGAGCAGTTGGACGTCACCGGCCTGGATCCGTTGCAGGAATATCTGGAAAGAGATCCTGAGGAGCCGGACGACCCGGACGCTCTTCCCGATGACCAGGTGATTACCTCCAGATTTATTCAGGATCTGGCAGAGCTGATATTCAGGCATTATCATCCGGCCCGGGAGCCCGGAGAAGAGGGCAGCTTCACCCTCAGCTTCAAGGAGCTGAACATGCATTATGCAACTGAGCTTACGGGTCTGATGCACCAGGAGCAGGAAGTTCTCCAGGCCAGGGAGGAGATCCTGGGACACCTGCTGCAGCCGGAAGTGATCGACCTGGTGGTCCGGCGCTATGGCCCGGAACTCTTTGACAGGCTTATTCACCTCGCAGAAACAAAGCCCCGGGAAATATCCACTTCCCAGGGGGTTAGGGAAAGGCTTCTGGAGAACAGAGAGACAGTGGAGATGCTGCAGATCCTGGCCAGGCGCCTTGAGCATCTGGCTCATGTGTTTTCCAGAACGGCCCGGGAAGAGCCGGTGCTTGAACGTATGCGTCAATACCTGGATACGGTGGAGGAGTTGAACTCTGTATATTTTGAATACTGGCAGCTGGATGATGACGATGAAAGAAGAAGCGAACTGGCTTCCAAGATTAAGCAGCTAATCATGCAGAGGGAAAATATCAGGGGCAGGATAGCGGACCGGGTCTCAACTCCGGAAATCACTGAGGCCGGCTATGATGTGCTCTATGAAGTCCAGTGGATCTTTAGAAGAGTTGAAAAGGGTGGCTTTTCCAGGGATTCCATCCGGGCCATGGCCCAGGCCGGGGAGGATCTTGCCCGCATGGCCAGGGAAAATGCGGATGATCTGGGGGAGGAGTGATTGTCAGATTCTCTGGTCTGGATTTAGTTTTATGAAATCCATAAGAGGGGGGACCAGGTCCTTCAGGGGGCGGCCGAAGTAGAAGGTCAGGTCTTCAGCATGGGCCCCGGTTTTTTCCTGAAAATCCTGTCTGAAGGAATCGTCATATGCCAGGAGCCTGTTTATATCCTCCCGGGCTGTGCCGGGGGCGGTTATTTCCTGCTGCAGCATGCTCGACAGTTCTGTTACAGGACATTTCTCCTCGTGTATGCTGATGAGCTCTTCCATGGCCGAGCCCCGGGGGAAGATAGCCGCCCTGGTGAGGCGGTTTTTCTGGTAATAATTGATCAGGGGGGCTGGGTTCCAGCATTCCAGTATGCCGCACTCCATGGGCCTGGAGCCGTAAATGATGCAATGGCCGGAGTGCTGCTCCAGGAACTGACATCCCCTGTGTTGAGCACTTGCTGATTTTATCTTGATCATTTCCTCGTCCAAGAGCACTGGAGTGCCCATTACGTTGTCCATGGCCGGTTCTCCCCGGCGGTATAGAATAAGGTTTTTGCGCGCCAGTTTTTTCTCGATAATAAGGGGAATATCTTCCTGGTGCAGGGCCGGGCTGTTTCTGCGGCAGCATTCTCCACACTTGATGCACCTGGTCCGGTTGTTCTGGCGATATTTTTCGTATCCCATGGCCTTACCATTAGCCGTTATAAACCCGGGTTGTCAATTAAGGCCGCTCCACCTTACGTTATCTTTGTCCTGAAGAGAGAAGAGAAAAAGTATGCAAATAGTTAAATTGTGAGTTCAAATTAACGTAACTGTTCAGCTTAATGATATGAGCTCCAGTAGTCCGGAAATTCGGCAAACAGGACGTAAAAACTCGCTCCAAGGAAGCGTAAATCAAAACCTATACACGGGTTTGATAACCAGGATATTTTCTATAACATGCTTTGAATCATGTTCGGTTTTTTTACGGTTTTGATTAACGCTTCCTACCTCGCTCAAACAGTTTACGCCCAGTTTGCCGAACCTCCGGACCCTGGCTTTTTGCCCGCAGGTGCTGAATAGTTACAAATTAACATACAATCAACCATAACCATGTTTAAGGATACACCGATGATCAACAAGCTCCTGTTTTGCCTGCTGCTGACTTTTTTCTGGACCATGCCTGTTTACGCCCTGGATATTCAGGTTCCCTCTGAAGTCGGTCGGGGCGAACCATTCTGGGTGGATATCAGGTCTGATGAAAGGCCGGTGGGAATCAAAGTCGGCTGGATGGGCAGGGAGTTTGCAGTTCCCGTGGATCTGCCCGGGAAGCAAAGGGTGCTTCTGGGGGCCGGGCTGGATAAAATGGGAGAGCATGAGCTGAGTATGGTTTTCTACTGGGATGAAGAAAGCCGGGAAAAGACATATAAAATATCTGTAAAGGACAAGGAGTATCCGGAACAGCACCTCAGCCTTCCAGAGGAAATGGTAACTCCTCCAAGGGAAGTCCATGACCGCATTGCCAGGGACAGAGAGCAGATCCGTTCCGCCCTGGGCACCCTGACCATGGACAGGTACTGGGATGGAGATTTTGAAGAACCTGTTCCCGGGGACGTCAGTTCTCCCTTCGGTGTGCAGAGATTTTTAAACGGCCAGCCCAGGTCCGCACACCAGGGAGTGGACCTCAGGGGGCCGGAAGGAACACCGGTAAAGGCAATAGCCAGGGGACGCGTAGTTTTGACCGGGGATTTCTATTATGGGGGAAAAACGGTTATTCTGGATCATGGCCAGGGCATACATTCTCTTTACATGCATCTGAGCAGCATTGATGTAAGGGAGGATGATCTGGTTTACCCGGGGGAAAAGGTGGGAGAGGTGGGCATGACCGGCAGAGCCACCGGGCCCCATCTGCATCTGGGGATATATGTGCTTGGGGATGCTGTTGATCCCATGTATCTTCTGGACAGGTGATATATTCCGGTACCGGAGTCTGTTATCATGGTGGCCGGTTATCTCCCTTTTTCCATAATCCTTTTTCGATACCGAGGCAGGCACCGATAAAAGCATTGTAATGGTACCTGAACTCTTGAAGTATATATTTTTCTACCTATGTCCTGTTTTCACGGATTCAGGATGATAAATATGCACGGCTTAATCTTCACTGGAGGTATCAAGAACCAGGCGGTCCATAATCAGGCCGTAGAATTCGTTGGAGTCCCCGGATGAGTAGCGCCAGCCCAGGTGCATGAGGCAGGATATGCACACGGCTATCTGCCATGTAAATCCGGGAAACCAGGAGAACTCAGCTGTGCTTGGCCCGGTCCCCAGGCAGTTTACTGCCCAGGAAAAGCAGCCTACCTGGAAAACCAGCCCATGGGGGTTTACAAACACGTGCTTCTGGTTGCCGTTGATACTGATACCCGCTTCCTGGCTGGTTATTCTGCTCAGGCAGCCATAGCACAGGAGATTGGGCCTTCCCTGGAATCTCCGGTTTTCTTCCAGGGAAGTCGTGCCCGGGCTGAAGTCCTTTCCTGTTTTTTCCCTCAGTAAAAGATACATGTCAGATTCTCCATGATTAAATCCTTTTTAAATTCATTCGCACTGCATGTCAATTTGGTCATCTCTTGACATGCAGTATTGAATAGGTTCAAAAGAAAGTTTCCGGATGCTTCTGGGAAATGACTGTTTGCAGACGTATGCTGCAGATCCTTCGAAAACAGACAGGTATGGGCTTTTATTTAATTGACCCTGTTTTTGGTTCTTGAAAGTAAATCTTTGTGGCGGGGTGCAAAAGCTAAAAAATGCAGACCGCTTTGCAGTCGATTTTGAGCAGATTGTACATCAGGGGAAGACGGAATAAACCTTATAAACAAATGGATGAAACTATGCCAAGGATGACGGTGCCGGAAGTTATAAAGGCCAAGGGACAAAGGAAGTTGACCATGCTTACCGCCTATGAAAGTGCCATGGCCAGGTTTGTGGACCAGGGCGGGATCGACATGATCCTGGTGGGGGATTCGCTTGCCATGGTGGTGCTGGGGCACGAGGATACCCTTTCCGTGACCATGGATGAGATGTTGCACCACACCAAGGCTGTGACCAGAGTTGTCAGTCACTCCCTGGTGGTTGCTGATCTGCCGTTTATGTCCTACCAGGTCAATGTTGAAGATGCAGTGATCAACGCCGGCCGCATGCTCAAAGAGGGACGTGCCGGAGCAGTGAAAGTCGAAGGCGGAGACAGCATTCTGCCCCAGATTCAGGGCATGGTAAAAGCTGGAATACCGGTCATGGGTCATCTTGGGCTTACGCCTCAGAGTATTGCCCACTTTGGGGGATTTAAGGTCCAGGGACGTGGCGAGGCTGGTGATAAAATTGTGCAGGAGGCACGTAAGCTGGAAGAGGCCGGCTGCTTCAGCATAGTACTGGAGGCTGTGCCGCCGGGGCTTGCCTCAAGGATAACTTCAAGCCTGAGCATACCCACCATCGGAATTGGTGCCGGCCAGGATTGTGACGGCCAGGTTCTGGTGATAAATGATCTCCTGGGAATGAGCACTGGACCCGGGCCTCGCTTTGTCAAGAAATACGCAGAGCTGGCAGGGGTTATTTCCGAGGCGGTTGAGCGTTACCGCATGGAGGTTCAAAGCGGTGCATTTCCTGACGAAAGCCATTGCTACAAGGACAGCTAAGGAATTTTGCAACTGTTTACCAACTGTTAAAGCTGGACAGTCCTGTCATCGGGTTTAAGATTCAATCTCCTGGGGCTTTGCAGGTTAGGTCATGAGAATTTTGCTGCAGAGGACAAAGTGGGCCAGGGTCGAGGCGCTGGTAGACGGAGAGTCCAGGGTGGTGCAGGTTGGCAGGGGCCTGACAGGACTGGCGGGCTTTTTCCGTGATGATGCAGAGCTTCCAGGGAGCAGGGCCTGGGAGTCCTTGGCTGGAAAGCTTCTCAACCTGAGAATATTTCCCGATGAAAATCAGCGAATGAACCTGAGCCTGGCGGATATCCAGGGGGATTTGCTGCTGGTGCCGCAGTTCACCCTGTATGCCGACTGCCGTAAGGGGCGAAGACCCGGATTTTCTGATTCTCTGCCTGGAGAAGCTGCCTCAGAGCTTTTCAAGTCTTTTGTAGAGCGGATGGAGCAGTCCTGGGACAAGGTGTATGCAGGTTTTTTCGGTGCGGACATGGTCCTGGAGCTGTGCAACTTGGGGCCGGTGACCATTATGCTGGACAGCCGGGATTTTGAATAGGACAGACCAGGTCCGCCCGCCCAGTGCAGGAAAAGGACATTCTCGTCCGTAACTGTTATGGGCAGGTCTTTCACCAAAAAAAACAGTTTTTTCTAATTGAATGAAAAAAGTAAAATTGCTCATTGCCGAGGATTCCAGCATAAATCGGAAGTTTCTGCTGCGTCTTCTGGGGGAAGAGTTTGAGATAGAGGAAAGCTGCGACGGAGAGGAGGCGCTGGAAAAGTTTGCAGCCTTTGCTCCGGACATAGTGTTATTGGACATCCATATGCCTGTTATGGACGGCCTGGAAGTGATTCGGCGTATCCGCAACTCCTGGGTGAAACGGGATGTTTTTATCCTGGTGCTCACGGGTGAGGAGTCCACAGAAGTCAAGGTGGAGGCCCTGAACCAGGGGGCGAACGATTTCGTACTCAAGCCCTTTGTCCGGGAGGAGCTTCAGGCCAGGGTCAGGGTGGCCAAGAGACAGGTTCTCATTCTGGAAGAGCTGCGCCGGGCCTATTCTATTATCTCCTCGGAAATGGACATGGTGGCCGACCTGCAGACCAGGCTGCTGCCCCGGGGAGGCTTTGATTTTCCAGGGGTTGACCTGGACTGGATGTATCTGCCTTCCGGCCGGGCCAGCGGGGACTATTATGATTTTTTTCCGGTGGGTCCTGACACGTTGCGTTTCGTGGTGGCTGACGTTTCCGGGCATGGAGCCAGGGCCGCATTTATCATGAACACTGTGCGGGCGATTTTTCGCATGTCCTGGCGTAATTATTTCCCCCTGGAGCAGGTGGTCTCTTTTGTGAACGACGATCTGTGCCAGATCGTGGGAGGGGAGGCTGATTTTGTCACCCTGATGGCTTGCGATCTGGACTTGAGCACAAAAACGCTTTTGTATATCAATGCCGGGCATTGTCCGGGGTTTATTCTGACCGACCAGGAGATAATTCACCAAGTAAGTCCAAATTGCAGGCCCCTGGGGATTTTTTCTCTGGACATATCCGCAGGGAAAATTTCCTTTAAAAACAGCCTCAAGGCATTTTTGTATACAGATGGTTTCTACGAGTGGGAGCTGGCCCCTGGGGAAATCCTGGGGCTGGACAGGTTTCGAGACGAGGTGCAGCAGATGATTTTTCAAAACGGTTTTGATCTATGGGCTCTCAAGGACAGACTGGAGCGTGTAGGAGAACACAGGGTCAGATTCAGGGATGACCTCACCGCCCTGTGGATCAGGACAAATATTTAAGATGGGCGGAGGTTTTCATGCTGCAGTTGACCCTCAATGATACCGTTACTCCCTGCAGGGCCAGGATGATTGTCCGGGCGGTTAAGTCTTTTCTGGATACCTTTGTGACCTCTGAGGTTCTGTTCGATATTGAACTGGTCCTGACCGAATCCTGCAACAACTCCGCCCTGCATGCTTATCAGGGTCTGCCTGGAGAGCTGGAAATAAAGCTGGATATAGTGGAAAACCAGCAGGTTGATTTGCAGGTAAGAGACTGGGGCAGGGAGTTTCAGTGCCCGTGGAATCTGCCGGAGACTTTCGAGGAGTCCGGTCGGGGTATCTACATAATGCGTCAGGTGATGCATACCTTTGATTATTCCCGGGAAAACGACAGCAACGTGTTTACTTTCACTAAAAGAGTCGAGCCTGAACAATGGAAAGAGTGCAAGTAGAGGAGAAGGGACACGTCCTTACAGTGGACATCTCTCAGGAAGTGACCATGGAGGTTGTGAATGACCTCAAAAAAGATTTTGAAGGTTTTTTCAGTGGATCATGGCAGGTGCTGGCCCTGGACCTGTCAGAGGTGAGCTTTATGGACAGCGCGGGGATCGGTTTTGTCACCGCTCTAAACAACCGCAGCCTGCAGGAAGGCAGAATATTCTGCCTGCTCAACCCTTCTGAACAGGTCATCAAGACCCTGAAGCTGGTTAATCTCTGGGACCTGTTCCAGGTGCATCAATCACTGGATGAAATATTCAGGCTGTATCCCGCAGAATAAAGGCAGTTTTTATCCAGAGGCTCTTCTTTTTTCGTAACTGTTCACCATGATAGTGATATCTTCTCCTGTTTAGATTGTCCAGCTCTCAGGTGGTGAACAGTTACCTTATCCGCCTTTCAGCTTATCTGGGGATGAATCGCTGCAGCATGTCCCTGGCCCCGTTTCTCTGCTCCTCCCGGCCTTCAGGGTCCACCTGGTCCATGAGCTGCTGCAGCAGGCCTTCTCCTTTTTCCTGCAGGAGATCGCGCAGTATGACCTCCATATCCAGGCTGACACTTACATCTTCATAGGGTCCACGGATACGCAGAGGGATGCCTGCCCGGGGCAGAGCATATCTTTGTTCGATTTCTTCCTTCAGTGCACCCGCAAGGGTAACTCTGGACCTGGATTCAAGGTAGGAATCCGGCAGATCTATACGCATGTCTCCGGTCATGCCCAGAACAGGGGAATCAAGTTCCAGGTCCTGGGAGGAGGCGATTCCGGAAGCAATATCAAAGCTGCCCTTGAAGCTGGAAAACCCGGTTGTTTTTTCATCATTGTCCCTGCTGGGCCTTTGTTCACCAAAGGCCACAGCAAATCCGTCCCGGATCTTGTGTTCCAGGTCCATGCCCCGGATGGTTCCATCGCGTAATTCCATGCGGGCATGGCCAAAGAGGTTTTCCAGAAACATGTCTGTGTTTGTGCCGAAGGTCTTGAGCTCGCTGTCCAGTTCTGCAGTGCCGGACAAAAAGTCCTTTTCCGCCACATCCTGGAGAAGGGGTTGTACCTGTACATCCATGAGGCTCTTTTTCAGCTCGATGTGGGCTTCATCATTTACGTCCCTCAAGGTAATAAAACCCTCCATCGAGCCCTGGTAGAGCTTTGCCTTCAGCGGGGATATGCGCATTTCCCCGTTGTCCGAGGTTATTTCCGCGGTCATCTCATCTATTGCCGCCTGGTAAGCCTTGAGACTGGTCATTTTAATGTGACCTTCCAGGGTGAAATCGTGCAGAAAGCCAAGGCTTATTTCACTGTTTTCGTCATTTCCTGGATTTGTATCAGGGCTGTTGCCCCGATTGTTGCCTGATTCTTTGTTTTCCTCCGGTGGAGGCATGAGGCGATCCAGGTCCAGGTTGTCTGCTTCCAGGTCGATCCTGATGCGGGGAATGTCGTCCAGTTCATGGGCGCTTATCTGTCCTTGAAAATCGGCATCCATTGCCTGCATAGACAGTCCGGAAACTTCCATGCTCCCCGCCCCGAAGGCATAAACAATATCCCCGCGTATTCTGGCGTCTTTTATTGGTTCATGCAAAAATTCCCCCGAAAGGTCCAGATCCATATCCAGATCCGAAAGCTTGACGGTTCTTTCTTCTCCCAGCAGCAGGGCCTGGGTCTTGAGATCCACCCTGGCATCAAGTTCAGGGCTGAAGCTTTTGAACTTCATGTCCGATTCCAGGCCGAAGGGCTCGTCCTGCCTTATACGTTCTGTAAGGAGATTAAGGTCTTCAATGCGGAAGTGGGCATCTGTCCCCAGGTCCCTGTAGGATATGTTTGAGTCGGTGATTTCCAGCCCGGCGATATCCAGGGCCGGGATGAAAAAGTCGCCGGACCCCTGATCTGGAGGTTCGTTATTCCCTGCGTAGGCCAGAGAGGGGCTAAGCCGGGTGCCATCGATGGTTTGATCCGGCCTGGAAGCAATCCAGTTGGGCCGGCCCTGGGCGTCTTTTATCAAGTCCAGGTTGAGACCTTTAAGGACCACGCGGTCCATCTGGACCTGGCCCAATAGCAAAGGCCACACCTTGAGCCGTATTTGCAGTGCCTCAACTGAGCCCAGGTTTTCATCTTCAAAATCCGGTGGGTTGGCTACGCTGGCCCTGCCTACATCAAGGCCCAGCCAGGGTAGAAAAGAAAGTTCGATATCCCCCTCCAGTGAGACCTGGTAGCCTGTGGCATTGTAAATGCCTGCCTCTACTTCGGGCTTGTGCTTGTTGAAATCAACTATATGCGGCAGAATAATAATGGCCAGGATAATCAGGAAAAGAAGAATGCCCACAATGGCCACGGTCAGTTTAATTGTTCTTGCCATGTTTCATTACCTCTCTTTTAATGACTTTTCTTTCCAGGATTGCTGCTTGGCTATGAGCGAAAATTGTAGCCGCCTGATGGGGATTTTTGGTCTCCAGGGTATTGCCGGGCCGTAAAAAACGGACTGTTCATGGGGACAGTCAAATTTTGTCCTGGAGTAACTGTTCACCATAAAGCTATAAGTTCCAGTGGTCCGGAAATTCGGCAAACAGGACGTAAAAACTCACTCCAAGGAAGCGTAAATCAAAACCTATA
>Ga0207421_10003342_pt1 | contig 19162 bp, 18 predicted proteins | sample SodLakKL_010_SED_4_FD_187542 | JGI IMG/M metagenome (GOLD analysis project Ga0207421, IMG submission 187542) | Alkaline sediment microbial communities from Lake Tanatar, Kulunda Steppe, Russia - 8KL_010_SED (SPAdes) (version 2) | ecosystem: Environmental > Aquatic > Non-marine Saline and... | reverse complement strand
ATAAAATTATTATGATTATCAGTGGAATCGGCCTGATTTTATTTGGCACTCGATGAAAGGAAAAGAGAATTAAAAAACAGCAGGAGAGTGGTTTTTGTTCTCCTGCTGTTTATTTTTTTGGAAGGCTGAAAGAGAAAACTGCTCCCCGTTCCTTTTGGTTTTGAGCACTTATGGATTCTCCGTGAGCTAAAAGTATTTCTCGGGCAAGAGCAAGTCCCAGTCCCCAGCCCCTTCCGGATTCCGGACTGTTTCTTTTGCCCCGGAAAAAACGCTCCCAGATGAAAGGCATTTCTTCAACTGGTATTCCCGGTCCCGAATCAATTATTGAAATCCAGATTTTTTCTTCTTCGTTTATTTCTATTTCAATTGTTTCCTTCGGTGGAGTAAAGGTAATTGCATTGTCTATTAGGTTAGCAATAACAATTCGAATCAGAGCGGGATCTCCCCGGGCGGGAATTTCTGTAGAAGGGAAGTTTCTTTTAACAGAAATTTTTTTATCCAGTAGGGCTAGTTTCCGGCTAGCAAGAACTTCGTTTATCAACTCTCCCAACTGAAATTCCTGCCACCGGGGTTTAATTTTCCCGGCCTTAAGGCGGGAATAGTCCAGGATTTCATTAATTAAAAGGCCGAGGTTTTCTGCTTCCTCGCAGATTATTTTAATAAAACGTTCCCTGGTTTCAGTGTCTCCTGCTGTTCCATCCAGGAGAGCCTGGGCGTAACTGCGGATTGCAGTAAGCGGAGTTTTCAATTCATGGGAAACGCCCGCAAAAAATTTCCGCTGGACTTCCTCCAGTCCATCCAGATTGCGCAGGTTATGCAGCAGCGCAACTATACCGATGATTTCTCCAGAATTGTCCCTGATGGGAAAGCTCTGGAAAAAGAGAGTGAGGTTTCCTTCAAGTTCAATCAATTCGCTGTACTTATCCCTGCCCGCCAGGGCTTTATTGAATAGCTCCAGGACTTCAGGAGATGTGATAAGTTCATCGATTTTTGTCCCACTGAATTCTGCGGGCGTTTTATCAGGACGGAAGAAATTAATTGCCGGCTGATTGGCCAGGATAATTTTCCTTTCCCGGTTGAGGGCCAGTACTCCCTCCTCGATACTGGAAACGGTGTGGGCCAGCTTGTCCCTTTCCTGGGAAAGCTGGTTCAGTGTGCTTTGCAATTGGGAAGCCATGTGGTTAAAGGATTTGCCTAGAGTTCCCAGCTCATCTTTACGGGACAACCTGATTTTTCTTGAAAAGTCACCTTGAGCAAGGGCCTGGGCAGAATGGTCCATTTCCAGAATTGGACGGGAGATACTTTGGGAAAACCAGAAGCTAAAAAATCCGGTTAGCACGACAGCAAAAATTGCTGCGTTCAGGAGGTTGGTCTGGATCTGGCGGATAGTACCCTGGATTCCTGAAATGGGGTAATGGAGAAAAACACCCCCTATGACCCGTCCTCCTTTGGTTACAGGGATACCTGTGGAAAGCATCAGGGTATTGTAATAATTTTTGTTGGGAGGGTGAGAAATTATCTCGCCCTGCAGGAGAATATCCATTTCTCTGGATGAAATTCTGGCTATGCCCCTTTCCACCTGGGCTTCGGGACGGGAACTCTTAATAATGTTACCTGTTTCGTCAATTATCCAGACCCTTGTTTCCAGGGCCCTGTCCAGGAAGAAAAGCAGTTCAGAATGGTTCTGGCCCACCTCGGTAAGGATAGTCCGGGCCAGGGTAGCCAGTTCTTTACCCGTGGAAACCTGGTCATTGGAGCGGGTGGAAATAATATGATCTTCCAGGAGAAAAGAAAAAGAAACCCCGACTAAAATTAATACTAAAAAGATCAGGGTGAGGTAAGAGAAGAATATTTTCCTGTAAATGGTGTTCAGCACTTTTCTCGCTCCCTGCCTGGTTCATATACAAAACGGTAACCGACACCCCAGACTGTTTCCAAACCCCAGGGCTGGTTTTCCCGTGATCTGAGCTTATCTCGAATATGTTTTATGTGAACGTCAATATTGCGGTTGGCCCCCGTATATTCATAACCCCAGATATCCTTAATAAGCTGTTCCCGGGAAAAAACAAGTCCGGGGCGGCGGGCCAGGTAGGAGAGAATTTCAACTTCCCTGGGAGTCATTTCAACAGGTTTTCCCTCAAGAATAACCTGGTACTGCTCGGTGTTGATTTCCAAACCCGGAAAAGAGATTAAATTTTCATTTTTTTGAGGGGGAGCTGCCCGCCTTAAAATCGCTTTTACCCGGGAGACAATTTCTACCGGGTTAAAGGGTTTTTCTACATAGTCATCTGCTCCCAAGTCCAGTCCGATAATTTTATCATAATCCTCGGTTTTGGCTGTGAGCATCAGGACAGGAATCTGGCTTTTCTTATTGCGGAGAACACGACAAACTTCCCAACCGTCCATCTGGGGAAGCATAATATCAAGGATTATTAAGTCAATGGGTTCTTGGTCAATTACCACTAACGCTTTTTCCCCACTCTGGGAAGTGAGCACCTGGAAACCTTCCTTCTGCAAATAGAGAGAGAGGATTTCGCAAACCCGTGGATCATCGTCAACAATTAAAATTTTAATTCTATTGCCCATGGTGAAAACTCTCCCATTTCCCAAAATATTAAACTAATTATACCACAGTTTTCAAGGGAAAACAGGACTAGAAAAAATCAACGAAATCAGCGAACTCAATGGTGTCTACCAGAAAACGGGGAATTGCCTGAAGACTATCTTCAGGAGTAAAGGGAACATTGCCCAGTTCAAATAATAGTTTGAATCCTGTTTCTTGGGCCAGGTCTTTTGTTTTGTCCGTGGTAACTCCGTAAGGCCAGGCCAGGGCAATGATTTTCTGGTCGGTCTGCAGGGCTAAGAGGTTCCTGCTGGTCACCAGATCCTGTTTGATGCGGCACTCGTATTTTTCTTTGCTTTCGCCGGGTTGCTGCAAAATAGCTGGAGTCTGGTTTTCGGTATAATGATGAAGGTTATAGGTGTGGGAGCCAACATCAATTAACCCACTCATATTATTCATGTAGCGAATATTATTAAAAGACATTTTCTCCGAGAAAAGGATAGTCCGCTGCAGACCGGGCATGTGGGAAACAATGGGGAAAACAACTGCAGGGAATTCAAATTCCAACAAAACCGGGTAAGCTTTTGAAAAGAAAGATAAATAACCGTCATCAAAGGTAAGGAGAACTGATTTTTCGGGGAAGCTCCCTTCCTGGTGGTGTTTTAAAAATTCGCCGAGGGAAAGGACTGAAAAATCGTTTTCCTGCAAAAATTCCATTTGCTTTTTAAAATTTGCCAGGCTTGTTTCCGAGTTGCCCTCTGGGTCACCTTCAACAATGTGGTGATAACAGAGGATAAATACTTCATAGGCTTTTACTTCCCCGGAGAAAACCGGGCAAACTAAAAGTGTAATCAGGAGAAAAAAAGCGATAATGGTGATATTTTTTTTCATTTAAAGTCCTCCCGGAATTGAAAAAAATAAAAGGGGCAGTTGCTGGGCTGCCCCCTGAAACAACTAGCTGCCAAAACTCTGCCGCATCTGCCGACGGAAAAAACCATTTTCCCCAAGGAGAAGTTCTCGTTGGGTCATGGCCCGGAATTGTTTTTGTAAGGGTTCTCCGTTGCAATCCTCGCAGCCCGTATTCTGGGAGAAATCTGTCACAGTATTTACAGGGCTGTTCTGTCTGTTGGCTGCAAAAACGAAGACACTCAAGGAGAAAAGCAGAACCAGGCAGAGCAAGATGCTTAAAACTTTTTTATCCATTTAATCACCTCCCTGTTGGTTAATCTCAGTTGAGTATAACAGGGAGCTGTTAATAGATTATTTATTATTTATTAATTTTTTATTAAGGTTTTTGCATATAAGAACTATCTAAAAGCAGGTGCTCGTGGTAAAATAAGAAGAATTGTAAAAATAACAGGATGGGGGTAGTTCTGTGAAAAAGGTTTTTCTGGTTATTTTTTTAGCAATTGCCCTTTTAATCATTATTACCGGGGGAGTAATTTCCTGGCATGCCAATTCCCTGATTGGAGAAATGGTTAATTTACGGGTAGAGAGAAGCGGGGAATTGATTGAATATTACAGCGATTTTTTAGAACAGGTGGAGCTGCAGGCTGAAGATGGTGTTTTCCTCAGCACCTGGAATTTTCCCCGCGAAGACCCGCAGGCAGTAATAATAATGCTGCATGGAATGCACGGGATGGATGCATCTTCTCTCCTGGAAATAGGGTTTGATTTTTATCAAGAAGGCTTCGAGGTTTTCAGTCTTGATATGCGGGCCCACGGGATGAGCAGTGGGGAGGAAATAGGGCTGGGTTATACCGTAGTCAGGGATGTTGGTGCGCTGCTGGACTGGATAAAAGAAAGTGAAAAACTTCAGAATAAAGAGGTTTACCTTTTTGGTTTTTCCATGGGAGGAGCGGCTGCCATCAATACTGCTGCTAGGAGGGAAGATGTTAGCAGGGTAATCAGCATAGCTTCTTTTACTTCCTATGAAGATAATTTCCTCTATTATATGCGGCGGGAAAATTTGCCGGAAATAATAGTTGCAATGTACCGGCCGGCAATCCGTTTGAGTTTGCGCCTGAAATATGGAGTTGATCCAGTGGATAATTCTCCTATTAATAATATTTCCCGGATATCCCCACGGCCGGTTTTGCTAATTCACGGTGACGGGGACGACCAGATTCCCATAGAACAGGGTAAACGTTTATTTGCAGAGGGAGGCGAAAGCGTTGACCTTCATGTAGCAAAGGGGAAAGGGCATTTTTTAATTATGGATCTTCTCCAGGAAAAAGAGACGAGGGATTTGATCCTGGAATTTTATAATTAAAAACGAGAGAAACAAGACTTGGAAATTTCAGGTTTCAAAAATTACAGGGAGGGGATTATCGGGTTGTTTCAATCCGGTCCCTTCCTTTGTTTTTTGCCTTGTATAAACCCTTGTCGGCCGCTTTAATAACCTCGCCGGGAGCTGGGAAATTCTCGTTATCAGCAAGCCCAAAACTCGCAGTTACTTTAATTTTGTTACCCAAACGCCGGGAACTGTTTTTCCCCGGTTTTTTGCGCCGTCGGTTTTTACCCCTGACGTAAAAAGGCCTCTGGATCATTTTTTCCCGAAGATCTTTTAGGTAGGGCAGGGCTTCATCTTTGTTCTTCCCGGGGAAAATTATTGCAAATTCTTCTCCTCCAAAACGGTAGGGCTTACCTGGCCGGGAGTGCTTTTGCAAAATAGCCCCAACAAATTTCAACACCTGGTCTCCAGTAGCATGGCCGTAACGGTCATTGACCCGCTTGAAATGATCAATATCGACCATGGCTATACTGAAGGGACTGGAAAGTTTTAAAATGTCCTGTTGTAATGATCTGCGGGAAGGCAGTCTGGTTAACTCATCGAGATAGGCTAAAATATAAAGATCTATCACCAATCGGAAAATAACAAAGGCAATTAAGGCCAGGTAAAATACAATCCAGACCTGGTTTGAAGCGGGATAAAGGAACGGGGAGAAGGAGGCACCCCAGATTGCGCCCAGGGTAACCGGCGTAGGATCCCTTCGAATATAACCCACAGCACAAAAAAAGAAAAAACCAAGTCCCATTATTGCCAGTAACAGGCTCGCAGGAGAAATGTTACCAGGAGCATCAAAAAACTCGAAATAAATTTTATCCAGCCAGTCCTGGTTGGGGAAAATAAGCAGAGGAAAGGCAACAAGCTGGATGAGTATAATAAATATCCTGGTTTTCCCCGGGGAAGAGAGAATGCCTTTTTCCCTGGATAAAGCCAGGTAAAAAAGGTTGCCCCAGAAAATTAAAAGCAAAACAAAAAGGAGCGGGGAGTTTTGAAAACCAGGAGGAAACCCTCCGGAAAAATTTAAAATAAAAAGGGAGAGAGCAAACAGGAGGCCCAGGAAAAACCTGGATTTATCAAAAACAACTGTCAGGATTAAAATAACTAAAAAAAGAACAATAATTAAAAGCGAGGTATTAAAAAATGGAAAAGATGGTAAAAGCCGGGTAGTTAAAAAATAATGAGCTGCAGCAATAAAAAAGAGGGGAGGGATTATGGTTTTTAAAAATTCTTTTTTGTTAGCCATAGACTTCCCCTTTCTTTAGGAAAAAATATGTCAGATTTATACTATCATAGTTTTCCCTGGAAAAAAAGTGGAACAAAATTTGACCTGTTAATTTTTGGGATGGTAAAAGAAAAAATGCAATTAAGACAGTCTCTTTTTGTGCACTTTTCCGGCCTATCCCGGATTTCCCCTTGCAATATTTTTAACATAAATGGATTTTATTGTAGTATAATAAAGGATTTATAGGGTGTTTTGGGGAATATTAAAAAGATAATAATTCAAAATATTAAAACAATAATATGCACAAAATTTTTTATCCTTAATTTACTGAATATACTGAAAAAAGAGGGGAGGGAGGCCTGGGAATAAATATGTTAAAAAAGAGATAGAAACTGGTTTAGGAAAAACAAAAAAGGAGGATGAGGGATGAATCGATTAGAAGGGAAGGGTCCCTGGTTATTAAGTTGCGCTTTAGTGTTGTGCCTCTTTCTGGTTTTAGGTTCGACAGCAGTTCTTGCTGATGATGTTTTAAAGGTCAGGAATAGATTGGGTATGGATATAACGACAATGGATCCCGCTCACTATACTGGTCCGGAATATGCAATTGATATGTCCGTTTTTGCCAAGTTGATGAGGTTTAAGCCGGGTTCATCAGAACTGGAACTGGACGCGGCAGAGTATGTCGAAATCAGCGATGATAACCTGGTCATTGAATTCCGGTTGCGGGAGGGAATTCAATTCCACCACGGTTTCGGCGAAATGACTGCAGAAGATGTGAAATTTTCCTTTGAGAGGATTATCGATCCCGATGTCAACTCTGAATATGCGGCTGACTGGGCCGTTCTGGAGGAGGTTGAAGTTACCGGCAGATATACCGGGAGAATTATTTTAAATGATACCTATGCGCCGCTTTTTGTTAGCACTATTCCCTACACTCCCGGTAGTATAATCAGCAAAAAAGCCTTCGAGGAGCTGGGCGATCAGTTCGCCTCCAGACCCGTTGGTGCCGGGCCCTATCAATGGAAAGAATGGGTGCCGGGCCAGAGAATTGTCCTGGAAAGATTTGAAGATTACTTCGGAGAAACGCCCCAGTTCAGCCAGATTGAGCTGTATCCAATGGTTGAATACGAGGTCGCGGAAATGGCTTTTGACCGGGGTGACCTTCACGCTACTGAGATTTCCCTGGATTCCTACGAACGCTATAAGGCCGATCCCAATACTGAAATTCACCTTCTTTCCACCCTGCGCTACCACTGGCTCGGTTTTAATCACCAGAAAGAACCCTTTAATGATATCAGGGTGAGGGAAGCAATCCGCTACGCAGTTGATGTTGATGCAGTTATTGCTGGCGCCTATGCGGGTATACCCCCCCGGAATAATACCATGCTTGCTCCGGGAATTCTGGGTCACTGGGAAGATGCTCCCCACTATGAGCGGGACCTGGATAGAGCCCGACAACTGCTGGCAGAAGCGGGTTTCCCGGATGGTTTTGATACCCAGATCACGGTCGACTCGACTTCTGTTCATGTTGACTCGGTTCAGATAATCCAGGATCAGCTCCGCCAGATAGGAGTTAACGCCAGGATTAACGTCGTAGAGGCGGGCGCGGGTTATGAAACCATGGGTCGGGGGGATCCGGAGGGAATGCACTACCAGAGCTTCTCTGCAATCCTTGATCCCGGTTACTGGTTTGAATGGTTTACCACCGAACAGATTGGAGCCTGGAACTACTGGAAATGGTCTAATGAGGAATATGATGAACTCAAAGCCAGGGGAGATATGACCATTGATCCCGAAGAAAGAGAGCAGATCTATATCCGAATGCAGGAGATAATTGATGAAGAAGTAACCTGCATTTGGGTAACCAATGGTGCCAGCATATATGTAACCAAACCTGGAATTGATCCTTCTTTCCTTGCTCACTATCCCCAGTACCATTACTGGACCGGGGAATAATTAATTGCAAAAAGGGGTGGGGGATTTTCCCCTGCCCCTAATCTTTAATTTAAAAACCGGGAAGGAGATTAACCTTGAGCGTAGATATTTTAACTGTTAGCGGAACTCCTTATGAAAGAGGTTTGGCTCACGGCAAGTCCAAGAGAGAGGAAATTGATAATTATCTCCAGCATTTTTACTCCCTGGTTGAAAAAGATAAAACTGCCCGAGAGACTATTCAGCACGTTAGAAAATTTGTTCCCTTTGTTGAGGATTATTCACCCTCGATCCAGGAAGAACTGCTGGGAATTTCAGAAGGTGCTCAGCGGGGTTATGAAGAGATAATCATGCTCCACCTGCACGAAGAAATTGGTTGTTTTGTCCCCCACTGCACCAGCTTTGCAGTTACGGCTCCCGGGACTGTTGATAACCAGGTTTACACCGGACAGACCTGGGATATTCCAGTGGACCTCTGTATTAATGCCCATCCTTTTTTACTGAGGTCAATTAACGAGGAGGGGGAAGCTTCAATTGCCTTCACCTATGCCGGGGTAATTGCCGGAGCAGGTTTGAATTCACACGGCATTTCTCTCAATTGGAATTCCCTGCCCCGTTTGCAGTTTGAAATAGGGGTCCCGACCTATGTAATAATTGCCGAAGTATTGAGGCAGAAAACCATAGGAAAAGCCCTGGAAGCCATATTTAGGGCCCAGCGGGCGGGGTGTTTTAAGTTTATGGTCTCCGATACAGACGAAATATATGCAGTTGAAGCAACCCCGGCTGATGCAGAGATTTTTTACTCCCACAGGTTTTTGGGTCATGCCAACCATTATGAAGGACGCCATAAAGACAGGCAGGATTTAAATAAGGTCTGCAGTGAGAGGGCTGCTTCTACGATTGTCCGACAAAACCGAATGATCCGGTTTTTAAATGAAAACTGGGGTTCAATAAATGTGGAAAAATGCCAGGGCATCCTCAGGGATCATGTCAATTATCCTTTTTCCATTTGCCGCCATCCCGAAGAAGAGGCCAACCATATAACCTGTGGAGCCTGGATTGTCCTACCGGGGAAAGGGGAGTTCTATTATTCTCCCGGGCCTCCCTGTGAGAACAGTTTTACCCGGGTAAATGTTATTGATTAATCGCAAAGGAGGATCAAGCAAATGACTGGTTTTATTATTCGGCGCCTCCTGGTTACCGTAATAACTGTTTTGGGAGCAATGGTTTTGTTGTTCGCCATTCTTCAACTGATCCCGGGTGATTTTGCCTCGGTGGTTTTAGGACCCAGGGCGACCCCGGATATTATCGAGAGTTTCAGGGTTAAAATGGGCCTGGATCAGCCCATCTATGTCCAGCTTTTCAATTTTATTTTTAATGCCATCCAGGGTGATTTTGGGCAGGATGTTTTAAGTCACCTGCCGGTGAGAACCCTGGTTTTGCAGGTCCTTCCCCATACAATAGTTCTGGCCTTAACCAGTATTGTAATCGCTTCTTTACTGGGGATCCCCCTTGGAGCCTATGCAGCCGCTTTCAAGGGCTCATGGATTGACAGAATCCTCGGGGTGATTTCGATTTCGGCAATCACCATCCCCAGTTTTCTGGCAGGGCTTTTAGGGCTATTAATTTTTTCTGTTTACCTGCAGTGGTTTCCGGCAATGGGAGCAGGTCAATCCGGGAATATAGTCGACCAGATCTACCATTTGATCCTTCCCGCAGCAGCCCTTGCTCTGGGCTGGGTGGGGTATCTCGCCCGGATTATGCGGGCTTCCATGCTGGATGAATTAACCGAGGATTATGTGCGGACTGCAAGGTCAAAGGGATTAAAAGAATCGGTTGTTGTTTTCAAGCATGCCCTGCGGGGGGCCCTGATTCCAGTAATTGCAGTAATCGGGGTTGGATTTGGCAACCTACTCGGCGGGGCAGTTTTAATTGAAATTATATTTCACCGGCCCGGACTGGGTTATTTGATCTATACCGCAATAAGGACCAGGAATTATCCGATTGTCCAGGGGGGATTGATTATTGCGGTTATCCTTTATTCCCTGGCCAACCTTTTGGCTGATCTTTCCTACGGGTCCATAGATCCCAGGGTAAGGAGTGAATAAACCATGCGGAGAATAATTAAAAAACTCCTGGCCGAGCCGCTGGCAGTAGCGGGTGTTGTAATCATTTTATTTATCCTCCTGGTGGCAGTTTTTGCTCCTTTTATTGCCACCCACGATCCCCAGAGTACCTATCCGGCAAATCGACTCCAACCTCCTTCCAGAGATAACTGGATGGGGACGGACAACCTGGGCCGAGACACATACAGCCGGGTGGTTTTTGGAACCAGAATTGCCCTTTTAGTCTCTCTTCTTGCAATTTCTTTTGCCACTATCCTGGGGATTACCTTCGGTATTATTTCAGGTTTTGCCGGGGGGAGAATTGACAGTGCCTTTTTAATCTTTTTTGATATAATTAAGTCTTTTCCGGCCTTACTTTTAGCGATTACCATTATTGCCATTACGGGACCCAGCCTGCCGATGTTGATTATAATCATCGGTATTACCCGTTTTCCTGCATATTCCCGCCTGGTTAGAGCTCAAACTCTCAGAGTTAAAGGCCATGATTATATCCTGGCAGCAAAAGCTCTGGGTGTTTCTGTGCCCAGGATCATGTTAAAACACCTCCTGCCCAACGTTTTGGGGCCGGTTTTTATCCAGGCTGCAATGGATATCCCAATTGTCATAACCTTTGAAGCAGGCTTGAGCTTTTTGGGGTTGGGGGTTCCTCCACCAACCCCAAGCTGGGGCTCAATTTTGCGGACGGGGTATTCTTTCCTCCGAATTGCGCCGTACATGGTAATTTTCGGAGGAGCGGTTTTGATGCTGACAACTCTAGGTTTTACTTTGATGGGAGAAACTCTAAGGGATTTCCTGGACCCCAAGTTGCGAAAGGTGGTTTGAAAATAGTGGAAAAACCCCGGTTTTTTACCGGGGTTTTTTGGTTGCAAAGGCAAAAGAACTGGATTTGCAGGGGAATAAGGATTCTATTGGATAAAGGAAGGTTTTTCGTTTCCGGGGAGGAAATGAAAAGATATGGATATGAAAAGATTTTTCCTTTTTTAGCTCACCATTAAAGAAAAGCGGGGGTGGTTTTTTGGGCCAGGAGATTGATGCAAAAAGAATAAATTTTTTACCTGCAGGAAAGGTTAAGCTGGATCGATTTAATTGTGGAGAAAGAATTTTGGATATTGGTGGAGGTGGAGAGGGCATTATTGCTCGCCTTTTCGGAGAAAAGGTGGTTGCAATTGATTTAAGCAGAGAAGAATTACAGGAAGCTACTGCAAATGGAGCTTTACGAATTGAGATGGATGCAACTGAATTAAAATTCCTTGATGAAGAATTCCCAACTGTTACTTCCTTTTTTTCTTTAATGTATATGACTCCCGAAGATCAAAAAAAGGTTTTTACAGAAGCATCCAGGGTTTTGCAAAAGGGAGGAAACTTATTAATTTGGGATACGGAGATTACCCCCCATGCTGGAGGAGAAAAGGATGTAATTGCCCTGGAGCTATCCATTGAACTGGAAGGTGAAGAAATTAAAACCGGATATGGAGTTTACTGGCCAGGTAAGGAGCAGTCGGCAGAAACCCTGGCCAAATTAGGAGAAGAAATCGGTTTTAGTGTAAGAAAACAGGAGAAGGATGGAAGCATTTTTTTTATAAAACTGGAGAAATAACCGGAAAAAATGGTCAACATGTCCATATGTAGATAAAAAAATAAAAAAAGGGGAATAAAAAATGAGCTATTTTTCACACCTTTATTGTCCCAAGTGTTCAGAAACCTATGAAAAAAACCGGCCTGTAAACCTTTGTAAATGCGGGGGCCCCCTTTTAGCCTCCTACAATCTTAAAAGTGCAGGAGAATTTAAAAAGGAAGATTTAAAAGGGCGCCCGGAAAATATGTGGCGCTACCGGGAAATGTTACCTGTAGAAGATCCAAAAAATATTGTCTCCCTGGGAGAAGGGTATACCCCAATTTTTTCTTTAAAACGCCTGGGGGAAAAACTGGGCCTGGAGAACCTCTGTTGCAAGGACGAAGGACTGAATCCAACCGGTTCTTTTAAAGCCCGGGGAGCTGCAGCCGGGATTTCTCGAATCCGGGAACTGGGTATTAAAGAAATTGCCATGCCTACTGCGGGAAATGCTGGAGGGGCCTGGGCTTCCTTTGGAGCCAGGGCGGGAATTAAAGCGCATATTGCCATGCCCGCGGATGCTCCGGAGATAACCAAGACCGAATGTGCTGTTGCTGGAGCTTCTGTTTACCTGGTTAACGGTAATATTGCTGATGCGGGGAAGATAATCGGCGAAGGGGCTAAAAAGTATGGGTGGTTTGAAGTATCGACTCTCAAAGAACCTTATCGGATTGAAGGGAAAAAAACCATGGGTTATGAGATTCTGGAGCAAATGAACTGGGACCCACCAGACTATATTTTTTACCCCACAGGCGGGGGAGTAGGAATAATTGGGATCTGGAAAGCAATCAAGGAGATGGAAGAACTGGGCTGGATTGATGGGAAAAAGAAACCCAAAATGGTATCAGTCCAGGCTGAGGGTTGCGCCCCAATAGTAAGAGCTTATGAGCGGGGAGAAAGCTTTGCCACAGAATGGACCGAACCGGAAACAATCGCAGCGGGTATCCGGGTTCCCAAAGCCCTGGGAGATTTCCTCGTCCTCGAAGCGATAAGAGATTCAGGTGGAACAGCCATTGCGGTTAGTGATGGGGAAATAAAAAAAGCAATGGAGGAAACAGCCCGACTGGAAGGAATGTTTATCTGCCCTGAGGGTGCTGCTAATGTTGTAGCCCTGGAAAAACTGGTAGAGCGAGGGTGGATAAACACCCAGGAAAAAGTTCTTCTCCTAAACACGGGAGCGGGAATAAAATACTCGCAAACTTTAAATTATGATTTCCCCCTTCTGGAAAAAACTGATAGACTTTAATAGAAAAGTGTAATTCATCCGGAGGGAATTATTTCCTCCGGGTTTATTTGTTTCGATAGGAATTTGCAAAGAATACCAAATGTTTTTCTTAATTAATCCAGTCCAACAATTTTTTAGGAAATTGAATTTAAAAAAACAAAATTAAGCAAAAACACTGGCAAAACAAAAAGGGTACAGGAAACTGAGAGCGAATAGGTAAAGATCAAACACACCAAACCAGTCGCAGCAATAACTTTCCGAAACCTGGAAACGGGTTTCCCCAAATTAAATCCAGCTTAGGAGGAGCAAAAGATATGCCAACCAAATTGTCCTTTGGAAGAAGGACTCTGTTTCTGTTATTGAGTCTTGTTTTGTTTTTGTTTATTCAGGGTTGCGATTCCATAACAGGTGATAGTTACAAGCTTTTTGTGGAAGTTGAAGGGAAAGGGTTAGTTGAAATTTCACCGAAAACCTCTACTTATCAACCGGGAACTGAGGTTAGTTTAAAAGCAGTTACTCCCCCTGATGGGGAATGGGAGTTTTCCCACTGGAGTGGAGATGTTTCGAGTAACGAGGAAGAAATAAGCATAATCATTGAAGAGGATGTCCTGGTAGTAGCGTATTTTGATTTAATCAACGGAGCTTCTTTAGAAGGAAGTATTACTATCCAGCATTCCTGGCCCAACTCCCCCAATTTTTCTGGAAAGCAAAACACTGCCTCCAGTTCTGAAAAAATATCGGTATCGGAAGGGGAGTATAAAAGGGACGAACTAATTATCCAGTTGATGCCTTTCTCTGCAGCAGCAGAAAAGATTAATGTTGCTAACGCTCTTGGGGGAGAAATAATAGGGGAAATTAAAGAACTGCAAAAGTTACTGATAAGTGTCTCCGGAGATGCAGTGGGGATAGTGGCCAGGGCCGAAAAATTACCCGAAGTAATAAGTGTCCAACCCAACTATATTTATCAAACCCAGGATAAAATTCCCAACGATCCCTTCTTTTCTCATCAATGGCACTACCCCCTGATCAGACTCCCCCAGGCCTGGGAAAAAACTGCAGGGAGCGGAAGTATTAATATTGCTGTTTTGGATACAGGGGTTGATGGTAACCATCCTGACCTGGATAAGGTTGTTCAGGGTTATAATTTTATAGATGATAATGAAGATCCCATGGATTATAACGGGCACGGAACTCATGTTGCCGGTACCATAAGGGCAGCAACAGATAATAAAAGCGGAGTTTCCGGAGTCATGTGGCAGGGCAATATTGTTCCCGTGAAAGTTTTGGGTGATAACGGTTATGGTACTACCTATAGTGTTGCCCGGGGAATTTTATATGCTTCCGATCTTCTGGAAACCCTTAAAAACCCCAATCCCGCCCAGGTAATCAATATGTCTTTAGGAGGAGATCCTCCTAAAGACGACACGCTGGAGAAAGCTGTTAAAAAGGCAAGAGAAAATGGAACAATTCTTGTGGCCTCGGCTGGTAACACCGATGAAAGCCAGCTTGGCTACCCCGCAGCTCTGGAAGATGTTATTTCCGTTGGTTCTGTTGCTTACAGTTCTTCAGGTCCCCCGCCCCGAGCAAGCTATTCCAATTACGGCGAAGATCTGGATATTGTTGCTCCCGGCGGTGGTCATGGTAGCGGAGTGCTGAGCACATATTTTTCCGGCAATGGAGATAATAAAACATATCAATACGGATATATGATGGGGACCTCCATGGCTGCTCCCCATGTTTCTGGAGTGATTGGCCTGATGCTTGGTGTGGGGATTCCCGAGAGAGAAATCCGGGAAATTCTCCATAAAACAGCAATGGATTTGGGAGAGGAAGGATTTGACCCTGAATTTGGCCACGGTCTTGTTAACGCTAACTGGGCGGTCAACGGGGTTGATAGTATAAGAATTATTATTGGAAAGAAGGAGGGAAATACATTCAAATCCCTTGCTGAAAAAACAATTTCCCTTGAAGATAAATTTTTTGCAATACCTGAAGTTGTTCCTGGAGAATATCGGGTTTATGCCTGGATCGACATTGGAAATAACGGTATTCTCGAACCGGGAGATTATTTTGCAGAATCAGAGTTAATTTATTTTGGCCCCGGGCTGGAGGTTACTGTGGACCTGATTTTGCAGGAATTTTAGAAAAAAACCTTTCCAAGCACCCGTCAATTTTGCGACGGGTGCTTTTTTAATGTTCAAAAATTGCGATTTTTCGCATCAATCTAAGAAAACCTGTAGGAAAGAAGGAAAAACTGATTAAAATTCTTAAGTATTGAAGGTTTTTGTGGAAAAATGCAGAAGATTAAATTTGCTTAAAAAATAAAAAAATTAAATTATTATGCATAAGATGTTGTTTCGCGAAAGGAAAACTTTTCTGAAAGCGGTGGTAGGAAGTGGATGCTATTGATAAAAATACTCTTCAGGTTTTCAGCCTGGGCCGCTTCGAAGTCAGGAGAGGCGGACAGCCTATCTCCCAGGAAGAACAACGTTTGAATAAAAGATGGCGACTTTTCCAAATATTAATTACTTATAAAGGGCAGGCCTTATCATCGGAGCAAATGTATAAATATTTTTCCCTGGAAGAGAGTGTTAACCCCTCTGAGGCTTTGAAGAGTCTTGTTTTTTATCTTCGACGCTCTCTGGAAAAGGACAAAGGTAAAATAAAAAATGGGGAACAGTATATTATTTGTTCCCAAGGGCGTTATTTATTCAATGAAAAATCACACTACTGGCTTGATGCTGAAGTATTTGAAAACCTGTGTAAAAAGGGTAGGCAGGTTGCGGAGGAATCAGCTGCAGTAGCCATTGATATGCATCTTGAAGCCCTTTCACTTTACCGGGAAATTACCTTAGGGAAGTTCCACATGCTTACTGGGCTATTTCTGCCCGCAATCATTACCGGGAACTCTATCTACGGGCTATGCTGGAGGCGAATGAACTATTTAGAAAGGAAGCAAGGTATGAGAAGCCTGGGAACTTTGCGAAGCAGGACTGCGTATTGTTCCCCTGGAAGAAAAACTCCATACTAGTTCCCTGAAAGCCTTGATTGATGGGGGGAAAGCTGGGCTGGCTTTAGTCCAGTATCAAGAAGCAGCTTCTTTATTCAGGGAAAATGGGTTGGATGTTCCTGCAGCTTTAAAGGGCCTGGGAGAATCTCTGAAAAAAGAAAGCAAAAAACAAGAAAAACCAGAAGAAATTTTGCGAAAGTTGCAGGCGAGAAGTCGGGAAGAAGGGGCTTTTGAAAGCGGTCTGGAGAGTTTTTCATTGATCTATGAACTGGAAAAAAGTAGAAGTGAACGGAGGCAAAAACCCGGCTACCTTGTTTACTTGAATTTAAATGGGGAATGCCCGGATTCTGAAGTTTCGCGGGTTGGCAAAAGCTTAAAAGAATCTTTAAAGAAAAATTTGCGCAAAGGAGATGTTTTTTGTAATTGGAGCCCAAGGAATTATCTGGCTATTCTTATAAATGTTCCTTCGGGGGAGATAGGTAAAATTATGGAGAGAATTAAAAATAATGTAACCCGGGAATGTGCTGGTACTGAAATGGAATTTGAGCACAGGCGGAAGGAAATATAAGGGAGACCTGCGAGGGGCTCCTTTTTATTTTGGTTAGATATTCTTTTACCAGCACTGCAAAAACAGGGAGAAAAAAGTTTGTGTTAGGGAGCCCCCCCTAAAGAAGGTTCTTTTTCTTATAACCTTAATCTAACCTGATTTTAACCCTTGAATAACTGACAGGGTTAAAAAGGGGTGTTATACTTCAAGTAAAGAGGGTGTATTAGCATAGGCGGATAGTTGCTTCTGGGGAATAGGGGGACTTAAAAGTGGCAGAGGAACGCTTGGTTGTTGAAAAAAAACTAGTTTTTTCAATAAAAATTTATTCCCGGAATGGGCTTGATATTCAGGGAGAAATTAAGAATATAGGATCCGGTGCCCAGGAGAAATTTAATGATTTTTTTGAACTTGCTTATATTTTAGAAAAATATCTTGAACGAATTAACCCCGATTTTTCCATTGAAAATGCGAGATCCTGGGACAATGATGAAGGTTCAGTTGATAAACAGGGGGAGCGCTTGTTTAAATTTATGCGGAGTTTAAAGCCCTTTTAAAATGAATGAGGGAGTGAAAACGTTGTCCCCAAAGACAGGTGATAAGAAAAAGAAAATTGGTTCCACAGATTTCCTGATTCGCGTCCAGTTCCGGCAGCATTCAACCTGGCAGGGAGAAATTCAGTGGCTGGGTGTTAAACACGAGCGGAGACGTTTTTTCCGGAGTTTTTTGGAAATGGTAATGCTAATCCAGGAAGCCTTAGAAAAAGAAGGTAAAATAGAGCCGAGTATTACTTTGCAAAACTGGGATGAAATCCAGGAGAAACTTTTAAAAACAAGACCCGCGGAGTAACCTAAAAAGGTAGGGTGAAAATCATGGAAAAGAAAAACACCTTGCTGATTTTAATAACAATTTTCTTGTTAGCAACGTCGGCAGGAGCGGCTGACCGACCAGCAGTTGATTTCGGCACGTATACCGCCCCACAAGAAATTAGTAAGACGGTGGCGGTTCTTGTGCCCCTGGCCGATGAGGGGTGGAGTACCTGGAAGTGTGGCTGGAAAGTTTACCCGCAACAGAAGATAGGTTGCTCACCCTGGAAGGACAGCGGTTGAAGTTAGAAACCCGTGGATGGATATACTGGGTGGATATAGACCCGGTCGCTATTCCCACGGAACATCAAATGCTGACCGATGATAATACAACCGCCCTGCCGTTAATGGTAACCTATACAATTAAACCGCAGGATAGGCCGGGGCAATATAGAACAGTTCTGGTTATGCGGGAGATGGGCAGTGAAGGTCTGATTAAAGAAAGATCTCTTCCCATTCGTTTGCAAATTAATCCCTGGGTGAAAATTGAAACAGTTTCTGGAGACGTCCCTGTAGGGAGCTGGGGAGAAGAACCGGGGATTTTAATTAACCGAATTCCCGGTGAAGTTAGAGTGGGTTCCAACTCCAACTGGCAACTTTTCCTCGAATGTTTCCCGATAGAAGAATTAAAATCGGGAGATTTGGAACTGGTCCTGATGACCGGGGAGGATAGTGGATTTGAGGGTCTTACCCAGCTTTCAGTTCGGCTCAAAGAGGAGCAAATTCTCCTCGGTGGGGGGAGGGCCGACATATGTTATGATTGGAATGTTAATGAAAAAAATGAACTAGTTGAATATGAAATGGGAACTTTAAAAGAAACCCTGGATGGGTTAATCCGTTTCAATCCCCGGCGATCTTCTCTGGAACCTTGGGAATCGCAGATAGTAAGAATTACAATAAATTTCCCCGAAGGTGAGGGGGAGCCTTTTGAGCGAAGGGGGATTATTTTTTTCGAGCACGAGGAAGAGGCCGAAATGGAGGAATGGTTAGGGGCTGTTATTAAAACAATGATTGGCGCTATCATTTATGCAAGGCCCAGCGAATTCAGTTTTAATTTCCTGCTGATAGAAGGTTTAGTATTAAGCGGTCCCAGTGGCCAACAGGTGGCAGCTCTTCTATTGGGAAATCCTTCATTTGTTCATGCTCGCTTTACTATTGATTACAGGGTAGTAACTGCGGAAGGGGAAATTTTCGAGGAAGGAGAGGTAACGGAAAAGGTTTTTTTACCGGAAACAGCAAGAACAATTTATATTCCTTTTCAAAAACCATATCCGCCCGGAGAATACAGATTAATTCTTGAATTGAAATTTACCGACATAGATTTTAGGTTGAATGAAGTTGTTTCTTTTCGAGTTGAAGATTAGGAGAGGGGCTTGGGCATCCAGAAAAATCATACTCTTCACAAATTAATAATCATCCTCATAGTTTTGTTTTTTTGCATGGCTCTTTTATAAAAGCTGCCAATGAGGAAACCAGTATTGTACTTGTTGAGGGTCAAGACATAGGTAACACTTTAGGGCCAGGACATAGGTTACACTTATAACCAATAATTAGGAAAATTTCAGTTTTTAACAACCATTTTAGGTCAGGACATAGGTAACAGTTTAATGTTTAAATAGGGGCAACACATAGGTTACAATTTGCCCAGTGTCTAAATCATCCTTGAGGTGATTTAGATGCCATATCAAGAACAACAGCGTCAAGAAGCCATGCAGCGTTATCTTTCCGGTGAGAGCATTTCCAGTATCTGCAGGGATTTTAAGCGGAGCCGA